>JAABUQ010000699.1_pt1 | contig 77860 bp, 65 predicted proteins | sample 5560001 | NCBI WGS metagenome assembly JAABUQ01 (sample SAMN10711888, study PRJNA513371) | rock metagenome | isolation source: Antarctica rocks | place: Antarctica: Victoria Land, Finger Mt nord | collected 2015-12-18 | reverse complement strand
TCCGTCTCCTGCTACGATCAGCGCGGGGGCGGGGTCGAAACCTCCTTTAAAGAGGACAAGCAGGGCCTCGGCTTGACCCGGCGCTCCAAGAAACGCTTCGCCGCGCAGCAGATGGTACTGGCCCTGGGCACCTTGGCCCACAACACCCTGATCTGGGCGCGCGCCTGGCTGGTCGCCCCCGCGCCCTCCTTGGCCCCCTACGGATTGCTGCGTCTGGTGCGTGATCTCTGGCATGTCACTGGCTTCCTCTCCTTCGACCCGGCCACCGGGCACGTGCGTCGCCTCGTCTTGATCGCCGCCTCCCCCCTGGCGGCACCGTTAGCCACCGCCTTGCGTACCCTGCTTGCCCCCGCGCACGTCGCCGTTACTTTGGGCCAAACTTAGGTCAGTACTACAAAGGGACGCTGGCCTGCGACTGCGGTCCATAGGAGTGGGCAGGATATGTCGTTATGGTGCGAGAGGCGCGACAATTGCACTGCACATGACGGAAATAACAGGGAGAAAGGGCGAAAATGGACCGCATCGGTACCGAAAGCGACCGCATTGGCCGCATTTTTCGCCCTTTGACCACGCTTTTTGCGACATTATGCCACAACCTGCTCACTCCTATGGACTGACGTCGCATGGTAAACAACGGACACTGACGTGTCTCAGCACGCGCTATCCGAACGATTCCATGGTGGCCCTGTGCCGCGCGGCCTCAGTCGCAGGTTATCCCAAACGTTGCATAGTAGGTCCGTGCGACCGCCATCGCCATTGAGATATCATTGGATTATAGCTTGCCCAGACCGCGTTGTGACGCCGGCATATCGCGGCTGACCCACGGCGCCGGCGGGCGCTCCGGCAGGCGCGGCAACAGCGTGCCGCCTACGTAGGTCGCCGTATTAACCAGGCGGAGCGCGCCCCGCCGCGACCGCATGTCGCAATCATAGAAGACGTGCTCGCCCTCCTCCAGACGGAACAGCGCCAGGTCGGCCGGCGCCCCGACGCGCAGTGTGCCGAGGTCGGGGCAGCCGATCGCGTTGGCGGGGCAGGTCGTCGCGCGGGCGATAGCATCGTCGATGGATAGGCCCAGATTCAGGAACTTGGAGAGGGTGGTCGGCAGATCGTGCATTGGTCCCCGCACGGACAGCTGATGGATGTCGCTGCTGATCACGTCCGGCACGATGCCCTCGGCCAGCAGGCGCCGCGCCGATGCGTAGCTGAAGCTGCCCGTGCCGTGGCCGACGTCGAGGATCACGCCGTGCTCCCAGAGTCGTCGGATGAAAGGGTAGACGTGTCCCGCGGCGTCGGCGAGGCGGTTGTCCTGTCCTGTACAGCAGTGCGTCAGGATATCGCCGGGATGGAGCGTGTCCGCGATCTCCGCCAGATGCGGTGGAGCCGATGCGATGTGCACCATCAGCGGGAGCCGCACCCGGTCGGCCAGCTTGCGGGCCTGGCGCAGCGGGGCCAGCCCCGCGCCACGCGTGGTGTCCCGGTCGACGCGCACCTTGATCCCCCGGATCGTATCGCGGTTGGCCTCAACCGTCTCGGCGGCCAGCCCGACGTCGCGGTAGTCAGGGTTGGCCAGTTCGCCGGTAGGGGCGACGAGCCCGATGGCCGACACGTTGAGCAGGGCAAACAGCCGCGCCATGGCGGTCTCGGCCACGTAGCGACGGAAGCCAGGGAAGGTGTAGGCGCCGGCGCTGCCCGCGTCGACCCACGCTGTGACGCCGCTACGCGCGGCGACCGGGTCGGGCTCGATGCCCCAATACGTGGCGCCCCAATAGCAGTGTGTGTGCAGGTCGACCAAACCCGGAGTGACGTACTGTCCGCGCGCGTCGATCACGTGGGTCGCGTCGGAGATTGGCAGGACGGGTTCGACGGCCGCGACCACGCCATCCCGGATGCCCACGTCGTAGCTGCCGCGCACGCTGCTGGCTGGATCGATGACCTCGCCGCCGCGCACCACCGCGTCATACATCATCGCCTCATCATTGAACTCTTTCCTCGATGATATCACGTTACCCAAGCGACTACTATGGGCCGCAGCCACAGACCAATGATACCACCCCAGCGATCACAATGCGTGGGAGGCTCGATAGGCGCCGTTACCGCGACCTGGCCGGTAGTTGCGAGTATGATGGAGGAGAGGCAAAATCCAACTTTAGCAACCAGGCGAGAGTATGCACATAGCAAAACCATTCCCACACGATCAACCGGAGGCATTGGCGGGAGCTACCGCCACGTCGGGCAACGAGATCGGGGCTTATCACCATAACGACAACGATGATGGTCACAGAGATAGGAGCGCGGCGCCGTTCGACGACGGCGCGCCGTTTCAGCCCGACGACGCGGCCACGCGCCTGGAGCTCGCGGCGCAACGGCTCGAGGCCGCTGCCATTGCGTTGCGCCGGTGTCTCGATCACGGCGATCTCGACGACGCGGGCGGTCAGCCGCGGGATGTGACCCGCCGCATCGACGCCGAGGACATATCATCCCATGGTCTTGCGCAGCGCCTGCTCGTCCTGGCGGACAGGCGCCGCCTCTTGGACTATCCCGAGCATGGCCCTGACGTGCTCGCCAGTTAACCGCAGTGCAGTAAGGTGTCGATGATGCGCATGCTCTCGGGCGCCGATATCGCGCGCTGCGCCGACGATTGGGCGCCGCTCGTCGACGCGGCCGAGGGCGGGTTGGCCGCCCTCGCGTTGGGCGCCTATGACGCGCCCATCCGCTCCAGCATCGCGCTGGAGGGCGGGACGCTGCTGACCATGCCCGGTCGTATCGGCGGCGCCGCGACCGCGCTGGTGAAGCTGATCAGCGTCGTGCCGGCCAACGCGGCAGCGGGGCGGCCCGCTATCCAGGGCGTTGCCGTCGTGTTCGATGCGCGCACCGGTGAGCCGGCGGCGCTACTCGACGGAGCCGCGCTAACCGTGGTGCGCACGGCCGCGGTCAGCGCGGCGGCGGTTCGTCGCCTGACGGCGCCCGGCGCCCGTGTCCTCGCCCTGCTGGGCAGCGGCGCGCAGGCCGCCTGGCAGGCGCGGGCTATCGCCGCGGTACGCCCCGTCGAGCAGATCCTGGTGTGGTCGCCGCGATCCTCGTCGCGGGAACGCCTGGCGGCGGAGTTGGCGCGGCTCGATGGGGCCGCGGGGACCATGCGCGTGCGAGCGGTCGACGATCCCGCCAAGGCGACGCGCGAGGCCGGGATCGTGTGTTGCGCCACGACCGCGTCCACGGCCTTTTTGCACGCCGCCATGTTGCCCGCGCCGCCGTCCCCCGTCCTGGTGGTGGCTATCGGCGCGTTCCGCCCGGACATGGCCGAGGCGGCGCCGTCGGTCTTCGCCCGCGCCGGCCGCGTTTACGTCGACGACCGCGCGGCGGTGCTTCACGAGGGCGGCGACGTGCTGGCCGCGCTAGCCACGGGCGCGCTAACCGCCGAGGGGGTCGTGCCTGTCGGGAGCATCATGAATGGCGGCCGCTCGGGGCGCGAGCACGACGACGTACCGGGCGTCGAGGACGGGACGGTCGTTTTCAAGAGCGTCGGCAGCGCGGCCGAGGATGCGGCCGTCGCCGCCGCGCTCATGCTGGCCCACAACAACCAACTATTGTCCAATGTGGAATCAGACCGAGACGCTTAGGGACGCGGAAAGAATGTAGCGCGTCCTCTAGCATCCACATACACAATACATACCGCGTCCCGCAGGGACATGACAACCAGCCATACGATCACGGTTGCAGGTCCGTTATTTAGTGCAGCAGGCCCAGCCGGGCCTTGAGGATCAGGATGCGTCGCACGCTGGCGTTGATCGCCGAGAGGGGAATCCGTCCCGCGAACGCGGCCTCGTCGAGCACGGTGAGCGTGATGCGGATCGTGGGCACGTCGGCGGCGATGAGCACCATGTCCGCCCCGGCTTGGACGGCCCGCAGGGCGGCAACCTGGATGCTCGCGATATGCGGCCCGAGCCCGCCCATGGCCAGGCTATCGGTGATGATCACGCCCTGGTATCCCAGGCGTCCGCGGATGAAGCCCGTGATGACCGGGCGCGAGAGCGAGGCGGGCGTCCCGCTGGGGTCGAGCGCCGGGAGCGCCACGTGGGTCACCATTAGCGCGTCGACGCCGGCCCTGATCGCCGCGCGCATGGGGACGAGCTCGGCGCTCTCGAGTTGGGGCAGGGTGCGCGTATCCGTGGGCAGCGTCACGTGGGCGTCGTCGTCGCTGGCCCCCAGGCCCAGGAAGTGCTTGGCCGTGGCGGCGATACCCGCATCGTGGTACCCGCGCAGGGCGGCGAGGCCAAGTGCGGTGACGCGCGCTGGGTCCGCGCCGTACGAGCGGCTAGCCATCGGACTGCCGGGATCGGTCAGCACGTCGAGCACGGGGGCAAGGTCCATAGTGATGCCGAGCGCGCGCAGGGCGCGGCCCGCCGTCAGCGCGTCCTGGTAGACGCGCGTGGTCGAGCCGATGGCACCGTACTGGGCCTCGGACAGCTCGGCCGGCACGCCGCCCCCGGACGACATGGTGCTGGTGTCGCCGCCCTCCTGGTCCGCGGCCACAAGCAAGGGGATCGCTTGCGCTTGCTGCAGCGCGGCGATGCGCGCGCGACCCTGGCCCGGCGAGACCACGTCGGACCCGAACAGGATGGCGCCCCCGAGGCGGCCAGTGGCGACGACGCTATCGGCCGGCGCCATGACCATCTGCCCGATCTTTTGCTGCAATGTCATACGCGCCAGGAGCCGATCGGCCAGGGTAGAGGGGTCGCTCGGGCGCCCCGACATCTCTGACAGGGGCGATCGGAGAGGAGACCATGGGATGCAACAGATCAGCGCAAGTAGGAGCGGCAGGGCCTGCCGTGTATGCCACGACCGATAGGCGCGCGCACGCTTCATAGTCACGGGCAACGAACTGTCAGCGTTCACGTGATCTCCTCTTATGACAGTGTGGGTGACGGGGCAGGTCACACAGGGGGAACACGGTCAAGAATAACACATGACGTATGAGCAACGCCGTCAGAACGACTGGGCCCTACCCTTGCGGCAGGTCGAAGACGTAGAACTCCCAGGCGATTCCATCGGGATCATAGAAACTGATGTAGGGAGCATGCGTGAGCGCGTCCTCCTCGATTCCATTGTGGCTCACGCCCGCGGCGTCCAGGGCGCCTTTCAAGCTATCCAGGGCGGCGCGGTCGGGCGCTGCAAGCGCGAGGTGGTCGAGCCCCACGCGGTAGGGGTCGAAGCGGTCACCCTGGGGCGTCTGAGCCTCGTCCCCGCGCATCCCGAGGAGGATGCCGTACCCGTTGAGGAGGAGGAGGGTTGGGACCTCCATCACCATCTCGAAGCCGAGCGTCTGGGTGTAGAAAACCTTCGACCGCGCGATGTTCGTCACCCGAAGGGCGATGTGGTTCAGCCCGCTCACATTCAGTGTCATGCGATTCTCCTTCTACAACGCGTTGCGCCCCCGCCGCCTGCCCAAACCTGCCATCACAAATGGCAGGTTTGGGCAGGCGGCGGGGGCGCGGACTCCCGGTCGATTAGGAGCCAATCAGGGGGCCAGCCACGGCAAGGACCTGGGCCTTGGTGAAGCCGGTGTCAAAGGGACTGCTAGTGGGGGCCTTCCCGTTCTGGTAGCGGATGGCGCCCGCGTGGCGCGCCTCGACCGTCACGATGGTGGCCGCCGTCAGCAGGATGGAGGGGGTCATGATGTTGCCCGCCTGGCCCAGGTAAGCGTGCACACCGGTGTCCTCGAGCGCCTCGCTCAGGCCGAGGAAGGCGGCCTGCGATCCGAACACGCCGGCGGGGAAGTTGTAGTGGGGAGCACGCCCGACAGGGGGGGCGGTGCTAGCGCCCTTGACGGCGGCGGTCAGAGCCACGGTGTGGGTGATCTCATCGCCGCGCAGGGTCTGGGCCAGCCGGCGGACATTGCTCTGCTTGAAGGGGACATGGAGCATGGCTTGCTCGTAGAAGGTGCGCTCCAGCCACTCCAGGGTCAGGGCGAAGTTGAGGATGTCGATGTCACCCTGGGGGACGGCAGCGGAGCCACGGGCCGTGCTGGCCAGGGCGGCGGCGGGGCCGACGGCGGCAGCGGCGGCGAGGCCGGCGCTGGCGGCCATGAGGCCCTTGAGGAACTGCTGACGCTTGCGGGGGGTGGCGAGCGCCTGCTCGCAGATCTCCAGATTGTCCCACTCCGGGATACGGGGCATCGCGTTGATCGTCTCCATTACTGCCTGGTCTCCTTAGCCCGCGCGCGGCGCGGATCGCGGTCATGGCCGCGACGCTATCGGTGCGCCGCGGGGCGGGACGGACGACTGACCGAGATCGTCCATCACCAGTCATACGTCCGGCGAACCTTTATGGATCAATGGCGATCAGTGTATTAGTGAATTAGTGATAGCCTTCCAATAGATTAGAGCATCATGGGGTAGAACAGGGCATCCTCACATGGCGTTCGATGTCATAGATGAAGGCACAATACTGGACGCGCACGTGGCAGCGCTCGCTAGAGAAGCGCCCCCAACCTGCCGCGGCACGCCTCTTGCGATATATCACGATAGATCACGATACATCTTTATCTGATCTTGAAAAGGGAATAGGAGACATTCCATGGCGAGTACATCGGACAACCAGGGCCGCATCGGAGGCGGCGGACGAGGCGTGGCCGGCGCGATCGAGATGGGGACGGCTCCCGTCGAGACCGTGGGCTATGACCGCGAGGTGAGCGGGACGACGACGCGCAACGTGTCGCAGGTGATGAATCTGCCGACCGACCGCGTGCGCTGGGGACCGATCTGGGCCGGCCTGCTGGCCGCCTTCTTCGCGCTGCTGGTGCTGAGCCTCGTGGGCGTGGCCATCGGCGCGACGACCGTCAACGCGGGCGCGGCCGTGCAGGGCAACGCCAACTCCGGGGCCGGGGCATTCTCCGCCATCTGGGCCGGGATCACCGCGATCCTGTCCTTCCTGATCGGCGGCTACGTCGCGGGGCGCACCGCCGCCGTGCACGAGCGCGGCTGGGCGGCGCTTAACGGCGCGCTGGTCTTCCTGCTGGCCCTGCCCGTTCTGCTGTGGTTGGCCAGCCAGGGCCTGGGCGCCATCATCGGCAACGCCAGCAACATCGCCGGCGACCTGGGCATCAACCTGGGCCAACTCGGGGCCACGGCGAGCGGGGCGGCCCGGAACGTCACGCCGGCGCAGGCGCAGCAAGCGGCGGACACGGCGCGCAACACGGCGTTGGGCACTCTGATCGGGTTGCTGCTTGGCTGCGCCGCGGGCGCGCTGGGCGGTACCCTCGGTATGCGCCGCGCGGCGGCCGGGACCCGGACGGCGGGCATCGCCTAGAGCTAGTAGGGCGCCCGGCCCGGTTCTGACCCTTGGGTGGGTTGTACCCCCTTTCTAGACCCTGACGTTGGTGTCAGACGATGTAGGCCCCGTGTGACGGGCGCGACTGTGTGTCGCGCCCGTCACACGGGGCCTATCAGCACGTCGGGATGCTGAACCCGCGGCCGGAGGTTGCGGGGCACTGCCAACCCAGGCACCTTGAGGAGGGCGACAAGAGTGAGCTGGAAGAGTGGCAGAGCGCAAGACATCAGATTGGGATAGGGAGGCGGAGATGAGCCAGACCGCGAGTCCTGTCGTCCGCGAGGCGTCACCCTATGCGCTTGGCGATGGGCCGGTCGGCGCGCTGCTGCTCCACGGCTTCTCGGGGACGCCGGGAGAGATGCGCCCGCTGGCCGACTATCTGGTGGTGCGAGGAGTGGCCGTCGAGACCCCGTTGCTGGCGGGGCATGGCGGCACGCAGGAGCAGCTTGCCACCGCCACGTGGCGGGATTGGACCGACTCGGCGCGGGCCGGGTTGGACCGGCTGCACGCGCGCTGCTCCGTGGTCATCGTCGTGGGGTTCTCCATGGGCGGCGCCATCGGCCTCTACCTGGCCGCGCGCACCCCCGTCGACGGGTTGGCCTGCGTCTCCACGCCGACCACGGTCGGCGGCCCGCTGGCCATGCTGTTGCCGGCCGCGCGCAAGGTGATGCCCTTCGTGTACCCGCTGCGCCTGCGCTCGATCGACCTGCGCAAGCCGGAGGTCGTGGCCCGCCTGCGCGAGTACATCCCCGACCTGGTGGTCGACTCCAACGACCCCGCGCAGATCGCACACGTGCGGCGCGGCATCAAGGTCTCGGTGCAGGCGGTGTACGAGTTGAGCGTCTTGCTGCGCGTGACGCGCGCGTCGATCCCGCGCGTGACCGTCCCCACGTTGCTGCTACAGGCGCGGCGCGACGAGCAGGTGTCGCGCGCCAGCATCGGCTACATCTACGACCGGCTCGGCGCCGCGGACAAGACGCGCCGGCTCGACTTCGACCGCTCGGGCCACATGCTGCTCAACGGTCCCGAGAAAGAAGACGCCTTCGCCGACATCGCGCGCTTCGTGGAGCGCATCGGAGCCGCTGCCGCTGTGCCGGCGCGGCGGTGATAGAGCAGCAGGCGCATCCCGTACACTACAGGCAGAGTAGAGTGGTCGGGGAGCGCCGTGATCGTGATGGACATGTCCGGGGCTGGTATTCCCTTGCGGGCGACCTACGACGGGCGTCTGGTCGTCCTGTCATTGCTGGTCGCGATCCTGGGCGCGTACACGGCCCTGACTCTGGCGGACCCCGTCGCCGTCACGCGCGGGCGCGCCCGCGCGCTCTGGCTCGGCGGCGGGGCGTTCGCGCTGGGCCTGGGCATCTGGGGGCAGCACGTCGTGGGCATGTTGGCCTACGGCCTGCCCATCCCCATCGCCTACGACGGCGCGGTCGTGGCCGTGTCGCTGGTCGGGACCGTGACCGCCGCCGCCGCCGGCCTGTTCCTGGTGCGCTATCATCAGCCGCTCGGCGTCGTGCCCCTGGCGGCCGCGAGCGCGCTCGTGGGCATCGCCGTGGTGAGCCTGCACTACACGGGCATGGCGGCGGTGCGGACGGCCGCCATGCCCGCGGACGACCCGTTGCTGCTTGCGCTCGCGGTCGCCATCGCCATCGCGGGCGCCGGTCTGGCCCTCTGGCTCGCCTTCCATCCAGCGTCCGCCGCCCTGCCCGCGCTCCTGCGCCGCCCGGCCCCGCTACGTACGAGGACACGTCGTCGTAAGCCGTCCCCGCACGCATCGTACGCTGGCCATGGCCGCCCGTCTGCCGCTCTAACGCGGCAGGCGCCTTCCTACGGTCCGGCTGAGCTGGCCCCGCGCCCTTCTTTCCTGCCACTCGGCCGCTGCGCCATCTCCGCAGTCTCCGCGGGCCTTGACACCTTGCGTTACGAGGCATATAATGGCGAGGTATGAACAGTACCGAAATGCTCAAGGGCCACCTGGACCTGCTGCTCCTGGCCGCGCTCCGCACCGGTCCGGCGCATGGCTACGCTATCATCGAGGACGTGCGGCGGCGCAGCCTCGGCACGTTTGACCTGCCCGAGGGCACGGTCTATCCCGCCCTGCACCGCCTTGAGCAGGCGGGGTTGCTGGTGAGCCGTTGGTCGAGCGAGGCGGGACGGCGGCGACGCGTGTACGACTTGACGGCTCGTGGCCGCACAGCCCTGAACGAGCGGCAAGCGGAGTGGGGTCGGTTCGCGCACGGTATCCGTGCGCTCTTGGAGGGAACGCCATGACCACGGGCACAGGCACGGGCCAGCACGGAACCATCAGTACCTATCTCGGCGCGCTTCGGGGCGAGTTGCGCGCGACGGCACGCCCACGGGCGCGCATCCTGCACGAAGTGGCCGACCATCTGGCCGAGGCCGCGCAACGGGAGCGGGAGCGCGGCGCGGCGCCCGAGGAGGCGGAGCGGCGCGCCGTCGCCCGCTTCGGCGCGCCGCGCGAGGTCGCCCGTCAGTTCGCCCCGGTGCTCGCCGCGGGCCGGGCGCGCGCGGTCGGTCGGGCGCAAGTCGTGGCCCTCGCGGCCGTTCTCGGCGCCATGCTCGTGCGCGACCCCTTCGTGCCGCCGGTTATGTGGACGGATAGGGGGGCGCCGCTCACGCTGTCGCTGGCCTCCGTTGGCGCGACGTGGGCTTTCGTGTGCGCGGTGGCGCTGGGCCTGTGGACGCTCTGGCGGAGTCGGCGGGCGCGCCGCGATCCACGCCTCCCGTTTAGCGCGGCCCGCGCGATCCTTACCACGGCGACCCTCTCGCTCGCGGCCCTCGTGGTGAGCGTGGGCGCGGATACCCTGGCCTCGGTCCAATGGGCGGCCGCCGGCCACGAGACGCAGACCCTTTCTATCCGCCTCATCTCCGTCATCATCCAATGCGCCGCCTGCGGCGTGGGCTTCCGCCTTGTCCATCGAGCCAAGGCCGACATTGCCGCGCTCGCGGTGGCCGAACCGTCCGGCGGCGCCAACGGGACCTGACGCGTCCCTGGCATCCCCCTACGGCGCGCCGCCATCCTCATCCCTGACCTCTGTCTATCTCTTCGCTCCCTCGCCGCTGGCTACCCACGGCGTGGAGGGGTCATCGTGTCGCGCAACCGTGGGTAGCGCCATCACCATAAGGGACCTTGTGACCGTTACGGGAGGAGAGCCTATGGCTACGGTTTGATCGCCCCTGTCCGCCGTGTCCGCCGTACGCCGCTCATCCCCTGGGAGGGCACGATCGCACCATTATTGGGTAGAGGAATGTAGAGGAATAAAGATCAGGAGGTATCCATCATGGCAGACAGCCGTATCCGCCGCCGCGGTATGCTCAAAGGTATCGGCGCGCTGGGCGTCGGTGGCGCGCTCGGCGCGCTTGACGGTCCCGCCCGAGCCGTTCAGGTCGCCCCGGCGACCGCGTCCGACCATGCGCTAGAGGGCGTCTGGCTGGGTCCTGTAACGCTCGCCGGAAGCGCGCCTTTTCAGGCGCTGTTCACCTTCATGAAGGGCGGCACGATGATCGAGACCGACCAGACGGTCGACTCTCCAACGTTCAAGGTGTCGCCCGCGCTGGGCGTTTGGGCCGACGCGGGCAACCGCACGGCCCGCTTCCGGTTCGTGGACTTCCACTTCGACAGCGCGGGCAATCCGATAGGCTCGGGACATGGGGTGGGCACGCTGACACTCAGCGTCGACGGCAATAGCTACACGGGCACTGGAACGGTCACGAGTAAGAACCTGGGCGGCAAAGTCGTGCGCGTGTTTCCCTTAACCATGCACGGCGTCCGCGTCAGGCTCGACGGCAACGACTAATTGACCAAGGGCCAGGAGTCAGCCGGCGAAGGCGGCGACGGGCAGGGCGAAGAAGAGGATGGCGGCCATGACGTAGAGGGCAAGCAGTTGCGCCCCCTCGAGCCAGTTGCTCTCGCCATCTTGCCCGATGTAGGCGAACATGACGACGAGCAGCCCCAGGATGGCGATCTCAACCGGGCTGAATACCAGGGTCATGGGGTGCGCAAACAGGCTGTAGAGCACGATGACGGGCGCCACGAAGGTGGCGATCTGCACCGAGGAGGCCGAGGCGATGCCAAGCGCGAGGTCGAGGCCCGAGTCGCCGCCCGGCGCGTCCTCGGGCCGGCCCGCCCGCGCGCGGGCAAAGCGGATGGCGGCGTAGGCCTCGGCCACATTGCCGGCGTTGGCCACGATCACGATGCCCACGAAGACGTCGGTCCAGCCGAGCACCTGCGTCACCGATGTCACTGTGTCGGTCAGCGTATTGGTGATCGGGACGAGCGCGGCCGTCGCGCCGACGAGGGCGGCCACGCCCAGCCAGACGGGCCACCCGGTCGCCTCCCGGTCGCGCCCCTCCTCGACGACCGTATGGGCCTCGCGCCCCTCGGGTCTCGGCGCGGCGCGGCGGCCAAACGTCTCGAGGCCGAAGATGCCGAAGGCCACGTAGGCGGCGTACATCAGCAGCAGCACCACGGCGATGCCCACGCTAATGCCCTGGATGGTTTGCGTGGAGGCGTGACCGCCGAGCGTCGCGCCCAGGGAGGGGAAGAGCACCGCGGCGAGGGTCAGCATCATCAGCACGCTGTGGTGGCCGGCCTCGTCGCGCTTGAAGCGCGGGCGGCCGTAGGTCAGGCCGGCGACGACGTAGCAGACGCCCATGATGAGGGCCGAGTTGCTGATCAGTGCCCCGATCAGGGTCGCCTTGACCAGCGGGATGAGCCCCTTTTGCACGCCAAACACGCCCACCAGAATGTCGGGGGCGTTGCCGAAGGTGGCGTTGAGCAGGCCGCCGATCTTGCCGCCGAGGCGGTTGGCGAGCACCTCGGTCGCCGTGCCGATGAACGCGGCCAGCGGGATGACGGCCCCGACCGAGAGGAAGAATTGTACCCACGACGGCGCGCCCACGGCGGTGGAGACGATCGTGGCGGGGACGAGCAGCAACAGGACGCCCATCACGCGATCCTCGCGCGAGAAGACTGCGCGCGGCCCACGTGGCGCGCGCGGCGACCGGTCGCTCACAGGGCCGGGCCTGGGGAGTGGAGTGTCGTGCTGTACGGCATGTCTCTAAGCATACCGCACCAGGCGTCGGATGGGGGAGCGCGGATTGTGGACTATGGGTTAACCTTCCGCGTCCACGGCAATGAGACCTGTCCTTGCCGTACTCTCCGACGTCAGATACGCCCTGGATTGGAGATGGTATAGTTCGGCGTAAAGGCCATTGTGCTCCATCAGCGCGCGGTGGCTGCCCTGCTCGGCGATGCGGCCGTCTTGCAGGACCAGGATCAGGTCGGCCATCTGGACGGTCGAGAAGCGATGCGACACGAGCAGCGTGACTGTCCCGCTGCTCCGCGCCTCCTGCGTGGCGGCGGCAAACCGCTCGAACAGCGCGTATTCGGCCTGGGCGTCCAGGGCGGCGGTCGGCTCGTCGAGGATCAGCAGCAACGGATCGGGCCGCATCATGGCCCGGCTCAGGGCCAGCTTCTGCCACTGGCCGCCGGAGAGGTCCACTCCGCCTGCCCAGGCCTTGCCCAGTTGTGTCTCCAGTCCGTTGGGCAGCGCTGCGACGTCGTCGTCGGCGCCGCCCCGCGCCAGGGCTGCCTCCACCGCCCGCGCGTCGTCGATGCGGTCCAGATCCCCCACGCCGACCGTCTCGCGGACCAGGAACTCGAAGCGGCCAAAATCCTGGAAGGCGGCGCTCAGCCGCGCCCGCCATCCCTCAACGGGGAGCCGCCGCAGGTCGCCGCCGTCGACCAGGATGGCCCCGTCGTCGGGCTCGTAGAACTGGCACAGCAGCTTGGCCAGCGTGGTCTTGCCGGCGCCGTTCTCGCCCACCAGCGCGACCACGGAGCCGGCGGGCAGGTACACCGACACGCCCGCGAGCGACAGCCCGTCCGCGCCAGGATAGCGGAACGACACGTCGCGCAGCTCGATGCCAGCCGTGAGCCGTTCGGGGACCGTCGCGGCGCCCGAGGTCTCCGGCCGCCGCGACCGCGCGTAGTCCTCGAGCCACAGGTAGTGCCGCGCGACCCGCAATACTCCGAAGAAATGCGTGCCGTAGCCCACGGCCGTGGCCACGATCCTGTTCATGCCCGCTGCCAGGCCGACCGCCAGCGCCACGTCCCCGGGCGTGGCCTGTCCCCGCACCGCCCGCGCCAGCACCAGCCCGATGGCGCCGGCGTAGGCCAGGCCGTAGATCAGGGCGTCCAGGGCCTGGAGGGCGGCGCTCTGCCAGTCGGCGCGGTCGCGTGTTTGGATGACCGTGCCGGCTGCCGCGTGATGGCGGCGCCGCAGCTCGTCCGCCAGCCCGAAGACGCGCACTTCCTTGCCCACGGCGGCGGAGGTGGCCAGCCCGAATAGGTGCTTGCGCAGGCGCTCCGACTCCGTGGTGGTCTCGGTTGCGCGCTGCTGAAGGTCCCGCGCGCGCTTGCCCAGCACGAATGAGACGCCCCCGACGACCGGCAAGAGCAGCAGGAGCGGCTGCAGCCGGGCCAGCAAGACGCCACTGGCGGCCAGTTGCACCGCCACGCGCAGCATTCCGGCCGTGGCGTTGGTCATCCAGGCCAACTGCCCGCGCTGTTCGCGCAGCAGTTCGAGGCGGTCGAGGTGCTCAGGTTGTTCGTGGTGCGCGAGCCCGGCGATGCCGCCCATCAGCTCCATCAGCCGTTTGTCCAGCGCCGCCCCCGCCTTTTCCACCACGGTGAACAGCAGATCGACGTAATAGAGCCCGATGACCAGGCCGACGCCGGTGGCCGATGAGAGGACGGCCGCTGCGATCAGCCCCCGTTGCAGGTTGTGCGAGACGGCCGCGTCCACCAGCAGCTTGGCGCCGACGGACATGACCGGACCGGCCAGCGCCATGACGGCGCCGCACAGGAGGAAGAGCGTCGCCTGCCGGGGCGCCGCCCGGAAGCCAAAGGACAGCAGCACGCGGAAGCCGCGCAGGAGCTCACGCATGTTATGCATCCGTGTTGGGGACGCCCTCACCCCCCGGCCCATGGCTGACTAGCCCCTCGGACCCTAGCCGCGGGTCCGACGGTCTAGCGCACCTCTCCCTGTGCGCGGGAGAGGGGGAGACGTCGCTTTCGCGCGCCTCGTCGGCAAATCGCGTTGCCTGCAAGGTGAACATCTCGGCGTAGCGGCCGCCCAGGGCCATCAGTTCGTCGTGCGTGCCCTGCTCGGCGGCCGCGCCCTCGGCGAGCACGCAGATCTGATCGGCCCGACGCACCGTGGAGAAGCGGTGCGAGATGAGGATCGTGGTCAGTCCGGCCGTGATGTCAAGGAAGCGGTCGTACAGCGCGGCCTCCGCCCGCACGTCCAGGCTGGCCGTGGGCTCGTCGAGGATCAGGACCCGCGCGCCTCCCTCGACCGCGAACAGGGCCCGCGCCAGCGCGATGCGCTGCCACTCGCCGCCGGACAGGTCCGTCCCATCGGTGTACTGGCGCGAGAGCACGGTGTCCCACCCGCGCGGCAACCCTTCGATCAGCTCCAGGGCGCCCGCGCGCCGCGCCGTGGCCCGCAACCTTTCCAGATCCCCGGACACCTCGTGGCGGCCCAGGCCCACGTTGTCGCGGGCCGCCAGGTGGTACTGGGCGAAATCCTGGAAGACCGCCGCCACGCGGCGCTGCCAGGCGCCCGCGTCGACATCGCGCAGGTCGACGCCGTCGACGGTGATCCGTCCGCTGGTGGGCTCGTAGAGGCGACAGAGCAGCTTGACCAGGCTGGTTTTGCCGGCCCCGTTGAGGCCCACGATGGCCAGGGACTGTCCCGCCGGGATGCACAGGTCGAGCCCGGAGAGCGCGTCGGAGGATCGGCCGGGGTAGCGCAAGCTGACGCCCTCGAAGCGGATGCAGTCGCGCGGGCTGTCGGGCGGCAGGACCGTGGCCGGCGCAGACAGCACGGGGATGGGGGGCCTGCGACTGCGGTCGCATGGCAAACCATCGGCCGACTGCGGTCGGGCGTGGTTCGTAGGGGCGTATTGCATACGCCCTGGCGCTCTCTGATCATGCGCCAGGCGCTGCTCCAGGGCCAGCAGGCTGGGCACGGAGACCGCGGCATAGGCCAGCTGGGTGTTCTCGTTGTCGAAGGCGCGGAAGCCGTTGGCGCCCAGCAGGGCCTGTGCGTAGACCGCCAGCGCCGCCAGGCCGATCTCTCCGCGCGCGGCAGCCCAGGCCAGCAGGCCAAAAGACCCCAGGTTGACCGCGGTGACGGCGGCCGCGGACAGCCAGACGACGGGCCGCCCCGGCCGTCGCGCCCGCCAGGTGGGCTCCATGGTCCGGCGCCACGTCTCCTCGAAGCGGCCGACCAGCCAGTCCGTCATACCCCAGATGCGCACCTCTTTGGCGGCGGCGGGGGCCAGCGCTAGGGTGCGATAATAGTCGGCGCGGCGGAGCGCGCTGGCTTGCCCCGCGGCCGCTTCCCCCACCCGGATATACTCGCGCTGAAAGAGGCAGGTGACGACCGGCCACATAACGACCCACAGGAGCGCCAGCCACCAATGGAACAGGACCAGGATGAGGGCAGACCCCAGGGCCTGCAACCAACTCGGCAGCAGGCTGGCCAGGGCGCCCACGGCGTCGCCCGGACGACGCGCTCCCTCGCCTCCGATCCCGCGCGCGTTCTCGATCAGGTCGAGCACGGCAGGGTCCTCCAGGTGCGCCACGCCGCTCGGCGCGCAGGCCACCGTCATCAGCCGTTCCTGCAGATGGCGGTCGACCTCTCGGCCGAACGTCGCGGCTAGCGCGGCCAGGAAGGGGCCGAGCAGGCGCTCCGCCACGATCAGGAGGCCCACGCCGACCAGCAGCGCCAGGGCGCTGTGCCCCGCCGGAGAGACCAGCCCGCCCGTCACCGCCGCCGGGACCGAGCCGACGAGCAGACCGGTGACGACCGTCGCCGCCAGGGGCAGTGCGGCGCCGGCCAGGACGCCGATTGCGAGCAGGGTCGTCTTCGCGCCGTCCACGGCCGGGAGCAGGCGCAGCACGGCCAGCGTCCCCGCGACTGTCGGCGAGGCAGACCATCGCTGGAGTCCCTGTATGCGCGGTCGTTTCATCACTCAGTTCTTTCGTCCGTTGAAGGCGCGCCGTCGATGCGCACCACCCGATAGGTGTCACGCAAGGTGACGACCTCGAGCCGGGCGCCGCCGGTCAGGCTCTCGAAGGCCGTTACGATCGCGGGACCGCCGGCGGCCTCGACCTCGCGCGCGGGCAGGAAGCGCATGCGGGGATTGTCCCGCCAGAAGCGCCGCGCCTCGGGCAGGCTCCAGGTGAGCGAGTGCCACGTTTCGACGTTGTGCAGCCCGCAGCGCGCACACCACAGGTAGATGCCCTCGTCCCCCGCCCATGGCGCCTGATTGTCGGGCGGCGCGCCCGTGCGGATCGGTAGCTCGTCCCCGCACCCGGGGCAGGGCGTGGCGCCATCGACGAGGCGCCGGTGGAAACGCTCGTCGATCACGTTCAGGCAGCGCGAGAGGGCGGGTTTATGGGTGCGCAGGCCCTGCAGGAGATCGCCCATGCGCGCGCCCATATACTGCGCGCCGGGCCGGGAACAGCCGGGGCAGCGCAGGTACAACTCGCCCTCCTCGGGGCGGAAGCGCCCGACCAGCCTGTGACGGCCGCAACCGGGGCACCACACGCGCGTCTCCTGCTCACCGTCGTCGCGCGGCAGGATCAAGCCGTACGACAGGGCCTCTTGTCGCAGGTCGGTAGCCAGGATGCGCCTCAATGCCGACTTGCCGCGCTCCACCCGCTTCTTGACCGCCTCCTCGCCGATGCCCAGGCGGGCCGCGACCTCGCCGTGGGGCAGATCCTGCACGTAGCGTCGGACGAGCGCCTCGCGCGTCTCGGGCGGCAGCAACCCGAGCGCCTGGTCCAGCAGGGCGACGAGCTCCGACCGCTCCAGGTCCGTGTCGAGGTCGCCGTCGTCGCCCGGCAACTCGTCCAGGGGCGACTCCTGCGCGTCGCGGGGGCGGGGTTGCACGGACCGCGCGCGTTCGAGTCCCCGGCGCCGCGTCCAGTGCAGGCAGAGGTTGCGGGCGATGCCAGACAGCCACTGGGCGTGCCTGGCGGGGTCGCGCAGCGTGTGCTCCTGTTGCAGCGCGATGAGCAACGTCTCTTGCGCCAGGTCCTCGGCTGCCTGTCTGTCGCCCGTCAGGCCAATGCATAGCCGCACCAGCCGGGCGCGCTCGGCCGCCAATTCGGCCCGCGGCGCGTTGTAGAGCCTCTCCGGTTGGACGTCCACAACCTCTCCCCTCACTCCTGCCATCCGCGCCCATTGTATCTCTGCCTACACGTTCCCCGAGCGATGGGAAAAGTGACGCGAAATTTTGCGCTAAGGCGATCGTCCGTCGAGTCGTCGCCGGGTGTTTACGATGCCGGTATGTACGCAGGAGGAATGAGGGGCTGTGGAAGGAGAGGAACGGCGATGATGATGTGGCTTGTCGCAACGCCGGGGTTCTTGACGGGCGGCAAGGTTTAGGGAAAGAGGCGAGCGATAGGGTAGGTGAAGCCCGGTACCACGTCCTCGCCGTTGAGCACGTCGTCAACTCCCAGTGCGGTGGGGGTCTCGTCGCCCGGGCACCACACGTCTACACGCTTGTAGCGCGGCCAGATGACCCATACAAGGCGCGTTCCAAAGGTCAGGTACAGCTGTGCTTTCGCGCCCATGCCGGGTGCATATTGGTTCTCTGAGGGGATTTCAACGGCAAGATCGGGGGCAAGAAGCCACGCATGGCCGTAGAAGTCAGGCGATGTGGGCGACGGGGCGCGATCCGCACGGACAAAGGCCACATCCGGGCCAACCTCGGTCTCAAGCGGGTGAGCGGGGTCAAGGCGATAGTCACCCTGCTCACCGGTCACAACCCCTAAGCCGTTGTCTTCGACATACGCACCTAGGCGAATAGCGAGGCGCATACCAACACTAGACGCTCCTGGACTACTCAGCGGCATACGGACCAAGACCCCCTGCACCAGCTCGTATACCCATCGGTCGTCGGGGATCGCGTGCAGCTCGTCCACGGTCATGGGATAGGGTGCGCCAGGGACAATCTCGGCCCACGGCGCGATAGGGGTTGGTGGATAGGCGCGTAGTGCTGTCATATGTCACGTGTCCTCTTTTCATTGGTCGCCGTCAACAGGGGCGCTCATGGCCGCATGGCTAGTTATCCTTCCTGCACCACATGGGCAATGCGAAAGCAAGAGCCGCGTCTCCCGCATTCCTGATCGTTAGCGTGTTGGGCGCAACACGTCGTTTTCCGTCTGCGCTCGGAGGGCGCGTTCGAAGAGAGCATTCAACTCCTCTTCCGTCGCGGCCTCGCCGATGACCGCGTCTACCTCCGGGGAGACGCGGCCAAACCGCACCTCCACGGCTTTCCTGATGTCTTTGCGCTGCGTGCGTAGCGTCACTTCCAGGTCGACGCGACTCCGCCAGCTCAACTCGGTGGCTTCCAAGGCCATGATGTCCCCTCCTTCGGCCTCCACTTGTCGTCTTAACGCCGCGCGGTCGTTCGCGCCGATGGTCAGATAGGTCTCGATCACGTCGCCGAGCAACTCCACCGTGGCGCGGCTGGCCTCCCCGGCCCGCTCCGCGTCCATGAGGCGTTGCAAGCAGCGGTAATAGATTCGTGCCCGGGCCGCCCCGCGCCGCGCTCGTCCCATGATGCCCGCCAGGGCGACGGCCAGGACGTTCCCGGTCTCCAGGTACTCCTCAGGCGCGTGGGGCGAGGCGCGCGAGGCTGATCTGCAAGTAGCGGAAGGTGACGATGGTGTGCCCAAACAACGTGTCCTCGTACACCTCCCACGAAACTCCCTCACCGGCCATGTAGAAGAGGAGCGCCATGGGAATGATCGGTTTATCCTCGCGCTGGAGGAGCGCGATGTAGTAGCGCCACATACGCCGCGCGAAATCCCCCGGCTCGCGCTCGCGCTGGACCTCGATATGGATGATGACGAGTCGGGGATCTCCCGACAGCGTGCGCACTTCCGCGACGATATCCGGCACGAGCAGCGCCCCCTGCGGAAAGTCGGTAAACGTCTCCGTATTGCGGAACGTTACCCCAGCCTCCAGGTCCAACTCGGCGGCCGTGTCAGGGTCGAACAGGCGCAGAAAGTCGGCGAAGCGATCCTGCAAGGCCTGCTTCATTAACTGATCGTGTGAGATTCGCGTCACTGCCTTAACCCCCGCGCTTGGCGCCTTGCTATCCCCCGATGACCTCACGCGCGCCTCCGCCCTTATTATCCATCATTGTCAGAGGCTGTGCAGGCAGGTGTGGCGTTCAACCAGGGCTCGTGAAAAGGCGGCGACGGGCGTATCCCCTGGGCAGCGGAGCGAGCCGCCGCAGTCCCTGCGGCCATGGGCGCGGGACGCCTGTCCGGGTCCGGCATACCACGTGCCCGCGACGGCTTGCCGCAGGGACTGCGGCGGTCCCAGTGAGTGACTAGCGTCCGTAGCGGATAATTCACAGACCCTGGGCGTTCAACCCTGTAGCCGGATGAGGAGCAGCAGCGACGATCGTCCGTCGAGTCGTCGTCGGATGTTATGATGTCTGTATGCAGAGTGATGTCCGCATCGTGGAGCTTCGCGATCCAGGCGCCTTCCAGCAGCACGTCGGCCTCCAGGATCTAGTGTGGGGCCACGAGCCGAGCGAGGCCGTGCCCACGCATCTGCTGATTGCCTCGGCGCGTAATGGCGGGGTGGTGCTTGGCGCCTACGATGGCGACGATATGGTGGGCTGCCTCTACGGTCTGCCCGCGCTGCATGGGGGGCGGCTGACTCATCTGTCGCACCTGCTGGCGGTTCGTCCCAACGACCGTGGTCGGGGCATCGGCGAGGCGCTGAAGTGGCGTCAACGCGAGCTTGTGCTGGCGCAGGGCATCGATACGGTGACGTGGACGTTCGACCCCCTCCAGGCGCCCAACGCGCGGCTCAATCTCGCGCGGCTGGGTGGCTACAGCGCGACCTACGTGCGCGACTACTACGGCCCCATGGCCGACAGCCTCAACGCCGGCCTGTCGAGCGACCGCCTCGTGCTCACCTGGCGGCTCGACGATCCGGCGGTCGTGGCGCGCGCGCGGAGAGACTATCGCGCCAAAACAGGCCGCATTGACGGCCTGCCGATGGTCCTTGGCTCGGAGCCGACCAGCAACGGACAGCGCGCGCCGGTCCCACAAAGCGACCAGCCGGAGGCCATGCCGGCGGCGCTGGTCGAGATCCCGGCCGACATGCCGGCGCTCAAGCAACACGATGCCGCTCTGGCGTTACGCTGGCGTCTGGCCGTCCGCGCGGCCCTGGAAGGCCTATTTGCCGCTGGCTACGTCGCTAGCGATGTGTTACGAATGGATGGACGTAGCTTCTACTATTTGCGCAGTGATCGTGGATAGAGGCGCATAGCGCCCTTTTAGGGCTGCTACTCGGGTGCGATAGAGCCCACGACGTGGGTCAGCAGGCTGCCGCCGATAGATCCGTCGGTGCACAGGGGATGATGGGAGAACATGCTATGACGACGACACAGAGCACAACGCCAGCTAGCACGTCCAACTCGATCAAGGTCGAGGCCATCGCGTTGCGCCAGATCCGGCTGCCGCTGGTCAGCCAGTTCTCTACCAGCTTCGGCAGCGAGAGCGCGCGTCCCTGCATCATCGCGTCCATCCACGCGCAGGGGCTGACCGGCTACGGCGAGTGCGTGGCCGCCGACGGACCGTGGTACTCCTACGAGACCCTGGGCACGGCCTGGCACGTGCTGCGCGAGTTCCTGGCCCCGCGCCTCTTGGGCGCCGATGCGGCGGACCCGGCCGCGGTGTGGGATCTCTTCGCGCCGATCCGTGGGCACAACATGGCCAAGGCCGCCCTGGAGATGGCTTGCTGGGACCTCGCGGCCAGGGCCCAGGGCGTCTCGCTGGCCACGTTGCTCGGCGCGACGCGCGAACGCGTGGCGGTCGGCGTCAGCGTCGGCCTGCAGGAGTCGCCCGAGGCGCTGGTGCGGACGGTCGGCGCATACCTGGCCGACGGCTACCGCCGCATCAAGCTCAAGATCGAGCCCGGCCGCGACCGCGACTTCGTGGCCGCCGTGCGCGCGGCCTACCCCGACGCGCTGCTGCAGGTCGACGCCAACTCCGCCTACACCCTCGACGACGCGGACCTCTTTCGCTCCATGGATGCGCTTGACCTGCTGCTGATCGAGCAGCCGCTCGGCAACGACGACATCGTGGACCACGCGGCGCTGCAGCGCGCGCTGCGCACGCCGCTGTGCCTCGACGAGAGCATCCACTCGCCGGCTGACGCGCGCCACGCGCTGGACCTCGGCAGCTGCCGCATCATCAACATCAAGGCCGGACGCGTGGGCGGCCACCGCCAGAGCCGCGCCATCCACGATCTTTGCCACGAGCGCGGCGCGCCGGTGTGGTGCGGCGGCATGCTGGAGACGAACATTGGCCGCGCTCACAACGTGGCCCTTGCGGCGCTGCCCGGCTTCACCCTGCCGGGCGACATCTCGGCCAGCGCCCGCTATTACGCGCGCGACGTGGCCGGCCCCGACTTCGTCCTCAATGACGACAGCACGCTCAGCGTGCCAACCGGTCCCGGCATCGGCGTCGAGCCCAACCCCTTGGCTATGGAGGCGGCCACCGAGCACGTCGAAGACTTTTCCTAGCAAGAGGTCGCCGTTTCGCGTAAGTTGGGCCGCGTAGTCATCGCACAAAAGAGATCGAGATCATCATGGTCGAGGGGGCGAAGGTCGATGGTGTCGCCGGCCATGAACACATTCATGCTATGTCCCACGCTTGAGGTGGCGACGACGCGTGGTGTGGCTCTATGACCCCCACACCCTCTTGGCACAATCGGTGGATGTGCGTGGCCACATCCACTGCGGGCCTATCGCCAGTGTCTATGATCTGGCCAAGCTGCCCCAAATATCGCTCGATAGACCGATAACAGGACACGACGCGCTGGCCCAAGCGGTCACGATCCGGGCGCGCCTGCTCCCTCTCTATGACAAGACTTAGAGGCGCCCAGAGTGTAAAGAGGTGGACAGGTGCGAGGAGATGGAAAGAGGCGAGAAAACGATTGACATTGCTCGGGTGCTCGAAAACATACTCGAAGACAACAAGATCATAGCCGGCTTCGATGAAAGTAGCAGCAATCTTGGCTCCATTCACATACCCGAGCCCCCCAGACACCGCCCCATCAACACGCGACACAATGAATCCCTTCAGACAATCCCCATGGATGCAAGAGCTGTTGGGAGCAAGCGCGGCCAAGGCTCGGCCAACCGTTGTCTTACCAACACCAGGCGGCCCGTTGAGCAGAATAACATGCCCGCCCATGTTTCCCTCCCTGGGGTGCTCTCCTACATCGGTTCGCTATTAGCATCAATATAACGCGCTCCACTGATCCGCTGCCTTGCTTTACTCACACGCCTCGCGCTACTGTAGAGTTACTAGACGGAATGTATCTTCTGGGAAGTGGATCGCCCGAATGTCACGTCACGAAAGGGGAATTTGGCCCACAACCGGGCTTTCAGCGACCTGCCGGACAGCCTCGCCGCCTGGATGGACAGTTACCTGACTCTCGCCATGGCCTCGTCGATCTTGGATTCTCGGCGGAATCGATCGAGCGCGGCGTCTGGGGCACTATGGAACGCACGAGGATTGCTATGATCAGGAAGGTTGCATGAGCCCCCATCACGCAGAGATATCTCGGTCGATACAGGGAGAGCAATCCCTAGAGCGGCTCGATGTGTCGCCCGTCATGGCGGTGGCGCGACCCATAGTCCACCGGGCAGCCGTTGTGTACCTCCGGCACACGGCGCCCTGGTTTGTCGGCCTGATCGTCCACGGCTCAGCGCTTAAAGGCGGGTTCATCCCCGGTTGCAGCGATGTCGACTTCCAACTCTTCGTGGATCGCGACATCCTCACGCACGACGGACAGCTGCCCCTGGACATCGGCGTTGCTGTCCAACGCGACCTTGCCCACATCGACCCGGCGCCGTTCCGGTACATCCAGTGCAAGCTAGCCTCCGCGACGGGGACTCAACGCATCGTGGGCCCTGTGTCAGGAGCGTACTATGTGCTGGCGGGGCGCCTTCCCGTTCCCGAAGCGACGGTGGAACAACTGCGCAACGGGGCGCATCACGCCTTGGCGGCCCTCGATCCGGTCCCAGCCTTCATGGCCAGCAGCCTCCTCGATCACGGAGGGGGCCGCTTGGCGGCCAACATCCGTCTCCTCTGCACGAAAGTGTGGCCCGTCCTCTATCAGGTGTTAGTCCTGCAACAGGAGGACGCCATCCATGTGTGGCGTCTGCCGAAAGGCGACGCCATCACACACCTACCATCGGGGACGGAGTTGAGGCGGGCGATGGACATGTTCTATCGCGCTGTGCAGGCGTACTATCCGACGGAGGAGTCTATCGAGCGTGCGCTCGATGTCGTCACAAGCGGGGTCGATGCATTGAGGGCCGCGAAAGAGTGGTGGCAAGAGTGTAGAGCCCCCAGGGTGTCAAACGACTATGCCAACGAAAACGTGAAGAACAGCGCCAATGAAAGAAAGAAGTAACAGAGAGAACTGTTCAGAGGGAGGGATGACCGCATGGATATCGTTCGACTACATGCGCAAGCGATGGACGAGACCGCCCGCCTCGTCGGGGGCGTGCAACCAAATCAGATGGACCGTCCCACCCCCTGCTCCGACTGGGACGTGCGGGCGCTCATTGCCCACCTCGTCGGCGGCAACGTCCGCTACGCGGGAGTGGCGGAAGGGAAGCCCATGAGGCGCGGGCCGGAAGGGACGCCCACGGGGCGCGGGGTGGTCGCCGACGATCTGCTTGGCGACGACCCGGAGGGCGCGTATCGCCGCTCGGCTGAGGCGGCGGAGCAGGCCTGGCGAGACCCGGCGCTGCTCGACCGGCAGTTCGAGCTGCCCTTCGGTACCCTACCTGGCCGGGCGGCTCTGGGCATGCACCTGATCGAGACGGTGACGCATGCGTGGGACCTGGCCAGGGCCACGGGGCAGCAGCCCTCGTTCGACCCGGAGGTGGTGCAGACCGCCTCTTTGCCCACTCCAGCATGACGGACCAGCGCCCGCCCGGTTACCCTTTCGATGCTCCCGTCCCGGTAGCGGATGATGCGACCGAACTCGACCGCCTCGCCGCCTTCCTGGGCCGCAAGCCGTGACAAAGTGACAGCGCTATGCATAACTCCCTTCGCTGATGAGATTTATCCGGATGGCGACGCGTGCTGAATTGTTCAACCTCAACAGGGTGACGGTGACGCGACCGATGGCCGTCAGCGGCTCGATGATGGGCTCGTTGAACCGAAAATGCTCGCTCCATCGATGTATTCGAGGCGAATAGAGGGGCGTAAGCAACCCTGTTACTCGATCGAGCGAGGCAATATCGCTACCTTTAGCACGATTGCAATCGAAACAAGCATAAGCCAGGTTTGCGCTGATCGTCTCACCACCATGTTTTGTAGCGATAATGTGGTCTGGTTCGTGAGGGAATAGCGTCGTATCCTCAGGCATGAAGCAGTACTCGCACTGATTCCGAGCGCGTTTGCGAACCGCGCGTCGTAACGCTGCGCCGATCTCTCCGCTCATGCGCCGCGCGTTGCGCGCGTTCGCAAACGTGCTTGCGATCGAATCAGCATCATGAGACGATCAAGTTGCACGCACTGGTCCAGTTCTTCATTTTCGTCGTCCGTCAATGTTGCCGCCGATTTCTTCGCTAACAGGTATCGAACGCGTTCGATCGTTGCCTCCGAGAGCTTAAAAGCGGCGATGGCGTCCGTGTCAGGACCATCGGCGAAGAACTCTACGACCTCATCGTACGCCCGTGGCAGCGTCGTTTGGCTCATGCGCCCTTTCCTTTCAATGGCATTTGTCCGGCGTGCAATCATCAACGGTTTGGCGATCTGTCGCACACGCCGGTCATGTACCCCTATGATAGCCTTGTTTTGGACACGGGCGGCCCCTTCTCCTCGCCCGCGATCGCGCTGAAGCGCTCGATGTGGCGCATCACGTGCGGGGGTTCGGCGCGCCACATACCGCTGCTGTAGCCGCTGGGCTGGGCGTCGTAGAGGCGGATAAAGCCGCCCCGTGCGTTGCCCCGCTCCATCACCCAGTCCATGATGCGGGCGTGCTCGGGGCTGCGCGCGAAGGTCAGCAGCGCGTCGCGGTCGGCGAAAAAGGCGATGGTGCCCAGGGTGAAGGGAAACTGGTACCAGATATGGTGGCCGCGATAGCCGGGCGAGCGCTTCATGCGCCGCACCAACGGGAACCACAGGCGCGGCAGGCGGAGCATGGCCGGCAAGCTGCTGAAGTTGGTGCCGCCGGCAAAGATGGCCTCGGCCTGCCCAATGGCCGGGGCCTGCGAGAAATCGGTCGTCCGCATTGGTTACATTCCTTTCTCGACGAGCGTGAACGGGCCTGCGACTCACGTCCATAGGAGTGGGCAGGATATGTCGTTATGGTGCGAGAGGCGCGACAATTGCACTGCACATGACGGAAATGACAGGGAGAAAGGGCGAAAATGGACCGCATCGGTACCGAAAGCGACCGCGTTGGCCGCATTTTTCGCCCTTTGACCACGCTTTTTGCGACATTGTGCCACAACCTGCCCACTCCTATGGACTCACGTCGCATGGCAGGGCATGGACACTGACGTGTCTCCACGGTTAGCATAGACCGCCGAGACGTTTCGGCCAGCGAGTACTATGGCCATCCCAGCCGCTCCACTACCCACTATTCATCTCACTCGTCACTAGCCACTAACCACTAAACACTCTTCTCCCCGGCCTCGAAGACGGTCGCGCCGCCGATGACCGTTTGCTCCACGCGGATTGTGTCGAATTGCTCGGGCGGCGTGGCCAGGGGGTTATGCGAGAGGACCACGAGATCGGCGGCAGCGCCAGGCCGTACTACGCCGCGCTGCCCCTCCTGATGCGTCGCCAGCGCGGCGCCGCCCGTCCACAGGTGTAGCGCTTCCCAGGGCGTGATGGCCTGATCGGGCTGGTGTTGCAGCCCGGCGTCGGTGCAGCGCGTGACTGCCGCGTGCATGCCCCGTAATGGCGCGTAGGGCGCGACAGGCGCGTCAGAGCTGCCTGCCAGCGCCACGCCCGCGTCGAGCAGCAGGCGCAGAGGCACGCTATGCAGCCGAGGCGGAGTGGGCATCGCCTCCCACTCGTCGCCCAACTCGCCGATGTAGGCGGGCTGTACCACGCCGATGGCGCCGGTGGCGGCCAGCCGGCGCGCTTGCCGCGCGTCTAGCGAGACCAGGTGCTCCACGCGATGTCTGTGGGCGCCCGCCGGCAGGCCCTCGTAGGCCGCGAGGACGCCGTCGATGGCGGCGTTGCAGGCGGCATGCACGGCGACCCCGAAGCCATGGGCCTGCGCCCGCGCGCAGAGCGCGGCCAGTTGGCCAGGGGCGTAGTGCAGGTAGCCCAGGCGCAGGCGCCCATCGCGGCCCAGGCGCGGGCGCTCGGGCGCGCTCGCGTCGCGCAGCAGGGCGGGGCGACGGAGGCGTACGGCGCGGCCGGCCAGCGCCGCGACCCCGGCGAACGACTCCAGCAGCCCGGTGCAGACGGCGCAGCGGCTGCCCCCGTCGGCGAATAGCTTGAGGCCGCCGACCGGCAGGCCGTCTAGGATGGCGCCCGTGGCTGGCCCTTCCAGCCGGTCCTCCGGCGGCCGAAACAGCCCGCCCCGCGCGGCCACGAAGAGCATCGAGACCGGCAGGGGCAAGCGTCCCTCGTCGCTGGCCCGGCGCAGGTAGCCCTCCAGCATCGCGTCGACGCCCGGATCGCAGACGTGGGTGATGCCGGCGGCAAGCAACCCCTCCGCATAGCGCGCCGCAGCGCTTACCCAATCCTCGTAGTGCAGGCTGGCCCCGGCAGTGCGCGCCAGCGCCTCGACGGGGCCGGCCGCCGTCTCCAGCAGCTCACCCGTCGGCTCGCCGCCGCGGTCGCGCACAACGCGCCCGCCGAGGGGATCGGGCGTGGCGCGACTGATCCCGGCCAGGCGCACGCCGGCCGAGGAGACGACCGCTTCGTGGTAGGAGAAATGCATGGCCACGGCCGGCCGCTCGCCGGCGGCCGCGTCCAGATCATACCGCGTCAGTGTGGGTCCGTGCGCGAAGCGGCGCGGCGCATAGTTATAGGCGTAGAGCCAGGGGCCGCCGCGCGCCGTCGCGGCCCGCCATTGGATACGCTCGACAGCCTCGGCGGCGGAGCGGCAGCCGGCGAGGTCGATGCCCAGCTGGCACCAGGCGGCCAGCGTGAAGCGGTGGTGCGCGTCGATGAAGCCGGGACAGACCGTGCGGCCCCGCAAGGCCACCAGCCTCGTCCCGTCGCGGCGCAGCGACAGCGCCTCCGCGTCGCCCCCGACGGCGGCGATGCGCCCGTCGCGCACGGCCACGGCCGTGGGACCGGCGTCGTCGCGAGGTTCCACTTTCCCGGCCATGGTCAGCACCGTGCCGCCGTAGAAAATGATGTCGTTCATTCCGGTCGGCCCACCAACTCGTCCATCGGTAGGCGTGGCGCGCGCGGGACCGGCGGCGTCGCGCCCATGCGGTACAGCGAGACGGGCGTCTCTTCAGTCGCACCTGACGCGCCGCAGACCGTAGCGGCGAGCCTAGCCGTGGCGGCGCAGTCGAGCAGGGCGCTAAACGGGTGTGTGGTCAGGTCCGCCTCGGCCGCGATCAGCCATAGACGCTGCAACAGGCGACCCGCCGCCACGAGGTCGCGCCGGCGCGGCGAGGGCATGGGCACGGTGAGCAGGAGGACCGAGGCGGAGCGCCGCAGGGTCAGTTCGGCGTCGAGCGCCAGCAGCTGGTGCAGCTGCAACAAGGACAGCAGGCGCATGCGGGCGGGCGGCATGGTCAGGCGGGCCACGGCCAGGGAGGCGCCGCGCAGGTTGAGGCAATCGGCGGTGAGGCCGTCGCGCCGGTAGTCTGGCCGCTCGGGATCGAGGCGCAGCCAGCGCCACAGTTCGCGCTGCACCGCCGCGTCGGCAAACTGCGCCGCCGTGGCCTGGCGCGCCAGCGCGGCCAGTTGTCGGATGCGCGGCGTGTCCTCGACGATGTACAGCCGGCAGCCGTGCAGAGTTGCCTCATTCTGGAGGCGCGTCTTCACATCGTCGGCGATGGGGTGCGGCAGGTGGGCGACGCGCGCGGTGTGGCGCCTCTCCAGCTGCGCCGCCAGCCGCGGGTCCGCTGGATCGGGCGGGTCATTGGCCGGCTCCAGGTAGCCCGCGACACCGGTTTCCCGGTCCGACGCCGGGATGAAGCGGAGAGGAGCGCCGTTGGCGCTCGCGCGCAAGCAGGCCGACTCGACGGTCGCGCCAAGCGCGAGGTAGAGATCGCGGTCGGTTGGGTCGCCGGCCAGCAGCAGGCGCTCGGGGTCCCAGCGCACCTCTATCCGCTCGGCGGACTCACCCTGGGGAGGGAGCACGAAACGCCACGGCTGCGTGTTATGCGCCGATGGGGCGTTGCGCGCCGCCTCTAGCCAACCTGGATATGGCGCCTGTTGCGCAACTGTGTCCGGATTACGTGATGGCGCCGTCGCCATGGAGAACTCCTTTCGTCATTGGTTAGGGTCTGCCACTGTGGTCGGGTCGCTAGCCTGCGACTTTTATCATGCCATGCGACGTGGGTCAACGGCCGTCGACGGTATCGGGTGCGCCCCGCGATTGTGAGCGCCGCCTGACCTTGAAAGGTCATGGTAGGGGACGGACCCTGAAACGCTTGTTGTGAGTTATTTTGCCCCATTTCGCCACCGGAAATGACGCTTATGACGATTTTGACACGGGGGCGTGCTCCATCGTTTACTGTGGCAGGCGCCGTTGTTCGAACGCATGACCCAGATCGACGACTATGCATCACCCCTTTTCGGCCCAAACAGGCTCGTCGAGGCCAAAATCGGCCCATTTAATTCACAACAAGCGTTGAAGGGTCTCGGCTGGCCTGTCACCCGGCGTGGGCGCGCGTAAGACTCCCGCGATGACCTTTTAAGGTCCGTCCCTGCCATGACCCTTCAGGGTCAGGCCGTCGCGGCGCCATCACAATCGCGGGCTGAAACGGTATCTCCCCTTCATATAATGTCAGCCGGTGCAGCGGGCGGCCGCCCAGCGCGGCGACGGTGGCCAGCGACTTCTCGTTGTCGTCGGCCACCCAGGTCACCGTCAGACGCCGATAGCCGCGGCGGCGCAGTGCCCGCACCAGCTCGGCCTGCAGCACGCGCATCACGCCCTGCCCTTGCAGCTGCGTTTGCACGCCCATGATGATCAGCACCGCTCCCCTGATGCGCGGGCGCTGGCTCAGGAAGATCAGGGCCTCGCGCGGACCGAGGCGGCCATCCATGCGCTTGAGGATCGGGTTGTAGTCGGGCACGGTGATGGTGAAGCCGCACGGCACGCCGTCGAGCTCGGCCACCAGGCTGATGGCCGGGTCGAGCAGCCGCCGGTAGGGGCCGATCTGGAACACGAACTCGTCGTGCGTGATGGGCACGAAGTGCGGGTTCTCGTAGAAGCTGTCGTTGAGCAGCTCGCGCAACGTCTCGACCTCGCGCTCGAAGTGTCCCAGGTCGGCGGGGCGGATGCGCAGGCGGCCCGAGGCCGTCAGCGCGCGATGCCGGTCGGAGAGCATGGCGTCCGGCTCGGCCCGCGCCACGTCGACCCGGAAGGTGCTGACCGGGAAGACGGGGCGCAGGCCGGCCCCCTCCAGCAGGGCGGGGTAGTAGGGCGCGGTATAGGTCTCGTCCACGGCGGGCGGAGCCGCGAAGCCATCGGTCAGGATGCCCATCTCCTGCATGGCGGTCATGTTGAAGGGACCGCGCAGGGTCGTACAGCCCTGCCGCGCGCCGTAAGCCCTGGCCGCGTCGATCAAGACTCGCGCCGCCTCGCGGTCATCGCGGCACTCGAAGAGGCCGAAGAAGGCGGCGCGTTCGCCGTGGCGCACGTTGTGGCGGTGGTAGACGTGGGCCAGGACGCGACCTACTGGCTGGTCGTGCTCGTCGACGGCCAGGTAGGGCACGGCGTCACCATAGGCGAAGAAGGGGTTGCGCCGGCGGTCGAGCAAGCGCTCCAGGTCCCCGTCCAGGGGCGGGACCCAGGGGCTCGACGGGGCGTGGACCCCCGTGCGCGGCAGGGTGATCCAGCGGCGCAGGTCGGCTTTGCCGGCGACCGGACGCGCCGTCACGTGGCCACAGGCCGTCATCTTAGCCTTCTCCCTTCGACAAGATAGTCCTTGTATTATTCACGGAAGGAAACGAGCCGCAAATGAACACACATACACGCGAATGGACAACTAAAAGGATGCATAGACGACAATACAGTCGTTCTTAGGCGCGTTTATATGCGTTCATTTGCGGCTACGTCGTGTCCCCGCGGATGATCCAGAGTAGCTGACCGTGTCGACGAGGACACCGCCGACACGGCTGCTGGAACATGGCTGGCGGTCGTCGCCATCCCTTTGAGGATGTAGCGACGCTTGATGCGGCCGCTATTGGCGGCGAAGGGACCCGTGCCAGCGGCGTGGAGGCGGACCACGATGTCGCCCGCGGTGGCGTCTTCGCGCACCGCCTCGCGGAAATCGCGGCTGTTGGCCAGCAGCCGGTCCACGACGCGCCCCCGCAGCCGCCCGGCCAGCGCGCCGTCGTCGTCCGGCGGGGCGGGCAGGATCTCGACGTGGACGCAGGGCCGCTGCTCGCCGCGGCCGATCTCCACCAGTTCTAGGCAGTAGGCGCCCAGGTGCGCCGCGTCGGCGGCGTCCGCGTAGAGCGCCTGCTCCACGTCCTCCGGGTAGATGTTGGCGCCCATGTAGGAGAAGGTGCTGTCGCTGCGGCCGAACAGGTAGAGGAACGGCAGGCGGACGTGGGGCAGGCCGCGACGCCGGCCGTCCTCCAGCGGGTCGAGGCCAAAGTCGCGCAGCACGTCCAGCATGCGCTTGAACGAGATCACGCCGCCGGTGTCGTGGATGTTGTAGCGGATGCGCGGCGAGAGCACCGCGAGGCGGTTGACGGTCAGGATCAGCTCGCGCTCCACGTTCGTCTCGACATAATAATCGAGCGGATTGTAGTGGAACAGCATCGGCAGGCGGGGGTCGTCGCCGAACAGCGCCGCGCGCAGGGCGGGATTCTCGGCGGCGTGCTTGCGGATCCAGACGCTGAGGGGCAGCTCGCCGGCCACGCCGATGTCGATGTCCGAGGCGCCGTAGCCGGAGATGACGCGGCGGAAGCGGCGCTCCAGGTAGGCGCGCAGGCCCTCGCTCATGCCCTCGCCGCCCACGATGGCGTCCATGCGGTAGGCCGCCCAGTCGAAGCCGCGCGCCTCGCCAAGGTCAAGCAGGTGCTTGAGAAAGGGAGGGTAGCCGGTGATGATGTAGCGGTAGGCGGGGCCAAAGAACTCCAGCGTGTGCAGGATCTTGTCCACGTCGGGACCGGTCGATTTGACCACGCCGATGGCGCGCATGGCCTCGCCCGTGTTGACTCCGGTGGCCCAGGAGCCCATGGAGAAGCCGTTGATCGTGATCACGTTGGCGCCGAAGCAGTAGCGCGCGAACTGCCCCAGCTCGCGATGCACGTCGTGCAGCTCCGCCGTGCCGCGCACCCAGTTGTAGGGCGTGCCCGACGATCCGGACGACTCGTCGACGGTCGTGCCGACCATGGGCAGGCGGCCGTCCAGGCAGCGCTGCTCGGTGCTGAAGCGCTTGACGTACGATTCCTTGTCCATCACCGGCAGCAGGCGCAGGCGCTCCTGGACGGTCAGGCGCGGGTCGTCGCGCCACGCGCGCTCGGCCAGGAAGTCGCGGTAGGCGGGGACGCGGCGGCGCGCATGCTCCGCGGCGCGCAGGGCGCCGAACGGGCTCAGTTCGTCGCCGAGGTCGGACGGGGCTGCGGACAGACGCAGGAACAGGCCGTAGTTGTCGAGGGCGGCGGACTTGGCAAGGTTGGCCGCGCTCAGCGCCAGGCCGGTCAGTGCGGGGTTCCGGGTCAGCAGGCTCATCGATGCGCCTCCGTGACAAGGGGACCCTGGTCCTCACCGGCCAGGGGCGTAAAGCACCGGATCGCGTCCACCGACATTGCGCGCGACGTGTGAGCTGTCTTGGCCCTCCACAGACCATTGGTATAGCCAGCGGGTTGGGCGTCGTAGATGCGGATAAAGCCGGCGCGCGCGCGGCCATTGGTCGTCAGCCATAGCATACCCTGTGCGTGGTCCTTCCCGCGCGCAAACTCGTACAGCGAGCGTCGATCGTCGAAGAACACGGCCATGCCCAGCGTACGGGGGAAGCGATACCACCAGTGCAGCCCGCGGTAGCCCGGCAGGCGCTTGAGCCGCCGGTACATCGGCAGCCACAGCCAGAAGAACTGCCACATCACCCGCAGGCTGCGATACTCCGTCTCGCCGACGAACTCGGCGCCGCCCCGCGCCATCGACGGCGCGGCCGAGAAATCATTCGTTCGCATAAGACATCCGTCTCCTTCACAACGCCCATAGAGGGAACTCCACGTCCCTATCCGTACCTGGCGCGGGCACGTGGCCCGTCCATGCCGCTACTCTACGGCCCAATGCCCTGCCAGCGACACCGTGAACGCTGTACGGAACTGTATGGAGGCGCCGACGCACCCATGGCGCTGTGTCGGAGAGGTTAGTTTGCAGTATCAGGGCTCGCTGTCAGGTGCGCAATCCCACAAGGCGCTCACAAGGGTAGATGGAACGACGGGCGCGATCAACTACTTCGCGGTTCGTGCTCAAGATGGAGACATCCGCTTCCACTTCCACAAAGTCAAGGCGCACCCGTCGCCCTCTTGTAGCATGATGTCGCGACACACAGAACAGCGCTTATCGGTACGCGTGAGCAAAGAATTAACAATATTGTTACGCGAATGTTACTGCAATGTTACGGCACGCCGCTGTATCGTGGAAGGCGTCGGGTACGGTGCGTACCGGACGCGTGTGTTGCGCTCGGTGAAGGAGGGGGCAGAAAAGGCGAAGAGGATCGGCCGGCGGTGAGGGAAAGCGACTCCTACGGGCATCCCGCCACCGCTACCCGTTCGCGCACGGACCGTAGACGTATCCGTGAGGCGACCGGGGAGGGAAGAACCGGCGCTATCTGGTGCCGCGTACAACGCTTTCGATTCGGACAGACACGCAACCTCGCACATCAATGCAGCCCCAACCGGACTCCGGCGCTCATGGAGGAGACGCGGAGACGGGGAGGGATAGTAGCGAAAGGACCTCGGACAACCATGTTGCGCAACAAGAAGATCATCGCTTCCGTGCTCGCCGCCGTGGCGCTCGCGGTTCTGCCCGCCGTCAGCACGCATGCTGCCAGCGGCACGGTCACCTACAACGGCGTCACCTTCACCGGCGCGCAGAGCGGCGGCACCAGCGGCGGCAACAGCGGCTGCAGTGGCCCCATCATCGGCGTCTACGGCTCCTCGGCGCTCAAGAGCTACATCCAGCAGTCGGCCATCGACTTCTGCAACAACACCGCCGCCAACCCCAACCACTACGACGTGGAGTACGCCGCCGGCGGCGACAGCTGCCCCGGCGACCTCTTCGCCGCCACCGACACCAACAACGACCCCATTGTCGGCGTCTCGGATGTCTTCGCCAGCAGCTGCGCCAACGACAACCAGCCCCCGGTAGACGCCACAGTGATCAACGACGCGCTGCTCTCGGTCAACATCGTGGACGAGATCGCAACCTGTCCGGGTGCCCAGCAGCCCAACGGCGGCGCGGTCAACCCCGCCGGTCCGACGCAATGCGGCGCCTTCAGCACCGACCCCGGCGCCTCCGGCGCGACCTCCTGCTCGCCCGCCAGCCTCTCGCTGGCGCAGGCCCAACTGCTTTACTCTCAGGTCATCGGCAACGAGCGGCAGGTGGGCGGCTGCAACCATTCCAACGCGGTGCAGAACCGGGTGCAGGGCTCGGGCACGCGCATCACGTTCTGCTTCAACGTCTTCGGCGCGGGCAACGACCTCTGCGCCAACGAGGGCTCGGCCCAGGCCCTGGCCCCGACCACCGGCGTCATGGTCAACGACGTGTGCGGGCCGACCGCGGCGGACGGCAACTACGCGCAGGGCTATGTGACGCGCTCGGCCATCGTGGGCGACCCGCGCAGCACGAGCAGCCCCAAGACGGCGCTGCAGGGCTGCGGCGTGGTCACGGTGGGCGGCTTCAGCGGCTACAACGGCACCTGCAACCCCACCAACCCGGCAACGAACAACTCGCCGAGCCCGGTGGACGGCGTCAACAACTGCAACGGCGACAACGACGTGGCGGCGGGCCGCTACCAGATCTGGGGCTACGAGCACCTGGTCACCAACACCTCGAATAACGCCGCGGCCGCGTCCTTCGTCAACTTCCTGACGACGACGCCCTCGGAGGACACGGCGCTGACGCGGGCCCAGGGCTTTATGCAGCTGTGCCAGATGGGCTTCAAGCGCACGGTCGACGCCGGACCCTACAGCCCGCAGACAGCGACCTGCTAACCGGAGATCAAGGTTCAGGATGTAGGTGACGGCGCGCGCGACGGACGAGCGTGGCATCCCCACCAGTCGCCCGTCGCGCCGCCCACCTCAAGAGACGCGTCGTGTGCCCGGGCACCGATCGGCGCCCAGGCACACGACGTGACATGAAAGGAACGACGACAGCTATGGCTCACACTTCGACCCGCAAGGGCCAGACCGGCCGCGCCGCACGGGCCGGTTTGGCCGCCCTCCTCCTGGCCAGCGGCGTGGGCGCCGCGCAGGGCATCGTGGGACACACCGTCGCGCACGCCCTGGCCGGCAGTCCCAAGCCTGACTGGCGCGGCGCCGACCTCGGCAACTCCGGGGCCGAGGCGGTCAACGGCCCCGCCACCACCCCCGCGCCGGTCTTCAACGTCAACCCGGGCCAGGGCGGCGGCGTCATCCAGGGCATCGAACTCGACGGGGCCGGCAACGTGCTCTTCACTAAGAACGACGGCTTCGTCTACTCCTACACCCCGGCCGGCACCCAGAACTGGGTGGTCAACACCGGCAGTTCGTTCGGCTCGGACGTCAACGGCGCGGCCTCGAACCCGGTGGCCAGCGCGGACGGCAACGTCTACGTCGCCACCGACCAGGGCAACCTGCTGCGGATCAACGCGGCGACGGGGGCCTCGACGCAGTTCGTGAACTACGGGGCGCCGGTGCAGCAGACGCTGAAGGTGGACGACGCGACGAACAACGTGTTCTTCGGGGGGCAGGACCACTTCATCAACAGCTACTCCAAGGCCACGACGCCCGGGACGAGCAACTACAGCACGGCGGCGACGGGCTCGACGCAGGACGGGACCCTGACCCCGAGTTGCAACGGGGCGGTCTCGGGAGGCAACACCGCGCTGTTCTACGGCGAGGGGGCGCTCGACAGCAGCGACAACTTCTACGTGGGCGACCTGGAGACCAAGAGCACCGGCCCGCGCGCGTGCAGCATCACCACTTTCGGGACGCTGTACAAGGTGAGCGCGACGGGCGCCATCGTGGCTAAAGCGCCGCTGGCGGGGCCGGAGGTAGGCGCGGTAACACTAATCTCCAACACGGCGGTGGCGGGGGGCAGCGAACTGGTGGTGGCCACCAAGCAGGGCTTCGTGGAGGCCTTCGACGCCTCGCTCAACCGGCTGTGGGCGACGCGGGTGGCCAACGCCTCGGTCAACGCGAGCCCGGCGGTGGACGTCGCGCGCAACCGGGTGTACGCGGCGGACAACGCGAGCGCGCTGCACGCGCTGAACCTGACCACTGGCGCGATCGACACCACGTTCAACGGCGGGGCGACGGGCCTGACTGGAGGCACGAACTCCTCGCCGATCATCGACGCGGGCGGGAACGTGTACGTGGTGGACAGCACCGGCACGCTCTTCAAGTTCAGCCCGAGCGGGGCGACGGTGTACAGCCTGAACACGGGGATCGGGACGGGCTTCTTCAGCCCGGCGATCGCCACCGACGGCACGATCTACGTGGGCGGCAACGTCGGTCAGGCTAGCGGCTTCAACGCCGTGGCCGTCAACACGGCGACCAACACCGCCGTCGCCAACACGGCGACCAACACGCCTGTCCCGGCGACCGCGACGAATACCAGCACCAACACGGCGGTCCCTGCGACGAACACGCCGGTGCCCGCGACAGCGACGAACACGGCGGTGCCGCCGACCAATACGGCGACGAACACCGCGGTGCCGCCGACGAGCACCAGCACGAACACGGCGGTGCCGCCGACCAATACGGCGACGAACACGCCGAAGCCGACCAACACCAATACGGCGGTCCCGGCGACGGCGACTAATACGGCCGTCCCGAACACGGCCACGAACACGTCTGTTCCGGCGACGGCGACGAACACGCCGAAGCCGACCAATACTAACACGGCGGTCCCGGCCACGAGCACCAATACTGCCGTGCCCGCGACAGCGACGAACACCGCGACGAACACGGCGGCGCCGGCGACGGCGACGAACACCGCGACCAACACGCCTGTTCCGGCGACTTCGACCAACACGGCGCGGCCGACGAGCACCAATACACCGGTGTCCGCGACCTCGACGAACACGGCGGTTCCGGCGACTTCGACCAACACGGCGAAGCCGACTAACACAAACACAGCAGTCCCGGCAACGAGCACCAACACGGCGAAGCCGACCAACACCAACACGCCTGTTCCGGCCACGGCGACGAACACGCCGAAGCTGACGAACACCAACACGGCGGTGCCCGCAACTGCGACGAACACCAGCACCAACACGCCTGTTCCGGCGACCTCGACCAACACGCCGAAGCCGACCAGCACGAATACAGCGGTGCCGGCGACCTCGACGAATACGCCGAAGCCGACCAACACCAATACGGCGGTCCCGGCAACGAGCACCAATACGGCGAAGCCGACCAGCACGAACACAGCGGTGCCGGCGACGGCGACGGCGACCAATACCGCGACCAACACGGCGAAGCCGACCAACACCAACACGGCGGTGCCGGCGACTTCGACGAATACGCCGAAGCCGACCAACACCAGCACGGCAACCTCGACGAGCACGCCGAAGCCGACCAACACGCCGCAGCCAACGAGCACGCCGACCAACACGCCGCAGTGCGGCAAGTTCTACGACGTGCCCATCTACCGCAAGGTTAAGCAGGGCGACGCCCAGGGAATTGGCTTCCAGGCGCCCATCGGCTCCCAGGTCGAGACCGAGATCGTCACCACGTCGACCTATCCGATGAAGGCGATCCTCGTCGTCCCGACCGACGACAACGGCGACGTGATGTACACGACGCTGACCGGCCAGCACGTGCACAACGACGGCGACACGAGCGGGACGCTCAACGCCTACAAGTACAGCTTCAACGTGGGGCCCTACAAGGGCAACGGGTACGCGCTGCTCGTCTTCCAAGTTCCGAACAATGCACCGATCGAGACCGTGCTCGTGCCCGCCGAGGACCACGAGCCCAGCGGTTGCGAGCAGGAGTTCGACGGATCCAAGACGCCGACCTTCCAGGTCGTCCCCGGAAACCAGCAGGATGAGGACTACTCTGGCGGCAACCAGGGTGACCGGGAGATGAGCCAGGACAGCGACAGTCAGGGTGCTGGACAGGGCGCTCAGGCGCACGTCCGCACCTCGGCGACGCACCCGTTCTTCGCGCTCTCGCGTGCCAGCCACACCGTGACGCTGCGCCACGGCGCCAGTGCAGCGAACATCCATCTCGTCCACACGACGGGCAAGGTGCGTATGCAGTTCAGCGTCCATGCGCATGGACACCAGCGCGGTCTCACGGTCACCTTCCGCTAGCCTCTAGCCAGGGGCAGGAGACCGCGAGTCCAGGCGCGCATAGCACGACGGCGATCTCGAGGCGGGGGCGATGGGAAAACCATCGCCCCCGCCTCGCTATTATTGTCGAACCTATACGGCGGGCAGTCGCAGGCCAATCGATAGCCCTGTTGGGCGTGTTATTTTTGCCTGCCAGCCCTCAGGACGCGGCGAACTGTTATGGAAATGTTACGGGAGGCTCTGTTAGCGTAGGTTGTGAGGCCTCCTGACAGAGGTCCGTGTAGCGGCGGTCCGCGTGGTCGGGTCCGCTCCGGCGTCCCATGGTAGCAGAGAAAGAAAGGAAACGTTGACAGCCATGCACTTCTTTCGTCGTGACCCCTGGGCCGCGGTCGCCGCGGGGGCGCTTGTCTCGATCATGATCCTGGCGGGGGCGCCGCTTGCCGCCATTAGGGCCGGCGGCGCGTCCATCCGCGCCGAGGCCCCCGCGGCGCCCATCCGCGCCGGTGCCCCAGCGTCCGTACCACGGGCGCAGCCGCGCCTGGCGGCCGGCAGCCCCAAGCCCGACTGGCGCGGCGCCGACCTCGGCAACTCCGGGGCCGAGGCGGTCAACGGCCCCGCTGTGACGGCCACCCAGGTCTTCAACGTCAACCCGGGCCAGGGCGGCGGCGTCATCCAGGGCATCGAACTCGACGGGGCCAGCAACGTGCTCTTCACCAAGAACGACGGCTTCGTCTACTCCTACACCCCGGCCGGCACCCAGAACTGGGTGGTCAACACCGGCAGTTCGTTCGGCTCGGACGTCAACGGCGCGGCCTCGAACCCGGTGGCCAGCGCGGACGGCAACGTCTACGTCGCCACCGACCAGGGCAACCTGCTGCGGATCAACGCGGCGACGGGGGCCTCGACGCAGTTCGTGAACTACGGGGCGCCGGTGCAGCAGACGCTGAAGGTGGACGACGCGACGAACAACGTGTTCTTCGGGGGGCAGGACCACTTCATCAACAGCTACTCCAAGGCGGGGGCCAACGTCTACAGCACGGCGGCGACGGGCTCGACGCAGGACGGGACCCTAACCCCGAGCTGCAGCGGGGCGGTCTCGGGAGGCAACACCGCGCTGTTCTACGGCGAGGGGGCGCTCGACAGCAGCGACAACTTCTACGTGGGCGACCTGGAGACCAAGAGCACCGGCCCGCGCGCGTGCAGCATCACCCTCCTCGGGACGCTGTACAAGATGAGCGCGACGGGGAGCATCGTGGCTAAAGCGCCGCTGGCGGGGCCGGAGGTAGGCGCGGTGGTCCTGGCGCCGAACGCGGCGGTGGCGGGGGGCAGCGAGCTGGTGGTAGCCACCAAGCAGGGCTTCGTGGAGGCTTTCGACACCGCGCTCAACCGGCTGTGGGCGACGCGGGTGGCCAACGCCTCGGTCAACGCGAGCCCGGCGGTGGACGTCGCGCGCAACCGGGTGTACGCGGCGGACAACGCGAGCGCGCTGCACGCCCTGAACCTGACCACCGGCGCGATCGACACCACGTTCAACAGCTTCGCCGCGACGGGCGCGATGACGGGCACGGCGAATCTGACCGGGGGCACGAACTCTTCGCCGATCGTCGACGCGGGCGGGAACGTGTACGCGGTGGACAGCACGGGCACGCTCTTCAAGTTCAGCCCGAGCGGGGCGACGGTGTACAGCTTCAACACGGGGATCGGGACGGGCTTCTTCAGCCCGGCGATCGCCACCGACGGCACGATCTACGTGGGCGGCAACGTCGGTCAGGCTAGCGGCTTCAACGCCGCTACGGGGAGCACGGCGACCGCCGGGACGGGTACCAGCACGCCAGCCGCGGGCACGAGCACGCCGACCGCGGGGACGGGCACGAGTAGTGCAACGGCGGCGGCGACAGGCGCCAGCACGGCGACCGCCGGGACGAGCACGAGCACGGCGACCGCCGGGACGAGCACGAGCACGGCAATGGGCACTCCGGCAACGGCGACGAATACGCCCCTGGGTGGAGCGACGGCGACCAGGACGCCCCTGGGTGGGGCGACGGCGACCAACACGGTCATCGGCGGGGCCACGGCGACCAACACGCCGACGAACACTCCAACTCCTACGCCGACCAATACGCCCACCAGCACGCCGACGAACACTCCAACGTCCACGCCGACGAGCACGTCCACCAGCACGCCCGCGACCGGGACCCCGGCGACCGGGACGCCGACGGTCTCGCCGGGCCTGGCGCCATTCTGGTCGAAGGCCCGCTCCGACCTCCACAACGACGGTAACGCCAACTTGAAACTCGACCTTTCCCAGCCCCCGGGCATTCTCTTCACCACCCAGATCTCGCCCGGAGCTGGTCAAGGCGCTATCACCGGTTTGTTCGCGGCGCCGGCGATCGGTCCCAGCCCCGATGGCGACGCTACCAGCTATCGCATCTACCAGATCGACAATAGCGGCCAACTCAACGCCGTGCGCCCCGATGGTAGCATCGCCTGGACAAGTTCAGCCGTCCTGGGCAGTTACCAGTCCGCTGCTAGCACCACTCCAGGGGGGAGTGCGGGGAGTCCGCCCTTCGCTGCATACCGTCCAGGTAGCCCGGCAATCGCGGCGGACGGCACGATCTATGCCGTTAGCGAGGCCAACTACCCCAACGGCGACAGCGGCATCTGGCGCTTCGATCCGCGCACCGGCACCTCCACGCAGTTCTTTGCCCGCGGAAACTACCTCGGCGGCAGCCCAGCGATCGGGCCTGACGGGACGGTCTACGCCGGCGACGTGCAGGGGAACGTCTACGCCATTAATAAAGACGGCAGCCAGCGCTACGCCTACGCGGTGACCGCCGGTGGAGACTGCCCTGCCGGAACGTCTCCCCTCATTCAGAGCGCGCCGGCCCTCGACAAGCAGGGCAACCTGTACGTTGGCTACGGCTGCGCCGGTGCAACCTTTCCTGCCGCTGCTTTCTACTTCGCGGGGGGCGTGCTGGCGCTCTCACCCACGGGAAGTGAAATATGGCATTATAATCCGACGGCGGGCACGGGCAGGCAGGCCTTTTACAACCCCGAGGTCGTGAACCCTGTAGTGCTCTCGCCTGACGAGAAAACAGTTTACGCAGAAGGGTATCGCGGTACCGCGCAGACCCTCCCCGGTGCTCACGCCCCTGTTTCACTACCCACCTTCTACGCGCTCAACGCCAGCGATGGCACGCGTAAGTGGGGGTTTGTCGCGACTTCGACCGCTTCGGGGAGCTTTGGATATGGTAGCCCTAGCCTGGCTAGCATAGCCCTCTCTCCTGATGGCAGCCTCACCTATATATTGGTGGATGGGAACGCCACTGAGAGTGTCCCCGACCTCTACGTGCTGCACGCATCCGATGGTAGTATTGCCGCGACAGCCTCGTACCCAAACAGCATCCAGGGCAGGAAGAGCCCTGCCGTGGATGCCAATGGCAATGTGCTGGTGGCGTTGGACAACGGGGACGTGCTGGCCTACGGGCCGGGCCTGGGCGCTCCGCTCTTCGACTACCCCGAATCGACGGTGGGGGGCTCGTACCTGGAGGGCCCGGTGCTCGGGCCTGATGGGGCGATCTTCCTGACGGACAACCTGGGCAACCTGCACGCCCTGAAGCAGGGCTTGATTCTGCCGCCTTCACCGACCCCTACCTTTACCCCAGGGCCTACCAATACCAATACGCCCCCGCCAACCTTCACATCAGTTCCGCCCGTTCCGACCGATGTCCCTTTGTGCCCCGGCGTGCCCACCAGCACGAACACGGCGACCCCGGTGGCCACGGCCACGAGCACAAACACGGCGACCCCGGCGGCCTATACGCCCACCAGCACGTCAACCGGGACGCCTCTCCCAACCGCGACGGCCTGCCCCAGCGTAACGGTCGGCACGCGCACGCCGGGCGGGGGCACGCCGGGCGCGGGCACGCCAACGCCGGGTGTGGGCACGCCGGGCCACGGCGGTACTCCCACTCCGGGTCGGGGCACGCTTACCCCCACTGCCACCGCCACCCCCGTCAAGACGCCGGCGCCGGTCTCTATCACGGTTCCCGGCCTCAAGGTACTCAGGGTATTCGCGGGCTATCTGACGGTCGGCAACCTGGTGCGCGTGCACGCGGAAACCACGCCCACGGCGCGCATCACTTACACGTTCCGCGTCAGCTACGATTACCCGCCGGCGAAGGGTCAGCACGCCGCGAAGGGCCGGCGCACCATCGCTATCCGTCCTATCCTGCACCGCTCGTCCGGCCCACGGCTGGGTGTGATACAGCCGGCCGTCGCGCTGCTGCCTAATGGCGCGGCTGTCGCGGCAAAGGCTACCTTGACGCCGACGCCGCGCCCTGCTGGCAAGGGCAAGCCGACGCCGACGCCGCGCCCCAGTGGTAAGGGTAAGCCGGCCGGGCGGCCGACCGGCAAGCCGGCCACCACGTGCAGCATCGTGGCCACCATCCTCGACCGCGGGACCCTCCACTTCACGCGTACGGCGGACCGTCACGGCGTGGATGACTACTGCTTGCGCATCGGCGCCGTGCCGTCGCGCGCTATCGACCTACGCATCGTTATCACCGCGCAGGTGCGGTCGGGCTCGAAAACGTTCCCGTCCAGCAGCCCGACCACCGTCCTGGTGAAGCGCCCGCCGGCCAAGCCGCCGACCGTGAAGGTCCGCCTTATCCTGCCGAGTAAGATCGACGCCTCGGTGCGCCACAATGTGCTCTACACGGACCAGACGCAGACGGTCAGTTCGTTCACGGCCAGCTATACGCACGTCACCTATCGCGTGGCGTATCCGGGCGGCCTGACGCGCGCCATCAACGTGGTGGCCGACCACAACGGCAATAACACGACAAGCTTCCGCGTGTCGTACCTGCCGCCCCCCTCGGTGCGGGCGCGCGCCACGATCAGCGTGCTGACCACGCAGCGCATCGGGCGCACCACCCGGCACGCGCAGACCTCCGTACTGACCTTCTTCGTGCGGCGCGCGCCCGCTATCGTGCGCAGCCGGGCCACGCTGCCGAACACGATCGACGCGTCGTTGCTCTACCACGTCCTCTACACGGACCAGACGGAGACGGTCAGCTCGTTCACCGCGCGCCACGCGCGCGTCACCTATCGCATCGCGTACCCCAACGGCGTGTCCCGCACCATCACCGTCGCCGCCGACCGCGACGGCAACAACACGACGCGCTTCCGCGTATCGTATCTGCCGGCTCCGTTGGTTCGCGCCCACGCGACGATCACTGTCCTGGCCACGCAGCAGGTCGGACGGACCACGCGGCGCGCGCGTCCCTACGTGCTGACCTTCTACGTGCGGCGCGCGCCTGCCATCGTACGCAGCCGGACTATCCTGCCGAGCACGATCGACGCCTCGCTGCTCTACCATGTCCTCTACACGGACCAGACGGAGACGGTCAGTTCGTTCACCGCGCGCCACGCGCGCGTCACCTATCGCATCGCGTATCCCAACGGCGTGTCCCGCACCATCAATGTGGTGGCCGACCGCAACGGCAACAATACGACGCGCTTCCGCGTGTCGTACTTGCCGGCGCCTTTGGTCCGCGCCCGCGCGACCATCACCGTTCTGGCGACGCAGCAGGTCGGGCGCACCACTCGGCGTGCGCGGCCCTACGTGCTGACCTTGTTTGTGCGCCGGGCTCCGGAGTTCGTGCGCAGCCGGGCCACCTTGCCGGGTTCCATCGACGCGCTGGTGCGCCACCACGTGCTCTACACCGGCCAGATCGAAACGGTCAGCTCGTTCACGGCGCGTCACGCGCGCGTCACCTACAGCATCCGCTACCCGAACGGGCTGACGCGCACCATCACCGTGGAGGCCGACCACAATGGCAACAACACGACAAGCTTCCGCGTGACCTACTTGCCCGGACCCTCGGTGCGGGCGCGTGCCACGATCACGGTAGTTGCCACGCAGCAGGCTGGGCGAACCACGCGGCGCGCTCGTCCCTACGCGCTGACCTTCTACGTGCGCCGCGATCCCCACCGGCGCTAGATATACATACCGTCCCGTCCAGGGACAGGACCCTCACCCCCAACCCCTCTCCCGTGCGCGGGAGAGGGGAGACGGCGGCCAGTGCGTGTTGTTCTCTCTCTCTCCCGCGCACGGGACACTGAACAGGAGAGGGAGTCAGCCCTCTCTCCCGCGCAGGGGGCACGGGACAGGAGAGGGCGCCGGGTTGCTCCCCCTCTCCCGCGCACGGGACAGGAGAGGGTGCCGGGCTGCTCCCCCTCTCCCGCGCGCGGGAGAGGGGGCTGGGGGGTGAGGGACCTCCTCTCCCGCGCACGGGAGAGGGGGTCGGGGGGTGAGGGTTGTCATGAAAGGAGTAGATAGGCGCTCATGGATGCCACGGAATCGGCGCCCACGCGCGGCGCGATGACGCCGTCGCTCAGCCTGCCCGAGCCTCGCTCACAGGAGGGTCATAAGCAAAAGCGCCACGCCGACACGGTCTACCACGCCGTCTCGCTGGCGGTGTCGCTGGTGCTTGTCGCCACCCTGGCTGGGATCATCGCCGTGCTGCTCTCGACGGCGTGGCCCGCCATCGGCCAGTTGGGCCTTGGCATCATCACGGGGCAGGTCTGGAACCCCTCGGCCGGACTCGAGGGCATCTTTGGCGGATTGCCGTTTATCGTGGGCACGGTGCTCACAACCGGGGTGGCCTTGCTGATCGCCGTGCCCGTCTCGCTGGCCATCGCTATCCTGCTGGGGGAGTATGCCCCGCGCCCGGTCGCGTCCGTGCTCGGCGTGGTGGTCGAGGTGGCGGCCGGCGTACCGACCATCGTCTTCGGCGCCTGGGCGCTGCTGGTGCTGGTGCCGTTTCTGGGCGCCACGATCGAGCCGGCCATCGCCCCCGCGCTGGGCTGGCTGCCCCCGCTCGACCCCAACAACAGCCCCGTGGGCATCGGCGGCTTTGGCATGTTCACGGCTGGTCTGGTGCTATCGGCCATGGTCTTCCCCACCATCGTGGCCGTGACGCGCACCTCGTTGCTGGCGACGTCGCCGGAATTGCGCGAGGCCTCACTCGGCATGGGCGCCACGACGTGGGAAACGGCCACGCGCGTCGTGCTGCGGGAGGCGCGCGGCGGCATCATCGGCGCCGTGGTGCTGGCCTCCGGGCGGGCGCTGGGCGAGACGATGGCCGTGGTCTACGTCATCGGCGGGCAGCAGCGCCTGCCGCAGTCGTTGTTCGACGAAGGCTCGACGCTCTCGGCGCAGCTCTTTACCCAGGTCTACGGGGGCAACGCCACCCCGGGGACGCCCATCGCGGGCGCGCTCTACGAGTTGGGCCTCGTCCTGCTGCTGTTCTCGCTACTGACCGGGTTGGCCGGGCGGCTGCTGACGCGGCGCTTCGCCGGCGCGGCGTTGGCGGGGGCGGGGCGATGAGCGTGCGTGGGCTTGGCGGGAGCGGCGTCGGCACGGGCCGAGCGATCAGCCGGCGTGGCGGTATCGCGCGGCGGCGGATGGTCGAGCGCGTCGCGGTCGGCCTTTGCATCCTGGCGCTGGCGCTGGCGCTGGCGCCCCTGGTCAGCATCCTTTATACGGCGGTGTCCAGCGGCGCCGCCAAGCTCACCTGGACCTTCCTCAGCCAGCCGGCCGCGGGCTCGCCCTACGTCGGCTCCGAGGGCGGCGTGCTCAACGGGCTGACCGGGACGGCCATCCTGCTGTTCCTGGGCGGCCTGGTGGCCGTGCCCGTGGGCGTGGTCAGCGGCCTCTACCTGGCCGACTTCGGCGATGCGCGCCTGGGAGGCTTCATCCGCACGCTGGGCGACACGTTGCTCGGGGTGCCCTCCGTGGTGTGGGGGCTGTTCGGCTTCGTGTTCTTTGCCGACCCCGTCTCGCCTATCGGGTTGCACTGGAGCCGCTCGGCGCTGGCTGGCGGCGCCGTGCTGGGCCTGATCATGACGCCGATCGTGGCGCGCGTGACCGAGCTCTCGGTGCGCGACGTGCCCCTGGCCTTCCGCGAATCCTCGCTGGCCCTGGGCGCGACGCGCTGGGCCACCACGCGCCGCATCGGCCTGCGCGTGGCCCTGCCCGGCATCTTGACTGGCGTGCTGCTGGCGCTGACCAACGCCATCGGCCAGACGGTGGCCATCTTGCTGACCAACGGCTACACCAATTTCATGCCGCGCTGGCCGCTGTCGGGTCCGGGCGCCAGCGTGACCGACATGGGCTCTCTGATCTATATCTACCTGTACCAGGCCGGCACGGCGCTGGCGGCCCCGGCCGAGGCCGCCGTGGTGGTCTTGCTCGGCATGGTGCTGACCCTGAGCCTGCTCTCGCGGGCCTTGAACGCAGTGGGACGGAGGACATATGGTGGTTGAGGTTGACGATGGTGGCTGAGGTTGATAGGGTGGCGCGGGCCGCGATAGGGCAAGCCAGCCCCGTGGGGCCCGCGGGCACGGGCGCCGCCATCGCGCTGCGCGAGGTCAACGCCTGGTACGGCCGCACCCGCGCGCTGAGCGGCGTCACGCTGACGGCCGCGCCGCGCGCGATTACGGCGCTGATCGGGCCCTCGGGCTGCGGCAAGACGACGCTGTTGCGCTCGATCAATCGGCTCAACGACACCGTGCCGGGCTACCGCCTCGACGGCAGCCTGACCGTTAGTGGAGAGGAGGTCTACGACAAGGGCCTGGCGGTGGAGGACCTGCGCCGCCGCGTCGGCATGCTGTTCCAGCGGCCGGCGCCGTTGCCGCTGTCCATCCAGGACGACGTGGCCTATGGCCCGCGCCTGCACCGCACGACGGGGTCGCGCCGCGAACTGGCCGACCTCGTGGAGCGCTGCCTGCGCGCGGTCGGCCTGTGGGACGAGGTTAAGGACCGGCTCAAGCAGCCCGGCCGCTCGCTCTCGGGCGGCCAGCAGCAGCGCCTGTGCCTGGCCCGCGCCCTCGCCGTCAGCCCCGAGGTGATCCTGATGGACGAGCCGTGCTCGGCGCTGGACCCCGTGGCCACGGCCAAGATCGAAGAACTTATGCGCGCGCTGTCGCGCGATATCACGATCGTCATCGTCACGCACAACATGCAGCAGGCCCGCCGCGTCTCCGATTTCACGGCCGTGATGCTGCCCGCCGAGGGCGGCGGCGGCGAGTTGGTCGAGTTCGGCCCGACCGCGAACATCTTTGACCACCCACAAGACCCGCGCACCGCCGGCTACGTGGCGGGGCGCTTCGGCTAGGACCAGGGCTATGTCATCCCCCGCCGCGCCTGCGACTGAAATTGGGGTGCGCCCCGAGATTGTGAGATGCGGCCTGACCATAAATGGTCATGGCAGGAGGCGGACCCTGAAGGGTCGAAAGAGCGGACGCCCAGAGTGGGGACACAAGACGCGGATGACGGCACGGCGACCTTTTAAGGTCAGGTCCCTGCCATGACCATTTATGGTCAGGTCGTTCCCCACAGTTGGACAAGTAAGTAAGAAGGAAAAGAAGGAGCATATCACCCAATGAAGCAACAGCGACACATCGTACGACGCGCCGCGGCAGCCGCCGTGGCCACCCTCGCGTTGGGGACGGCTCTGGCCGCACCCCACGTCCATGCGACCCAGATTACCTACACTGTCACCGGCTCGACGCAGATGTACATCCTGGGCAACCTCCTGGCCACGAAGTACACCTCCACGCTGTCCGGCGTGCAGATCGCCGTCAACCCCACCAGCAGCCAGACCGGCTTCGACGACACCTGCACCGGCGGCGGCAGCCAGGTGGGCATGAGCGACTCGTATATCCAGGACAGCCAGTTGCGCGAGCAGCCTAACGGGTCGAGCTGCGCCGACATGACCGGCATCCCGGTGGCCATCAGCGGCACGCCCGCCATCTACAACCTGCCGGGCGCGTACTTCGACCAGCGCCAGGCCTCCGATAAGTTCACCCCGGTCCACCCGGTGCGGCTGACCGCGCAGGTCGTCGCCGGCATCTATCAAGGGCAGGTCAAGACCTGGAACGACCCGGCTATCACCGGCCTCAACCCCGGCATGAAGCTGCCCGCGCACAAGATCGTCGTCTATTGCACGTCGGAGCCGGGCGGCGCCAGCTACGTCTTCAACCAGTGGCTGGCCCAATCCGTGCCCAGTTGGAACGCGTCGGTGGGTCAGGCGGGGCTGGCGCCGCAGTGGCCGCCGGCCGCGACGTGCCTGCCCAGCCAGAGCACCCTGGTGCAGCAGGTCAAGTCGACCCCCTATAGCTTCGGCTTCGCCGGCTTCGACTACGCCCTCGCGCTCAAAGTGCAGACCGCGGCGCTGCGCAACGCCTCGGGCGTCTTCGTGACGCCCTCGCTCAACGGCCTCGCCGCCGCCATCAACGAGGCCATCAGCGAGGACATGCCGCAAGACTTCCGCAAGTCTTTCGTCACGGTCAAGGATCCTCCCGCCAGCAAAGGCCTGGGGCACTCCTTTAACCCGGCCAGCTTCGAGTTCTTCATCGTGCATAAGAACCTGGCCGTCCATGGCGTCTCGCCGCAGGTGGCCCAGGCCATCAAGAATTTCCTCATGTGGGCTGTCTCCAACGGCGGCGGTCAGGCCTACATCCAGCAACTCAATTTCCGCGACGTCACCAACCACACGCTCTCGGTCGGCGATGTCCCGGTGCCAACCGCATTGCGCAAGACTATTCAGGCGACCGCCAGCAGCCTCACGACGGGTTCATAGGGAAGGCGGGTCTAGATGAGGAGAACCATTTACAGAACCGGCGCCGTGGCCGCGCTGGTCAGTGCGCTGCCGCTTGGCGCGGCCACGGCGGCCCACGCGCCGGCGCGCGCCGTCCGCCCGCACCTGTACCACGTCACCATCGGGATCAACGCCCCGTACGCGCTGTTGGAGGCCAACGTCTTCCTGCCCGGCCGGCTGACAGTCCACGTGGGCGACAGCGTGCGGTGGACCAACGCCGATGGAGGCGAGCCGCAGACGGTCACCTTCGGCTCGGTCGACTACACGCCGTCCCTGTTCCTGAGCGCCAGCAACCCGGAGGTCAACCCGGCCATCGTGAAGCCGCAGGGCGGTCAGGTCGTGCGCGACGCCGGTACGATCCGCTCGTCGGGCGCGCTGATGAGCGGCGTGAGCGGCCTCGGGCTCAGCTACACCTATACCTTCCGCGCGGTTGGCACGTACTTCTACCGCTCGCTGTTCCACCCCTTGATGCTGGGCGAGATCGACGTCGTGCCGTCCTCACAGCCGGCCTCGGCCGACCCGCCGGACCGCGGCGACAGCGCCGTGACCGCGCTGCGCTCGACCGCCGACGCCCTGCTGACCCAGCAACTTAGCGACGCGGGCAGCGCGGATAGCGGCGGCGTGACGGTGAACGTCGGCTTCGGTAACAAGGATGTGTCGCTCAACATCTTCGCGCCCTCCGGCATCCAGGTCCACGTCGGCGACACGGTGACGTGGCAGACCAAGGAGGTGTCGGGCGACCCGCACGCCATCTTTTTCATTACGGCGGCGTCGGCCACCAATCCGGGGGCGGCGCCGCTGTACACGGGCCTGGCCGCCGACGGCGGGTTGACGGTCAACCCGACCTACGCCAAGCCGACCCTACCCTCCGGTACGCAGGTGATGACGGGCACGATCTCGTCGGGCCAGTTGTACAACTCGGGTCTCCTCTACGGCTCGTCGCCGGCGTACCCGAGCCTGACGCCGTCGAAGTATTCGCTCACGTTCCTCATTCCGGGGCGGTACTACTACATCGATCCGTTCCACGGCAACGGCACGCAGGGCCAGGTACACGTGCTGCCGTAGGGACCCTCACCCCCGACCCCTCTCCCGCGCACGGGAGAGGGGAGCACGGAGAAGCCGTCATCTCTAACCCCTCTCTCACGAGTGGGAGAGGGGAGCAATCGATAGGAAAGGAATCCGACCAATGATTAGCAGACACACATTGTCGCGGCGGCTCGCACTGGCGGCGCTGCCGGCCGTCGTGGCGTTCGCGGCGCTGCCTGTCCCGGCGCGGGTGATCGCGGCGACCGTTCACAGGATCGCGGCGGCGACGCCGGCAGTCGCCGTCGAGGGTAAGAAGACGACCTGGCAGGTCAGTCTGCTGGGCATCCGCAGCATGTATCAGATTCCCGGTACCAGCTGGCGAGGTTACAGGAGTAACTTCTACCGCTTCTTTGTGCTGACGCTGCGCATAGCTAACACGGGCGGGCAGGCTGTCGCCCCAGCCGACGACCTGACGCTGATGATGAAGGTGCGGCCGCCGTACCTGCCGCATCAGATGGGCTACTCTGCTGGCTTTACTCTCCCCGACCGCACCGATAAGGCGCTCGTCGCCATGGTGCAGACGGCGGCGCGCACCTACGGCGGGGTCGTGCCGTGGACGGTCGCGCGGCCTGGCCAATCGCTGACCTACTCCTATTTGATTGGGACGAACCGCGGTGACTCGCACTACGGGCTCTACAATTTCCGCGTGCGCAAGGCTCCTCAGTACTTGTTCGACACCGGTATGTAGGCGCCGGGCAGCCCTCACCTGTCCCTCCCGCAAGCAGCCTGATCCGGCCTGCGACTGCGGTCGCATGGCAAACCACGGACACTGCGGTGTCAGGACTATTGAACAGTGCATGATGAAGGAGCATAGTTTGCAGTTCATCCGACCGCGGTCAGTTGCCGTTTGCCATACGACCGCGGTCGCAGGTTCCCGGTGTGGAGACACGACATGATGTGGTCAGGCTATAAGAACGCACTGAGACCGTCGCTCCTTGCCCTACTGCTTGGAGCGGCGATCCTCGTTGCGGCAGCGCCCAGCGGCCATGCCTTGTTCGGGCTGGCGCGAGCGATCGACCCGCAGGCGTCGGTCAACAGCGCCGCGCGTCGCGTTCCCTCGCTCAGCAATGTGGTGGCCGCGGCTCCGGTGGCGCTACCGCTCACCGATCCGGTGATGGCGGTCGCGGCCGGGCATGGGTATAGCCTGGCGCTCACACGCGGCGGCCGAGTGTACAGCTGGGGAGCCAACGCGACGGGCCAGCTCGGCGTGGGCTGCGCTAGCGCAGTACGTTGCGTCACGCCTCTGCTGGTGGAGGGACTGCCGACCGGCGACGCGGTGACGGCTATCGCCGCCGGGTATCAGTATAGCCTGGCCGCGACGCGCTCGGGGCGGGTCTACGCCTGGGGCGACAACACGTCCGGGCAGTTGGGCAACGGCAGCGCGCAAGCCAGCCGCCTGCCTGTCATGGTGACAGGGTTGCCGGGCAACGACGCAGTAGTGGCTGTGGCGGCGGGCTACGCGCATAGCGTGGCCCTCACCCGTTCCGGTCGCGTGTTCGCCTGGGGAGGCAATCGGTTCGGGCAAGTGGGACAGGACGGCGCGACCGTCATCTCGCTGCCCACCGCTGTCCCAGGACTGCCCGCGGGTGATCCCGCCGTGTCCATCGCCGCGGGAGCGGCGCATACGTTGGCGCTGACGCGGGCTGGCCGCGTCTACGCCTGGGGCGATCAGGGCACAGGTCAACTGGGCGTCATCACAAACGGCGCGCGCGGCACGCCTGTAGCGGTCTCCGATCTGCCGCCCGACGACCCGGTACGTGCCCTGGCCGCTGGCAGCATCGACGGCCTGGCGGCGCTGCGCGATGGCAGCGTGTACGACTGGGGAGACAATAGCTTTGGACAGCTTGGCCGCCTGGATGTCGGATACGTGAGCAGCACACCGGCGCCGGTCGAGGGCTTGCCGCGCGCCGATCGTGTAACCTCCGTCGCGGGCGGTGACTATTTCAGCCTGGCACTCACAGGGGCCGGCCGCGTCTACGCCTGGGGCCAGAACGATGACGGGCAACTCGGCGCCGGGGACAATCTCGACGCCGGAACCGCCGTGGCTGTACAGGGCCAACTGTTTGGCGACCGGGTCACCGCGGTGGCCGCGGGCGGCGCGCATAGCCTCGCGGTCACTGCGAGCGGCCGCGTCTATGCCTGGGGCCAGAACGACGACGGACAACTCGGAGATGGGACGACCCGCTCCAGCGATGTGCCGCTACGAGTGCGTTGATCGTCAAGGAGCGATATACACCCGATGGCAAAGGCAACAGCACCGAAGGCCACGCGGAAAGCCGGTCCACGACAAGGGAATCGTGGCCCTGCGCCACGGAGGCAAGGGTCTAGCACCCGGGGGCGGGCGCCAGCCCGTGCGGGTAACCGCCTGGGCTTCGCCGCCGTGGCGCTGATCGCGACGCTGTTCGTCCTCGGCAATGCCGTCGCCTACCAGAGCCAGTTTGATCCCATCGATGTGTTTGAGTATCAGTGCTATGTCCATGGCTTCTGGCAAGGGACCGGGGTCACGGACCTTGCCAATGGGCATTCCTGCGCGCCGATCTGGGGCGGCATGCCCCACCAGTTCCGCTCCTTCCCCAGCGAGTATCCGGCCGCCGCCCTGGCCGTGTTCTCCCTGCCGCTGCTCACGCCGTGGTGGCCCTATAAGACGGCCTATGGCCTCTGGTTGGCGCTGTTCGTGCTGGTCGTGGCCGGCCTGCTGGCCTGGCGCGGCCCGCCCGAGGCGGCCATCGCCTTTCCCCTCTATACCTTGCTGGCCGGCTGGGGCTTTCTGGTGCAGCGGTACGACCTGATCGTGGGAGTGTGCATCCTACTGATGGTGCTGTTGGCGCGGCGCGACCGCTGGCGCGCGGCGACGGTTCTGCTGGCCGTTGGAACGCTGCTCAAGATCGTGCCGGTCGTGCTGTTGCCGTTGCTGCTGATCGCCAGCCGCGACGGCCCACGGAAACGCTGGCGCGTCGACCTGATCGGCCTCTTCGCTGGCGCGTGCCTGGTCGTCTTGCTGCCCACTCTGGCGCTCAACCCCGATCAGGCGCTGGGGCCGCTACGGTTCCTGACGACGCGTCCGCTGCAGCTCGAATCGCTGCCCGGCATGCTGCTGTGGCTCACTGGCGGGATCGCCAACGCCGACAATAGCACTGTTCCGCTGACCGGGGCGCATATCGCCCTATCCTACAACTCGCTTAACGTCATCGGCGGCGTGTCAGCGTTCTGGAGTACGCTTTCCGTTGTGCTCGGCGGCGCCGGCCTGCTGGCGGCCTACTGGCGCGCCTGGCGCGGACGGGACTCGCTGGGGCGCGGGACTATCCTCGTCTTGCTGGTCCTCTTAGGGGCCGGTAAGACGGCCAGCCCGCAGTATATCCTCTGGCTCCTGCCGACGGTCGCCGTGGTCGAGGGCTTACGGCTGCGCTGGATCGTCATCGCCGCCCTGGTATGGGTGATCATGAACAGCTACTACACGGTGGCGCTGACGGCGTTGCCCTGGACCGCCTCATTCGTCGGCGCCATCCTGTTGCGCAACGCGCTCCTCTGCGGCGTGGCCCTGGTCTACCTGCTGACGCCGGGCGACCTGATCGCGCCGGGGTGGCCGACGACGCCCTTGTGGCGCCGCCTGTCTGGTCTCGTACGGGTGTAACGAGCCTGACCGGGCCTGCGACTGCGGTCGCATGGCTGCGACTGCGGTCGCATGGCAAACGACGGACACTGCGGTGTCAGGAGCCTGCGACTGCCCGGCTGGACCGGGACTGGCTGCAGCCGGCTGGACCGGGACTGGCCGCAGCCGGTCGGGGGCCAGTCCGCAAAGCGCAGCTGGTCGGGGGCCAGTCCGCACGTGTCGCATGGCAGCGCACGGACACTGACACTGCGGTGTCGGACCGGGACCAGGGGCGCGTGGCGGCGGACCCCACCCGACCGCAGTCGGCCGGTGGTTTGCCATGCGACCGCAGTCGCAGGTCCCCAGCGACCCCGCGATGGCTTACCGGCCGACGTGGCGGCCGCAATCGTAGAGCCGTGGCCCGTTGGCCCCATAGCCAGCGGGCGGTTGCCATTGCCGCGCGGCGACAGTGGAGCAATGGCCGACGACCCAGCCCGCGATGTCCTGCTGGATGGCCATGCGCGGCAACAGCCAGAAAAAGCGCACCTCTCCTCGCGCGACCAGAGCGGCCACGGCGGCGGGGGTCAGGATATGATCGTCGCCCAGGTAGCCGCCGTAGGTCAGCGCCGGCTGCCCGGTCGCCAGCATCACGGGGGCGGTGACGCCGCCGATGGGCGCGGCCAGGATGTAGCGTTCGCCGTGATGCCGGGACAGCAGATAGCGGATCAGCGCCGGCGGGGCCACGTAGGCGTCGCTGCTGGCCACGGAGTCGACGCCTGTTAGCAGGTCGGGGCCGGCCATGGGGAACTCGGCATTGCCGTAGTGCCAGACCGGCGTCGACGCCCAGGCTGCGGGCATGATCAGCAGCGTCGCGACTCCCACGGCCGCCGCGACGACCGGTCCCCTGACGCCACGGGCGCCCGTGATCGGGCGAGTGACCATCAGCCACGCCGCGGCCATGGCGGCTAACCCCAGCACGACGGGGATCAACCACGTGTTCCACGCCGTCGACTCGAGCGCCACGCCGGCCTGCACACACGCCGTACCAAGGAGCGCCGCAGGCAGAAGCCACCGCCAACTCCCGGACCGCCGGTATGTTTGCCACAGCGAGACGATGCCGATCCCGCAGAGGGCGGCGATGGCGGGCGCGACCATGACCAGATTGTAGGGGTGGAAGAAATCGGCAAAGCTGTAGAAGAAGGCCAGGGACACGAACCATCCCCCCCACAGCACGAGGGATTGCTGTTGCCGGTCGGTCAACAGGCGTTCCCTCCACGACGTTTGCTCGGTCGCGCGGCGCTGTCCCTGCCCTGCCCCTCTCCGCTTGACCGTGGAGGGCAGAGGCCGGCGCCAGGCCGCGATGCACGCGACGAGCAGGCCGCACGCGGCCAGGGGCAGCAACCATGCGATCTGTCCTCCTAGCTGTGCGTCGAACAGGCGCAGCGGGCCGGGGTCGCCCGGTATGTTGCCCGGCTGCGGCGCGTAGGCGGAGGAGACGGCGCTGCCCGGCAGCAGGCGACTCAGCCCGTTGTAGCCCAGGACGAGGTCGAGCTCGGTGTTGTTGCTGCTCGATCCGACGAAGGGCCGTTGGCCCGCCGGCGTGGCGTCCACTAGCAACACCCACGACAGCGAGACAATCACAAGAACGACGGCGGCCAGCGTCAGGAACGATACCTGCCTGCGCCAGGGGATAGCCGTGGCCAGGAGATAGAGGACGACGAAGGCCGGCAACACCAGGAACGCCTGCAGTGTCTTGACGTTGAAACCGAGGCCTATCACCACCGCGCAGAGCAGCAGCGGACGCAGGCGTCCCGTTTCCACGGCAATCGTGATCGCCCACGCGCCCAGCAGCGCGCTCAGGACAACCAGGCTGTCCATATTGTTGTCGCGGTTGGTGGCTACGCTAATGGGCGTGACAGCAAGCGCAACAGCGGCCAGGGCCGCGGCGGGGACGCCCCAGGCGCGTCGTACCAGGTGGTAGGCCAGGGCCACCGACGCCACCCCGGCCAGGGCCTGCGGCAACAGCAGGCTGAAGCTGCCGTAGCCCAGCGCCTTTGCGCTGGCAGTCTGTAGCCAGAGGGCCAGCGGCGGCTTGTCGACCGAGACAAAACCTGCCGGATCGAACGAGACATAAAGGAGGTTGTGCCAGTTCCGCAGCATGCTCTTGACGGCGGCGGCGAAGTAGGGGTCGAGGTACCAATCCTGCCACAGGTTATAGAAACCGACCAGGGCGGCGAGCAGGAGCACCGCGGCGACCGCTATCCGTTGCACCACTTTGTCGGACATTGCTAGCCCCGGTGATGCTGTGTGGGCAGCGGATAGCGTCGCAGTTCTTCCTGGTGGTTGTGCGGATGTCGGCGCCGCCAAGGCTTTGCGTCGCGCTTGAGGCCGGATCCTATTGTTCGATCCCACACGCCCTCCTCATTTTCGATCGCCCCTGGCCCCTGGCCCCTGGCCCCTGGCCCCTGGCCCCTGGCCCCTGGCCCCTGGCCCCTCGTCGCTACGTCCCGCCTGTCTCTAGGCAGTCCGCTTATTTTTGTTGCTGCCATCGTCGGCTGCCGATATCCACGTCAGCTCAGTCCGCAAACCGTCCACGCGGTCGCGGCTACAACCCAAGTATAGCCGCCTGGCATCCGTACGAACGCGAGAACTACCAGCGATGACCTGGACGACTCCGTCACAGCGTCTTGATTTAGATGTGGCGCAAGACTTTTGGTTTTATCAATCACACCATCGGAGAAATATAAGTAGTGGCAGAAGGTGTTACGAAAATTTAACACGGCGTTAATCGGCCCTTAAAGTCGCGGCCGTACAATGGAACGGGTCAGGACCGGAGCGACCCCCTATACGTCCTACACCTCTCCATCAGAAGGAGGTCACAGCTTGGTGACCCGCGAGTGGGACCCGTCACCCCTTGCCTATCCTCGCCATGGCGTCACCCCTCATACCTGGTTGCCGTTGTCGCCTCGATGGGCTCGATGGTCGGACCTTTTTCGCGCGCCGTGTGACCCGTGTGACTTGCGTCCCCTCACCGATCAGCCTCGTTCTAAGGGGCCAGGCGGAGAGATGCTGTCACGATGTATCCGCTCGGAGGAGCTATCGCAACTCATCAGATGATCCTTGTCCGACCGTCCAATACTTGACACAGCCGTTCTAGCGTGGCGCTCTCCAGCGCAGGAGGCTATCCGTTGGTGACCGTCGAGCAGTCTCGTCCCGACTCCGCGTTTCATGGACGCGATGGTACGACCGTGGGCGCGCCTCTGGCGCAGCCGCCGCTCCCTTCGACCGACCTGTACAAGGCCGCTTTTGACGCCGACCCGACACCCCTGCTGCTGATCGATGCCGCCGAGCGGATCGTGTCGTGTAACATGGCGATGCGCCGGCTCCTGCATCTGCCTTTCGTCCTCCTGATAGGGACGCCGTGGCGCTTGTTGTTGGCGCCCCGCCCCGACGACCACGATGGCCTACGTCCGATGCGGGCATCCGACGCTGCCACACCCTGCCTCTTGCATGATGGACCCGTCGAGCGGCCCGTCACGGTTCGTTCGACCCCGCTGCACGGTTCGGCAGGAGCCTTGTTGCGGGTCGAGCCCGAGACATCCGGGCGGGATGGCCCGTCGTTCGACGGCGCGCTGTTGCTCGACGCGGCGCACGAACTGCGTTCGCCGCTGCTCGCCCTCTCCCTCGCGCTGTCCGGTCTTGACGGAGAGGGCGATAACACGGCGCCGCTCCATCAGGTTGACGACGGGCGCCTGATCCGCTCGCTGCAACGCAGTACCGTCCATCTGCAGACGCTGGTCGCCAATCTGCTCGACACGGCCAGGATTGGCGCCAATCGTTTCACGGTCGAGCTCAAGGCGACGCCGTTGGAGGCGATCGTGCGTGAGGCCATCCACGTCGTGACCCCGCTGCTGAGCCGCGACGGGCAGCGCATCATGGTCGAGCTGCCCGAGGATGACCCTATCGTGCTCGCCGATGCCCAACGCATGCGTCAGGTATTGGTCAATCTGTTGCACAATGCCATCAAGTACGGGCCGGCCGGGGAGACGATTACCGTGCGCGCGAGGGCGAGTCGCGACTATGCAACCGTCGAGGTGGCCGATGGCGGAGCTGGCATTCCCGTGGAGGAACAGGCGCGCCTCTTCGCGCGCTACTATCGTGGGTCGATGGCCGCGGCCACGCCCGGCAGCGGCCTCGGTCTGGCCATCTGCAAAGCCATCGTCGACGCGCACGGCGGCGAGATCGGTGTGCGTGGAGGCGCCGGGCACGGCACGATTTTCTGGTTTACGCTGCGCCTGGTGTAAGGCGACCGATGCGCATTCTCCTCGCCGACGACGATCGGGAAATCCGAGAGACCCTGGAGATCGTGCTGCGGCGTGACGGCTACACCATTATACCTGCCGCGTCCGGCGCGGAGGCCTGGGAGCTTTTCGTGTCCGAACGTCCCGATCTGGCCATTCTCGACATCGGGATGGGCGAACCGAACGGCATCGAGTTGACCCGGCGCATCAACGAAGATCCCGAGCGTCGGGTGCCCGTCATCATTCTGACCGGGCACGAGGCGGAGAACGACAAGGTCCGGGCCTTGGACCTCGGCGCCGACGACTATCTGGTCAAGCCGTTCAGCGCCCGCGAGGTGGTGGCGCGTATCCGGGCCGTGTCCCGTCGCGCCCGCGTTGTATCACCGGTCATCGCGCTAGGCGGGCTGACGCTCGATACGTGGACGCACGTGGTGACGCGGGACGAGCAACAGGTGGATTTGACGACGTTGCAGTTCGTGCTGCTGCAACTGCTGATGGAGCGGGCGGGCCAGGTAGTGTCGAGCCAGACGATCATGAAGAGGGTGTGGGGCGGGCCGGTCAGCGACGACCTCTTGCGCGTCACGATCTTTCGGTTGCGTCGCAAGATCGAGGATGACCCCCAACGGCCACGATACATTCACACGATACCCGGTGTGGGCTTTACGCTGCGCATCGATCCGGACGGAGCCCACGCCCCCTACTGACGCGGTCTCAAGCTGTCCCGCGCGACGCGGCCACCGGCGTGTCGGCGACGGCAATGCGGGCGCGGCCGGCGGTGACGTCGGCGAGGCGCGCGCGCAGCGCGGGGACGTCCTCGGCGGGGACCAGCACGGCGACGGTGACGCTGGCGGCGTAGACGGTGTCGATCGGCGGTAGGCCCGCCCGCCGCAGCTCCTGCTCCACCGCGCCGAGCAGGTCGTAGGACACGCTGAGCTCAAGGCGCAGATGCGGATGCATCACCGTGACCCCGGCGTCACGCACGGCCGCCGCGGCCGCGCCGCCATAGGCGCGGGTCAGGCCGCCGGAGCCGAGCAGCGCGCCGCCGAAGATGCGCGAGACGACCACCACCACGTCGACCAGCCCGGCGTGCCGCAGTGCGTCCATGATGGGCCGTCCGGCCGTCCCGCCCGGTTCGCCATCGTCGCTGTAGCGGGCCGCCGCGCCGTTGGGGCCAAGGCGGTAGGCGTAGGCATGGTGGTTGGCCGCGGGGTGCTCCGCCCGCGCCGCCTCCAGCGCGGCGCGCACCGCACCCTCGTCGGCGGCGGGCCTGGCATGCGCATAGAAGCGCGATCCCTTTGCCTCCACCAACCCCTGGCCGGCGCGCGCCGGTACGCGGTACTCCGCCATCGTGTCCATCACCATCCAGTGTACTGTCGTCGGTCATCGGCAGGCCGTGTCCTTGTCCCGCGTCAGGGAGAGGGGGTTAGGGGGTGAAGGCTCCCTGGAACCAGGTGAGCGCGTCCTGGGCGATAGTGGGCGGGACCGTGTGCGGACCATCGAACTCACGGTAGGTCAGGTCGTAGCCGGCGCGCTCCAGTTGGGGCGCAATGCGGCGGCTGCAGTGGTCGATGGGTAACACCTCGTCGTGCAGGCCGTGCGAGATAAAGACGCGCGGCTTGCCGCGATGGTCCGCCGGGACCATGAATCCTGGCGAGAACGCTATCACGTGGGTGAAGAGGCCGCCGTTGGTGAGGCCCACCGAGAGCGCGTAGGACGCGCCGTCGGAGAAGCCCTCGATCGCGACGTGCGTCCGGTCCACGGCGTAGCGGGCGAACGTCTGTGCCAGCGCCCGGTCGATGTAGGCGATGTCGGGGCCGTAGCCCCGGCGGATGACGTCCCAGGTCGGCCCGCGCGAGTCCGGCGCCAGCAGGATCAGGCCGGCCTCGTCGGCGTGCGCCAACAGCGGATTGAGGCCGTGGTGAGCGACGCCGCCAGCGCCGTGCAGCATCAGGACCAGCGGCGCCGGACGGTCGTCCCGATAGCCGGCCGGGACGTAGAGCAGGCCGTCGCGCGCCCCGTCGAGCCCTAACTCCCGCGGGCCCGGCGGTGGCTGCCCGGGTGGCCCCGCCGCCGGCTCCGTCGCTTGAGCGTGTGCGACCGGGCGTGCCAGCAGGCGTCCTCGCCGCGCCTCTTCGCGCGCCTTTCCCTCGCCGTCCGCTACCATGGTGTCCCATCCCTCATCTGTTCTCGCCCATTCATTGTCCGATAGCCCATGCCCACCCGCCAACAGATCACGGAGTAGGGCGAGGAAGGCCGCGTCGCCGCTGGTCGGCCCCGCGGACAGGCGCCGGGTCGCCCGAGTAGCGGTCTGGATAGCGGGTCGAGGATCGGGTTTGCCGGCAGGACGGCGCTCCTGGTAGCCTCACGTAGCAGTCGGCATGCCGTCCCTTGCCCGCGTTTCGTGTCCACGGCCCTATCTACCCCGTGCGGAGTGGTACGCGTCGTCTTTTGGCCATCACGATTGCCAACCCGCCACCAACCACCACGACACGAGGAGAGAGACATGTTCCCTGTGGCACGCGTCATGACCGCGCCGGCCTTTGCCGCGCAATCGCCCAGTACGGCCTCCGACACGCTCGACACCACGATCCTGTGGATCGGCTGCATCCTGATGCTGCTCGGTCTGCTCAGCTTCGGCTACCTGCGCTTGACCAAGGCGACCGCGGCGTCGCGCGGCTTCTACGATAAGACGATGTTGATCGTCGCCACGGCGACCTGCTCGTATCTGGCGATGGCGCTGGGCGTCGGCTCCATCCACCCGCAAGGCATCAACACGGCGGCCGACCTGGCGCATCGCGCGTTTATCCCCCGCTACGTGGACTGGTCGATCACCACGCCGCTGCTACTGCTCGACATCATCCTTTTTGCCAAGCCCTTGCTTAATAAAGGATGGGAGTGGGACGCGGTGACGATCGCCGGGTTCGACGTGATCATGATCGTGACGGGTGTCGTCTCCGCCCTGCTGGCCGGGACGGATCGCTGGTTCTTCTTCTGGGCGAGTGTGGGCGCCTATGCCGTGGTGTCGGGCTACGTCATTACGCTGCTCCTCAAGGCCCCGCGCATCCCGGAGCGGCGCGTCGCCGGTAAGCTGCGCACGCTGACCGGCTACCTCAGCGTGCTGTGGCTCATCTACCCGTTCGTCTTCGCGCTGTACTTTGGCGGCGTGCTCGACGGCACGACCGAAGACATCTTCTATATGGTCCTGGACGTGCTGGCCAAGGTGGGCTTCGGCTTCATCCTGCTGCTGGGCCCGGCGGTCGAGCTGGTCGACAAGGTCCCGTCCGTGGCCCAACCGGCGGAGGAGAACGCTCGGGTCAGAGGCGTCAAGCTGGCTTAATAGCCCGCCAGGTGTGGGATGCGGAGCCGCCCCGCCCCCTGGAACCGCCGGCCCGTTCAGGCCCGCGGTTCCAGGGCAAGGCCATGTAGTTCTCGATCTCACGAGCGGTTCCTGGGGGTAGGGGCGTATTGCATACGCCCCAGGGCACGCCGTACCGGGCGTATGCAATACGCCCCTACCCCGGTCTGGCCGCCCTACCCCGAGAACTACATGGCCCGGGTTCCAGGGAGGCGGCCTTGCGCAACCAGCCTTGAATGCAAGCTTGGGAACCTACGAGGTCGCTCCGCCGATGGGCGTCAGCGCGGCGACCACGTCCAGATCGGCGTCGCGGTCGTTGCTCGTCTGGTCGCAGGCGATGACCAGCGTGCGCACGCCGCGCACGGCAACCGAAAACGATACCCGTTCCTTATCGACCGTCGCCGTGCGCGCGTAGAGCAGTCGCGTGTGCCCGTTCGCCACCCCACGAATGACGAAGCGCGCCCCCGTGGTGTCGCCCCCGTTCTCGCCGTAGAGCGTGCCGCTGAGCCGGGTGTAGCGGCCGCCCAGGGAGAAGCGCCCGCTGGCCCCGAAGTAGGCGTTGAGCTGCAGCCCGTGCGTCAGGATGGTGCGGCGGTTGACCGCGCCGACACCCGGCGCGATGACGGTGATATTCTGGTTGTCGCGGATGGGCAGGCTCTCCAGGGGTACTGTCGGCGTCCTGGCCGCCCAGCGACTATGAGCCGCGTGGCCAGCGGTTCGGGCCGCGGTCCCGGTCATCGCCGGCACGATCAAGAGGAATCCCAGCGCCAGTACGCACTCCGTCGCGCGCAGTCTCCGCCACCGCATAAGTAACCGTCCCCCCTTTATCCTATCGTGATGCTATCAATATATGCGTCTGACTCTCACCTCCACCAACCCCTTCCATAGGATACAACGCGGGGGTCCTGTCGTTATGGGGAGGACCAAGGGGCCGGTCGTCATGGGGTGGGAGTAAGTGATCGAGCAAGATGCGGGGCCGTTAAAGCGGGCAAAACGACACAATAGCGGCAATAACAGACCGTGCCCGGCGGTGATCGGCGATGGCACGTGTTTTGCCAGCCGTTGTCCGCTGATAGGAGAATGGGCGATAGCAGAGAGCATGAACAACGAGCAGTTGAGCGGCGGCACGGAGTACCACGCCGACGATCCAGCGATCACAGGGCGCGAGCAGCAGCGGCAGGAGCCCGCCTCCGACGCGGCTCCATCGGCGCACGGCAACGTCGCGTCCGATGTGGGCGGCACGCCGACGGAGTATGCCCGCGGCGTCACGGGCAGCGGCGGCACGACGGCCGGCACGACCAATACGACGGTCGACGCCGGCGGCGCGACCGGGGGGCTGGGCAGCACCGAGATCGATCCGGGCGGCAGCACCACGCTTGGCGAGGGCGACTTCATGGCCGCAGGGGCGGGCGGCGACCTCCAGGCCATGGGCGATGGGGTCAAGAGGGCGGACGCTCAGCAATCATCGGGCAGGTGACCGGCGCCGGTGACGACGTGTGTGTCGCGGTGATAGAGGCGCCGCATCGCGGCGCTGGTCCCGAGCAGTTCGTCGAGCGTGCCACGCGCGGTGATGCGGCCATCCTCTAGCAGCAGGATCTGATCGGCGCGCGCCAGCACGGCGGGCCGGTGCGACACGGCCAGGCAGGTCGTGCCGGACGCAAAGACGTGCCGCCACAGCAGGCTCTCCGTCTCGGCGTCGAGCGCACTGGAGAGGTCGTCGACGACCAGCAACTCGGGCTCGCGCACGAACATGCGCGCCGCGGCCGCGCGCTGCAGCTGCCCGCCGGAGAGCCGAACGCCCCGGGCTCCGATCTCGGTGTCCAGGCCGTGCGGAAAGCCGGCCAGATCGCGGTCGAGCGCGGCGGCGCGGACGGCGCGGTCGAGCGCGTCGTCCGCGGGCAACCCCAGCAGGATGTTGTCGCGCAGGGTCCCGGAGATCAGCGTGGGGGCCTGCGCCGTGTAGGCCACGCGCGGCGGCGCGAGCACGCGGCCAGGCCCGTCGACGCGGCGCCCGTTCCAGCGCACCTCGCCAGCCTCTGGTTCCAGCAGGCCCAGCAGCGCCCGTAGCAACGTCGTCTTGCCCGCGCCGACGCGCCCGGTCACCACGGTGACGCTGCCGCGCCGTAGCGTGAACGTCGCGCCCGTGATCCCGCGCCCCGACGAGGCGTGGCGCGCGGTCAATCCCCAAACCGCCAGCTCATCCAGGTGGTCGTCGTCCGTGTGGGCAAGCGGAGGTAGGTCCGGCAGGGGGCCGCGCAGGTACAACGGATGATGCTCCACCAGGCGCCGCGCCGGCGCGCCCCGCAAGAGCGTGGCCGCGCGCCGGAAGGCCACGCCCGACTGGCGGTAGGTGGCGATGAGGTAGCCCAGGAAACCGGTATACTCCGCGACCTGCATCAGGTAGGCGGCGAAGAGCGCGACGTCGCCCACGGTAAACGCGCCCGCGCGCATGGCGGATGATGCGGCCAGCAGGGTCAGTCCCGCGCCAAGGCTGGCCGTGTTGGCAAAGAGCGCGTCGAGCGCCAGCCCCTGGAGCCGGTCGCGCAGCATGGCGCGCCTGCGCTCGTCGCCCAGGCGGCGCAGGCGCGCCACGACTCTGTCCTCCGCGCCCGCCGCCTGTATGGCCTGCACCGCGCCGAAGGTATCCCCAATGGAGCCGGTCACCCGAGCCGTGGCCTCGCGGCTACGCGCCCGCAGGTGTTCCAGCCGCGTGCGCGCGAGGTGCGCAAGCACGATGACGGCGGCGATGGGCACGAATACCAGCCCTGTGACCCGCGCATCGACATGCAGCAGGATGGCGATGCCGCCGCTGGCGAAGATCAGTCCGGCCACGGCGTCGAAGACCCAGTCGGCCATCAGCCCCATCACCTCGACGTCGTCGCGCAGGGTGGAGATGATCTCGCCAACGCTCCCCGACGCCTCGCGCGCGCCAGACTCTTCCAGGATATGCGCGAGCAGGTTGCGCCGCAGCAGACCGCGCACGGCGAACGCCCATGAGCGCCCCCACAGCGCGGTTCCCAGGATGATCGCCGCCCTGGCCAATCCGGCCGCCAGCGTCAGCGCCACGATGCTCCCCAGGGTGAGGCCGGCGGGCGCGTGCCCTTGCAGCGTGTCGAAAAAGGCCTTGGCCAGCAGGCCGGGGATCAGCGGCCATGCATGGAAGAGGATCCAGCAGAGCGCCACCACGGCGTAGCGCAGCGGCCGATAGGCGATCAGCCGCGCGACGACGTACGCTGTCGGCGGCAAGGGTTGTGCTCCGTCCGCATCGGTCATGGCAACACCTCCCGGGTGATAGTCACGGTTTGTGAATTGTCGTTAGCGCGCAAAAGGTATGGGACGACTGGGAGCGCGGCATCCCTCCCGCCCGGACCCAGCGGGAGAGATGCCCGCGCTCCCAGGGCTTTTGTGCCCAACGAATTGTCGGTCTGGGATGGTCGTCGTGTCTCAAGCGCGATCCGCGGCGGCGAGCGCCCGCGATCCTGGTCCCCCAGCCCGTCACACTGGCTCCGACAAACGACCGGCTTGCCGAAGCGCGGCGAACCGTGAGCCCGGATCGGCCGCCAGTTGCGCGCGCGGACCATATTCGACCGCGCGGCCGTCTTCGAGGATCATGATGTCGTCCGCGCGCGCCATCGTGGCCAGGCGATGCGCGATGATGATCGCGGTGCGGCCCGCCAGCAGGCTGTCCAGCGCCCGCTCCAGCAGCGCCTCCGTCGCGGGATCGAGGCGGCTCGACGCTTCGTCCAGGATGACCAGACCGGGGTCCTTGATGAAGACGCGCGCCAGGGCGACCAACTGCGCTTCGCCGCCTGAGAGCCGCGCGCTCGAGATGAGGGTGTCGAGCCCCCGCGGCAACCGCTCCAGCCACGCCGTCAGGCCCAGCGTCCCCAGCACATCGTGCAGCCGCGCATCGGGAACCGTGGCGTCGAAGAAGGTGATGTTGTCGCGCAGGCTGGCCTCGAAGAGCTGCACGTCCTGGGTGACGACGCCGACGCGCGACCGCAACGCCTTGAGGTTGGCGCGGCGCAGGTCGACGCCGTGCAGAGACACCGTGCCTTCCTGTGGATCGTACAGCCGGAAGAGCAAGCGTCCGACGGTCGTCTTGCCGCTGCCGGTGCGTCCCAGCAGCCCCAGCACGCGGCCGGGTTGCAGCGTAAACGATAGGTTGTCGAGGGCCGCCCTCACCCCCGGCCCCTCTCCCGGTGCGCGGGAGAGGGGAGCAGGAGGCTTGCCCTCGACCCTGGCGGAAGGCTCGCCCTCATCCTCGGTGGGGGTCTCGCCCTCGCTTCTTGAGGGGATTGGGGGGTGAGGGGTAAGCGGGCGCCGGCCGTCCCCGTAGGCGAAGCTCACGTCACGAAACCTGACCGCGAGCGGACCGGCGGGAACACTCTCCTCCCCGTCGACGAGCCGCGACCGTATGGCCAGCAGCTCTCGCACGCGGGCGACCGCCGCGTCGGCCCGTTGTAGGTCCTGCAGTTGCGTGCGGATAGTCTCGATGGGGGCTGCGAGCATGGCAGTGTAGGCTACCACGAGGTAGACCGTGCCGAGCGAGACCGTTTTGCCCTCGTAGAGACCGCCGCCCAGGCCGTAGGCGATGGCATCGCCGACGGCAAAGACCACCGTCGCGCCGATCCAGACCGCGCTGCCCCATAGCTCCGCGCGCATGCGCACCGGCAGCCACGAGCGCAGGCGCTCGGCGAAGCCCCTCATGGCATAGGGGATCGCCGCGCACGAGCGCAGGTCCTCGGCGGCGCCAAGCGCGTCGCCGATGTAGCCGAAGAAGGCCGCGCTCTGCTGCCGGTCGTCGCGCCAGTGCGGCGTGGCGACGCGCCGCACCCGTTGCAACAAGGCCAGCGCCAGGGCGGCGAAGACGGTGAAAGCCAGGCCAAGCCGCGCGTCCAGCAGCAGGAGCGCCACCAGCACGCCGCACAGCAACAACAGGCTGCCGACCAGTTGGACCACGAACTCCGAGAAGAATCCGGCCAATGCGCTCACGTCGCCATCCACGCGCTCGATCAACTCCCCCGGCGTGCGCGCATGGTGGAACCCCTGGTCGAGCCGCAGCAGGTGCTCCACCAGGTCGGCGCGCAACGCATTGGTCGCCGACCAGGCCACGCGCTCGCTCCCGTACGTGGCCAGCACGGTCATGGTCTGCCGCGCGACGGACACGGCGATGAACAGCAGCGCCACCCGGATCAGCGCCTCCTCGCGCGCGCCCGTCGGCACGGCGTCGATGAAGGACCGCGCGACCTGCGGCCCCGCGAGCCCGAGCGCGATGCTGGCGAGCAGCAGCACGGTCATGCAGAGCACCGCGCCGCGCTGCGGCGCCAGGTAGCGGCGCAACAGGTACCGGTAGGCATGGGCATTGGGTGTGCCCTTTGGAGCCGCGATATGTCCCCTCCTTCGTGCGACAGTGTGTTGTGTAGCCAGACGAGTATACGGGTCCTTATATGACACCTCCTGTCATATAAGGATGGTAAAGTAGGTAGATAGGTAGATAAGGAGGTCACATGCGCGCCGATCGATTGCTGTCCATTCTGTTGCTGCTCCAGGTCCACCGGCGCATCACGGCGCGCGACCTGGCGCAGCGGTTGGAGGTGTCCGAGCGCACCATCCACCGCGACATGGACGCCCTCAGCGGCGCGGGCATCCCTGTGACGGCCGAGCGCGGCGCGGGCGGCGGCTGGGCCTTGCTCGACGACTACCGCACGGACCTGACGGGGCTGAACGAGGCTGAGATCCAGACCCTCTTCCTGGCCGCGCCCGCCCGTCTGTTGGCCGACCTTGGCCTGCGGCAGGCGGCGGACGCGGCGCTGATCAAGCTGCTGGCGTCGCTGCCGTCCGTGGCGCGTCAGGGCGCGGAGTATGCGCGCCAGCGCATCCATGTGGACGCGGCGGGCTGGCAGCAGTCGCGCGACGACGTGCCGATCCTGCCCCTGCTCCAGGAGGCGATCTGGCAGGAACGCCGGGTAGCTCTGGGCTACCGGCGCGGCGACGGCACGATCGTGGAGCGCGTGGCCGATCCGTTGGGATTGGTGGCCAAGGGCAGCCTGTGGTACCTCGTCGCCGCCGTGGACGGCGAGACGCGCACCTACCGCGTCTCGCGGGTTGGCAGCGCCACGATCACGCATCAGCGATGCGCGCGTCCGGCAGATTTCGACCTGGCGGCCTATTGGGAGCAGGCGTCGATCAGCTTCCGGGCCCACCTGCCGCGCTACCCCGCCACGCTGCGCGTCGCCTCCGCCATCGTCCCCCAGCTATCGCGCGCCGGCTACTACGCGCGCGTCGAAGCGGTCGGGCCGCCTGGGGCCGACGGCTGGACGACCGTCTCCATGCTCTTCGAGCTAGAGGAGGACGCCTGCGCCTACGCGCTCAGCTTCGGGCCGCGTATCGCCGTGCTGGAGCCGCGGTCGTTGCGCGAGGAGGTCAGGCGGTGCGCCGAGAGCATCGCCGCTCTCTATGGGTAGGTTCTTGATTGCAGGGGTGTTAGCTTAGCCTCGACTGGCTTCCGGCGCTATTACCATATATGAGCTAGTGGTCTGGATATGTGGCTATATAGACGGCCGACCTGTGGAAATTCTGTGGATAATTGTGGTCGGTGTCCATTATGCCGTATCCTTTTGACAGTCACTGTATTATCCAAGTGGGATGATACAGCAAGTTCACAAGAGCATGGTGGTGATTCTAATCGGCGCGGCAAGCCAGGTGTGTTTGTCCCAGCCCTTGATCTACTCGATCTAACGACACAGCCGATATACGTAGTAGCAATCCGCCCACCAGTGCAACAGAGGGAGAGGGATATGTCGGCGCGCCCACATGCAGCGGCCGGACACGAAGCAAGCCTTCAGGTCACCTTAAGAATTAAGCCCCGAGCCGTCACGCGTATCAAGAAGATTACTCCAAGCAGCGAACACAAGGTTATCAAGGCATTGAGCGATCCTCGATGGAAGTTCTCAACCATTGAGGGTTTGGCGCGCCGTACCAAGTTGTCGCGCGCTGAGGTCGAGGCTATCCTGGATAGAAAGCGGGACGTTGTGCGCGAGTCACTCGTCCCGGACCAATACGGGCAGCGTCTCTTCACGCTACAGTCGCGACCTGTCACCTGGCGGGAAAGGCTAGGGTTGGTGCGCCTCTTTATCACCAAAACTTATAGGTAGCGGACGTTTATACAACCCCGTGAATGCACATGATGCGGCCATATACGGCTTTATTGGCGGCGCGCTAGCCGAGTTCTACGGGCTGTATACATTGCGTCATTTAACGCTACGTGAGTTTCCAGCGTACTATCGTTTGTGGAGTTACTGGGTGCTTACTGTTGGAATGATGGCGATAGGCGCTGGCTTAGCCTGGCTCTACGCAAACTCAGCTGGCGTTAAGTTGAACGTCCTTCTTGCTGTGAACGTGGGAGCGTCGGCGCCGCTCATCCTACGGTCAGCAGTGCGAGGGACGGTGCCTCCAGGGCCAGGCGGCCCTATCTCTACCTAGCAGCCTGTCGGAGAGAAGCCTGTCACCCCTGTTTTTTGGGCTCCGAGAGGGTAATAGCACGTTTGGGAACTGCTGTGAGACCAAGAAATGGCCCCTTGATGCGCTATCTCTCGGCAAAACCAGGTCTCTCCGACAGGCTGCTAGCGATTTTTACTGCAACACCGGTTTCGAACAGCGCCCTGCTAAGAGTGATCTCCGACCGAGGGAAGGCGTTGGCCGGCTTCAGCGCGCAAGGTGAACTTGTGAAGCTGGCTGATGTTCTTCTCACTAAAGCGTTTCGTCTCGGTTACTAAATCGTCGCGATGGGCGCGGCTTGGATGTGATGGTCCCGAGTGACAACGGGCACACTGAGGTAGAGGCCCGTGGCGGCGATGATGCGGTCTGGCGTGTCGGGGACTGCACTGTTTATCACCCATCATCCCTCGGAAAGTTGCCCCACATCTCCTGGCGAGCGTCGGCGATATCCTCTTCCGTGACCTGAGTACCGGCCCACAATCCTCGTAGTTGAGGTCGCTGGTTGGGCACAGCAGCTTTTTTCTGCCGTAAGAACTGTACGAAGTCCAGCACTTCTTGCTGCTTGTCCGCGGGCAGGTCGCGCAGATTCTCGATGACGGTCTCTTCCAGGTTCATCGTTCGTTCCTCTCCCGTCTTCTCATATACATCTATCGGGAAGCTTTACCTAGGTAATGTACGTTGCCCCAAGCTTCCGGCGCGTGGATAGCGTGCGACAGGGATGCTACGGTCGGCGTAGTCGTTCCACGGGCTATCTCCTAATACTGTACGTAACGGGTGCGGTGCACGCGGGTACGAGGCGGGTGTGGAGTAGGGAGGTCAGTGATCGATGGGCATAATGGTCTACTCGCGGCTTGGCGATGTGCTCCGCGCGCGTAACATGAGCGTGGACGACCTACGGCGTCAGATCGCCACGCGCGTCGGCCTTGCCGTGGATACGCGGACTCTCGACCGGATGACGCGCGACGAGCGGGTCCGCCGCCCCGACGTGGAGATCGCAGCGGCGGCGGCGGCGGCGGCGCTCGATGTAGGCCTCGACGACATCTTTCTCGTCGAGGCCATTCCGGCGGGCGACGAGGGCACGGTCGACACGGATGAGGCCAACGAGGAGGATGACGTCCTGGCGCCGGAGCAGAGCCGACGCCTCTCCGCGCTCTTCGATCTGCGCGGCCAGCGCCCCCTGACCGACGACGAGCGGGCCGAGTTGGACGCGCTCGTGGGCGCATGGGGCCGCGCGGTCAGCGAGCGCAAATTCGCTGAGGTGGCGCACCGGCGAGATATCCCGGTTGGGCAGGTGCGCGCGGAGGTCCTGGCGGAGACCGAGCGGGTGCTTGCCTGGTGGAAGGATGTCGAGGCCGACCCGGCGCGTCGCGAGGAGGTCGTGCGCGACGCACAGGAGCGGCTTTCAGACATCTATCGCGCTTTACGAACTGCCTTGGTCGCCGACGACCTGGCGCGAGGGATTGCACTGGACGAACGGGCGGAGAGGCTTCCTACCCTCTCCCATCCTTCCTTAGTGGCTAGGGTTCGCGCATCCTCTTCTGTGAGGACAGGCGGCACATCGCTCCGTATCTCACACTCAACGCCGACGGCTCGTAACGTCCGTACCGCTCGCTTGATGCTTTGCGTGTTCGCAATGAAAACAAGATGCGGTAACGCCGTTGCCGCACCCTGGTCCAACAAGATGTCTATGCCGCGCTCGAAATCCTCGGTCGTCACAAACTTGAGGGCGCTTGTTGAAGGCTGTTGTTCAGACCCGTCATGGAGCCTCTCAACGACTGTATCGATGGGGTTTAGAGCGGCCTGCCCTGCCGTAGCTACCATGATGATCCCCCCAGTTTTCGGCGTCGCGCGCAAATCCTGCACGCGCGACGCATACGCAGGTTACAGGTCATGGCCCAGAATACTCTCCTATGCCGAACACATCAAGCAGCAGACAAGAACGCGAGAATATAGTGAGAAAACAAATTGTCCTCGCTTCCATTCGCTCATGTTTGGAAAAAAAGTGTCGTTGGGACAGGCGGAGACAGGATAGGCCGTGGCCCGACTTCACGCGCGTGTCACCGGTCTTTCAGGGCCGCGACGATGGCGTCGACGTCGTAGACGCAGCCTCCCCAGGCGCCGCCTCCTATGCGCTGGAGCGCCGCCCATAGCCGTGTGTCGTCGGGCAGGTCGGGGTCGGGGGCGAGATCGGGGCGCGGCGGCCGTCGCGCCAGTTCGCGTGCGCCCCAATCCCGGCCCAATAGTTCATCCGCGCGGCCCACCAGGTCCACGGTCCCCTCCAGCCGGTCGCGGTCGATCGCGATCGCGATGAGGTCGCCGTCGAGGACGCGCCCGATGGGGCCGCCGGCCAGGGCCTCGGGACCGATGTGCCCGATGCAGGCGCCCGTCGAGACGCCCGAGAAGCGCGCGTCGGTCAGCACGGCGACGTGTTTGCCGAAGGGCAGGAACTTGAGCGCCGACGTGATCTCGTACGTCTCCTCCATCCCGGCGCCCTCGGGGCCGCGACAGATCAGCGCCACGACGTCGCCCGCCCCCACAGGCTCGGGGCCCTGGCCCTTGATGGCCTCCACGGCGGCGCGCTCGCTGGTGAACACGCGCGCCCGGCCCGTGAAGCGGTAGACCCCGTCCGGGTCGACCACGCTCGGGTCGATGGCCGTGCTTTTGATCACGGACCCCTCGGGCGCCAGATTGCCACGCGGGAAGGTCACGGTGCTGGTCAAGCCCCGCGCTCGCGCTCGCTCGGGGGCCATGATCACGTCGTCGGGGTCCACGCCGTCCTGCGACCGCAGGCGCTCACGCAGGGCCGCGCGACGCCGCGAGCCGGCCCACCAATCGAGCGCCTCCCCGACGGTGAGGCCCGCGACGGTCAGGGCATCCAGGTGCAGCAGGCCCCGCGCGCGCAGGTGGAGCATCACCTCGGGGACGCCCCCGGTCAGGAAGACGCGCACCGTGGGGTGGCCCACGGGCCCATTGGGCAGCGCGTCGACGAGGCGAGGGACGCGCGTGTTGATCTGATGCCAGTCGTCGACCGTCGGCCGGCGCAGGCCCGCGGCGTGGGCGATTGCCGGGATGTGTAGCAGCAGGTTGGTCGAGCCGCCGAAGGCCGCGTGCACGACCATGGCGTTCTCAATCGCCTTGTCGGTCAGGATGTCGCGCGTGGTCACGCCCGTGCGCTCCAGGGCGGCCACGGCCACGGCCGAGCGGCGGGCCATGTCGAGCCAGATGGGCTGGCCCGACGGCGCCAGTGCGCTATGCGGCAGGGAGAGGCCGAGGGCCTCGCCGACGACCTGCGCCGTGGCGGCCGTGCCCAGGAACTGGCAGCCCCCGCCCGGCGTGGCGCAGGCGCGGCAGCCGAGGTCGGCGGCCTGTTGCAGGGTGATCAGGTTGTGGCTGAAGCGCGCGCCGATGGTCTGGATCTTTCCCGCGTCCTCGCCCTCCGCGGCCGGCAGCGTCACGCCGCCCGGAACGAGGACACAGGGCAGGTCACGCATCGCGGCCAGGGCCATCATCATGGCCGGCAGACCCTTGTCGCAGGTCGCGACGCCGAGCACGCCCCGGCGCGTGGGCAGCGAGCGGATCAGCCGACGCAGGACCAGGGCGGCGTCGTTGCGATAGGCCAGCGAGTCCATCATACCGGTCGTGCCCTGCGTCCGACCGTCGCACGGGTCGGTGCAAAAGGCCGCGAAGGGCGTGTGTCCGTCGGCGCGCAACTGCTCGGCCGCGGCAGTCATTAGCAGGCCAACCTCCCAGTGGCCGGTGTGGTAGCCCAGGGCCACGGGACGGCCGTCCGGCGCGCGGATGCCGCCCTGGGTGCTCAGGATCAGGAACTCTTTCTGCCGCACGCGAGCGGGTTCCCAGCCCATCCCCGCGTCCTGGCTGAGGCCGAACAAGTCGCCGCTCGGCCACGTTGCCAGCATCTCCGCCGTCAGCGGCAACGCGCCGGAGGGCCCGGCAGCGCGCGTCTCGACATCGTAGAGCGCGCCGTCCGCCCCATCCAGGACCGCGCCCAGGGCGTTCATGTCTCTTTCCTGCATCGGGCCTCCCCTACTCCCCACTCCCACTGTCAAAACAGGACCTCCACTGGCCGCGCTTTCATGATAGACGACCATCGGGTCCGCTGTCTCTATCCCGGCGCCCTCAAGGGCGCGCCCCCTATTGTGAGACGCGGCCTGCGATTGAAATCGCATGGCAAACCACGGACACTGAAGTGTCTCCCTACGCCCCTGTGTTTGCCCGCTGTGCGTCGATTGCGGAGGCGAGCGTCATTGTCGGAGCGAGGAGAACACCACGCCGTGGGCCGGCCGTGATACAGTGGGACCGTGACCGGGAGACAGACGCCTGGTTGAAGGGAGGCACAGTCCGTGTATATGCCGCGGATCAGCAGCGCGACGCCGCTGCGTCGCTATCGCCTGGGGGCCTACCGCGCCGTCCTGCTGGGCGACATCGAGAGCGTGGGCGGAGTCACGTACCTCTATATCCTGGCGGTCGTCGCCGACGGCGCGCCGGAGCCGCTGCTGTACGTCGCCTCGGAGGTCAATGCCCTTGCCGACGCCGGCGGCGGGTCGCACTTCCTGGGCGTCTTCGACGAGCGCGGCCACAGCAACGGCGGCGCGTCAAACGAGTGGGCGGACCCCGAGCTGTTCGCGCAAAAGGCGCTATCCATCGCGCTCGACCGCCTGGACCTGTCGGAGCCGCCCGAACAGCTCACATAACCCATAGCGAGGCATCCAGACGCATGGCCGAGCATCCTGGGCGTATTCAATACGCCCCTACCCCGACGGGACCGGTCAGGTCAGGAGCGAGAATAACATGGCCCTGGCGGCAAACCGCCCTATCAAGACGACAGCATATGTCCAAATGGAGTATCGAGCATGACCATTAGCAACCACGTGTTCCGGCTCGCCGCCCGCCCCAGCGGCCTCCCCAAGCGCAGCGACTGGACCTATAGCGAGGAGCCAGTGCCCGAGCCGGGCGACGGTGAGCTGCTGGTCCGGGTGCTCTACATCTCGCTCGATCCGGCCATGCGCGGTTGGATGAACGAGGGCAAGTCCTATATCCCGCCCGTGGGCATCGGCGAGGTGATGCGCGCCGGCGCCGTGGGCCGCGTCATCGCCTCCAGGCATCCTGGCTTCCCGGTCGGCGCGTACGTCTCCGGCGGCTTTGGCGTGCAAGAACACGCCGTGTCCAACGGCCGAGGCGTGACGGCGGTCGATCCTTCGGCCGTGCCGCTGCCGGTCTACCTCGGCGTGCTGGGCCTGCCCGGCATGACCGCCTATTTCGGCCTGCTCGACATCGGGCGGCCGCGAGAGGGCGAGACCGTCGTCGTCTCGGGCGCGGCTGGCGCCGTGGGTTCGGTGGTGGGGCAGATAGCCAGGATCAAGGGCTGCCGCGTCGTGGGCATCGCCGGCGGCGAGGAGAAGTGCCGCTACGTGGTGCAAGAACTCGGCTTCGACGCGGCCATCGACTACAAGGCGGAGGACGTACGCAAGGCGCTGAAGAAGGAGTGTACGGCGGGCATCGACGTCTATTTCGACAACGTCGGCGGCGACATCCTCGACGCGGCGCTGGCCGGGCTCGCGCGCGGCGCGCGCATCGTCATCTGCGGCGCGATCTCGCAGTACAACAACACGACGCCGGTCAAGGGCCCGGCCAACTACCTGTCGCTGCTGGTCAATCGCGCCAGCATGACGGGCATGGTGGTGTTCGACTACGCCGACCGCTACGGTGAGGCGGCGGCCGCGCTGGCGGGCTGGATGGCCGAGGACAGGCTCCGCTCGCGCGAGGATATCGTCGAGGGCCTGGACACGTTCCCCGACACGCTGCTGAAACTCTTCAGCGGCGAGAACGTCGGCAAGCTCGTGCTCAAGGTGGCCGAGGACTCCGAGGTCTAACCGCTCGGCGCGTCGCGAAGGATGATGTTGCCGATAGCGCGGCCAGGGCTCCGGGTAACCCGCCACGACGCGGTGGGAACTGTCGAATAGAAGGGGGAAGGGAAGGCCGAGATAAGCCGGCGATTGACCGCGGCCGATGAATGGAGGATACTGTACACATGGCAGCACTACGTACGCACCCGCCACACTCTATCGCGCCATGGGCCGAGGTCGTGCCTGGCTATGGCCCCGTGACGGTCGATTTATTGCTCACCCTGCCCGACGATGGGTATCAATACGAGGTCGTAGAGGGGGTACTCGTCCGTATGGCCGGGAGCGGAGAACGTGCAACGACGATCGGCGGTACGATCTACGCCGAGCTACGCGCCTACGTCCGTCCGCGCCGCCTTGGGGTGGCCACGCCGGCCGACGGGGTGTACAAGTTTGTCGGAGCGGAAACGGGGCTGCTGCCCGATGCGGGCTACTACGTTGCCGCGCGTCGTGCGCTCATCTCCGATCGCAACAAACCTATTCCCTTCGCCCCGGACCTTGCCGCGGAGGTCGCGTCGCCCGACCAGACGCAGGCCGACATGGACGCCAAAGCCGTCACCTACTTAGAAGGCGGGACGCGCCTGGTGTGGGTTGTGTGGCCCGAGCGGGAAGAGATCGACGTGTGGCGCGCCGGTGGAACGGAGCGCCCCGCCCTGACGCTGACCATGGGCGATGTGTTGAGCGGAGAGGATGTCGTGCCGGGCTTCACCCTTGCCGTCGATGAGGTGTTCGCGGACCCACTGCCCTAAACGACCCGTTGCGCAGGCTGCTCGTGTCGACGACCTCCAGGTCGGCGCCGCTGATGCGGCCCAGCAGGCGCAGGTCGTCGTCGTTCCAGCGCCGGTCGGGCGCGCCGCTGATAAACCAGGGCGAGCCGTTGTCGGCCAGGATCATGCCGTAGCGCTTGAGGCAGGTCAGGATGGCGCGGTCGGCCGGGCTGAAGCCGGAGAGATCGACCGAGGCCTTGAGCCGCACGCGCAGGCCCATCGGCGGCAGCGAGGGGTCATTGCCGTCACCCGCGTCGTGGCGGGCCGGGTAGAGGTGGGCCGTGCGGGTGCGCGGGGCGGTGAAGCGTAGGGCGTGGTCGATCACGCCGCGCGCGACCTCGTCGTAGCGCGCCAGACCGGGCAGGATGGGTAGACCGGCCGCGTCGGCGCTGGTCCAGGTGTCGGGCCGCAGGCGGTTGGAGCGCAAGTCCCAGATCGCGCCTGAGCCCGCCGTCCAGCCGCTCGCCGTCCTTTTTACCGCGTACAACTCGTAGAGGCGGCAGGCGTCGCGGTCCACCAGCAGCAGGTGGGCGTCGCCGCCGGCCTCGATCAGGGGGCGCGGCGGGATAGGGTAGAGGCCGGGGTCGGACTCGTCGGCGTAGTCGAAGCGCACCGGCGCCTTCGATTGGGACCGTCCCACCACGTTGTAGGGGATGCCGTTGCCGGGGTCAGAGCCGAAGTCCGGGTGCAGCCCCCGGTCCAGTCCGATCGTTGCCAGCAGCCGCGCCGAGTCGGCCGCCACGGGCAGAGCCGAGATGTCGCGGTTCCACACGTTGGACGCGGGGAAGATAGGACAGCGGGGCGCTCCCGGAACCGGCGCGCCGACGATACTCTTCGGGATCGCGTGCGGACGAGTTGCTACCGGTTGCCGATCGCGTGTCGCAAGTCCTGCCATAGAGGCTCCAAACAAGCCCATGCACATCAGGCCAACGCGAGTGCCGCTGCGTACGTTCATGGCTCCTCCCTGGTCACCCTCTATTGTTATATGCAAGCGAGTAGAATCTAAGCCACTCTCGCACGTACTGAGCCACGCAGTGTTCCCGAAAAGGGCGTGACACGATGAACGCGACGACGTTTGCGGATCGAGATAACTGGCGCGGGTCGGCGTACGAATTGGTCATTGACTACGCGTCCGACCGTGGTGATAAACCACTATTAAGCGTTGTCCCGTTCGACATAGCTGCAATCGGGGAGGAAGTGTCAACGATCTTACAACCAGGAAAAGACCTCGCTCCTTCACATCTTCTCTCTGGTGGATTTGTGCTCTCTCCAACCCTCTTCGATAGGCTTCTACCGGATGGCGAGTGGGAGAGATTGCCGACGGGCTTGCGTTGGCGATCATGGCAAGGCGACATAACATCCCGAAGTTTACGTACGGGGCAGCCGCTTGTAGTCGTCCCATGTATCTACGTCGGCGGCGACGTCCGGCGGGACGGGGACGGTGGCCACCTCGCCGGGGTGAGCCTTGAGCAGGGCGCGGGCGCCCTGGTCGCCCTCGATGGCGCGCGCCAGCGGCCATAGCGTACGGGCAAGCAGCAGCGGCGTCCCACGGTGGTCGCCGTAGTCGGCCGCGACCAGCGGCGCGCCGCCGGAGTGGTAGGCGGCGATGAGGGCGTCGACGACCTCCGGTCCCAATAGCGGCTGATCGCCCACGGTCACGACCGCGGCCTCGATCCGCTCATCGCTTTGGAGGGCGTCGAGCCCTGCATGCAGCGAGGTGCTGAGTCCCTCGGCGTATCGCTCGTTGAGCACTACTCGCGCCCCGCCAAGCGCGACCTCCCGCCGCACGCGCTCGGCGTCGTGTCCCAACACGACCAGCGTGGTATCGACGGCGCTCGCCGCCATGGCCGCCATGGCCCAGCCGAGCAAGGGGCGCCCGCGGTAGGGCAACAACTGTTTGGGCTGGCCCAGCCGCGCCGAGCGCCCGGCCGCCAGCACGATCCCCGCGATCAGCGATTCTTTTGGATGGTCATGCACGTGCTCTTAGCTACCTACATTTCGCCCGAATAACGGGGCCAGGGCGCCCAGCAGGGGCAGGGAGGCATGAAAGATGATGGACTAATGTCATGGAGTACGAGCACCAATACGAGCGCCAATCGTCACCACGAGGAGGTCCATCATGAGCGAGTCTACCACGAGTCGCGGGACAACGGCACGGACGTGAACCTGCTCCTGGCGCGGGTATGCTGTTCATGCCAAGGACTACTCCGGCCAGCGCGCCCAGACCTGGCCGAGAGCGTCGCCGAGTGGATCGACGACCCCCACGCGCCTGCCCTCGTCCGCTATGGCCTGCCGCGCCTGGTCCGCGATGTCGTTCATCTCAGCGGTTTCCTCGCGTTCGATCCCACGACGGGGCGCGCGTCGCCTCGTCTTGAATGCCGGCGCTCCCTTGGCGGCGGGCTTCGTCCAGGCTTTACGCGCCCTGCGCGCCCCCGCGCACGTCGCCGTTACTTAGTCTGGATGTCGCACGGAGATAAAGTTCGCACGTCAACAGTAACACGCGGCGGCGGGCCAGCCCAGACGGCGCAAGAGCTCGGTGACGGGTGGTCCCAGATTGGCGAGGCGGGGTAGGGTGGT
>JAABUQ010000698.1_pt1 | contig 77883 bp, 75 predicted proteins | sample 5560001 | NCBI WGS metagenome assembly JAABUQ01 (sample SAMN10711888, study PRJNA513371) | rock metagenome | isolation source: Antarctica rocks | place: Antarctica: Victoria Land, Finger Mt nord | collected 2015-12-18 | reverse complement strand
TCATCGCAAAAGCCAAATCGAGCGCAACGATGCCGCGACCCGCACTCCTTGGCGGCCGCAGCATCGGGCCCGCTAGATTCGGCGCCCGCGCAACGTCCAACTCCGTCAAGCCCTACAGGCTCCTAGACGCGGCGTTCGACCGAGCCTGGTCCCATGGTACTGCCGTCGCCGCGGCTCAGCCGCCGAAAAGCGCGGCGGCGGACTTCGAGGTGCGCGCCGCGACTTCGTCAACGTCGATTTTCAGCAGCTTGGCGAGATACGCTGCGGTGTCGGCCATGTAGGCGGGCTCGTTGCGCTTGCCGCGATGCGGGATCGGCGCAAGGTACGGACAGTCGGTTTCGAGCACGACCGCATCGAGGCCGACCGCGCGCACGGCTTCGCGCACGTTCTCCGCCGTCTTGAATGTCACGACGCCGCCGATGCCCAGGAGAAGTCCGAATTCCTCGACGAGCAATCGCGCCTGCGCCGCGTCGCCCGTGAAACAGTGCACGACGCCGCGTAATGTGGGCGTGGCGTGCTCGCGTAACGTCGCTATGAAATCGTCGAACGCGTCGCGCTGGTGGAAGACGGCCGGATACCCGCGGTCGAGCGCGTAGCGTAATTGCGTTGCGAGAACGCCACGCTGTACGTCACGCGGACTATGGTCGTAATAGTAATCGAGGCCGATTTCGCCGATCGCGCGCGGCGGACGCTCGGCGCCGGTAACGAGCTCATCGAAGGCGGCCGCCACATCGCCGGGCGCGTCGATGGTTTCGTGCGGATGGATTCCGATCGCGTAGTCGAGGCCGAAGCCGAGCGCAATGCGCTGCGCCCGCGCGCTATCGGCGAGATCGGTGCCGATCGCCATGATCCGAGTGATCCCCGCTGCGCGAGCGCGCGCGAGCATCGCCTCGCGATCGGCATCGTAGGTTTCGGCGTGGACGTGGGCGTGCGTGTCGAACATTTCGCCCGGATGGTAACACGATCACAGGCCCGGGCTATGGATCGGGACCAACATCTTCACGGTGGTGCCGGCTAGCGCTCCTTGCAAATGAACTCCGAGGGGGATTGGACCGTTAAAGTAGCGTCGCTTTAATCAAAAGCACCGATCCGTTCATTTCTGCAAGCCGCGCAGGAATTACGAGCGCTCGCTGCGCTGAAACTCCTCGCTGACGGTTGGCGAAACTTCGCCGCGCTCGCTGCGTCGTATACGAGGCTGAGCATCTCTTGAGGACTCGACGTCCTTACTGCCGAGCTGCTCGGCGAATGAAGGCGCTGGAGGGGGATCCGAAATTCCGGTGCGTTGCCATTGGCCGGACATGACCCATCCGCATGGTGCGATCGTGTCCTCACATGTGTGAGATGCGCAACCATTTGCAGATACGGTAGCTGCTCCCAAGCGTGATGCACGTCCGTATGAATCGGCGCAGACATGCTGTGCCGCACTACGTATAATCCAATTATGAGTGCTAAGGTAGTAGTACGGATTATGAACGGGGCGGCAACAGCTGTTGTCGCTATGCGGTGATGCGATGATCGATCGGGACGCGGCGGGCAACTTTCCGGAGCTTGCGACCATGGCCTCAACCTTTAACAGCGTGACCCTGAGCGCGCGCATTATGCGGGCTCAAAGCGCCTCGCGTGGGAGCGATTGGTGTGAGGCGTTCGCCGTTTCTGACGCAATTGTCGCCCTGTCGATCGGAGAAGTCTGCGGCAACGGGACAACGAGGTTCGAGACGATGGTTGCGATTCGCCAAGCGGTACGTAATGCAGCGTACCGGGGTGCGGATCCGGCGGAAACGCTTGTCGAGGCGAATCGTTGCCTACGTCGGTTCGACGCCGGTATGCGAGCCACCGGGACTTTCGCGCTGCTCAATACCGAGCGACACACGCTGACGTTCGCAAGCGCGGGACATCTGCCGCCGCTCATGGTCAGTTCACATGGTTCACAGTTCTTGGAGTTTCCAGAGAACGGCTTACCGCTCGGCGTTGACGAAGATACCGTGCCGCCCTTACAGGCCGTGAGCGTTCCTCCAGAGACGTTGCTCGTGCTCTATACGGATGGCGTAACCGAGCATGGGCGCGACCCCGTTATCGGCGCGGTAAAGTTACGCAACGCCGCGATGTCCGCATTGCGTAAATCGCCCCTCGTCACCGCTTCGGTGATAGAACGTCGGATGTCCCTCTCGGAGTCTAACGATGATGACGCGGCAATTCTCACCGCCTGGACCCCGCCCGCGCACGTAAGGCGGAACGTCTATGGAAATGAAGGGACGTTCTTTACGTTTACGCCGTCGGATGTCCGGAGCGCGACGAGGCTTGAAATGCGACTGGAGCGCGAGTTAACGGATAGTAACGCGGTGAGGCGACGACGGCCAACTGCGAAGTCGGCAGGCTAGCCGCCTACGAGCGGCCCACCGGAACCGGCGTCGGCGTGCGTGTCATCGACCCAAGCGATCACGCGATCCGCACGATCGAGAGTGCGCCGCGAGCGTAGATCGCCGAGAGACCGCCGAATGAACGTCGCCGTCGACGACGAGCAGAAGGTCGAGATCGCTCCACGGCGAGACGTCGTCCCGAGCGTATGAGCCGAAGACAAGCAGCCGCTCGACGTCCGGCCTCGAGCGACAGACTGCTACGGCATCGCGTAGTCCGGCCGTAAGCAACGCGCGACGCCGTCGGCATGTGCGTCGTTGCCCCCGCACCCGAGTTTTAGCTCGCAGCGCCGGCTGGTTCGGCATCAAGACGCGGGAAGAGCGGCGTCTCGGCGGGCCGCACGAGCGTCGCCGGAGCGAGTCGTCCCCAGCGCAATTCCGTCGCCCAGGCAACGTGCGGTTCGCCCGTGTAGCCGAGCTGCTCCCACATCTCGCTCGCCTTCGACGGCATGAAGGGCCAGAGTAAAATTGCAAGCCAGCGCAGCCCTTCGCACAGGTCGTAGAGCACGTCGTCGAGCTCCGCAGCAGCACCGCGCTTGTGCAATTCCCACGGACGCTTGTCGTCGATCGTGCGATTGAGTGCCGCGACGAGTTCCCAGATTGCTTCGAGCGCCTCGCGAAAGCCGAGCGTAGAAAGCGACGCTGTCACCCGTGCCGGCAAGTCGCGGAAGCGTAGCCCGAGCGCGCTCTCGCCGGCGTGCGGCACGCGGCCAGCGCGGTATCGCACGAGCATCGCGAGCGTCCGGCGGACAAGATTGCCGAGGTCGTTACCGAGATCGCCGTTACGCCGCAGGCGCACTTTCTCTTCGCTGAAGGAGAAGTCGCTGCCGAACGGTGCTTCGCGAAAAAGAAAATAACGGATCGTATCGGCGCCGAATCGTTCCGCCATCTCGAACGGATCGATGACGTTGCCGCGGCTCTTCGACATCTTTTCGCCTTCGAGCGTCATCCAGCCGTGTGCAAAGACCAGTGCCGGCACCGGCAAACCGAGTGCCCAGAGCACGGCGGGCCAAATGATCGTATGAAAGCGCGCGATCTCTTTGCCGACGAGCTGAACGTTCGCGGGCCAGTACCGGCGAAAGCGTTCGCCGTCGCTGGCGTAGTCGAGCGCCGTGATGTAATTGAGCAGCGCATCGAGCCAAACGTACATCACGCCGCCGCCGGGAAGCGGAACGCCCCACTCGAGATTGACGCGCGAGATACAAAGGTCGTCAAGACCGCCTTCGAGCGTGGCAACCATCTCGTTGTACGAACGTTCGGGGCGCACGAAGTGGGGATTCGCACGGAAATGCGCGAGTAATTTCGGCTGATACCGCGACAGCGCGAAGAACCAGTTGTCCTCGGAGAGCCATTGAACCTCACGCCCGCACTCGGGATTGGGGCAACGGCCGTCGATCAATTTTGATTCGAGCCAAAACGTCTCGTCGTTGGTACAGTACCAGCCTTCGTATTTCCCGAGGTAGACGTCACCCGATGCCTTGAGACGTTCGAAGACCTCGATGACTTGTTCGATATGCCGCGGTTCGGTCGTGCGGATGAAATCGTCGTAGCGCACGTCGTAACGCGCGCATAACGCCTGCCACTTGGGCACGAGCGTATCGGTCCACGCTTGCGGCGTAAGCCCCGCTGCTGCGGCCGCTTGCGCGACTTTCTGGCCGTGTTCGTCGGTGCCGGTGAGAAAGAATGCGTCGCCGCGCGTGCGCGCGAAGCGGGCGAGCACGTCGGCCGCGATCGACGTATACGCATGACCCATGTGCGGATTACCGCTGATATAGTAGATGGGCGTCGTGACGTAAAAGGCGCGCTCGGACATGCGCGATTATTGTCTCGCATGTCAAACTGAAGCCTGCGCTCGGATGGCTTGAGTTTAGGTCGCCCGCGCGAGCGCCATGCGGCGTCGCGCGATCATGAGTCGCGCGCACGAGACCGTCAGCCAGCCGTAGAGCGCAACCTGGAGGAGCACGCTGACCTCGCCGTTGCCCAGGGCCTTGTCCGTCGCGAACGTGACGAGCGGCAGAGCGATCGCGACGTTGCGCAGCATCTCCTTGGACGCGACCGCGTACGGGAGACTCCAGCACAGGTACCATGGGAACAAGGTGACGCCGACAGTCGGCAGTGCCCATGCGATGCCTTCGAACCACGTGTCGGATAAAAATGCGATCGCGATTCCCGCCAGCGCCGCAATTTTCAAAAGCGCGCCCGGCTCGCTCAAGAGCGCGAGCGCGTGACCTGTGGTGTGTTCGTCGGCGTGATGGAGCAGGGCGGCAAGATAGGCGGGCCCGCCCCAGAGCCACGAGATGGCAAGGGCACATGCAGTCGCCGCGAGATAGGCTGCTACGCGTTTCCGGCGGCACACGATCGGGACGAACGCGAGCGCCGCGAAAAGAAGAAACGGAAGTTTGACGAGCGCCGCGAGCACGGCAAGTGCGATCGCAGGCAGAATTGCGCCGCGGGTCGCTGCGACGCGCGCGCCGAGCACGAGCACCACGGCGAAGAGATCGTTGTGTACGTTCGTGACGAATTCAAGGACGAGTGCGGGATTGAGCGCGACGAGCGCGACGCTGCGCGGCGGGAAACGGAGAGCGGCGAGACCCGCTACGACGCCGAGCAACGCGCCCGCTCCGAGCAGCCGTAACGCGACGATTTTCGCGTACAGCGTTGGCGCGAGGCCCGCAATCGCGCTTGCGACATGGAGCCAGACCGGTCCGTACGGCGCGGGGATCAGCGGCGTGCCCCACCAGGCGTTGATGACGGCAAAGGCGCCCGCGAAGGCGACGGCCGGCGGCGTGTACGCGGCGCCGCCCAGGAGCGTGAAGCCGACATAGGAGTACATGTCGGCGTTCGTGCCGGCGCGAACGACGAGTGCTTCCGCGCACCCGCCGAGCGCGACGATCGCCACGAGTGCGAGCTGCCACGGTCGCGGCCGCACGAGCGCGTGATAGATTGCCGCGAGCGCCAGAGATTCGAGAAGAGCTAATCCGGCGAAGCGGTCGCCGTACGCCGGCGCGATATGATTCGCGCCGCCGGTGTCGTTGATGATGCGTACCGGCATGCGCTGTAAAAAAGCGTAGTCCGGTCGTTGATGGTACGACGCGTCGAGCATCAATGCGAAGTAAGCGTGTTGCGCGGCGCACAAAGCCAGCAGCGCGAGCGGCAGCGTTAGCGGATGGCCGAGTGCATCACGCAGGCGCGCCGGCAAGCGGCACGTGAAGCGGCGCGCCGGCGAGAGCGCGGACGCGGCAATCGCGAGCAGAACCATGGCGTCGTACACCGAAACCTCCCTGCCGAGGTATCGGCACGGGACGCGCGCGGGGCTAGCCGGCGGGGCGCATTGCCTTACGGGCGACGATGCGACGGTAAATCTCGCTGCGCTCCGCCGAAAAGCGGCGTGCGATGCGTTTGGCGGCCGCCGCGACCGCGCTGCCGCTTGCGAGCTCGGCGTCGATCGCGGCATCGAGCGTGTCGTCGGACGGCGGCGGCGCGTCGTCGCGCAAGAGGACGCGCGGTGCGATCGCGAGCACGAGCTCGCCGCGAACGGGCACGGCGAGGGCCGCCGCGATCTCCCGCGCCGTTCCGGCGATCTGCTGTTCGAAGCGCTTCGTGAGCTCGCGCGCGACGAAGAGCTTCGCCTCGGGCGCGAGCCGCTCGATGGCGGCGAGCGAGGCGACGATGCGTGACGGTGCTTCATAGAAAACCGTCGTTGTATCCGCTTGGAGCGCCAGGTGCAGCGTTGCAATTCGTTCGCTCGCGCGGCGCGGCACGAACCCAGCGAACGCAAATCCCGTGAGCGGAAAACCCGAGAGCACGGCCGCGACCACGAACGCACACGGGCCGGGAAGCACCTCGAGGGGGATCCCCGCCGCTCGCGCTGCGACGACGAGTTCGCGGCCGGGGTCGGAGATGCCGGGCATGCCCGCGTCCGTGACGACCGCGACGAGTTCGGCTGCGGCGCGTTCGAGAATCATCTCCGTGACGGCGGCCGCGTTTTGTTCGCGATAGCTGATGAGCGCTTTGAGCGGTATGTCGAGCGCCCCGAAAAGCCGGCGCGCGGTGCGCGTATCTTCGGCGACCACGAGCGTGCAGTCACGTAGGACGTCGATTGCGCGCAAGGTGATATCGCGCAGATTGCCGATCGGCGTCGGCACGAAAACGAGCCCCATGGGGCCGTCGCCTTCGCGGCGAAGGGCGCGCGGCCCGCGCGGCGAGAACTGCGCGAGACGATGGCGAATCCCCAAAATCGCGCCTACGTCCGCGAGATCGAATTGCGCGGACACATTCTGGACTCCGGTGTTTTCGGTCGCGTGCTCGAGATCATCATGGATAACGAACATGCGCGATACACGATCGACAATTTTGCGGTCGGAAAGACGGCGACCGAGCCGAGCACGGCACGCCTGACGATCGAAGCGGACGGCCCGGGACATCTTGAGGAACTTCTCGATAAGCTGCGCGACATCGGTGCCTCGGTCGCCGATGACATCGACGCGCGCACGGAACCGGCACCGCGCGACGGAATCCTTCCCGAGGATTTTTATGCGACGACCAATCTCATCACCGAGGTGCGGATCGACGGGAGCTGGACGCCCGTCGCGCTCCCGGAGATGGATTGTGCCATCGTGCTCGACGCGAACGGTCCCCGCACCGTCGCGCCCTCCGACATCCTGGTGGATGAGCGCGTCGTCGTCGGCCACGACGGCGTCCGCGTGGAAGCCGTGCAGCGGCCGCGACGCAAGCACGTGTTCGAGTTCATGTCGAGCGCCGTCTCGAGCGAAAAGCCCAAGGAGTCGCTGATCGCGGAGATCGCCCGTGAGCTCGCGCAAACCCGTGCGGCCGGGAAACGCGTGTTGCTGGTCGGCGGTCCCGCCATCGTGCATACGGGCGCCGGCAAATACCTCGAGAGCTTGATTCGCGAAGGCTTCATCGATGCGCTCTTCGCCGGCAACGCCCTCGCGGTGCATGACATCGAGTCACAATTCTTCGGGACGTCGCTCGGCGTCGATCTCGCCGACGCGTTTCCGGTCGAAGAAGGTCACGTCCATCACCTGCGGACCGTCAATCGCGTGCGCGCCTGCGGCGGCATCGCGCCCGCGATCGCAGCGGGACTGCTGACCGGCGGCATCATGTACGAGGCCTACCGTCGCAACATTCCCGTCGTCCTCGCCGGCTCGATTCGTGACGACGGTCCGCTGCCCGACGTGATAACCGACATCGTCGAAGCGCAGCGCGCGATGCGCCGGATCGTTCCGGAAATCGGCATGGCGCTGATGGTCTGCACGCTCCTGCACTCCATCGCCGCCGGTAATCTGCTACCATCGAACTGCAAGGTGATTTGCGTCGATATCAATCCCGCGAGCGTAACGAAGCTCACCGATCGTGGTTCGACGCAGACGATCGGGCTCGTCATGGATGCGGCTTCGTTCTTACGCGAACTCGCGCATGCGCTGCACGAGGGTCCCACGCTCAATCATAGTCGCGACTACGTGGAGAGGAACCGCCGCGCGCCGATGTAGCGGCTGCGAAAATACGTCGAACCGAAGGTCGCGACGTGCACGCTGTCGCCGATGGAATTGACGAAGCGTCCGTTGCCGAGGTAGATGCCGACGTGCGACGCCCCATAGTCGTAGGTTTGAAAGAACACGAGATCGCCCGGCAGCGGATCGCCGGCGACCAAACGTCCGGCAGCGAATTGCAGGTCGGCCGTGCGCGGGATGCGGATGCCGAGCCGCGCGAAGGCGTAATACGTGAATCCCGAGCAGTCGAATCCGCCGGGCGCCGCCCCGCCCCAAACGTATGGCGTTCCGACGAAGCCAAGCGCGGTAGCAATCAAATCCGAAGCACCGTGAAGCTGCGGTGCCGACGGCGCCACCACGTTCACGCGGCGCGTGTCGGCGGCGGGTCGAAATGCGTGAGCGGAGCCCGGCGCGAGACGGCGCTTCGGAGTGGACGCGAACGGTGCTGTATCGCGCTCGAAGACGATCACCTCGACGCCGTTCACCGAGCGAACCACAGTCCCGGCCAAGGCGTGTCCGCACAGAGCAAGAAACAATGCTGCGCATCCGAGCGCGCGCAGCATAGCGGTGACGTTCATCAGCGCGTCACGATGGTCGGCGTCATCACGAAAATGACATCGGAATCGTTTCTGCGATATGCCGTCGACCGGAACAGCGCGCCGAGGATCGGCAGATCTCCGAGAACGGGAAACTTGAGGACCGTTTTCTGTTCTTGCCGGCGCAGCAAGCCGCCCATGACGATCGACTCACCGTCACGCGTGATGACGTCGGTGGAAAGTTTACTCGTTTTGAGTGCCGGAACCGTGAAGCCGTTGATACTGATACCGTCGGCGAAATCGAGATCCGAGACTTCCGGCGTGATCTTGGCTTCGACGCTGCCGTTGCCCAGGATCGTCGGCGTGACGTTGAGTTTGACGCCGAACTCTTTATAGGTGATGGAGACCGTGCCCAAGCCGTTCGAAATGGGTATCGGGATCTCGCCGCCGACCAAGAATGTCGCTTCCTGACCCGGCTGGGTCGTGAGATTGGGCGACGAGAGCAGCTTCGCGTGGCCTTCCTGTAAGAGCAGATCGAGTGTCGGCGCGAGGACGCTTATGCGTGCGAACGGCCCGAACAAGAACGGATTCGGGAAGTTGGTGACGCGCGGGCTTTCGATGGCGGTGAGCGAGGGAGTCGGCGAGATCGTAAAGGCTTGCGCTCCGCCGGCACCAACTGCTGTGTTCGTCGCCGTGTTGAGACGTAGGCCAAGGCTCGATTGCGCCGTGTTGTCGACTTCGAGAACATACACCTTGACGTCGACTTGGCTCGTGTGGTCAACGCCCATACGGTTTATGACTTTACCATCGGAGGCGAGGTACGGGCCGGCGAGACCTTTGACTTTATCGAGAACCTGCTGGGCCTCGACCTGATCTCGTACCGACCCGCTTACGACCACGTTGCCTTTTTGATCGGCATCGACGCGAAGGCCGTGCGTGCCGGGGATCGCGGTGATATCCGCTTGGATATTGCCCAGGGGTTTCGCAACGTTCACGGCGTTGACGATCGCGCCGCTTCCGCCGCCGTTCGCCGAGAACTTACCGCCTTTGAAACGGTCTAGGACGTCGGAGAGGTGGTTGAAAGCGGCGATGTCGGATACCGTGCCGCGCACGATCAGATTTGCGTTGAAGGCGACGACTTGGACGCTTGGCTCATTGATCGCGGTGCGAACGACTTTTGCGATGTCGTCAAAACTCTGCTCCGTGACCGTGACCTCGTAGGTACTGCGCGTTCCGCTGTTCCAGATGAATATTGTCGTATGACCAGGCGATTTTCCGTTCACGACGAGCTGTGTCGTTCCGACCGGTACGACGCCGGCGATTCGGCCGTCTCCAACTGCCACTCGGCGCAGACCCGGTGCGGCGAGAATGACGGAATGGCCGGTCTGGATCGAGAGAATTTGGACCGAGTCCGCCGCCGCCGGAATGCCTTGCGCAAGAAGCGCGACCGCGAGGGTCGCGCCCGCTAAAGACGTACGCGTGCGTGGATCGATCACGTGTGCTCCGTGCATGTTTGGCTGATATTTCGCTGCCGTTCGCTCGAAACGACGGTTAAACGGGGTATCGGGCGTTAACGCGTCAACACCGCGTATTCGGCATGTAAATAATCTATCGGGTACGTTGCGCAACGGTTTTACAGCGGTTAGAGTGCACGTGAGGTCAATATCTTGAACCGTCTTGGGAGCAGTGCAGTCATCATCGGCGTCGTCGTTGCGATGTCGCCGGCCGCCGCTACGGCAAACGAAACTGCGCTTATGAAAGCGGCGGTGGACCTGGGGTACGCATATAACTACCTTGGGCCCGAAGAGGCCGCGGCGCTCACGCGCCCAGGTGTGACGGTCGTCATTCGTCCGGGGGAACGCCTCTTCGACGTCAACGACCGGACCGAAGCGATGGACGGCCCGGCTCCGAGGTTTAAGTACAACGACATGTACGTCTCGGATTCGCTCATCGCCCGCTTGCGTCAACTGGCGATTCGCTATCCCAACGTCCCTAGAACGCATGCGATCGTCGTCAGTAATTCGGCGCCGCTCGCGGCGATCACCGACATCACGGGGGCGATCTCGCATCTGCGGGCCGTGCAAACGCCTGGCTTGCAGCAGCTCAGCGTCGGTGGGACGGCTCCGGCTTACGCTCCGATCACGCTGACGCTCATCGGGACGTTCTCCTCCGAGCTCCCCGACGTGGTGCTCAACCGCCGGATCGTTACTGCCGATACGAATGGTACGTTCCAAGCGGATCTTCCGATCGCGCCCGGTTTCTATCGCGGCGGTATCCTCACGGTCGTTGCCGCTTCGGTCCCCGGTGTAACGCCCGCCCGAACGCAAGTCTCGGCCAAGGCTCCAAATGGCGCAAGCGTCGTCCCCGCCGACCAAGAGCCGAAATCCATCCGATAAATGTTACTCACTTACTCACTCACCCTACCGCAATACTAGGAGATCCGATGCTCAAGAATTTCACGACCATGCTCATGAACGACGACGGTCAAGGCCTCGTCGAGTACGCGCTCATCATTGCCCTCGTCTCGATCGTCGCGATCGCCGGCCTCACGTTCCTCGGTACCAAGGCGAACAACACGCTCCAGAACGCTGCAACGAAGCTCGGCAGCTAAGAGCCCACGGCGCCTCTGGGAGCGACTCATCTGTCGCACCCGGGGGCGTGATCTTTTTCCCGATCCGCTTGAGGGATACATCAAGATGCAAGCATTTCTCGAAATGGTCGTCAAAGATGACCGTGGGCAAGGTCTCGTCGAGTATGCCTTGATCGTCTCGCTCGTGGGCATCGCAGCAGTCGCGGCGATGACGTTGCTCGGATCCAAGGCGAGCAGTTCGCTCAATACGTCTGCCGCACGCCTTCCGTAACGTATCCGATCGTGACGGTCGCTATTTGGCTCGTTCTCGGAGCGTGCGTCGTCGCGGTCACAACCGACGTGACGACGCGCCGTATCCCTAATCTTCTGACGGCCGCTCTAGCTGTCGCGGCGCTTGCCCTGCACGCGTTCGCCGGCTGGAGTTCACTCGGTATCGCGTGCGCGACCTTCGTCGGGGTGCTATTGATCGGCTTCGTCGCATTTTCGTGCGGCTGGCTCGGCGGTGGTGACGTGAAGCTGTTGGCAGCCGGTGCCGCAGCGCTCGGATTTCCCGACGCGATTCCTTTCTTGATTTATACCGCGTTTGCCGGCGGCATGCTCGCCGTCGTCGTCGCGCTCGCACTTGGGCGGCTGGGAAGCGTCTTGACGAGCGTTGGTCTGGTCTTGAGACCCTTTGCTTACAAGGGAACGGTGGCCGTCGCGCCGCGCAAGCCGATAAGGTTACCATACGCGGTCGCAATCGCAGCCGGCGCCACGGCCGTCGCGCTCTCGCACTCCGTCGTGCCGTTGTTGAGGCTGCCCTTGTGAAAAACCGCCGCATAACCCTGATCGTCGCCGTCGTTCTTGCCGTCGGTACCGGAATTCTCACGCTGCGCTATCTCAGCGGCATCAACCAACAGGCGAAGACGCAGCAGCAGGCCGTCGAACTCAAACCGATCGTCATCGCGGCGCGCGATATTCCGGCACGACTGAAGATCACGCCCGATATGCTGACCCGGACGCAGCGTGCGGCCAATGAAGCCGAACCGCAAGCGTTGACCGACCCGAGCCAAGCCAAAGGCGACATCGCGTTGATCGCGATTCCGGCCGGCTCGACCGTTACCGCGACGAAGGTCGGCCAACCCGCGGAAGTCGGGGTCACCGTCCGCCTCATGCCCGGTATGCGCGCGGTGAGCATCCCCGTCGACCGCATCAAGTCGGTGGCGAACCTGGTACAGCCGGGCGACCGGGTCGATGTTCTGGCCTCCGTCTCGAAAGGCGTCGGCAGCCCGCCCAAGACGTTCACGATCATTCGTGGGGCGCTCGTCCTTGCAATCAACTCACAACTCGAGCAGAGCGGTCCGACGCCGCCGCCCGATTCCGGAGCGACCGCGACCGTCACGCTCAGCGTCTCGCCGCAGCAGGCGGACCTGCTGACCGTCGCCGACCTCAATACCACCTTACGCTTGGCGCTGCGTTCGCCGCATGAACCCGTCCGCTCGCTGCCCGCCGAAACGCTTCAATTCACCGATGTGCCAGCGTCAGACAAGAGTGCGGCGTCGAGCCCACCGCAGCCGGTCTTCTATCCGGCGCCCGCCCCCACGCCGGTTGCCGCCCCCTCGGCCGCCTCCGGCGGAAACGTTCCTGCGCCGGCAAGCCCGGTTCGGGCTCCCGCGGTCTCGCCGGCGGGCCCCGGTGTAACCGTGATCGATGGCGATAAAGTAGTTTCCGGCGGCACATGAGCGCCGCAATCACCGTCCTCATCAATGCCAAGGGCGGCTCGGGCGCGACGACGCTCGGTCTTGAAGCGGCGCAGGTCCTCAGACGCCGCAAAGGCGCGCCTGTCGCGCTCGTCGATGCGGATCTCTCGGGTCGCCGGACGCTATCGGTCTTGCTCGACGCGATGCGTCTCTTCGACGAACATCGTACGCGTTGCGTCTATTCGCTCGTCGAGATCAACGGTTTAACGGCGGTCGAATTAACCGACAGCCTCGATAACGCATTCGCACTGCGCGTCGATGATATCGAGGAGCTCGCCGACAAACTCGCCCAGCAAAACGATACCGTCATCGTCGATGCACCCGCACCGTTCGCCGCCGCCATTCGGCCGTTCATAGCGCGTGCGTCGCGCTACGTCATTGTGGTAGAACCGAATCTGTTAGGAACGTCGGCAGCACGCGCGCTGATCGGCGATCTCGCTCGGTTCGGCATTCCGCTCGGGCGGATGTGGATCGTCACCAATTTGCGCGGCGGCCGGACGGAGATTTCCTCTCGCGAAATAGAGAAGGCGCTCGGTGGAACCGTTGTCGGCGAGATTCCCGGCAAAAACGACCGCGGCTTCGGCCGAGCGATCGAAGCCTTCGCGAAGCGCCTTGCGGACGCGCCTGCCGAAGCGCCGTTATCGACCCTACGCGCGTCGTCGGCGGCCGTCGCCGCGTCGAATGGATCGACCTCGGCCGCCGGAGGGAATGGCGAATTGCGCGGCGTCGCGGACGCGGACGGTCACGCCGCCCACGCCGAAATTCCGCCGCAGCGACCGAATTCGGAGCGCCGCGACCGGCTCAAGGCGGAAGTGCACGAAGCCGTGACGCGGCGAATCGACGTGGTGGCCGCGAGCCGCGCGCACACCGACGGCCAGAAGATCGCTGAATTGCGGGCGCAGATCAGCGAAGTCACGGGCAAGCTGCTCAGCGAACGTTCCGACCTCGATACCGTGGAAGAACGAGCAGAACTGCAGCAAGAGATCATCGACGAATTGCTTGGTCTGGGGCCGCTCGAAGATCTCATGCGCGATGCGGCCGTTTCTGAAATCATGGTCAACGGGCCGAACGTCATCTATGTCGAGCGCGCCGGCAAAATTACGCTTACCGATCGACGCTTCAACGATGAACGCCATTTGCGCACGATCATCGAACGCATCATCGCGCCCCTCGGACGCCGTATCGACGAATCGTCGCCGATGGTCGATGCGCGTTTACCCGATGGATCGCGTGTCAACGCCATCATCGAACCGCTCGCGCTCGACGGTTCGACGATTACAATTCGGCGCTTCGGCACCAAACGCTTGGGCATGGAAGACCTCGTGCGATTTGGCTCGATCGTTCCCGAGGCGACCGATCTCCTGCGGGCAATGGTCGAGGCGCGGCTCAATATCGTCGTCAGCGGCGGCACGGGTTCGGGCAAGACCACCTTCCTGAACATCATGTCCAACTATATTCCAAATAACGAACGCATCGTGACGATCGAAGACGCGGCGGAGCTGCTTCTCAATAAAGAACACGTCGTTCGCTTGGAATCGAGGCCGGCCAATATTGAAGGCCGCGGCGCCGTCATCATCCGCGATCTCGTCAAGAACTCGCTGCGCATGCGCCCGGACCGCATCGTCGTCGGCGAGTGCCGCAGCGGTGAAGCGCTCGATATGCTTCAAGCCATGAATACCGGTCACGACGGATCGATGACGACGTTGCATGCCAATACACCGCGCGACGCGCTTGCCCGCATGGAAACGCTCGTTCTGATGGCAGGCTTCGATTTACCGGTCCGTGCCATTCGCGAACAGATCGCGAGCGCCGTCGATGTCGTCGTTCAGATCGAACGGATGCGCGACGGATCGCGCAAGGTCACAAGCATCACCGAAGTCGTCGGTATGGAGGGCGACATCGTGACGATGCAAGAGCTCATCCGCTACCAGCAGCAGGGCGTCGACGCAAATGCGAAAGTGCTCGGTGAATTTCAGTATACCGGCGTACAACCGCACTATACGTCACGCTTCGAAGAGGCCGGCGTCAATTTCGACGTCCGTAGCCTTGCGAAGCTGCAGCCCGCAGGTTCGCGATGGTAGGTGTCTTCCCGTATGCGATCGGCGCATCGATCATCGGGATCTTCGCGCTGCTGTTTTTCGCTCTCGGCGGCAATGTACGTATGTTTCTCGGCCGTTTCGGCGCGACGTATCAAGAAAAGATCGATCGTGCCGATGTCGGCTTCAAAGCGGAAGATTTCGTGCTGGCCTTGGCCGGCATCGCCGCCGTCCTCTGGCTCGGCATCGTGTTCCTACTCCATCAAACGGTCCTCATTTCGCTCTTGGTTTTGCCGCTTGCGCTCGGGCTGACGCTCTTTGGCGGCAACGTGTATCTCGGCTTCCGCGGCCATCGCCGTGTCGATTCATTCGTGCAGCAGCTCGAACTCGTCTTGCGGATGCTCTCCGGAGCGATGCGCGTGGGACTCGGCCTGCGACAGGCGATCATTCTCGTCACCGAAGAAGTTCCCGATCCGGCGCGCCGTGAATTCATGCGGGTCATCGGCCGGACCAATATCGGAGTCTCGATCACCGATGCGCTCGACGATCTCACCAAGAGCATGCCATGTAATGAGATGCAGATGTTTTCGCGTGTCGTCAAGGTGCAACAGCAGACGGGCGGCGATTTAGCCAAGGTCCTCGAGAAGCTGGCCGCGACCATTCGCGACCGGCGTCGCGTCAATCGCAAGATGAGCGCGCTCACGGCGCAAGGCCGCTTCGGCGCGGCGATCATCGGTGCGTTGCCGATTCTCGTCGGCGGCTTCGTGGTTTGGACGCAGCCGGCCATGAGCCATGCGCTGATGCAAACGACCGTCGGGCACATTTGTCTTGGGCTCTTTGCCCTGCTTGAAGGCTTGGCCATCTTTTCCCTCAGCCGCATCCTTCGGTTCGACGTGTAATGATTTTCGGTATTCCCATCGTCATCATCGCGATCGCCGCTGGGTTTTCGATCGCCGCCGGGCTCATGTTCGTTTCGCTCACGCCGAGCAAAAGCGAAGTCAGCAAGCGTCTCGAACAACTCGAAAATCTTAAATTCGAACCGGGTCAGAGCCGAGCGCAGCAATACGAAAAGATATTTAATGAAGCGCAGCGCGGTCAATTGCAACAACAGTTGGACGAAGCGGGCTGGTACACGGTCACACCCGCGAAGATCGCTGCCCGGATCATCGCGGGCTCGATCTTCGGCATCACGTTCGGGATTTCGCTAGCCGCGTACATGCACTCGCTGGGCCTGCTCTATATCGCGGGGATCGTAATGTTCACGCTCGGGGGCGCCTATCTGCCGCTCTCGCAACTCAAAATGGCCGTCAAAGAGCGTAAGATCAAAATTCAGAAGGCATTACCCGACTTACTCGATATGCTCGCATCGACCGTCCAAGCCGGGCTCGCGTTCAACGCTGCGCTCGCAACTGCACTTGAGATCGCGGTCGGTCCGCTCGGTGAAGAACTCAAAGCCGTCATCTCGGAGGTGCGGCTTGGACGCTCGCGCGGCGATGCGTTGAAGTCAATGGCCAACCGCGTCCGGCAAGAACAATTATCGACGACGGTGACCGCGATCGTGCAGGCGGAACGCCTGGGTTCCAATCTTGCGTCGGTTCTCGAAGAACTCGCCGAAGAAGTGCGTAATCGCCGCATGATCCGGGCCGAAGAGATTGCCAACCTCATGCCGACCAAGATGGTGATTCCGATGGCGCTCTTCATGCTGCCGGCACTTTTCGTCATGATCTTCGGCGGCGTGGTCGCGCAATATATGAGTGGCGGTCAATGAACGGCTTCTCGTTCGTGGCGATCGTCACGCTGCTCTTCGGATGCTGCGGCTTTCTCGCGATCCGAATCGTGTCGTCGCTGTGCGACCGGATCGTGCCTTTCAACGATGGTCCCAAACCCGGCCGGCCGCCGACCGTCGCGCTGATCGGGGGCACCGCCATCGTCGGCGGCTTGCTCGCCGAGCGGGGCGTCAACGTTCCCGCACTCGGCATCTTCGCGGTCTTGATCGTATCGCTCGCGGCGTGCTGGTACAGCGACGTTCGCTGCGGCATCGTGTCCGATTATTTCACGCTCGGACCGCTCGCACTCGTGCTCGTCGTTTCATTCTCGGGTCACGACATCGCGCCGCTCGTATCAGCGGCCATCGTGTTTGTGCCGTTCGGGATCGCAGCCATCATCTCCAAGGGTCGCGGCATGGGCTGGGGCGACGTGAAACTCGTCGCTCTCGGTGGGGCGGTACTCGGATTCAACACGTCGGTTTTAGCGTTTGCCGCGGCGTGCCTGGCCGCCGTGGCGATGGCCGTCGTGCGCAGGCGTCGCGCGGAGCCGATCGCATTCGCACCGTATCTGGCCGGCTCCATTGCGCTTGCGATCGCGTTGCCGGGCTTTCCGTAGCGATGCGTCTCCTCAATGCGACCAGCGGCACGGTGCTCGCGACGGCCGTCGAGCGCGCGACCAACGCCTGGACCCGCGGTGTCGGCCTCTTGCCGCGCAAGAAGGTCGAACCACACGAAGGCTTATGGATCGGCGGGTGTTCTGCCGTGCACACCATCGGGATGCGTGCGACGATCGATCTCTATTTTCTCGATAAGGATCATCGCGTGTTGAAAATTGCGGCCGCCGTGCCACCGAATCGGTTTGCGGTGACGTGTCGCAATGCGGTCACCGTTGTCGAACTCGGCGCGGGCGACGATCTCGCGCGCGACGTGCTCGTCGGCGATCGTCTCGCTTTGGAATGAACGCGGCTCGAACGCTTGCGCTCGCCCGCATCGCGTTCGCATGCGCGGTCGCCGTCGCGATCGCATATGGGCAGCCGCGCGCGGCGCCCCTCTTCGCATCGTTTGCGCGCGAACACATGGAGCCGCGCGTCGCCGGCGTCGGTTGGCTCGGTGCTGCGTTAACGAACGCTCTTTATGCGAGTCCGTTGCGTTACGGTGCGCTCGTCGCTGCCGGCGCGTTGATGGCATCGGTTGCATTCCTGCTGGTCGAACGGCGAGCCCGCCGGCATGCGACGGCAGCCGGTGCGTTCGGGGCAGTCGTGCTTGCGGCTTTGTGTGCGCTCGATACGTTACATGCGGGTGGCGCAACGACCACGCTCGCAGGTACGGCTGCCGTCATGCTGTTGCTCGAACACGCGACGCTCGCATCCGCGCTCGCACTGGGCGCGATCGCGATCCTTTGGTGTAACATTGAAGCCGCGGGGCTGCTCGCGCCTGCACTTGCGCTCCTATGCGCCGTCGGACGAACGTTCGCTTTTGCCGCAACGCCGGCGTCACGCTATGCGTGGCTCAGCGCCGCGATCGCGATCTGCGCGACGCTCGCGACGCCGCTCGGCATCGCATACCCGGCGCACGCGCTCGCCGCGCTGCAGCTCGATGGGGTGAATGCCGACTACGCGCGCTGGTCGCCCGCCGACGTCGCGCCGCATGGTTATCGATATGGCGTCATGCCTATGATCGTCATCGCGTTCGCGGTCGGTCTGCGCGGCCGAACGCCGCGCGACGCACTGCTCGGCGCGTTCGCGTTCGTCCTCGCGCTCGCAAACGGTGCGTTCGTCGCCGTCTTCGGCATCGTCGCCGCGCCGATCGTCGCCGCCGCGCTTGCGCCGCGTTCGGGCGACCCGTCGCCGTCCCATTCGCGCCTCACGGTCGTGCGAGCCGGCGGCTTCGTCGCAGCGCTTGCGGTTCTTGCGGGCCTCGCAGTGGGAGCGCGAACGTTGCCCGTGACGCCGGACGAGCCCTACGCCGCGATTGCCCGGCTCGCTCGCACGCGCGTCGTGCACCGCGTGTTTTGCGCTGATACGGCGTGGTGCGATGCCGCGCTCGTGCAGGGCCTTGCCGTCGTGGCAGATAGCCGGATCGGCAACGCAACGCCGGCGGTGCGCGATACGCAGATCGTCCTCCTTCGCGCGGGGAAGACATGGCGGACGAAGATGGATGCACTCGGTGTCGATGCCGCCGTCGCCGGAGCGAATTCGTCGCTCACGACGCTTCTGACGGCGTCGCATTGGACGCGCTTCGCGCAATCCGGAACAACGGTCATCATGTTGGCGCCGCCCCCGTCATGAAATTCGTGTGGCTCGTGCTCGGCGTCTTTGCGGCGCGCTTCTTGGCGACGGCGATCGCCTTCCCGCAAGGCGACGGCGATCTACGCTGGCAGCGCTGGCTCGGCCGCACGATACTCGCGCGTCGGGCGATCCCACGAGCGCTCGGGGCGGAAACGTTCAGCGTGGCCGGTGCGCACTGGACGCCCCAGGAGTGGGCGTTCTCACTCGTCGCCGCGCATGCGACGGCGGGGCTCGCCTGGGTGTGTTTCGCGGGTACGATCGCGCTCTGCGCGGTGCTGGCACTCGGCATCGTCGCGTATCATGCCGTTCGTCGCGGCGCATCATCGCGCGCCGTCGTCTTCTGCACGGCGCTTGCCGGTATCGGGCTTTTTGCATCGTTCGGCGTACGGGTCCAAGTCGTGGCGTGGCCGCTGCTCGCGCTCTATTTGCTGCTGCTCGATGCGGAAGGTCCGTGGGCGTTCGCTGCGATCGTGGTTGCCGCGCTTTGGTCGAACCTGCATGCCAGCGCCATGCTCGCGCCCGTGCTCGCGGCGGTCGCGACGCTCGGCACGGCGGTCGATGAACGCGGTGTCACGTTGCCCGTTCGGCGCATGCTCGCGATAACCGGGGGCTCTGCGATCGCGCTGTGCTGCAATCCCTTCGGATGGGATTTGCCGCTGTACGCGTTGACGCTTTTTTCCAGTCCGATCCGGGAGCAGATCAGCGAGTGGCAACCCACGGTGCTGAGCGACGTCTCGTTCGCCGCGGGAGCACTGCCCTTGCTCCTGATCGGGCTGCTGTTTTTCGCAGACCGGGGAGGACGGCGCGTACGCGATCTACTCCTGCTCGGCGCGACGACGTATCTCATGCTCGGCGCCGTGCGCAACATCGCGGTCTTTTGTCTGGTTGCCGTGCCGCTCGTTGCGCCCGCGCTCACGCGCGGGATGCGCCTCTTCGCGCCCGATGGGCGGCGGCCGACCGAGCGAAGCGAACGCGCGGCGCGAGTCGCGTTGCCCGCAATCTCCGCCATGCTCGCGATCGTCGTGGCAATCGGTCTCTTGCGCAGCACGGAGCGCGCACGAGATCGCCTCGGTGCCCGCGCGATCGCATCGCTTGCGAGTTTACCCGGCGACCGTCGTCTCTTCTGCGCGGATTTCGCCTGGTGCGGGCTTGCGCTGGGTGCGCCGCATGTGCGTGTCTTTCTCGACGGTCGCGCCGATCCGTATCCGCTTGCCGTGTGGACCGATTTCGATAAGATCGCACGCTTGCGCAGCGATTGGCGCGCGGCGTTGCGCCGGTACGACGTCGATACGCTGCTCGTCGAACGCGATTCGCCGCTCGATCAAGCCGTGACCCTGACGCGCGCGTGGCGCGCGACGTACCGGGACGCGCACTTCGCGGTCTGGGTCTTGCTACAGCGGCGCGGGCGCGAGGCCGTGTGGGTCGCTCGCGTCGTCGCCCCAGCGTAGCTCGTGCGCGCGCGCCGTATACTCGCGCGCGTGGCGAGTGCGTCCGGCGTCGGCATGGTACTCCGCGATGCGTTCGAGCACGCCGATGTAAAGCGCGCGATACATGGCCGCGCGGCCGCGGTACCATGCCTCGGGATACTCACCGCTGAGAAGTTCGCCGCTGTAGATCGCTTCGGCCGCGCGATAGTGCGCGAACGCTGCGGCGCCGGAACCGCGTGCGCGTTCGGTATCGCCGTCGGCGACGTGCGCGCTGAAGCGGCGCACGTCGATTACGGCGCGATCGAGTGCCACCGCGATCTCGCCGCGCGATACGAAATACTTCTCCACCGCAGCGTAACCGACGAGCGCGGCGAGCGCTTTGCGAATGTTGCTCGATGCGGTGCGTAGACTCTGGGTGGCGAGATGTCCGTCGGCATCGGCCCAAAACGTTTCGATCAATTCCGTTCGCGATGCCGAGCCGCTCGGTTTGAGCAGCAGGTATTTGAAAACTTGGGCTTCGCGGCGACGGATCCATTCGATTTTACGTCCGCCGATCTCGGCTTCAAAACGGCCGAACATGCGCACGACGAGCAGACTCGCCGGTGCGTTTGGGGTATCGGGAGCAGCTCGCTGCGCGACCAGATCGAATTGGCGCGCTACGCGATACGGCCGGAATTCGTCGTCGGCATAGTACACGAAGAGACCGCGCGCTTCGAGCAGCGCGAGCTGCTCGCGTTCCTCGGGCGTGGCGGTGCCGCGCAGCGATGCGCGAAACGCCGAACGATAGATGTCGCCTGCCGCAACGAGTTCGTCGTCGATGAATTCACGGAAGTGACGAGCGTTGGCGCGGCGCCACCGGTCGAAGGCTCCCGCGAGCGTGCCGCCGGGACCCGCCGCTTCGCGCATCGCCCAGGTTGCGACCAGCGGCCAGCCCTCGGTCTCTTCGAGGAAGCGTGCCACGTCGACGGGTTCGTACGAGAGCTCATGCACTTCGGCGAGGCCCGCGATGTCGTCAGGATCCAGGGCGAGCGCAGGACCTTCGAGCATCGCGCCGAGGCCGCGCGCGAGATAGCGCCGCACGTCGATTGCGCTCCGCGAACGCGCCGCGTAGATGAATGAAACGCCGAGCGGCGCTTCGCGAATGAGTTCGCCGAGCTCTTCGAGGGTTTCTACGGTGGCGCGGTCGATGTCGTCCAGCGCGATCTCGCACGGCGCGACCGTCGCGAGCGCCGCGAGCAGGGCTGCAAATGACGCAGGCTTGTAACCGATGCCGAGCGACGTTGCGAGACGTTCGCGAAACGCATCGAGCACTTCGTCGCCGCGCATCTCCAAATACGCCGTCGTGCCTTCGCGCGTGGCGAGATAACCGGCGATCGCCGTCGTCTTACCCGCACCGACGGGGCCCGTGACGAAACGCAGCGGCAGGTCGGCGTGGCGCGCGAGCCAAGCTGAAATACGTGTCCGGTGTATGACCGTCGGCGCAAGGCGCGGAAGCGGAGGGCGGTGAGCTACGGCGCTCGGAACGTGATCGGCCGTATTAGAGTCTCCGTCACCGTTCCCCGGGAGTACGTCGCAACGACCTGGTGCGCCGCCGCCGCGAGTGCGCCGGGCGCGCTGAGGACGACCGAGCTCTCGCCCGGCGCGACATCGCGGCTTGCGATTTCATCAGTCGATGCGCCCATCAGCGCCACGTGGAGATCTTTCTCGTACCGCTCAATGCGAACGACGACGGGACGCCCGAGAATCTGCGCGGCCTCGACCGCGATCGGCGCGCCGCCCAGCGGCGGCGTGACGGCGGTTGCGGCCATTGGGCTCGGCACGGCGGCCGTGTGGAGGATCGTTATGGGAGCCGTAACTTCGTCGTGGGCCGTTCCATGGGCGGCGGTCGCGACGATACGGAAATCCTGATCGGCAGCGACCTGCGGTGCCACGAGGATCGACTGGCCGCGCCGGTTGAGCAGTGCTTCGGCGCGTACGGTGCCGGCGCATCGATGAGGCGCACGCTGCCGGGATCTTGCGGCGCTCGATAGGCGACGACGATCGAGTCGCCGCCGTGTACGATGTCGCGCTCGAGCGCTAGTGGACCGAGTCCGGCCGGGCGCGCGATGTCGCGCTGGGGGACCTTCGCGCGTTGGGTGCGGCTCGGAAGCGCCACGACGTGCGTGGTCCGTTCATCGCTTCCCCAACCGCCGCGCGCCCAGACGTGCACGTCGTAGCCGTGCGAGATCGCAGCGCCGGGCAACGCAATGGTGAACGCGCCTTCGCGACCGAAAAGCGTTCCGCGCCGAAGCTGCATCCCTTCCGCCGACTCGACGAAATAGCGGCCGCCGGTCGCATCGCCGAAGGCGTAGGCCACCGAAAACGGCGTCCCGGCGCGGACCGAATCGGGCGCTGCGAGCGCGAGCACGCGAGGCCGGGTCGCGGCGAGCGTCCCCGCGCCGAGCGCCAGTAGGACGACGGCTGTAGCGACGAAGGCGGCGCGGCGCGAGGGCGCGCGGGGGTGGCAATGCGGCGGCGCGTCGAGCGTTAGCTGTGCTTCGCCTGCGAAGAGGTCGGCGACCACGCGCGGCATGGCCCGGCGCCGCGGGACCGCAATATCGATCTCGACGGCAATCGCCGAGAACGGCGGCACGACGATCGCGTTCCATGTCATATGCCGCTGGCGTGCGGGCGCCTCGAGCGCGTACGCGAAGGTCGCAAGCGGTGCCTGCGTCTCGTTCGCGACGAGCAGTTCGTACGTCGCGCGGCGCCGTTTATCGGCCATCCTGATCGGACGGAGATCGGCCGCGACATCGCCGCCCGTCAAACGCATGACCGATCCCGCGGCGAGGTCAGCCGGCCTCGCGATACCAGCCGCGAAAGCGTCCGTCGCAAGGCGCGACCCGCTGGACTCAAAGCGTTGAAGCATGCCTTTGGCGTATCGGCAGCTCGGAGCGACGCCGCAACGTGCTATCGCGCACAGGCCTTAATCTACGAGAACGTCAGCGCGTTTGCGAAAGCAAGCGTCCTTGCAGCTCGGCCACCTGCTGCCGAACTGCGCCGCAGAGTTCGGCGTTGGCGGCGAGCGTGCCCCAAAGCGTGCGGTCCGCGCAAAAGGCCGCCAGGGGATCGGGTGCCGCGAGCATGGCACGTGCGGCAGATTCGTTCATGAGACCGTCTTGGTAAGTGAACGGGAGTTCGCCGCGCTGCCAACGCTGCAGAAAAAGAAAGAAAAGTGCGGGCAGCGCTGCCGTGTGGCGTATTTCTGCGCCGCGCGCGAGAAGCTGCGTCAACGTCGGCACGACCCAGCCCAAGATCTTCGCGTAGCCGTCGGCCGCGACGCGCTGATTGGTATCTTGAATGTATGGGTTGCTGAAGCGCTCCAGAACGAGGTCGCGATAGGCCGCAAGATCGATCGGGCTCGGCGAGAGGCACGGTATCGCGTCTTCGGTCACGTAGTCGAATGCGAGTTTGCGAATGAACGGGTCACCCGTCCCTTCGTGGATGTAGCGCAGGCCGGCAAGCGTGCCCGCCCATGCGATACACGCGTGCGTCGCGTTGAGGACTCGAATCTTTGCCTCTTCGTAGGGCATGACGGACGCGACGATCTGGGCGCCGGCCTCTTCCCACGCGGGGCGCCCGGCACGAAAGTCGTCTTCGATAACCCATTGGATATAGCTCTCCGCCACGACGGGACAGCGGTCGTCGAACCCGGTCGCGGCGCGGACGCGCGTTCTGACGTCGTCACCCGGTCTCGGCGTGATCCGGTCTACCATCGAGTTCGGAAAGCTTGCGTCGTCGCGCAGCGAGTGTGCGAGATCCTCTTCGCCCCGCAGCGCGAGGAACTCGTTCAAGCCGTCCCGGAAACGGTCCCCATTGCTGCGTAGATTGTCACAATTGAGGAGCGTAACGGGTCCGCTACCGCTTTCGCGACGCTGCCGGAGGATCGCGCTCACAGCGCCGTAGATCGTTACGCGACCGCCGCGGAGATCGGTCTCCAGATCCGCCTGGCTTGGATCGAGCTTATGGCGATCGTCGAGGTAATAGCCGGCCTCCGTAACGGTGAACGAGATGATGCGCGTGTTCGGATCGGCGCCCACCCCGATCAGTGCGGCAAGCTCGCGATCCCATGGCACGATGTGGCGGATCGAACGGATCAACTCGTACGTCCGCTGCCCGTCGGGCGTTACTGTTTCGAGCGTGTACGCGCCGTTCTGTCGCGCGAGGCACTCCAAGAGCGGGATCATGTCGCCGCGAATACTGCCTGCGGCAATCGACCAGTCCGTACGCCCGTTCTCGATCAAGCGATGCAAATACCACGCTTGGTGGGCGCGATGAAATGATCCGATGCCGATGTGCAAGATGACGTGCGACATGAAAGAGCTCGCTTAGCTTCAGAAAACACATCCCCTTGCGCCGGCGAGCCCGGCCGCACCGATCCCCGCTAACAGCGCATTCTGTTGGGAAATAGTATTGCGACAGAACAACGCGCACGCCGGCCCATCGATAGCTGCACCTATATGTTTTTCTGCATCAGCGAACGGCGTCCGAGCGCGGCGTTTACGATCTACTACGAGCGGGTGCTCGAGCATGTGCTTCATCGCTTATGGCCGGCGTCGTAGGGCGGCCGGCTTGCAGAGTAACTCTGCGGGTGTTATTAAGGAGTTTCCGTGAAAGCCTCTTCGTTATCCCTCGCCGTTGCATCCGGCGCCGTCGTGGGCGCAATCGCGCTAGCGGCCCCGCATGCCGTCGCGCAAAGCCAAACGACCCTGACGATCGCGACCGTCAACAATCCGCAAATGGTCGACATGGCACACGCCGTCGGCGATTTCGAAAAGCAATCGGGTATCCGGGTGCGTTTCGAAACGCTTCCGGAAAACACGCTTCGTCAGAAAGTTACTGCGGACGTCGCCACGGGCGGCGGACAATTCGACGTCGCCACCGTCGGAACGTATGAAGATCCGATTTGGGCCAAGAACAAATGGATCGTCGATCTGCAACCGCGCTTCGATAAGCTCGACAGCAAGGCCAAAGCCGACTACGACCTTGCCGATATCATTCCGAATATTCGCAAAGGCTTGTCCTACAACGGCGCGCTGTACGCGGTACCGTTCTACGGCGAGAGTTCGATGACGTTCTACAATAAGAAGGCGTTCGCGGACGCGCATCTCGTGATGCCCGAACATCCCACCTGGGGATCAGATCGCTGGCTTTGCGAAAAAACTACACGCGCCGGCGAAGAATCAGTACGGCATCTGCTTGCGCGGCCTTCCGGGTTGGGGCGAGATGGGCGCTCCGCTCACGACCGTCATCAACACATTCGGCGGCTCGTGGTTCGACGAAAAGTGGCAGCCGCAGTTCACGGACGCGCCCACGAAATCCGCGATCGGGTTCTACGTCGATCTCGTGAAGAACTATGGCGAGCCCGGCGCGACGTCGGCCGGCTTCACGGAATGCGAGACGAACTTCACGCAAGGGAAAGTTGCGATGTGGGTCGATGCGACGTCGGCAGCCGGCGTGGTTAGCGATCCGAAATCCTCGAAAGTCGCAAGCGATGTCGGGTTCGCGTTTTCTCCCGTCAAGGTGACGCCGCTCGGTTCGCACTGGCTTTGGGGCCTGGTCGCTCGCGGTCGAATCCTCGAGCAAACATCAAGACGAAGCCTTCAAGTTCGTTCAGTGGGCGACGAGCAAACATTACATCGGGCTCATCGCGGCGCAAAAGGGCTGGGGCAACGTGCCCCCGGGAACGCGGCTTTCGACGTTCAGCGACGCGAACTATAAGAAGGCCGCACCCTACGGCGGCATCATCCTCGCGTCGATCCAAACCGCTGACCCGACGCACGCGACCCTTCACAAGGTGCCGTACACCGGCGTGCAATTCGTGGGCATTCCCGAGTTTCAACAGATCGGGACGCAAGTCACGCAAAATCTCGCAGCTGTGATCAGCGGCAGCTCGCAGCTGGATCAAGCCCTGCAACTCTCACAGACGCAAGTTCAGCGAACCATGCAACAGGCCGGCTATACAAGTGACGCTCCATCGCTCGACGCGGCTACTGTTAGTCACACCGGCTATCGTGTATCTCGTCGCGCTCACGCAAGCGCCGTTCTTGCTCACGCTGTACTACAGCGTGCACAAGTGGATTCTGACGTCGCCGGAGCTCGGCGTCAGCTTCAACGGCTTGGACAATTATGCATACACCTTGCTGCATGATTCGACGTTCCGCACGTCGGTGTTCAATCTGCTGCTCATCACAGCGGGGATCATCATCTGCTCGCTGATCTTGGGCATGCTCCTGGCGCTGCTGCTGCACCGGAGCTTTCCGTTGCAGCCCCTGGCCCGCTCGCTTGCGATTACGCCGTTTTTCGTCATGCCGACCGTCAACGCGGTCGTCTGGAAAAACCTGCTCCTCAATCCGGTCTTCGGGTTCGTTTCCTGGCTCACGACATCGATCGGTTTGTCCCGGATCGACGTCCTGGCGACGTACCCGAAGCTCGGTATCATAACGATCGCCGTGTGGCAGTGGACACCTTTCATGATGCTCGTGCTGCTAGCCGGCTTGCAATCGGTTCCCGATGACGTTCGCGAAGCCGCCAAGGTCGACGGGGCGAATGCGTTCAGCGAATTCCGCTCGATTACGCTTCCCATGCTCAATCCGTATATCGAACTCTGCGTACTGCTCGGCACGATCTACGTGTTGCAGCTCTTCGGAGAGATCTACGTCGCCACGCAAGGCGGACCGGGCGCCGCGACGACGACCCTGCCATACTACGTGTTCCAAACGATATCGCAGGCGAACGATGTCGGGACGTCGTCCGCGCAAGGCGTCTGCGCCGTCGTGCTGGCGTCGATCATCGCGGCGTTTCTGCTCCGGCTCCTGGTCCGCACGTTCTCGGTTGCAAAAGCGTGAAGTTTCGCGCACGGGAGGCGCTCTTGACGGCGCTGACCTACGTCGTCGTGTTCCTCTTTTTCTTTCCGATTCTTTGGACGGTTCTCGCCGGTTTCAAGAGCGAATCGACGGCGGTCGCACAACCGCCGGTGCTGTTTTTCATTCCGACGCTGGACAACTACCGCGACGCGCTCACCAACGCCGACTACGTGGGATTCTTCTCAAACTCGGTCATCGTGAGCGTCGGCTCGACCATCGTGGCGCTGCTCTTGGGCGTTCCGGCTGCCTTCGCGCTCGGGCTCTTCCCGACGCAGCGCACGGCGGGGACGCTCTCCTGGATTCTCTCGACGAAGATGATGCCTGCGGTCGGCATCATCATTCCGCTGATCATCATCTTCAAACATGTCGGCCTATTCGATACGAAGCTCGGCATGGTCGTTCTCTACACCGGGATCAATCTGCCGCTGGTCATCTGGATGATGCGCTCGTTCTTCGCGGAAGTTCCCAAAGACATCATCGAAGCCGCCCGCGTCGATGGCGCGACGACCTTCCGGATTCTGTGGACCGTCACCATGCCGCTGGTTTCGCCGGGGCTTGCCGCGACCGCGCTCCTCTGCTTGATTTTCGCCTGGAACGAATTCTTTCTCGTCGTGAACCTGGCGGGTCCGCACGCATCGACGTTGCCCGTCTACATTGCCGGATTCATGACGAGCGAAGGCTTGTTCTGGGCGAAGATGTCGGCGGCCGCGACGCTCGCAATTCTGCCCGTGTGCATCGCGGGGTGGGCCGCGCAACGCGCGCTGGTCCGCGGCTTGACGATGGGTGCGGTGAAGTGAAGGAGACGCTACGTGGCACGCATTAGGCTCGAATATCTTCATAAGCGCTACGGTGACAACGTCGTCGTCAAAGACGTGACGATCGACGTGCCGGAGGACGAATTCCTTGTCCTCGTCGGACCATCGGGCTGCGGCAAGACGACGACCCTGCGCATGGTAGCGGGGCTCGAAGAGATCAGCAGCGGCGACGTGTTCATCGGCGAGCGCCGCGTGAACGACGTCGAGCCCAAGGACCGCGACATCGCGATGGTCTTTCAAAGCTACGCGCTGTATCCGCACATGACCGTGTACGACAACATGGCCTTCGGTCTGAAGCAGCGTAAGACCGCCAAGGCGGAGATGAACCGTCGCATCGACGAGGCTGCGAATTCGCTCGCTATCGGTCATCTGCTCAAGCGTACGCCGCGGGAACTCTCGGGCGGTCAGCGGCAACGCGTCGCACTCGGTCGCGCGATCGTACGCGAGCCGGCGGTCTTTCTCATGGACGAGCCGCTTTCCAATTTGGATGCACAAATACGCGCCAATACGCGCACGGAATTGCTGCGCATCCATCAGCGCGTGAGAAACACGGTCATGTACGTCACGCACGATCAAGTCGAAGCGATGACCATGGGCGACCGCATCGTCGTCATGAAAGATGGCATCGTGCAGCAGATCGCGCCGCCCAAAGAGATCTACAATCATCCGGCAAATAAATTCGTCGCGAGTTTTATCGGCGCGCCACCGATGAATTTTATGGACGCGCGCTTGGAAACCGAAGGCGACTCCGTCCGGCTGCGCGGCGCCTCCTTCTCCCTGTTGTTAAATGGAGCGGTCGCGCAGCGGCTTCAAAGCGCGAAGAATCAGGATGTCACGCTCGGTGTTCGGCCGGAGGACGTGGTCTTGGGGAGCGACGGGTCGGGCCCAGGCTCCATCCCCGTGCGGGTCGATGTCGTGGAGACGCTTGGGGCGGAACAGCACCTTTCGCTTTCATCAGGGCAGAACGCGTTCTTGGCCCACGTTGGAGCCGACTTTCCCGCCAGCATCGGCGACCAGCTCGCGGCGCATTTCGGCGATGCCAAACTGCACGTTTTCGATCGCGAGAGCGGCATCGCGTACGCATAGCGGGCGCCCTTAGGGCAGTTGAATGGTGCGCTTGGGCCGCACCGCGACGTGCAGCTGATCGACGATGACGTTCGCGCTTCGGGCGAGCTCGCGCGTCGTCGCATCGCCTCCGCACGAGAGATCGGGGGTCTGTTGACCGGCGTACGTCAACGTCGTCGACGAGCCGAATGAGACGCTTTTCATGCAACGTCCGCCGGGCAGCTCGTCGAGCGGCATCGCCGCGCGCACCTTTGCGAAGAGCCAGCGTCCCTGCGGCGCGGCAACGGCCTTTGCTTCGGTCGTGCCGGCGACGGTGACGTCGGCGGCGAGATTGGGATGGATGACGATCGTGTAGCCGGCCGTATTGGTCGAGCCGGAATTGACGATCGTCACGTTGCCGCTGTCGACGTGCGGACCGTTCATGCGCGGTGCGGTGGCAGGACCGCGGCGGATATACTCATCGCTCGACGCCGCTGACGGGGACGGCATCGCAGCGGGCGCGGGCGTGGCGACTTGCGCGAGGGACGCTGAAAGAACGAGTGCGCCGAGCGTTGCAATCATAGCAGTTCTCTAACGTGGTGAACGTTTGGAACGTTAGCCGCCCATACGTTTGGTGCGTCGTTTGCGCTCCAGGAAGTATGCGAGGACCGCGTCGCGGTTCTCACCTTGAATCGCTACGACGCCGTCCTTCGCCGTACCGCCCGCGCCGCACCGCCGCTTGAGATCTCCTGCGATCGCATCGAGTTCACTCGGGTCGAGGCCGTAGACGAGCGTCACGGTTCCGCCGCGTCGCTTCTCGCTGCCGACGCGAACGATGCCGTCGTCGGGTACGCCGGCCTTCGCAGGAGACGCCGGGCGGGGCTTTGTTTTCACGACGTTCGGCAGCGGCAGCGAGCCGTCGGTCGAATACACGAGGCGCCGGTCGTCGTTTGCCATACGCGGTGCTTCGACGCGAGAAGAACGCCGCCCGCGCGCTGCGAAAGCGCCCGAGATGGCGCCCGGATCGCGTACGTTTGAGGGGTTTTCGGAGTGTGGTCTGCGGCTGCTCGCCGGTCTCGCGCGCCATAACGATCGGGCTTGGTTCGCACCACGCAAGGAGCGTTTTGAGAGCGAGTTATTCGCGCCGATGCGCGCGCTCGTGGCCGACGCGACGGAAGCGCTCGCGCGCGCGAAAATCGGCATCGGCGGCGACGCGAAACGCTCGATCTTTCGCATCTATCGCGACGTGCGGTTCGGACACGATAAGTCGCCGTATCGCACGCATCTCTCGGCATATTTGTCGTACGACGGCGCACGCGACACCCCAGGCGGCCTGTACGTGCACATCGCGCCGAAGCAGTCGTTTCTCTCCGTCGCGTTTTACCGTATCGAGAAGCCGATGCTTGCGCGTTGGCGCAGCGAGATGGCCGCGCGCCCGGAACGTTTCTTACGCGTGGTGCAAACGCTCGAGCGGCGCGGTCTCGCCTTCGAGGGGCCCGATGAGTCGGACGACGCGTTGGCGCGCGTCGCACGCGGTTTCGAACGCTTCGCGCAGGCGGAGATCGCGCCGTATCTGCGCCTACGGTCGTTCTGCGCCGGCCATGCGCTCGAAGACGACACGATCCGCTCGCCCGAACTCGTTGAGTCCGTCGTCGCAGCCGCACGCGCGGCGAAGCCGCTGCTCGCCTTTGGCTGGGCGCTGCAATGAACGAGCGTTCCGGTACACGAGTTCTCGAGGTCGGGATAGATTTCTTCAGCTTCCGTGCGTCCTACTTTACCGGAAAGGAGGGTTGACGACTTCAGGCTCTGCTGCTAATCGGTCCTCGGCGAGGCCCATGCTCGCAACGTCGGCGTACGCGTTGACATCGCGCTAGACGGCACAACCAACATGTTTAAGCTACGTGAAGGGACCCGCTTTTACACACTTTTCCCGACGTAGCCGGCTTTTCACGAACGCACCTTGAGCGCGGTTGCGGTAGTCGCGCTGGTGAATGATGAGGCAGCATCGAGTCTAGGGTTTGCTGCAAGTCGATTTGGCAGCTGACGAACATCTTTTGCCAGTGTGAACCGCGATGGTGTGACCGCCGGAGACTTCGTGGTCACGGACGTTCCGTCGCGTGGCCTCCGAGGCGTCGTGACGGCGCGACTCGAGAACCGCTTTGTCGATGTGTGAACTCCGTAGCGATCCGCCGCCCGGCAGTGCGAATGCGGGCTCGCCACTGAGGCCGGCGTTGCGACCGGCGCTTTCGAGCCAGCCGCCGATGGCATCGAAGCCGTGACGTACCGCCGTCGCCGCTACGTCGAGCGTGTCGCCAATCGCGTGGGCTTCGAGCCCGCGGCGATCACGCCGTCGATGCCGCCGAGGGCTTTGGCCTTCTCGGCCAAGCCGAAGAATTTGGTCGGGGCGCTCAGCGCACCGGCCGCGACGCCCAGAGCGTCCGCCGCTTCGGTGGCGCCGATTTCTAGAAAAGCGGCGAAAGCGGAGGAGGCTTTGGCGAGATCGGCGTGCGACTTGGCCCGGTCAACGTCGCTGACGTACTCCTTGAGCTTGCCCAGCGCCTTGGTGACGTTGTCGTGAAGCTCGGGATCGGCCGAGAGATACATCGCCGCGCCGACGACACCGAGCGTCGCATCGACGGCGACGTCGACTCCGGGCACCGCTTGCGCGCCGGCGACGAGCGCGGTGCCGCCGATGAGCAGCGCGTCGTTCTTTCGGGAACGTCTTCGCTACAGGTGTTTCGTAAGCGTGCTCCGCAGTCCGAGCAGTCGCGAGGGTACAGAGTAGTCTGCGTATACGTATGCGGTGTCACGAGGCGCAAATCTATAAGCGTAGTCGGTGCCCCTGCTTACACGGAGGAGATTAGCGCAGCGAGAACTTGAGATGTTCGTCGATGCGCTCTTTGACGTGCTCGAGCCATGCGCGAAATGTCGATCCATCGAGGGCTGGATCGATATTACCAACAAACTCGTATTTGATTATACGCCGCAAGTCTGCTTCGCTGAGACCGCTCGCGAGAAGCCGCGAAATGTCATCGGTAAGTTTGAGCAGGTATCCGCGTGACGCAACCTTTAGCATGTCGCTTACGACATAGTCCTCTTCTTTCGGTTCACCACGCAACTCGACGACATCAATCCAATTTTGATGGAAAAAGCCACCGATGAAGTTCTCAAGCCTCGGATAAAGATCTTTCGCTTCCACTTACATCCTACTTTACAGGAAAGGAGGTTTGAAAATGCCATCCTTGCGGCGAATCATCACGCACAAGAACGAAGAACGCCTTTGTCGTTTCTATCGGGACCGGCTTACCTCTTTCTAAGACCATCCCAACCGGTTTGCCAGTGTCGTATGTCGCGGTCATGATTGGGTAGCCGGCCCGGTCTGCAAGCCAACGGTTGATAGACGTCAGCAACATGCTCGCGCCAAAGGTTCGCGATAAGAAGGCCGGCGAGCTGTCCTGCGACATCCCGCTATCGGCGTAGGCGACCAGCGACGAGGCGTTATACGCCTGCGCCAGCTCGGGTGAGCCGCCGCCGCTGTCGCTCAGTGCGATGCGATCGGGCGTGGCCGGACGTGCGGTGATGGACGGCGAGGCGTCGGGTTTCTCACCGACGCCGGCGACCGACGTGCTAAATGGTGTTTGAACAACCGAATCAACGTTGATGCCCATGGCGCGCTCCTCGGGAAAAGCGGTGTAACCTCCGTATCACGGGAAAAAACATCCGTTTTGCTAGGGGATCTACAAGAATACTTTCGAAATTCGTGAGCGATAGGTCGACGCCGACCTCTGCCAAGAGCGCGACGGCACCTTCGCCGCGCTCGTCCACTCGGCGTTCGCTCGAAGCGGCCAAGTCGTCGGCGAAGACAAGCGGCTCGGTCACGACGATTCTGGCCGAGCGAAGCGAAGTGTGGTGGGCGAACGAAGCTTCAAAGCCAGCCGCGGTCGCGCGCGATGCGTGCGGCGTCGGTGCGGTTGCCGCCGCCCACTTGCCGATTGCGTCGCTAAGATAGTTGCGCACGGTGCCTTCCGAGAGGCCCAAAACCGCGCCGATTGCGGCGGACGATGACCGTCGCGAATGCCATGGTCGTCAGGAGCTTTGCAATGAAGTACGCCGCGGGCGGCATCGGGCTCGCGCGTTTCACCAAGAGCCAGCCCTGACCGCGCTCCGACGCGACGCTCACGCCGAAGCCGAACGGCGCGCACCCGATGAACCCCGAAGGCGCCGATGTGTTGCGAGCCGTTGAGCGCGAGCCCGAAGAACGCGTAGAACGCGACTGGAAAAGCGAGCGTTGGAATGACGTATGCCGGGAGTCGCGCGAATTTCGTGAGCTCGGCGCGTGTCTCAGCCAGCATGATGCGTGCAATCATGATTGTCCCTCGGCGAGCGCGGTGCGGGTCAGGCGAGGAACGCTTCTTCGAGCGGCGTGTCCGCGACGTCGAGCAGCGTGAAGGTCGGATCCGTGACGTAGAGCATGCGCACCACCGCGTCCGGCACGTGGGTGGTGAGCCGCACGACGTCGTCCACGCGGCGGATCGCGTCGATGCCGGTGATCGCGCGCAGGCGCTCGTCGTCGAGTCCGGTCGTGCAGCGCACCGTCGCGCCGCCGGCGCGCGACTTGATTGCGGCGGCGCTGCCTGCGGCGACGATGCGACCGCCCAAGAGCACGACGATGCGGTCGGCGAGCGCGTCGGCTTCCGCCAGATCGTGGGTGGTCAGCAGCACGCTGCGGCCGCGCGCGACATAGTTGCGAATCTGCGCCCACAGTGCCAGGCGCGATTCGACATCCAAAGCCGACGTCGGCTCGTCGAGCACGAGCGCATCGGGATCACCGCAGATTGCTAGCGCGAAGGCAACGCGCTGCTTTTGGCCACCGGAGAGCTCGCCGTAGAGGCGCTTCTCCAAACCGCGCAGACCCGCGATCGCGAGCGTTTCAGCGAGCGGCAGCGGGTGCGGGTAATACGACGCGAACAGCCGCACGTGTTCGCTCACGCTCAGCGTTGCGGGAACACCCGACACTTGCAGCATCGCGCCGACATGCGTGCGGTTCGCCGCTACGCGTGGGCTCTGGCCAAAGAGCATTGCCGTACCGGAATCCGGTGCGATGACGCTGAGCAACGCGCGGATGGCCGTCGTCTTGCCGGAGCCGTTAGGTCCAAGGAGCGCGAGCGTCTGGCCTGGCTGCAGCTCGACAGTGACGTCGTTGAGCGCCGTCAGCGCGCCGTAGCGCTTGGTAGCCCGCGTAAGGCGGGCCGGGATCTGTATGTCCTGCATGTCGTCCTCCACACCCATCGTCGCAAACCGGTGTGGAAGGACCAGGCACGTGCGTCAACCGCTCGGCATGACGAACGTCATACGGGACTCATCAGGCTAGCGTTCGCCCAGCGCGATCGCGGCGGAAGCCGCCGTCTTGCGAGCCGGAACGATCTCATTTGCGATGCGGCCTTCCGCGAAGCGGACGAAATAGTGCATGACGAACGCGAGCAAGGCCGCATCGTCGAAGAAGCCGAGCAACGGGATATCGCCGAGAATATTTAGCGGCGAAACGATGAAGATCGCGGCCGCAAGCGCAGCGATCTTGGCCCATACGGGGACCCGCGCATCGCGGAAGAGCGGAAGCACGCGCGGAAGCTCGCGTCGAGCGGCGGAGAACGTACGTAAGAGTTTCACGAAGCAGCTCTACCCGGTCGAGGTGTTTTCGTTTCAGCACCGGCGTCAGGAGAGTCCGTGGATACGGCCCGCATCATCGATATCGATGTGCAGCGCGGCGGGGTTGGCGCCGAGCCCCGGCATCGTCTGCATATCGCCGCAGATTGGATAGACGAAGCCGGCGCCGACCGATGCGCGCATCTCGCGGACCGGAAGGGTCCAGCCGGTCGGCGCGCCGAGCAAGGTCGGATCCGACGAGATCGAGAGGTGCGTCTTTGCGATGCATACGGCGAGCTCGCCGAAGCCGCTCGCTTCGAAGGTCTCGCACTGCCGCGCAGCGGCCGGCGAGTAGCTGACGCCGGCCGCCCCGTAGATCTCCGTTGCGACGGTGGCGATCTTCTCCTTGAGCGTCGCGCGATCCGGATAGAGGAAGTGAAAGTCGGACGGTTCGTCGCACGCCGCGATCACGGCCTCCGCCAGTTCGGTCGCGCCCACGCCGCCGTCGCGAAAGTGCGTCGACACGGCGACCCGTACGCTTACCTCGCGAGCGATCTGACGGATCGCTTCATGTTCGGATGCGTGGTCGCCGGGGAAGGCGTTGATCGCGACGACGGGCGTGACGCCGTGCACGCGAATGTTCTCGATCTGTTTGCGCAGATTTGCTCCGCCGGCGCGCACTTCATCCGGCGCTTCCTCGAGCATGGCGGGCGGAAGCGGCTTACCCGCGATAACGCGATGCCGTCCCGAATGCAATTTGAGCGCGCGCACCGTCGCGACGATCACGCCCGCATCGGGGACCAAACCCGACGCGCGACACTTGATGTTGAAGAAGCGCTCGGCGCCCATATCGGCTCCGAAGCCCGCTTCGGTTATGAGGTAGTCGCCGCTATGGATGCCGATGAGGTCCGCCATCACCGACGAGTTTCCGTGCGCGATGTTTCCAAACGGTCCCGCATGGACGAGCACGGGCGTGTTCTCGATGGTCTGCATGAGGTTCGGCTTGAGCGCGTCGCGTAAGAGCGCCGCCATCGCGCCCGCACCGCCGATTGCGGCGGCCGTGACCGGCCTCCGTTCGCGTGTATAGCCCACGACGACCCGCGCTAGACGCGCGCGCAGATCGGCATAGGATTTCGATAGCGCGAGGATCGCCATTACTTCGGAGGCAGCCGTGATATCGAAGCCCGTTGCACGGGTCACGCCGTCGCTTGTCGTACCGAGTCCCGTTACGATATTGCGTAACGCGCGATCGTTGACGTCGAGTGCGCGGCGCCAGGTGATGTTCTTGAGATCGAGGGCGCTTGCGTTGCCTTGCTGGAGATGGTTGTCGACGAGTGCGGCGAGCATGTTATGCGCGGCGGTGACGGCATGAAAGTCGCCGGTGAGATGGAGGTTGAGGATCTCCATCGGGACGACTTGGCTGTAGCCGCCCCCGGCCGCGCCGCCTTTGATGCCGAACGTTGGGCCGAGGGATGGCTGCCGAATCGCGATCGTCGCGCGCTTCCCGACGTGATGCATCGCCTGACCGAGGCCGACGGTCGTCGTCGTCTTGCCTTCACCGAGCGGTGTTGGCGTGATCGCCGAGACGACGACGTATTTCGCGCGCGGCTGCGCAGCGAGTGCCTCGATCGCTTCGAGTTTGATCTTCGCGACAGACGAGCCATAGGGTTCGAGCAATTCCGCAGCGAGCCCCATCTGCAACGCGATCTCGCCGAGCGGCTTGAGCACGGCACGCTGCGAAATCTCGAGATCGGTCGGAAACGGCATCTCTTTTGCGTCTACGTGCGCACGAGTGCGCGTAGCGCGGTTTGCGGCCGTGCGCCGACGTGACTGATGATCTCCGCCGCCGCGAGACTGCCGAGCTCGCCGCACGCACGCATTGCGGCGCCCGTCGTCAGGCCGTACAAGAATCCCGCCGCGTAGAGGTCGCCGGCACCCGTTGTGTCGACGACGTGGTCGACCGAAGCCGCCGGAATATCGATAACGTTATCGTGCGTCACGAGCAGCGAGCCGTTCGCGCCGCAGGTGATCGCCGCGAGCGTTCCGACGGCGCGGAGTTTTTCGATCGCCGCATCGATGCGCTGGGTCTCGAAGAGCGCGCCGATCTCAGATTCGTTTGCGAACAGGACGTCGACGTGGCGTTCCACCAGCGCGACGAACGCAGCACGATGTCGCTCGACGCAAAAAGCATCGGAGAGCGAGAGGCTCACTTTGCGTCCGGCCGCATGTGCGCTCTCCGCTGCCGTAATGAAGGCTTCTTGCGCGAGGCGTTCGTCGTACAGGTAGCCTTCGAGATACGTAACCTGTGCGGAGCGAATGAGTTCGTGATCGATATCCCCAGGTGAGAGCGTCACGCATGCGCCGAGGTAGGTGTTCATCGTTCGCTGCGCGTCGGGTGTAACGAGAATCAGACAGCGCGCCGTCGCGGGACCCTCCGTCGTCGCGGGAGTCCGAAACGTTGCGCCGATGGCCGTGATGTCATGCCGAAACGCATCGCCTAGCGTATCGTTGCGAACTTTGCCGATGTAGCCGGTTCGGCCGCCGAGCGATGCGATGCCGGCAATGGTGTTGCCCGCAGAACCCCCCGAAGAAATGGTGGCGCCGCCCATATCCGCATAGATCGCCTCGGCGCGCGTCTCATCGACGAGCGTCATCGCGCCTTTGTTCATCGCGTGGCGTTCGAGGAAGGCGTCGTCGGCAGTCGCGATGACGTCGACGATGGCGTTACCGATACCCAGGACATCGAGGCTAGCATGCATGGCCCTCTTTTACATTGTGGCGCTCGGCATTCCGCTCGCGCGCGTTAGTGTTCGTGGATGTGATGCGGATCGGGCGCGTGATCGTGCTCGTGAATCTCCTCGCAATGGCGATGCGCATGAACGTGTTCGCCCCAAATCGGATCGTCGTGGTGCGTGTGGTGACCGTCATCGTGACGATGCAGGTGGTCGTGTTCGAGCGGTGCGTGGCGATGCCGGTGCGCATGTCGTTCGGTCACGTGCAACGCGACGCCCAGTGCCATCAGCGCGACGACGAGTATGGTCGACGGCGGCACCGGCCGCGCGTGCATTGCAAGCGAGGTGACGGCTCCGATGAACGGGGCGACGGCAAAGAGCGACGCGGTTCGCGCGATGCCGAAGCTCCGCTGGGCTTGCAGGTACCACCAGAGGCTTGCGCCGTAGCCGACGGATCCGATTGCGAGCAGCGCGACGAGCGATGCGATCGTGGGGAGCCGCTCGTGGAAGGCGATGCTGACGGTGAGCGCGAGCAGCGCGCCGATGCTCGTTTTCCAAAATACCGTGACGCGGGTGTCCGCTGCGCGCAGTGCCGACGAGAGCGCGTTATCCGTCGCCCACAAAGCCGTTGAGAGTATCACGAGCCCGATACCCGCGGAAGATCCGATATTGCCGCCACCTTGCAGGGCGAGGACCAATCCGCCGCAGAGAATCGCCGCAGCCGCCAAGACCAGGCGCCGGCCGATGTGTTCCTTGAACGCGAGAGCTGCCAGCCCGATACTGAACGCTCCCTCGAGATTGAGGGCGAGCGACGCGCCGAGCGGCCCGGCCAACTGCAAGCCGGCAGTGAAAGCTGCCGGTGCGAGCGTGCCGCCGATGACCGCGATGGCCGCGTAGGCCGCTCCGTTACGTCGGAGGGTCGCAAGCGCACGGCGCGGTGAGCCGGCCAGCGGAGCGGCGAAGAGCGCAGCTCCGAAATAGAGTGCCGCGGCGGTGAGCCACGGCCCCGCCGTGCCGCTCGCCAGAGCGATGAGCGGCGTACTTACGCCGAAGCTGAGTGCTGCCGCAAGCGCCCAGAGAAAGCCGCGCATGAGCGGTGATGGGCGCATTTATTTCACGCGGACGCCCATCCCAAAGCCGACGTACTGGAAACGCGAACCAGCGACCGGCGTGAAGCTGACACCGTACTCGCCGTCGATTTCGAGATATGGCCCAAGTAACTTTTGAACACCAAAATCGGTAAACACCCTGCCGCCTTGATCGGGTGCGAGTTTCGTTTGCGCGACGAGCTCGGCGTAGAACTGATAGTAATTCGGAATTTGCGCCGTAATCACGAGCGACGGTAGGAAATACCCGAAGCGCGACGTCCCGTTCGGCGTCGTCGTCCCCCGGTTCGTCGTCCCAGATGACGTTGTCCCCGGTGATGTCATCCCGGCTGTCGATGCGCCGGCTAGCGTCATACCGAAGCCGATCGCCGGACTTGCGGCATATGCGATATCGACGTTCACGACCGATGTCGGCCCTCCGGCACCAAAACCGCCGGTACCGGTCGCGGCCGAAAAGAGACCGTCGAGCGCATATGTAAACCGGCCCGCTTGCGGCAACTCGAATTTGAAGCCGAGCCCGAGGTCGCTATAGCCGCGCGCAAGCGTGTTGCCGCTGCGCGAGCGATTCACGTTTGGTCCGGTGATATCGAGCTCCAGACCTTTCGCAACGCCGACGCGTTCGAAGCCTTGAGGAAAAGCCGACGTTACGCTTGGCGACATGCCGGCTTGGTATTGATTTTGATAGCCCTCTTCTAGAACGATCGAGCCGGGCGGAACGGCGCACGAGCTATAACCGACGGTCGGCCGATTGAGGGTCGCAAGAAGGCGCGCCTCTCCGCCGCACGGATTGCTCGGCGTCGCGGGTGCGCGAGTCGGCTCGGGAGCGGCGCTAGCCGTAGCTCCCGACGGCGGCGCGCCGAGAGCTACGTTCGGGAGAGCCACTACGATGAGGGCAACACAGAGTATGCCCCACGTAACGCGGCGACCGTCGGTGACGACGAGCCCGACAGGATACCGAGGAGCGTGACTTCGTAGACGAGCGGAGCGCCGCGGCCCACAGGGATACACGGGAAGGATGATGAGCCACCTAATCGAGCGCGGAGAGACGTGCGCGAGACGATTGCCAATTCCGAGTGCATGCGCCCGGCCGATGCCGAGCGCTTCCGTTAGCACCGGCGGGATACCCAATCGCATCCCGTTTGAAATCGATGCGTCGGGTGGCAAGGCTTTTGCTGACGTGCGACGGTGCGCAACGTCAGCTCCCGCGAACGGATGAGCGGGTCCGCGTCGGAGCGGATTAAAAGCGGCATCGCGCCGGCTTGGCAGGCACACGGTCGTCACTAAGGTCTATGGCCGATTGCGTTTCTCGGATTGCGTCCGGGCCGTCGCTCAAAGCTTCCTGCAATACGCTGCTGATACTTTCGGATCGAGTATGCGCGCTTACATCGCGCTTACGTCACTCAGTGCTATTCTTTTTACCACAACGGTGAAGTCTGCACGGCGTGCGCAAAGGTGTTTTAATGACAAACGTACCCTCGTCCGCGCGCAATCGAGCGCCGAAGCCCCCGACGCGTCGATCTTCTCTGAGCGCAACGGCCAACGCGCGATGCACATCGGAAGTATCGTTGCACGTTTCGGACTCATTTTCATTCTCGTCGTGATCGGCGGCCTCAAATTCACTGCTGGTGAAGCAGCCGCGATTCAGCCGCTCGTGACGCATAGTCCGTTGTTTGCGTGGATGAACGGCGTGTTCGGCGTGCAGGGAACATCAAATTTTTTCGGCGTCTTTGAAATCGCGACGGGCTTGCTGATCGCGGCCCGGCTCTTCTCGGCCCGCCTTTCGGCCATCGGCAGCGCGATGGCCGTCGTCATATTTCTGGGAACCGTCAGCTTCATCTTCACGACGCCCGGTTTCGACGTATCGAAGATGATCGATCAATTTCTCTTCAAGGATATCATCCTACTCGGTGCTTCGATCTGGGCGCTCGGAGAGGCACTGTCGGCAGCCGGTCGCGACAACGCGCTCCATGCGCGTCGTTATTCTCCTGAGCCCGACGCGTAAGGTCAGACTACGGCCGCGGATTAAAATCCGCGGGGACCGGATTGGGTACGCGAAGCGCGATATCGGTCGGCACGATGCCGTCGCGGCGACATCCATTGCCGTCGTTCTGAACGTCCGGCGACATTTCGGAATCGGGGACAATCGCGTACGTCGATGGAATTGGTGCTTTCGTGCCGGCCAAACGAGCCGGATCCAATGCGTCGAGCAGGTCGGTCACGTTCGGTGTTAGAGCGTCGTCGGGACCGAGATCCGCATTGCCGAATCGCTGCTTGCCGATCTCTCGCGCTTTGCGTTCGTTGGGAAGCAGCGCCAGCGGTGTGAGTCCGAAAATGTGATCGATCATCTTGACTACCGACCCATGGTCGCCCGACGCATGAGAGATCTGGTGATCTTTTGCAAGCGGTGAAATTACGAGCAGCGGTACGCGCGGGCCATTGGAAATCGGACTGCCGTCGGGGCCGGTTTCGCGTAAAGGCGGCGCGACGTGGTCGTAATCTCCTTCGCTATCGTCCCACGTCAATACGATCGCGCTTTGCGACCAGTACTTGCTCTTGGCGATGTGATTGATCTCTTGCGCGACGAGCGCTTCGCTGATCTGTGCGTCGCTATAGCCGGGATGATCGTCGTCGCCGAGTGCGGTTTGCGGGCCGCCGGTCGCGGGTTTCAATCCAAAGATATTTCGGTAGCCGCCCTTGACGTAATAGATGCCGCCGTCCGCTGGAAGCGCGGCGCGATCGATGTCGTTGAAGAACCCGCCGAGCGTTTTGAGCCGGCTCGCCATCTGCGGATTGTTTCCGATGTACGCAAAATACTGCGGTCCGTTGTGGTGCGTGATGTACGACGCGTGCGAGCCGTCCGCGGTCACAGGTCCGTCGGCGTCAGTGGATTCGCGGCCGTAGCCTTCCTCGTACCAAGCCCAATCATGTGCGCCGCCGCCGCCGCGACCGATCTCCGCAATATCGTCGCGAACGTCGGCGAGGTCGGTATCGGGATGGCGATCGGCGATTACGATTTTTTCGAGCTCGGCACCGGCGAGCGTGAGCGGCAACGTCGCAAACGTCAGGTTATCCTGAATTTTGCCGCTCGCGAAGTCCTTCGGATTGTATCCGAGGTGAGCCGCAGCCGCGAATGGATCGCCGGCGGATCCAGGAAACGGATCGGCATCGTTCATTGCGGGCACGCCCGCGCCCGATGCACCGTTGTCGGCATAGGCCTCGCGCGGATGGAGCAGCCACTGCGTCTGACCGGCTTGTGCGCCGATGATGGCGAGATTGCCAGGCGTTGAGGGACCGGTGAATGACGAAAAGATATGGTCGTAAAGGGTAAACCGATTCGCATAATTCCAGAGAAACGGAATCGTGCTGCAATCCTCGTGCGCCATCGCAAGTTCGCCCCATTGCTTCGCGGCGAGTGATGGCGTTGCACCCTCCATATGCTTGCGCTCCTCAACGAGCGCGAAATTGTCCATCTGCGCGACACCGTTTTTTATATCCATCTTTGCGACGATGCGCGGATGCGAATGATCGACGTCGGCCGTCGTGCCTGCGTAGAGGGAGGGACCGATGCGGAAAGGCGAGATCGTCGTGGTTTTGCCGTCGATGTCGAGCAACGGCTGCGTGAAGCCCGGCGTCTTCGCCGCCGCTTGACTGTAGATACCGGCCGCACCGGGAAACGTGCCGAAATACGAATCGAATGACCGATTCTCTTGATACAAAACGAAGACGTACTTAATCTTCGAACGGACGAGTCGCATCGTCAGATCGTCGACTACGTTCGTGGGAGATTCGGTCGCAGGCGCCGCCACTTGCGCGATTGGACCTGGCGTTACGCTCGCAAGTGTCGCGCTCGGCATAGCGAAGGCCGCCGCAAGGAACGCGGCGGCGTATGCTGTTGTCGTCATCAAAGCACTCCGTACGGGAAGCGGGCGGCGTCTACGACGCGGCTTGGCGTATCATCGCCATTTAGGATTAAGGTTACCTTAGCCCACGGGCGAATGATGCCGTGCGATGCTGTCAGCTCGGGATTCTCGTTATTGCGGCTGACTCGTATTGCGCGTGCACTTGCTCCTTAGGCCCGGCGGCGTGATCGTTACTTTCTCAGCTTGTTGACATGCTAATTGTTTTGACGCGCATCTTTGTAATGCCGTTCCGTGGCAACGAGGTTGGCGCAACACAACCGCGGCGCCTCCGTTGCGCCTACACCTAACGCGACCCTGGAGCAGAAATTCGTATCCCGTGTATGGACAGCGCAGAAATACGCGTACGTGCTGCGTTTCGTGAAGACGTGATTCCCGCTCTTCCGGAATCAAGGCCTTGCGAATCGAACGACTTGTCTCTCGCGATAACCGTATATGCTTCGTCGTCGTTGACGAAGTGGACGCGTTCACCCACGGTGTACACGTAGCGGCGTCGGTTAGATTTGAAGCCTTTGCTGTGGATCACGGCTTTGCCGCCGGGTTCGGTTGCAGCGGTCGCGACGGCCAAACTCGCGAGCGCAATAGCAAGCCCCGCGCTGGCGCCAAAAAGCGTTCTCCTTAGATACGCGCGAGCGGACAAACCGGATGACTCGTTTGCTCAATCCAGGCGGAATCCGCCGACGAGAATGCGACGCAGTCATTTGGAACGAAAAAGCCGCGCGGCTGATGGGCCTATTGCTCGAAAGTCATCCGCGGCGGAGAGTTATGCATACCTCGAGTGAAGCTGCTACCGTCGGCGATTCGTTTTGGCGTTAGACTACGCGCCAATACGCTGAGTAAACCTTAGCTGCTACCAAGCCGCATGCACGTTACTAGCGAGATTCGCACATCTCGCATTCAAGCGCACATTGCGAATCGAAGCAACCTCTTCACACTTCGACCCGAGGTTCTCGTATGACAATTTCAAAATCAAGTCGTACTCTATTTGCCATCAGCGCAACGCTGGCATTGCTCTCAAGCGGTTCGATGGTAGCGGCGAGAGGTACGGCCGCCGCAGCCGCTCTCATCCCCGGTCATGAACGGCAGATCCAACCTATCAATGCCCGCGCAGGTTGGCTCTCACCGGCTGCCATCAGCGGTCCGGTCATTTATGTTTCAGACACTTCAAGAGGCGACAACAGCGTAAAACTGTACTCTCAAAGCGGCTCCAATCAGCAGCCGATCGGCGAGATCCGGGTGGTCGACCCGGCTGGGTTAGCCGTCGACAATAGCGGAAACCTGTACGTCGCTAGTTTAGGTGACGTTGCCAATGAGGGGGACGGCAGACTTGGTTATGTCAGTGTATACCGGAACGGAAGCGTCCAACCATCGACGACGATAACGGACTTTGGTGGAATGGCGTTCGGAGTAACGACCGACGCGGCCAATGATCTATTGGTGACCTACGTCAGCGGTTTTACTAACGTCGGTCAGCTTAACATCTATTCGCCGGGATCGACATCAGGTAGAAACCTCGGGGTTACCCTAAACAGCCCGTATAGCATCACGCTTGATAGTCGTGGCGATTACGTCGTTGCCGATGAGCACAACGGTCTCATCGACGTCTTCTCGCCTGGTGCGAAGGCGCAGCTAACGAAATTCGCCGCATTTTTGCCACTCGGTGTGGCATTTAACAGCGCATATAACCTCCTGTATAGCGCAGAGTTCGATAACGGCGTTGTCGTGCGAGCTTATCCGTCAGGAAAGATAGTCAACATGATCGGGTCTGGCCGCGTTCGCGCGCGCGGGATTGCGTTAAGTCCCCCGGCGCCTCGCTAATCTACGACCGGGCGCCACCGGGGATTTCCAAACGTGGCGCCTGGTCCTTCTCAGCCTCTCGACGGCGCGATGACCGGTCGAGCACTCGCGCCGATGTCGGGTTAAGCGCCGTCGTCCGCCGCGCTTTACGGCAAGCATACTTCTGTATACAGCCATATCGCCGCTCAACGGCGAGCATTTCAGAAAGGTTTTCATCGTGACTGTTACGCGTCTTTTTCCGGCGATTCTCGCCATCACCACCCTTGCAAGCACCGCAACGCCGAGCGTCGCGGCGAGCGCGATGATGCAGCCGGGTCAACTGCGAAGCGCTCTCGAGCATGGCGGCTTCGTCATTCTGCTGCGACATGCCGACACGGACAAGAGCAGAAAAGACCAGCCAAACCTCGACCTCGCGGACTGCAAGACCCAACGCGTCCTGACACCCAAGGGGCGAATGAACGCGCGCGCCATCGGACAAGCGGTTGACCGGTTCAACATTGCGATCGGTGAGGTGATATCGAGCCCGCTCTGTCGCACGCTATGGACCGGCGAACTGGCCTTCGGTCATGCGGAAGCCAATCCGGGACTGCGCGAACCGAAGATGAAAAATAACGAGACTGGCAAAGCGGCCGCGGCCGTCCTCGCGCCCTTAATTTCCGCCGTGCCAATGGACGGCGTCGATACGGTCGTCGTCACGCACGGCTTCAACATCAAATCCGTCACGGGTTTTCAACCCGCCGAAGGCGAGGCTGTGATCATCAAGCCACGCGGAAACGGCAGCTTCACCGTCGTCGGTCGGATATTGTCGTCGCAGTGGGCGTCGCTCAGTTAGCAGGATACGTGCGTTAATCGAGATACGCGCTTCGGGCCAAAAAAATAGTGGCGCCGCGAACGTAAAGACGTTCCAGCGCCCGTTGCTTCGCAGGCACCGTATGGCGCGATATAGCGAACAGCCAGTCATCCGCACGGTTGAGATGCGCGTACCTGTAGCATGAACATCCGCACACTAACCCATTGGCTGCTCTCGCCGCCCACGACCGGGCCGCGGGCTATTATCTTTATCCGACTGATGACCGGGGGCGTCTTTATCTGGGAGGGTCTCGGTAAATTTTACTTCACTAGTCTCGGTAGTGGTCGCTTCACGCTGCTCGGCCTACCGATGCCGGCCGCGATGTCGGTCGCAATCGCCCTGCTTGAAATCGTCGGAGGAGCCGCTCTAATTTTCGGATTGCTTACGCGCGTCTTCGCCGTGCTTTTCATCGGCGAGATGGTCGGCGTTCTGATCACAACGAAAGTGGCGTTGTTTCTCGGGCAGTCGCCCCTTCCGCTCCCGCCGGTGCCCCCTCAATTCGGCCTCTGGGCCGTCTTACACGAATCGCGCTCCGATTACGCTCAATTGATGACCGCGCTGTTTCTTCTCTTCGCAGGGCCGGGTCCGCTCTCACTCGAGGCCACTCTAAGGTCCGCTCGCCAGAATCGCGGCGTCGGCGCGCCAGCCATGAGTCGCGGCGCTGTATGAATTTCCGAAGGTTGGCAGCGGCAACGTCGTTGATTGCCCTCTTGCCATTCGTTGCCGCGGCAGACGAGTACAAGAACGCGAAAGCACCATCCGGACCGAAGCTCGCCTGGGTTGCAATGTATTTGAACGCAAAGTCGACGGACCCGCGGCTGGTAAAGCTACGCGGTTATACGCCCGCGCAAGTCGAGGTTCACGTCGGCGATCATATCGTCTTCACCAACGTCGATGACGAAGTACATACCGCGACCCTGCGCCTCGCCGACGGCTTCCCCGCGACCGCGATGAAGGCACTGGTCACACCGTTTCTGGTGCCTGGTCCACTGGAGACGTCAAGCCGAACGGTGAAAGTTCCCCCATTCTCGCGGACAAACCCGGAACATACATGTACGGCTGCGTACACCACATCGCTGACGGCCAACGGGGGAGCATCGTCGTCGACCCGTGAGCGTCGCCATGCAGACATCAGCGTTTTGCGAATGCGACGTAACAACAGCATGCCAAGGTCATCCGGGCTCGACTCCGTAGCGCGCTCTTCAGTTCAGAAACGCCGCTATCCGAGCTGATGTCAGGGAAAGCGAAATGGTATCGTTTTATGGCGATTCGAGATATGCATTTGTAGCAAACGATCGTCCATCGCTGTGTACGACTACCGCGCCGTCTCGATCGGTGCGAAGGACGCGTGCGCCTGCCGCAGTCAGGGTTGCGATCGTGCTGGGTGCGGGGTGGCCGAAGAGATTATTTCTACCGACGGAAACGAGCGCAGCATGCGGCGTGATGGCCCGCACGAACTCCGGCGTGGTTCCGTAGGCGGAGCCGTGATGACCGACTTTCAGAACGTCGGCGCGTAGATCGAAACCGCTCGCGAGTAAGCGTTGCTCGGTCGCTTCGCCCGCGTCTCCGGTAAAGAGCATACGAAACGACCCATACTCGAGCCGGAACACGAGCGAATTGTCGTTGATGTCGCTCCGACCGCCGTGAATGTACGGCAGCGTCGGACCGTAGAAGCGAAACGTCAGGCCGTCATCGGTGCGCCAGATGTCACCGCCGCGTGGCTCGAGCATCGGAACGTGCCGTTCGCGCGCGGTCGAGCGTGCGTCGATATACGCGTGTCCCGCGTACGCCTGTCCGCTGTCGGCAAACCCATTGGCACCGAGGCTGCGCAATACCGGCGCCATGCCGCCCGCATGATCGCCGTGCGGATGCGAGAGCAGCACCGCGTCGACGTGGTGGATACCGGTCCGGATCAGAAACGGCACAACGATCCGTTCTCCGACGTCCTCCGCAACGGATGCGCCGCCGTTTGCGCCACCGCGTTCGAGACGGCCGCCGGCGTCGACGAGATATGCGTGTCCGTGCGGTGTTTGGACGAGCAACGCGTCGGCTTGCCCGACGTCGATTGCCGTGACGATGAGATCGTGCGAGACGATCCGCGGTGGCCATAGACACAGCGCCGTCGCAAGCGTCAGCACGGTCGCCGCGATGATAGCTCGACCGCGTGTGAGTGCCGTTGCGGCCACGACACATGCGCTGTCGTAGACGACGATCGTCCACACCGGCGGCGGTGTGGCGATGATGTGCGCCCCGGGAAACGTTCCGACGGTGCGTACAACGGTAACGATGAAGTCGAGCAGCGCCGTCTCGATGTTCGTCGCAGCGAACGCGACCGGAGCAACGCTGCCGGATGCGAGTGCGACGAAGCCGACGAGCATCGCGACACCGACCACCGGCACGACGAGCACGTTCGCTAGCGGCGCATACGGTGCGATCACGAGAAACGTCGCGGCGGTGAGCGGCCACGTGCCGAGCTGTGTCGCAAATGCCACGCCGAGGGCGCCGCTTACGAATGCGGGCAAGCCGGCCCGTTCGCACGCGCGCGCGAGCGGCGTCGCAAACGCGAAGATCGCGGCAACGCACGAGAACGACAGCGCGAACGACACGCTCGTGACGGAAGCCGGGTGCAGTGCAACGACCACGATGGCGGCGGCGGCCAGGGCGTTCCACGAGAGCGCCTCGCGTCCCGACGCGCGGGCGAGCAACGCGAACGAGAGCATCGTCGCGGCACGCAGCGAAGGCAAATGGGCGCCGCTGAATTCCGCATACACCCAGACGATGACGATGGCACCGAGCGACGCGCCGATGCGTCCGCAACGCAGCCATTGCAAGAGTCCGACGGCAAGCGCCGCGACGACTCCGAGATGCAGGCCCGCCGTCACGAGCACATGCACCGTGCCGGTGTCTTGGAATTCCGCACGCAGATCGGGCGGTAACGCACGGCGCTCGCCCCACATCGCGCCTGCGAGAATCGTTGCACCGGGTTCGCCGAGCGTCGCGTGCAAACGCGCCGACGCCCAGGCTCGCGCACGAGCCAGCCACAGCGTTGCGTCGCCGCGATCGACCGGCTCGTGCGCGAGCACGCGCGGCCGCTCGAGCTGCCACACGATGCCGCGATCGCGCTCGAGCGCGCGCAGCGATGGTTCGCCGGGATTGCGCGCATCGTCGAAGAGCGTCCGCTTCGCGCGCACGACCAGTCGCGTGCCGATCGCGGGCGGCGTGCCGGGCAGCGCGAGCGTCGCAAGCGCGCCGCCGTCGAGTCGCACGACTTCCGCGCTGCGTTCGAGATCGCTCGCGCGCGCGTCAACGACCACCGCATGCAGGTGCTGGAAATGTGCGTCGGGCCTCTGCGGCGCTGCGTGTCCGAACGCGAAGCCGTCAAGCGCCCCGAGAGCGAGGGCCGCTAGAACGTTCGCACGAACCATGCTGGGCACGGCCCGCGCGACGAGCGCGAGCACCAGACCACTGCCGAGCACCTGCACGTCGACGTTGAAAACGTCGCCCGCGACGCCCGCCACGAACGCGAGCGCCAGCGGTACCAGATGCGCGCGATTCACGTGCCCCTCGTCACGACGAACGCACGCAGCGCCAAGGAGTAGCATGCGGATCATCATCACCGGCGGGGCCGGCTTCATCGGGTCGCACATCGCCGATGCCTACCTTGCCGCTGGACACGACGTGTGCGTCGTCGATAGTCTCTGGGCGCACGGCGGCGGACGGCGCGACAATATTCCTGCGCGCGCGTCATTCCTGCACCTCGATATTCGCGACCCCTCGCTCGAGCGCGTCTTCCGCGACTTCAACCCCGATATCGTGAGCCATCACGCGGCCCAGCATAGCGTCGCGATCAGCTCGCGCGACCCGCAGCTCGACGCGCAAGTCAACGTGATGGGGCTCATCAACGTTCTTGAGAACAGCGTCAAGGCGCGCGTAAAAAAATTCGTCTTCGCGTCCAGCGGAGCGACCTTCGGCGAACCGGAGAAGCTCCCGATCGACGAAGCGACGCCGCAGTGCCCCGAATCACCGTATGCGATCACCAAGATGGTCGCGGAGCATTATCTGCGTTTCTATAAAGCGCAGCACGGGCTCGACTTCACGGCATTGCGCTACGGCAACGTCTATGGACCGCGCCAGGATCCCAATGGTGAGGCCGGCGTCATCTCGATTTTCATCGGCCGTTTTCTGGCTCGACAGGGAATCAAAGTCTACTGGGACGGCGAGCAGACGCGGGACTATATTTACGTCGGCGACGTCGCGTCGGCAAATGTTCGGGCGCTCACGCGCGGCAGCGGGATGTGCTATTGCATCGGTACCGGTCAGAAAACGAGCGTTAACGAGATCTCTCGAGCACTCGCCGAAGTTACCGGTTTCGAAGCGCCGGTCGAACGGCTCGAACGCCGGCCCGGTGACGTGCGCGACGCGCAATTCGATTCCTCACTCGCGCAGCGCGAGCTCGATTGGAACGTGGAGACGTCGCTCGTCGAAGGCATGCGTAAGACGGTCGCCTATTTTCGCGAGCGGTTGCCGGCCTAATGTCTTTCGTCGACTGCTCCGAACGCGTCAGCGTCGTGACGGGCGGCACCCGCGGGATCGGCGCGGCGGCTGCGCTCGAACTCGCACGCGCCGGATCGCAGATCGCCATCTTCGATCTCGATGGTGATGAAGCGAGTCACACCGCGGGCACGATCGAACGCGAGACGGGCCGCAAAGCACGCGGCTATGCCGTCGACGTGCGTCGCTCGGAGGTGCTCGCGCGCATGTGCGACGCGGTCGCGCACGATTTCGGCGGCATCGACCATCTGATCAATAACGCCGGCGTGCAATTCGTCGCTCCCATCGCTGAATTTCCCGACGACAAGTGGGATTTCGTCACATCGATCGATCTCGATGGCGTGTTCTTCGCGACCAAAGCCGTGTGGCCGCACATGGTCGCGCGCAACCGCGGGCGCATTGTCAATATCGCGAGTGTCCATGGGCTCGTCGCATCGCCATATAAGGCGGCCTACGTTGCGGCGAAGCACGGCGTCGTCGGCTTTACGCGAGCGGCCGCGCTCGAAGGTGCGCTGCTCGGCATCACGGTCAATGCCGTGTGTCCGGGTGCGGTGATGACCGATCTGATCCGCGCTCAAGCGCCGCAGCTGGTCGCATCGTATGGCGGCGGTATGTCCAATGAAGAAGCGCTCGAGCGCGGTTTTCTCGCAGCGATGCCATCAAAAACGTTTATCGATCCGCAAGAGGTCGCGCAGCTTTGCGTGTACTTGTGTTCGGATGCGGCGCGCTCGATTACCGGCGCCCCGATCGCGATCGACGGCGGCTGGTCCGCACGCTGATGCTTCCTAAGGAGAACGCATGCCCGCACATATCCTCGCCCTCTATCATGCGCCGGCGAATCCGACGCACTTCGAGCAGTATTATCACGGCACACATGTGCCGATCGCGAAGCGCCTGCCCGGCTTGCGCTCGTATACGATCAACGTCGGGGCGATCGGCTCGCCGGCCGGCGCCGCGCCGTACTACCTCGTTGCAACCTTGACATTCGATTCGATGGCCGCGCTCCAAGCTGCGCTCGAGTCACGAGAAGGCCAAGCCACCGTCGCAGACGTGCCCAACTTCGCTCCCGGCGGCGTGACGCTCATGATGTACGAATCGCGCGACGTGTAGTTTATCCGATCACGAAATTGACGAGCTTATCGGGAACGTATATTTCCTTGCGCAGCGTTTTCCCGGCGAGATGGGCGCCGACATTGGCGTCGGCGCGGGCCAAGGCGAGCGCATCGCTTTGCGCGATCCCTGGTGCGACGGCGAGCCGCGCACGGATCTTGCCGTTGACTTGAACGACGAGCTCGATCGTCGAGACCGCGAGCGCTGCGGGATCGGCTTCGAGCCAGCGTTCGAGATGGACCGAGCTCGTATACCCATAGCGCGACCAGAGTTCTTCGGCGATGTGCGGCGCGAACGGTGCAAGGATGATCGGCAATACGTGCACGGCGTACAGGGCGGCAGGATCGCTCGCCGCGCCGGCACGCTGTACGAATTTTGTTAAGGCGTTGACGAGTTCGTCGAGCCGAGCGAGCGTCGTGTTGTAGTGAAAACGGCGGGCCGCCGTCTCTTCGGCACCCGAGCGCAGCGCCGCGTGCACCGCGCGTACGAGCGACCGCTGCGCGTCGCCCGCCATTGCCGGGAGCTCGTCGAGCGGAGCCTCACGCACGCGCGCGGCGAGCGGTTCGGCAGCACGCCAGACGCGGTCGAGAAAGCGTACGCGCCCGCCGATGCCGTCATCGGTCCACTCCATCGTATCTTCGGGAGGCGTCGCTTTGAGCAAGAACAAGCGCATCGCATCGACGCCGTTGCGTTCGGCCGTCTCATCGATACCGACGACGTTGCCGCGACTCTTGGACATCTTCTCGCCGTTGCGCAAGACCATGCCTTGATTGAAAAGACGTGCGAATGGCTCGTCGGGTCCGTGCACCCAGCCCTTGTCGTGAAAATATTTATAAAAGAAGCGCGCGTAGAGCAGATGCAGCACGGCGTGTTCGGCGCCACCGATGTATTGATCGACGTTGAGCCACGGATCGACCCGGGCGCTATCGAACGGTCGCACCACGTTCGAGACATCAAGGTAACGCACGTAATACCACGACGATTCGAAAAAGGTATCCATCGTGTCGCTCTCGCGTCGTGCGGGCTTCCCGCAACGCGGACAGGTCGTATTGACGAAACGTGCATCGCGGGCGAGCGGTGAGCCTTCGCCCGTGATCGGCACGTCGGCGGGCAGCAGCACGGGCAATGCGTCGTCGGGTACCGGAACTTCGCCGTGCTCGTCACAGTAAACGATGGGAATCGGCGTACCCCAATAGCGTTGCCGTGAGATCAGCCAATCGCGGATGCGATAGTTCACCGTCCACGTCCCGCGGCCCGCGGCAACGAGCGCATCGCCGATAGCGCGTCGTGCCGCGTCGCCTTCGAGACCGGAAAATGTACCGCTCGCGATGAGACGACCGTCGCCTGTCGATGCGGCGTTCGGCGGCGACGCGTTATCTGCGCCGGTTTCTTCCACAACGCGGACGATCGGCAAGCGCAGCTTCGTCGCGAACTCGAAATCGCGGTCGTCGTGCGCCGGGACGCCCATGACGGCGCCCGTGCCGTAATCGGCGAGCACGTAGTTCGTCACCCAAATCGGCACGCGTTCGTTCGAGAGCGGGTTGCGCGCGTAAGCGCCCGTGAAGACGCCGGTCTTTTCCATGAGACTCGTGCGTTCGAGTTCGGATTTATTTTTGAGCGTCGTCGCGAACGCCTCGATTTCGGCGCGTTCGCGCTCGCGGGTCGCAAGGATGTTCGCCACGAGCGGATGTTCTGCCGCGAGCGCGAGATACGTGACGCCGAAGAGCGTATCGATGCGCGTCGTATAGACGGAGATGCGTTCGTCTGAATCTTCGAGATCGAACGAAAATGTGACGCCTTCACTGCGACCGATCCAATTGCGCTGCATCGCGCGGATCTTTTCGGGCCAGCCGTCGAGGCCGTCGATGCTCGCGAGCAGCCGATCGGCGAAGGCGGTGATCTTCAAGAACCACTGCCAGAGATTGCGGCGTTCCACGACCGAGCCGCAACGCCAGCAGCGGCCGTCTTCGACTTGTTCGTTCGCGAGCACGGTTTGATCTTTGGGACACCAGTTGACCGGCGCTTCACGCTTATACGCCAGTCCATCCTCATATAGGCGCAAGAAGAGCCACTGGTTCCAGCGGTAATAGGTCGGATCGCAGGTCGCGAGCTCGCGCGACCAATCGTAACCCGTGCCCATCAAGCGGATCTGGCGTTCCATGTTCGCGATGTTGCTGCGCGTCCAAACGTTGGGATCGATACCGCGTTCGATCGCCGCGTTTTCGGCCGGGAGGCCGAACGCGTCGAAGCCCATCGGGTGCACGACGTTGTAACCCGCCATGCGATTCATTCGTGCGACGGCATCGCCGAGCGTGTAATTCTTCGCGTGCCCAACGTGAAGATCGCCCGACGGGTAGGGCAACATCTCGAGAATATAGCGCTTCTCGCGAGGATCGTCGTCGTTGGCGCGATAGAGGCCCGTGCGCTCCCACGCATCCTGCCAGCGTCGTTCGACACTGTGGAAATCGTAGGTCTGCGGTGTCCGTTCCTCGAGCATCCCGAATTTATTCGGGTGTCCGGGGCCTCGCGGCCTTGCGGCGCACCATGTCACGCGCGATAGACGCGCATGCATCTTCGTCTTCCGCTGGTCGCCGGCGTCGTCGCAATCGCGGCCGCATCCGCCCTCGTTCGCGCACACACCGCAGCCGCGCCGAGCGCCGCCGCCCTGGTGATCGCGACCGCTCCTGCTCTGCCTGCCGCGTCAGTGCGGCGACGGCCGCCGCCGCGCACACCTGTCGGTACGATCGTCGTCTACGTCGCGGGCGATGTCGTGCATGCGGGCCTTTACACGCTGCCGCAACGCAGCCGCGCGGCAGACGCCGTCCGGGCCGCGGGTGGCGCACGGCCGGATGCGGATCTCGTCGCGCTCAACCTCGCGGCACCGCTTGCCGACGGCGACGAAGTCGCCGTCGTATCGAAAAGCGAGGCGCCCGCGCGTGGGTCAGCGCATCGTCGAACCCGTCGCAACGTCGCCCGGGTCATGACGGACGGCGCGGCGTCGGTTCAGCACCGTAAGAAACGACATGCGCGCAAGCGCTCCGCCGGCGCTGCCGATCCGACCGGGGCCGGGGCCGATGCGACGCGTGACGCGCCGATGGACGTCGTCGATCTCAATCGCGCGGACACAAGCGAACTCGAGTCGCTTCCCGGTATCGGCGCGGCGCTTGCCGAGCGCATCGTTGCGGTTCGTGAGGCGAGTGGGCCCTTCGCATCGGCCGACGACCTCCTCGATGTCGGCGGCATGACGCAAGGCCGTCTCGATGCCGTGCTGCCCTACGTCACCGTCCGGTGATCACCGCGTTACGGGCTCTCCGATCGGCCACGCGATTTCCGTTTCGGTTTCGTGGTAAATTTCGCGCGGCGCTTCGCCAGACCGTCTTTTCGCAGCCGATCCGCGATCGCGTCGTAAGCGGTAATTCCGGCGCGACGGCCATCAAAACGAACGGCGCCCATTCCGAGCGCCGTTCTTCACTACGAGGTGAGTGCGGTTACCAGCCGCCGCCCGAATCTCCGCCACCACCACCACCGCTGTCGAAACCGCCGCCGCCGCTATCGAATCCGCCACCGGACGAACCGTAGTCGCCGAATGACCCGCCGCTGGTATCGGCTTGGCCCGCATCGGATTGCCAGCCGCCCGCGTCGGCCTGCTGACCGCTATCTCCGCCGACGAAGCCGGCTTGGTCGCCGCCGATACCGCCGCCCATGCCGCCCCGGCCGAAGAGTTCGTTGCCCAGGAACGCGCCGCCGAGGCCGCCGAGCAGGCCGCTAAAGAAGTTGCCGCCTCCGCCGCCGCCCATCATACCGCCGCCCATGCCGCCGCCATAGCCGGGTCCCGGACCGTAACCCGGCTGACCGCCACCGTAGCCGGGTGGCATCGGGCGCGGACCGGACATAGCGCGAAAGATTGCGCGGATGATCATGAAGCCCGCGATGAGGATGAGGATCAACCAGATCAGTGACATGCCGCCTCCGAAAGAAGATGTGCTGGACGCGGGCGCGAGCTGCCGTTGACGCTGCGCGCCTCCGAGCGACCGTTCGTGACCGCGATAGTCGTTGAGCACGAGATCGACGCCCGTGACGATCCCTTCGTCAAAGTTACCGGTGCGAAAGTATCCGCGCATCGCCTGCCGGACACTCTCGAAGGAGCCGTTCGGAAAGAACGCCCGCGATGCGCGGTCGCCGATGATGCCGTCTTTTTTCTCGCTTTTGGCCAGGAAGATCATGACGCCGTTGACCTGTTGTTCCGCGAAGGCTTTTTCAGCTGCGGCTTGCGGCGTCTGACCGTCGAGCGAGGGCACAGTGACGACGACGACTTCCTTGCCGGTTTGCCGATTGAAATCGCCGATTTTCGCGTTGAGGTTCGAGACCGTCGTGGCGTTGAAGAGCCCCGCGCGGTCTTGAACGAAATCGCGCGCGAATGCCGGAAGACCCGCCGATACGAGCGCGAGAATCATCGCGAGCGCGGCGCCGATGAATTTGATGGGCCGGTGCAAGGTAGTCACGCGCCTTTGTACCCGTCTCCGCGACGTTTGTTTCCATCACCGCGTGACGGTGACGACGGCGACTCCGAGGATGCTGATGACGAAGACCGCGATGAAAGCCCAAATTGCCGTTTTCTTGATCGTTTCTTTGAACTGACGGGTTCGCCGCGAGCGAACCGTCACGACGTACGCGCCTGCTGCACGTCGGGAGCGCCCCAGAGCCGCTCGAGGTTGTAGAACGTGCGCTGGTCGGGCGTGAAGACGTGGGCGACGATCAGGCCGAGATCGATGAGGATCCAGCCGCCGTCGGCGTAGCCCTCGGTGCGGGCCACGGGATATCCCGCTTCGCGAGCTTTGGCAACGATGGCATCGGCGATGGAGCGCGTTTGGATCACGGAGCGCCCGGTCGCGATAACGAAGGCGTCGGCGACGATCGTGCGGCCTTCGAGCGGTAAGGTCAGGACGTCGTCGGCTTTGAGGTCGAGTGCGGCTTCGCGCACGAGTTCGAGGAGTTCAGGCAGAGAGCGGTCTCCTTTGGCGCGATTCGTAGGTCGCGAGAGCTGCGAGCGTTTGCGGAGCGATTTCCAGGCGCCGGCCCCGGAGGTAGAGCACAGTCGACGATAGCAAGGCGATCATCGCTTCTTCGAGGTTCGCCGACGCGAGCTCTGCATAGCGCGCGCGCTCCGCGAAAGCTCGCCCGGGTTCGAGGCCGTCGGCAAGATACACGATCGCGTCGAGGCGCGACATCTCGGGTGCCGCGACCGTATGCCGGGCGATCGCGGCGAGCACGCTCCGATCGATCACGCCGAAGCGTTCGCGCGCCAGCTCCGCCCCGAGGCGCGCGTGGAGCGCAATGGGATTGCGCGCTTCGAACGCATCGATCGCAAGGCCGCGCGATGCGCACTCGGCGAGCAAGCGCGGAACGGCATAGAGGCGGGCCAGATCGTGAAGCATCCCGGCGAGGCGGGCGCGCGCTGGGTCTTCGCCGTGGTCTCGCGCGAGCTGCTCGGCGAACCGCGCGACGCGCACGCTATGCGCGTAGCGGTGCTCGCCGCCGATCTGCTCGCGTACGTCGCGCGCGAGTTGAACGAAGGCGCTACCCGACATCGCCCGAGGCCAGGTCGCTCTCGAGCGCGGCGAGCCGAAACCGGTACAGTTCGCCGCGCAGATGCCCGGCCCACATGACGACCGCGTTTTCGCCGTTATCGCTATAGTAGGCGCGCCGCGTCGAAACGATCGTAAACCCGTACTTCTTGTACAGAGCCTGCGCGATCGTGTTCGACTCCCGGGCCTCGAGTGTAATCCACGATGCGCCGCGCTCGATCGCTTCGTGCAAGAGGTGGACGAGCAGCGCTTCGCCGAGTTTTTTACCGCGCCAATCCGGGTGCACGGCGATCGTCGTGATGTGCGAATCCTCGAGAATCACCCAAATACCGCCGTAGGCAACGATCTCTCCGGTCTTGGGATCGCCGATGCGGCCCACGAAATAGTGAGCGAGCTTATTATCGCTGAGCTCACTTGAGAAAGCGCTCGTTGGCCACGACGTCGAGAACGAGAGGCCCTCGATGCGCATGACGGCACGTATATCGGCCTGCGTCATGCGGGAGATCGTCATTCGCGGCGACTGGCCGGCGCGAAGCGGGTCGAGTTCTGCCCGCATCGCTACGGACGCACGCTTCGCTCGGCATAGTGCGCCTCGCCATAATCGGCGCGCAATGCATGCGGGCTTCCCACCACGTTCGACGCACGCGCGCGTCTCGCGATGGCCAGGGCTGGAGATATCGGATGTGGCGCGACGGCGAGCACGGTTATCCCGCGTTCGCCGAGCGCGGGAGTCGCGCCCTCCGCAGCCCCGAAGGAGCGTAGCGCAGAGCCCCGCGGCAACTCCTGCGCAAGGGCTTCTGCGATAACCGCATAGGTGCCGCAAACGATCCGCTCGCGCCAGCGAACCGGCTCGCTGGCCGGCAGTCCGGGGCGCGGGGCACCGGTATCGAGCACGCGCAGACGCACGCAAGCGATGCCGGCACGCCCGTGGACGAAGGCGGCGTGAGTCTCGCGGATCTCGAGCGGTGATACGGCATCGTAGGAAGACACGCCCGCCAGCCGCAGCTGCGCGGCGAAGGCCAAGCTCTTGGCATACGAAAGCGCGATGCGCAACCCCGTGAAGCTGCCTGGGCCGGTGCCCACCGCAATGGCGTACAGCGCCGTGAGCGGGATGCCCGCCAGCACCTCGTCGACGATCGTCAAGCCGCGCTCGAGGGCATCGTTGCCGCCGGCCGCGGCGACCCGCGGCGGCACGCGTTCGTCGCCGGCGACAAGCGCCGCCGAGAACGCGCCAAGCGCGCCGTCGATACCGAGCCAAAGCTCGCTCACGGACGCTCGATGCGAAGCTCGCGAGGGGCGTTTCCGCAGCCCGCGATATGGACGCGAATCGCATGCGGCGGCACGAGCTCGGGTAAGCGTTCGGGCCACTCCACGAAAACGATACCGCCGGAGACAAGGGCTTCGTCGAGCCCGAGCTCCGTCGCTTCGGAGCGATCTTCGATCCGGTAGAGATCGAGATGCTCGATCGGGGGTGCGCCGCCGTAGCGATGCCAGAAGGTGAATGTGGGACTCGTCACCTCAGCGCCATTGCGGAGCGCGCGCAATGCCGCCGCGACGAAGGTCGTTTTCCCAGCGCCGAGATCGCCTGCCAACGCGACCACGTCGCCCGCGCGAAGCTCGGCGGCGAACGTGGCGGCAATGCGCTCGAATGTACGGAGATCCGGCGCTTGCGTCACGGTCAGGCGCAAAAAGAAGTTCCGGCGCGTAGCGCGAACCAAGCGCCGATGTGGTGGAGAGCGAACGACGTACTGGTCGGCGTCATTACCGGTGTGTGCTCGGCGGTCGTCGCGGCTCTGTTCGAAGCCTTTTTCGTGACGGCGCGTTTTCTTTCACTCGGCTCGCACGGCGGGGGCATCGGGAGCAAGATCTTCTTTATCGCCATCGTCGGTGCGCTCGTCGGCGGTATCGTCGGGTTTTTCGTCGGAGCGGTCATCAAGCCGCGTCCGCAGCTGCGCTAGGCATCGTTCGCTCTTCGCCGGGATTCCGGCGCTCGCCCCGCCGGGAAGAGCCTCGGCTTCGGTATGGGATTTAGGTAGTGGAGTCAGATCGAGTTTCGTTAGTCAACGTCGAAGACGAGATGCGCGAGAGCTATCTCTCCTACGCGATGTCGGTCATCGCGTCGCGCGCGCTTCCCGACGTCCGCGACGGCCTCAAGCCCGTGCAGCGCCGCATCCTCTACGCGATGCGCGAGATGAATCTCACGCCCGATAAGCAGCATCGCAAAAGTGCCGGCGTCATCGGCGAAGTTCTCAAGAGTTTTCACCCGCATGGCGATTCGTCGGTTTACGACGCGCTCGTGCGCATGGCGCAAGACTTCATGTTACGGTATCCGCTCGTCGACGGCCACGGCAATTTCGGGTCGATCGACGGCGATCCGCCGGCTGCCTACCGTTACACCGAATCCCGCCTCGCGCGCATCGCGATGGAGATGCTTGCGGATATCGATAAAGATACCGTCGACTTCATCCCAAATTTCGATAATCAAGGCACGGAGCCGGTCGTCTTACCGGCACGCTTACCGCAGTTGCTCGTTAACGGTTCTTCGGGCATCGCCGTCGGCATGGCGACGAACATCCCGCCGCACAACGTCGGCGAGATTTGCGACGCGATCTCCTACATCGTCGAGCACGAGGGCGAAGCGCCGGAAGCCGTCGACGACGCTCTCGCGGATATCGTCGCGGGGCCGGACTTCCCGACCGGCGGCTCGCTGCTCGGGCGCGAGACGATCCGTAACGCGTATCGCACCGGCCGTGGTTCTGTGATGATGCGCGGCAAGGCCGAGATCGAAGAACACAAGGGCCGCTTCCGGATCGTCATCTCCGAGGTGCCGTTTCAGGTGACGACGGCACGGGTCGTCGAGGCGATCGCCGAGGCGTATGCCGAGAAATCGATCCCCGGCATCTCCGCGCTGACGAATGAAAGCGATCGCAAAGGCATCCGCATCGTCGTCGATCTCAAGCGCGATGCGACGCCGAACGTCGTCCTCAATCAGCTCTACAAGCATACGCCGCTGCAAACGAGCTTCGGCTTCAACATGCTCGCGCTCGTGCCGGCACCATCGAATATCCCCGGCGTCGGACAAACCCTCGAACCACAAGTGCTGGGTCTGCGCGACATGCTCGAACACTTCATCGCGCATCGTAAGGTCGTCATCCGTCGCCGCACGGAATACGAACGAAACAAGGCGCGCGACCGCGCGCACATCTTAGAGGGCTTTCGGATCGCCCTCGACAGCATCGACGAAGTCATCCGCATTATCCGCGAAAGTGCTTCTTCCGAAGCCGCGCGCGAGCGGCTCGTGGAGCGCTTCAAGCTCACCGTCGTGCAGGCCAATGCGATCCTGGATATGCGTCTGCGGACGCTCACGAGCCTCGAGCGTCAGAAGATCGAAGACGAATACAACGCGCTGCTCGCGACGATCGCCGATCTGGAAGATATACTTGCGAACGTCGCGCGTGTTATCACCATCATCAAAACGGACTGCGAGGATATTAAAAAACGCTTCGGCGACGTCCGGCGCACAACGATCTCGCCGCTCGAAGACGAGCTCAACATGCTCGATGTCATTCCCGATGCAGCGGTCGTGGTGACCTCGACGGTCGGCGGCTACATCAAGCGGATCGGTGTTGAAACGTTTCGGGCGCAAAATCGCGGCGGCCGGGGCGTTATCGGGATCGCGGGTCTCAAGCCTGAAGACGTCGTGCAGAACTTCTTCATGGCGACGACGCACCAGTACGTGCTGTTCTTCACCAACAAAGGACGCGCGTATCGTTTACGAGCGTACGAAATTCCCGATTCGTCGCGGCAAGGCCGCGGCACGGCGCTGGTCAACCTGCTCACCCTGCCCGGCGACGAAGTCGTAACGGCGGTCTTCCCGATTAGCGAATTCGCCGATGACCGGTATCTCGTGATGATCACGCGGCGTGGCGTTATCAAGAAAACGTCGCTGCGCGAATTTGCGAACATTCGCCGCAGCGGTCTCAACGCCGCGGGTCTGGACGATAACGACGAGCTGCTGACGGTCGATCTCTCGAACGGCTCGGATACGATTATTCTCGGCACGAAGGACGGCATGGCCGTGCACTTCTCGGAGAAAAACGTTCGGCCGATGGGACGCAATGCGCGCGGCGTCCGCGCGATCACGCTCGCGCCGGGGGATTCCGTCGTCGCGATGGACGTCGAAGAGTCCGATCGTAACGAAGTGCTGATCGTCACGTCGCAAGCGTTTGGGAAGCGGACGCCGCTGGATCAGTATCGCCGCACGCGGCGCGGCGGCAAGGGTATCAAAGCGTTCGCGAAAGAGAAAGACATCGGGTCGGTCGTCGATCAAATTCTCGTGAACGAAAGCGACGAAGTCCTCTTGATGACGTCGGGCAATCAGGTGATTCGCATCCGCGTTGCGGAGATTCGTCAGACGGGACGCGCCGCCAAAGGCGTTCGTCTGCAACGGCTCGCACCGGGCGACGACGTTATCGCGATCACGAACCTCGGGATCCAGTCCGCGCAAATCGAAACGATCACGGGCGAAGCGCCCGCCATCGACGGTGAAGCGGCCACCGTTCTCGAGCAGCCTTCGGCGGCGTCGCTCGAAGTCGCGGAGCTTGACGATCCGGTCGATGAGCCGGGTGAAGCGTCCGATGACGGCCCATAACGAACGCCGGACCTGCGAGCGTCGCGCGCAACCGCGCTACCGGCCGGACGGTCCTACGAGACGGAGGTTTTGAATGACCATGAGTGCTCTCCCCGATGTTTCGCAGGCCACATTCCAGAGCGATGTTCTCGCGAGCGACCAGCCGGTTCTCGTCGACTTTTGGGCTCCCTGGTGCGGCCCGTGCCGCATGCTATCGCCCGTCGTGGAAAAGGTCGCCGCCGCGCACGTGGGCCGTATGAAGTTCATGAAGCTCAACACGGATGAGAGTCCCGGCATCGCGGGCGATTATCACGTTTCCGGCATCCCGTGCCTGATTCTCTTCAAGGGCGGCCAGGCGGTTGACCGTATCGTCGGCTTCGTACCGGAGAATCAGATTTCGTCGATGCTCGCCAAGCATCTGGCTGCTGCGTAGGGTTCTTCCCGGGCAGTGAGCCTTCGGGAACTGCCCGCGATGCACCGGTTCCTCGACGAGCCGGAGGTCGCGGGCTTCGCAGCGCTCTTTGGAACGACCGTCGTGAAAACGGCGGTCGATGCCGTTTTGCGTGAGGTGCGCGCACGGGTCGCGCAGCAGGCCGCTCCCGTGCCGCCCTTCGCGGCGATGCTGAGCAGCGTTCGCGAGCGCTTAGCGCGCGAAGAGAACGACGGACTCGTCGACGTTCTCAACGGCACGGGCATTCTGCTGCACACCAATCTCGGACGTGCGCCGCTCGCGCGTGAAGCGCTCGAAGCGATCGTTGCGATCGCGGGTGGATACTCGAATCTCGAGTTCGATGTAGAGCACGGTACGCGGGGCTCGCGCTACGCACGCGTGACGTCACTGCTGCGCGCGACCACGGGTGCGCAAGATGCGCTGGTCGTGAACAATTGCGCGGCCGCCGTGCTCGTCATCCTCGACACGTTCGCGAAAGGCCGCGAAGTCGTCGTCGCGCGCAACCAGCTCGTCGAGATCGGTGGCGGTTTTCGCTTGCCCGACGTGCTGCGGCGCAGCGGCGCGACGCTCGTCGAGGTCGGCACGACCAATCGCGTCTACGTGCGCGATTTCGAACGCGCCCTCTCGCCGCTGACCGCGCTCTTGATGCGCAGCCACATGTCGAATTACACGATCGAAGGCTTCACCGCCGACGCGGCGGCCGCCGACCTTGCGGCGCTGGGAAAACGCGCGGGCGTCATGACGGTCGAAGATCTCGGTGGTGGTGCGCTCGTCGATCTCGTACCATATGGTCTGCCGTACGAGCGGACGGTCATCGATGCGGTTGCCGACGGCATCGATCTGGTTGCATTTTCGGGCGATAAACTTTTGGGCGGACCGCAAGCCGGGATCATCGTCGGTAACGCGAGTGCGATCGCGCGCATGCGTGCCAATCCGTTGCTTCGCGCGCTACGCGTCGATAAGGCGACGCTCGCCGCGCTCGCGGCAACCTTACGGCTGTATCTGCAGCCGGGCGGTCACGAACGGATTCCCTTCTACGCAATGTTGCGCCCGGCGCAAGCCGACGTGCGCGCACGCGTCGACCATTTTATCGAGACGCTCGGCGACACGTACGGCGAACGCGTCGCTGGCCGCGAGACGTTCGCGTATGCGGGCGGCGGCGCCGCGCCGACGGCGACGTTGCCCTCGTATGCGTTGGCGCTGCACGACGCAGGGGTGAATGCGAATGCGCTTGCAAAGCGCTTGCGCGCGGGTACACCGCGCGTCGTCGGACGCGTCGAGGGAACGACCGTGCTCGTCGACTTCCGCACGATCGCACCCGAACGTGAGCCCGATCTCGCGCGTGCCGTCGTGGCGGCACTCGGCTAACATGCACATTCTCGGCACGGCGGGCCATGTCGATCATGGCAAGTCGTCACTCGTGCGTGCGCTGACGGGGACCGATCCCGATCGCTGGATCGAAGAGCAACTGCGCGGGATGACGCTGGATCTCGGCTTCGCGCACCTGCGCTTTCCCGACGGTACCGAGGCCGGGATCGTCGACGTGCCGGGTCATGAACGCTTCCTGCACAATATGCTCGCCGGCGCTGCGGGCATGGAACTCCTGCTGCTCGTCATCGCGGCAAACGAGGGCCCGCGGCCGCAGACGATCGAGCACCTCGCAATACTTCAGTACCTCAACGTCAAGCGGACGATCGTCGTCTTGACGAAAGCCGATACCGTCGATCTCGAAGAACGCGCGTTTGCCGAAGAGCTCGTGCGCGAAGCGCTCGTCGGCACGATCGCCGACGGCGCGCCGCTCGTCGCCGTCTCGACGATCACGGGCGAGGGACTCGCTGATTTACGCGGCGCGATCCACGCCGCGCTCCTGGCGCTTCCGTCGCGGTCGCCGGGCGCGCCCGCGTATCTGCCGATCGATCGTGTGTTTGCACTACCGGGGCATGGCACGATCGTCACCGGCACGCTCATGCAAGGCGCGATCGACGTCGGCGATCAGCTTGCGCTCGCGCCGCTGGGTCGCGACGTTCGCGTGCGCAGCATTCAAGTTTTCGGTGAGAAACGCAACGCGGTCGCGGGCGGCTCCCGCGTGGCGCTCAATCTGCCTGGCGTGGAAAGGCACGAGATCGCGCGTGGCGCCGTGCTCGCGAGCCCGCAGTTCCTCACGCGCGCCAGTGTCGACGTACGCTTCCGTGCGCTGCCGTCAGCGCTCTCGCTGTTCAAGCGCCGCACGCCCGTGCGCGCCTATCTCGGCTCGGCCGAGATCATCGGCACGCTCGTCTTCGAAAAGCTTCCCCCGGGTGACGGCGATGTCGACGCGAAACTCTTCTTGCGCGAACCGACGGTCGTCTTTCCGGGTGCCGCGTTCGTCGTGCGGCGGCTCTCACCGAAGACGCTGCTCGGCGGCGGCGCGGTCGCCGGGATCGAACATTCGCCCACAACGTCCGAAAGCGACGAGGACCCATCCGTCGCGGCCGTCGTTGCCGCCTTGCGCGACGCCGAACTCGCCGGTGCCACAGCCGCACGTGTCGGCGCGAGCGCGAACGTTCGCGAAGATGTCGCGGAATCGGTCCTCACGCAGCTGGTCGAAGACGGCCGCGCGATTCGGGTCAATCGGCCGGTGGCCTATGTCGACGCGACGCTCGCGCGGACGCTCGTCGAAAATGCACGCGAGCGCCTGCAGCAGAGCGAAGGCGACTTGCCGTGGCTCGCCGGCGTCACCGCGCTCGCGCTCTCGCGCGTCCTCGGCGCGTCCGAACCTCTGCTGATGCGCGTGCTTGCAACGGCGGTTGAAGATGGCCGGCTGGCCTACCGCGGCGGCTATTACGCCACCCCGGAGTTCGTTCCGCAACTTGCGCCGGAACAACGCGCCTTCTTCGACGCGCTCTTCGCCGCCGGTCCGACGGAAGCGCTCTCGCCCGTGCCGTATGCCGACGTGCAAGCCGCAATCCGCGGTGCGAAGATCGCCGGTCTCGCGCAAGCATTCGAGACGCTCCTCACCAGCGGCGCGCTGGTTAAAGTTCACGACGCCGTCTATCGCGGCATGCAACTCGCCGAAGTGCGCGGAAAACTCGAGGCGGCACTGCGGCGCGATAAACACATTACGATGGCGGCGTTCCGCGATCTCGTCGGAAGCTCGCGCAAGTTCGCCGTGCCGCTGCTGGAGTGGTTCGATGCGACGGGCGTCACAATCCGCTCCGGGGACGTCCGGTTGCTCCGCGTCGCGCCGCCCCCGCGTTGATCGGTTGCTAGTGACGGAGCGTGAGTAGGCCGAGAACGATTTCGATCGCGATCAACGAGATCACGACCACTTCGAGAAATTCGCTGCGCGCGGCCTGCGCTTGATCCGTGAAGAAGCGGTACATCTCGTTCACCGTCTCGAGTTTCGAGTCGATTTGCTTTTGCCAGTCTTTGAGACCGAGCCGCCCCGCCGCGCCGCGATACAAGCGTGCGTAGTACGCATCGCCGATGATCTTGAGCGCATTCGAAGAGCGATCGGTCAGCTCGGCGATATCGACGATGAGATAGCGCAAACGGTCGGCGGCGTCTTGCGCTTGGCGGCGGCCGAAGAGCCGCGTCGGCCGTTTGGGATCGAGCGCGTAGATCACATCGAGTTCGGCGTCGAGCCGCTTATCGTACGTGCGTAATTCCACGAGCTGAGTATTTGCGAATTCGAGGATGTCGAGGGTCGCATTCGCGCTTTCGCGCCGATCGTAGACGAAAGCGGTATCCCATTGTATGACGGCGAGATCGTCGTCGAAATACGCAAAGTTTACGCGCATCGCTTCCAGCGCTTCGACCGGCATGATGCGGCGTTCTTCGCAGAGGACGAGACGAGCGAGCGCGTCCGCAAAGTCGCCGAGCAATGCCGTTCCTTCGACGGGCTTTGCGAAACGCTCGACCTCGAAAACGAAATAGTCTTCGACGAGCGGCGGATGCGGTTCATCGAGCGCGGCGGCGATCTCGAGGAGGACTCGATCGCGCGTCGCTTCGGCTAGCGCGGGAAGCCCGTCGTCTACGCGAAAATGCCGGGTAAACGCCGAGAAGTTCGTCCAAGCGCCCGCGAACGGTACGGTGAGGCGCACGGAGACCACGCCGTAGTCGAACAGCTTGACGCGGATTGCGGGCGAGCCCGGCGTGTTGGGCAAACGTGCGACAATGGGCTGCGTTTCAAATTCGATAAAGCTCGAAGACGCTTCGCGGCGCAGTTGAAGCGGCGCGCGGGCGACCCCTTCCCCGCCGACGCTCGGGAGGCGAACGAGATCGATCGTATCGGCGACATCATAGACGAAATAGGCATGAAAGGCGCCTTCAGCGACGGCTGGTGGCACATGCGCGCCGGGGGTCGAGGCGAGCTCCATCGCGCTTGTTTCGCGTCCCGGGACCGCAGGCACCCGTCCGAGCCGGCTCGGGCGGTGCAACCGAACTCCGTACCGGATCGGTTTTACTTCATACGATGAACGCCGAAAAGATGACGGAACGCGTGCGCGAGGTCCTCAGCGACGCGTACGCCCGAGCCCTCCGCGAACGACATTCCAGCGTCGAGACCGAGCATGTGTTGTTGTCCTTGCTCGAACAGCCCGACGGCGTCGTGCCGGCATTGCTCGCGAAAAGCGGGGTCGACGTTGCCAACTTCACCGAGCGAGTCGCGAACGCGGTCGCGAACCTGCCGCGTTTGGGCGGCTCGAACGACACGCAGCCGCAGCTCGCCTCGCGGGCGACGCGGACGCTTGTGCGCGCCAACGACGAAGCGACCAAACTGACCGACGAATATGTCTCGGTCGAGCATCTGTTGCTGGCCATGCTCGAAGACGGCGGCCCCGCGGCGCGGCTTCTGCGCGATTCGGGCGTCGATCGCAACGCCGTGCTGTCGGCTTTGCGCGACGTGCGCGGCAATCAGCGCGTCACGTCGTCGAACCCCGAAGGGACGTATCAGTCGCTCGAGCGCTATGGGCAGGATCTCACCGCATCCGCCGAGCGTGGGAAGCTCGATCCCGTGATCGGCCGTGATGACGAGATCCGGCGCGTCGTGCAAGTCCTCTCGCGTCGTACGAAAAATAATCCCGTGTTGATCGGCGAGCCCGGCGTTGGAAAGACGGCGATCGTCGAAGGCCTCGCGCAGCGCATCGTCCGCGGCGACGTGCCCGAGTCGCTCAAGAACAAACGCATCATCGCACTCGACATGGGCGCGCTCATCGCAGGCGCGAAATATCGCGGTGAGTTCGAAGAGCGGCTCAAGGCCGTGCTCAAGGACGTGCAAAACTCCGATGGCGCGGTACTGCTCTTCATCGACGAGTTACACAACGTCGTTGGCGCGGGCAAGGCCGAAGGGTCGATGGATGCCGGCAATTTGCTCAAGCCGATGCTCGCGCGCGGCGAGCTGCATCTCATCGGCGCGACGACGCTCGACGAGTATCGTCGCTACATCGAAAAGGATGCCGCGCTCGAGCGCCGCTTCCAGCCGGTGCTCGTCGATCAGCCGAGCGTCGAGGATACGATTTCGATATTGCGCGGTCTGCGCGAACGATACGAACTCCATCACGGCGTGCGCATCAAAGACGCCGCGCTGGTTGCTGCCGCGACGCTCTCCAATCGCTACATCGCGGATCGCTTCTTACCGGATAAAGCGATCGACCTCGTCGATGAAGCGGGCGCGAAGTTACGGACCGAGATCGATTCGATGCCGCAGGAGCTCGACGAAGCGTCGCGCCGCATCATGCAGCTCGAGATCGAGCGCGAAGCGTTACGCAAAGAAGAGGACGCCGCATCGAAAGCGCGCTTGGAAAATATCGAAAAAGAAATAGCGGAACTGCGTTCGCAAACCGACGGGGTCTCGGCACGCTGGCAGGCCGAAAAAGCCGCGGTGCAAGAGTTGGGTGGTTTGCGCGAAGCGATCGACCATACCAAGATCGAGATCGAACAGGCGGAACGCCAATACGATCTCAACCGCGTCGCGCAATTGCGCTATGGAAAGCTTGCCGAGCTCGACAAGAAACTCAAAGCCGCCGAAACACGGCTCGAGAGTGGCAACGCTTCGCGTCTGCTCAAAGAGGAAGTTGACGAGCATGATATCGCCGGGATCGTCAGCCGCTGGACGGGGATTCCCGTTTCCAAGCTGCTGGCGGGCGAGATGAAGAAGCTCTTGCGGCTCGATGAAGAGTTGCACGAACGGGTCATCGGTCAAGATGAGGCCGTGACGGCTGTGGCCGAAGCGATCATTCGCGCGCGCAGCGGTCTATCCGATCCGAACCGGCCGATCGGGTCTTTCATCTTCCTCGGACCGACGGGCGTCGGGAAGACCGAGCTCGCGCGCGCGCTCGCCGATTATCTTTTCGACGACGAACGCGCGATGGTGCGCATCGACATGTCGGAGTACGGCGAAAAACATTCGGTCTCGCGGCTTATCGGCGCGCCGCCGGGATACGTCGGCTACGACGAAGGCGGCCAACTGACTGAAGCCGTGCGCAGGCGCCCGTTCTCCGTCGTGCTCTTCGACGAAATCGAGAAGGCGGCGCCGGATGTCTTCAACGTCTTCTTGCAAATTCTCGACGATGGTCGTCTCACCGACGGCCAAGGCCGCGTCGTCGATTTCAAAAACACCATCCTCATCATGACTTCGAACATCGGTTCGAATCGCATTCTCGACTACTCCGGTGCGGGCGGTGTCGAGTACGCCGTTATGCGCGCCACGGTGCTCGACGAACTACGGCGCCATTTTCGGCCGGAATTTTTGAATCGCGTCGATGAGACGGTTGTGTTCCAAGCGCTCTCGACCGACCAACTCGAACGTATCGTCGCGATCCAACTCGATCGCGTACGAGCGCGCTTGGCGGATCGTCAGATCGATCTCGACGTCTCCGTTGCGGCGCGGCGCCATCTCGTCAAGGTCGGCTACGACCCGGTCTATGGTGCGCGTCCGCTCAAACGCGCGGTGCAACGCGAGATCGAGACGCCGCTCGGGCGCCGTATTCTCGCCGGTGAGATCCATGACGGAGCGAATGTGTACGTCGATTACGACGAAAACGGCGGTGAGTTGACGTTTACGACGGGTTTGCCGAAATTTCCCGAACTCCCGGTGGCCGGCGCTTAACGGGCGGCGGAACGCATTGCGCGGAGCGCTCCTCCGAGCGTGGCGCTATCGCAAGAAGCCTTTCTGCGTGGCGAAGTGCTTGGCGCTATAAGCGCGAACGTCGCGACGCGATGGTTCTTACCGAAGCACTCGGCTATCTCGCCGCGACGCTCACGACGGTGTCGTTCGTGCCGCAGGCCGGACGGATCGTAAAGACGCGCGATACGCATGCGATCTCGCTGGTTTCGTATTCGGTCTTCTGCGTCGGCATCGCGCTGTGGCTCGCCTATGGCATCGCGCTCGGTGCCGTGCCGATCGTCGCAGCCAACGCCATAACGCTCGCACTTGCGCTCAGCGTGCTCGCGCTGAAGGTTCGCTTCGGCTAAAGCCGCCGGCTAAGCGAGCACTTTCTCGCGCTTGCGATTGCGTAAGCGCTCCGTCTCGTTGAGGGCACGTTTGCGGATACGAATTGATTTCGGCGTGATCTCGACCAGTTCGTCGTCCTCGATGAATTCGATCGCGCGTTCGAGCGACATCTCTTCGGGCGGCGAGAGCTTATTGCTATCGTCCGTACCCGAAGCGCGCATGTTCGTGAGCTTCTTCGCGCGCACGACATTGAGCGCGATGTCCTTATCATCATTGGCACGGCCGACGACCATGCCCTCGTACACATCGACGCCTTCGCCGACGAAGAAGCGGCCCCGAGCTTCGAGCCCCGACATCGCATAAGCGGTCGTCACGCCCGTCTCGCTCGTGACGAGCGCGCCGACGCTGCGGCCGGGCAGTTCGCCGCTCCACTCCTGATGATCGTAATACGTGTGCGACATGACGGCGGTACCGCGCGACAGTGTGAGCAACTCGCCGCGCAGGCCGAAGATTGCGCGCGTCGGCATCGTATATTCGAGGCGGCGCGAATCACCGACGTTGAACATATTCGACATCTGCGCCTTTCGTTTGCCCAGCGACTCGATGACGGCCCCGGCGTACTCTTCCTGGACGTCGACGACCACGTATTCGACGGGCTCCATCTTCTTGCCGTCGCGTTCGGTAACGATGACCTGCGGCTTGGAGACGGCCATCTCGTAGCCTTCGCGACGCATCGTCTCGATGAGGATCGAGAGATGAAGTTCACCGCGACCGCGCACTTCGAACGTGTCCGCGCTCTCGGTATCGGCGACGCGTAGCGCGACGTTGGACTCGAGTTCACGCATCAGCCGCTCGCGGATCTGCCGCGACGTTAAGTACTTGCCTTCTTTGCCCGCGAACGGCGAAGCGTTCACCATGAAGAACATCGAGACCGTCGGTTCGTCGACGGCGACGGCGGTGATGCCCTCGGGCGCTTGTGCGTCGGCAATCGTGTCCCCGATGTTGAGGCCTTCGATACCGGAGACGCAAACGATATCGCCGGCGCTCGCATCCTCGACTTCAATGCGCTCGAGGCCTGCGAACGTCAAGAGCTTCGTGAGCCGCAGGCCGCTCTCGATCTTCCCGTCGTGCGAGACGCGTGCGATCGGCGAGTTAACTTTCATGCTGCCGCGAAAGACGCGGCCGATGCCGATACGCCCGACATATTTATTGTGATCGATCGCCGAGACGAGCATCTGAAAGCCGCCGTCTTCGGCCGGCGCCTCGGGGATGTGACGGGCGATCGTCTCGAAGAGCGGTTCGAGGTTATCGCTTGCGTCCCCGAGCTTGTAGGTCGCCGTACCGGCGCGGCCATTGGTGAACACGACCGGAAAATCGGCCTGTTCATCCGAGGCGCCGAGTTCGATGAAGAGGTCGAAAACCTCATTCATGACTTCGGTCGCGCGTGCGTCTTTGCGATCGATCTTATTGATTGCGACGAGGACTTTAAGATCGAGTTCCAGTGCCTTACGAAGCACGAAACGCGTCTGCGGCATGACGCCTTCGGCGGCGTCAACCAGCAAGAAGACCCCCTGGACCATCTGCAGTACGCGCTCGACCTCGCCGCCGAAATCGGCGTGTCCCGGCGTATCGACGATGTTGAATTTGATATCGCCGTGCTTGACCGCGGTGTTTTTCGCAAGAATCGTGATACCGCGCTCGCGTTCGAGCGGGTTTGAGTCCATGACGCGCGTCGTGACGGTTTGGCCTTCTCGGAAGACGCCGCTCTGTTTGAGCATGGCATCGACGAGGGTCGTTTTGCCGTGGTCAACGTGAGCGATGATGGCGAGATTGCGAATATCCGGACGCGTTTTCACATATGAAAGTATACCATGCGCCAAAAGTCGGTGCTGCCGCAGCACAGCTTCCTATGTAGGCGTGGCATGGCTGCTACGTCGCGAGGACCTCGAAGCGATGCAACACGACGAGACTGTCATCGAAAAAGGAAAAACCGCCTCGCAACGCTTCGTCTGAAAAGAACTTTTGATGAATCGTTCGCCAGGAGCGTCGGTACTGTGAGGTCGTGGCACGCTTGAGCCCGGAAACGACAAGGTCGGCGAGCCCGTTTTGGATGGCTGGTTCGTAACCGAACTGCGTGCATTCGGCGATCGATTCCGGCTCGAACCCCGCGCCGCGCGCGAATCCGGCGAGCGCTCCGTTGGGATCGTCGGCGGCGCGAATCGGTTAGCTGCCGAACCGTCGCTGTCGCGCTGCGAATTCCGCCAGCGCGCGGCGGAGCAGCGCTTCGTCAAAATCGGGCCACGGGGTTACCGTCGCCCAGAGTTCGGCGTACGCAATCTGATAGAGCAAAAAGTTCGAAACACGCAGTTCACCGCCGGTGCGGATGAGCAGGTCGGGATCGGGCGAGCCTGCGGTATACAGATACTTCGCGATCGAGTCGTCGTCGATCGCGTCGAGCGGCAAGCGGCCATCTTTGACCTCGAGCGCGAGCGCTTTGATCGCATCACACAGCTCGGTGCGCGCGCCGTAGTTGAGCGCCAGACTGAGCCGCATGCCGTCGCAGTGCGCGGTCGCGGCAACGAGCGTCTCGACGGCAACGCGCGTCGCAGCCGGTAGCCCCGCGGTACGGCCGATCGCGTTAACCCGAACGTTTTGACGCGCGAGCCCCGCTGCCTCGGCTTGCGCGAAATGACGTACCAGCTCCATCAACGAGCCGACTTCAGCGACGTCGCGACGCCAGTTTTCTTCTGAAAACGCGAATACGGTCAGGCATTCGAGTCCGAGGCGAGCGGCGGTGGCGACGGTCCTGCGCAGCGCGGTCGCGCCCGCACGATGACCCTCAACGCTCGGGAGACCGCGTGCGTGCGCCCAACGGCGATTGCCGTCCATGATAATCGCGACGTGCCGCGGCAGGACGTCGACGTGGGGCCGGGCCGCGGTGCGAGAGATCATCAGTGCGTCGCCAATCGTAGGTTTGCGGCCGGTCCCGACCGCTCGGGTTCGCTTGCGTTGACTGCGCGCACGACAGCTTCCAACTCGTCGATGTAGGCGAGGAATCGGCTCTTGCCGTGCTTCGTAATCGTAACGGTCGTGATCGGGCGTCCGTCGCGGCGCGTCCGGGCGAGCGTGACGATTCCCGTCTCCGCGAGGGCATGCAGGTGACGGTTGAGGTTTCCATCCGTCAGCGCACACGCGTCGACGAGCGCCGTGAAGCTCATGCCACGCGGATTTGCAATGAGGCAGGTGCAGACGGCGAGACGTCCGCGCTCGTGAAAGAGACGCTCGAGTCCCTCGTAGGCAAATGGGGCGGGCTTCATGCGGACGAGGTCCTTTCACGAGTTAGATCGGCACAAACAATGGCGCCGATGAGGATCTGGCCGACGCCGAAAGCGGCCGGCATGATCCACCAGGCAAGCGGATTGGGGTGCGGGGCCAAGAGTAGGACGGCAGCCGCGGCACCGAACGCTGCGGCGACCGCGACGACGTCCCGCGGGACCATGGCACGAGATGCGAAAAGTCCGAGGGCGTAGGTCGCGCACCACATGCCCGGCAGCAAGTCGTCAAGGCCTCGCAGCACGAGCGCGAGGGTGACGACGCCGCCCGCCGCGACGGCCGGTATGATGCTCATGCCGACGGTGCGGAATTGCATCGCGGCCTGCGCGCCGCGATTGCGGACGCGCCATACAAGGATGGCGCCATAATTGATGGCGAGCGCGCAGCCCAAGCACGTCAACCAGATCGTGAGGTAGGCGTGACGGTCGTGGCTTGTGTGCGGTTGCGGCACAAGCCAGCCTTGCACCAGGCCCGCACAGATGGCAACAAGTCCGCTCGCAATTGCGGCCGAACCGGAGTACCCGTCAAAGCGCTGCACCGTCGCCAGACGGCCGCGGACTTCAGCGAGGTCCGCCAAAGCTTGGCGTACTTCCATCTCCGCTTAACTTTGCACCGCAAAGTAATCTTCCTGCCGAGGTTAAGCCGCTCGATTTCGCGTCAGCCCGTGGCTGATCAGATTCCAGCCGATTGCGCCAAATATGCCTCCGAGCGACCCGCACGCGAGATCGAATGCGCTCGATAGATTGCCTTCATGTGAAACGGTTAGGCGCTGAACTATTTCGATCGTTAGGCTGAAGCCCGTGATCAGCAGCGCGCAGCCCGCGATTCGCCGCGGACGCGGTAACAAGGGTGCCGTGAAGAATCCGACGAGCGCGAAAGCGATGACGCTGTAGGTTTTACGCAACACGATTGTGGGCGTGAGATCGTGCTGGAAGCGGGTTGGGACGTGCTTCGAAATTGAGTCCAGCACGCGTGCTTGCCGGCCGCCGTCGTGAGCACCAGGCGCATAGATTCCCGAATCGATGGAGATGGCGAGAAAAACGACCGCCGCCGCGGCCGCGAGTAAGGCAAATATCGTCAGATAGATCGGTCGGGACGTCATGCGGCGCCCGTTCGCGTCCGCGTCAGCGTTCCCGCTCGTGTGATCACGGTTGTCCAACGCACGTATGTGCTTCGTCCGTTGCTGATTGTATGGCGAACGTCCGAAGATGAGGAGAGGCGGCCTTTTTTACTGGATCCACTCGAGGAGGAGCGGTGCTGTTACCGTTCGATACCATCGCGCGTTCGCTCGACTTCGACGAACGCGCGCGGGCGATGCAACTGCGACCCTGGCAATGGGAATTTCTGCTGGCCGCCGACGGACGAACACGGCTTGGCGAACTCGCCAGCCGTTGTGGCATCGACCTGACAACGGCGGCGCAGTTGGTGCACGAGGCCGAGGCGCTCGGGCTCGTCGAGATCGTGACGCTCTCGCTTTCTTCCTATCGTGCTGCGCCGGCGCTCGAAGGCGAGCCGCCGCTTGCAATCGCCGCTGCGCGTAAAGCGGTCTCGGTGTCTTTCGACGCGCGTTCGACGATACTGGCGAGCTGGGCTCCGCCCACGCCGGACACGAACGTAGCACCCGACGGCACCGAGCCCGATGCAGCAACGAACCACGAAGTGCCCGCCGCTCCCGTCACGCGTTTGCTCGCCGCCGATACGCCCAGGGCTTCGGACGAGCCCGCGACACCGCCGGCCGTTTCGGCGCCCGCGCCGGTCCATGAGAACACGCCGGGGTTCGAGGCCGCCTCGAACGTTCGCTCGGACCCGGTTTTTACGGGCGTCGTCCTACGCGCACTCGGTCTTAAAAAGTGATCGTTCTAACTCGTTTGGACGTGGGTTCCGTCGGGGGTGATCGAGCGAATCGTCTCGAGTGACATCGCGAGATCGGTTTTAAATCGCGAACCATACGCGTAGAGCCGTAATTCGAAGGGGTCGAGATCTTTTGCGAATGCGCGATATTTCACGACGCCGAAGGGAACGCTCGGCGTCGTCCAGAGTTCGATTCGCGTCAACCGTTGCTTCGCGCCGTGCGGTGGTGCAAAGGCCGCGACGATATGGGTCGTTTGCATCGGCTCGAGCTTTCCTCGCGCCGCTTCACCGGAGCCTGAATATACGCCGCCGCTCGGTAGTTGCAGAGTCGCGATTTCGGATGAAATGATGCGCAGCGGCCGTTCATCATACAGATACGAGGCATCGAGAAGCCGCAGCTTGGCATCCATCGGAGTTCCGGTCTGGCCGCCCGAGGTATCGGCCCATCGTGTCAACGTCGTTCCGGAGTTGGCCACATTGGCAAGCACGGGCGTCTGTTCGAAAAGCGATGGGAACGTCGAGGCGCTCAGGTACGTGCGCTTCATCGTGTTGGGATTACACGATCCGCCCGGCACACCGACTTGCGTTTCCAGATAACGCAGTTCACCGTGCTCCGTCGACTCCGTTGCCGCACCGATTTGCTTTTGGTATTCGACCCCGGCACCCATGATGAGCCGAACCCAATTGCCGGATTTCGGACGCGGTAAGAGCGCAAACAACGCGGCCTGCGTTGTGGTACCGCCAGGCGTGAGCGCAGCCAAGGCATCAAAGGGTCGTGCTGTAAGCGCAGCCACGCCGATTACCGATTTGAGGAAAAAATGACGTTGCATACGGTCTCCGTCCTCGCTAGCGATCGCCGGCGGAAAAAAAAAGCTCCCTCAAGCATAACGGAATGCGCAGTGCCGGTCCAGGAGAGGGTCGCCGCCGCCCAACGCTCGGCTGGTGCTTTCGTCGAGGATTTGAATCGCCTTGGCGAATGCATCGGCAGATGGGAGAGTACGGATCTGGTGGTTCGCACGGTCTTCAAAATCGCTGAGGCCTTCGCAAGGGGGCTGGTAGGTTCGATTCCTACACTTTCCCGCCAATGGGCCCTCCCGCCTTAGTTTATGCGGGTTTCCGCGATTGAGACACGCGAATGCTCACGAAATGCTCGCGGATTCTCGGGAGCCTCGCTTGATGCGGGCGGGCTTGCCGTCGCGAGGAATCGGTCGAGGCGGATCACTCGATCGCATTTCTGCGAGTCGAACAGATCGACGTAGGTCGAGCTCGTGATTCCGATCGAGCCATGGCCGAGTGCGGCCGACAGAGAGCGACGCAACGATCCAGACCGCTCGCCTGCGCAGCGTCAATCGATTCCAGAAATGCTTCAGCAAAAACGCAAATCGTCCCGCGACCTGCAGTTATGGTCAGCACGCCTTCATGGTCGAAAACGTCCGTCTCCAACCTTCCGTCGGCGTGAGTCGGCTCAGCGACGAGATCGCCGCGGCACGTCAACGCTTTGGCTCCGAACCGTGATGATACGACCGGCGCTTCCTGCTCGAAAATTCGCGTAGGCGTTCGTTGTATCGCGCTTCGTCATCTTTGACGCTAGGGCGCAACGCGGCCCCGTAATCTACAGAAATTGCCTTTCGCAGAGGCCGGCCCGGGGCGCTCGTGTGTGGTCGCGGACTTCATCTGCGGGCCCGTCGGCGTTCTGGCCTCTGCCTTCATCATGGCTATGATGAATTGCCAATAGACGTCCTGCTCTTCCGAAGAGCCGTAATGCTTTGCGAGGAATTCGTAGCTCTCGGCTGTGCCGTCGAGTCCATCATGCCGAAAACCCGCTCCATCTCGTCACATGACGGCGGAAATTAGCTCGTTCGGTTCCATGTCGTCGATGTCGCGTGCGGTCGCGCTCTCTGCAATCGGGAATGAGCCGAACAAAGTATTCAATATTACGTCCGCGCGAAGTCCTCGCGGTCGATACGGCATCCGCAGCTCCAATCCGACCCGTCAGGTATCATCTCGGTGCCGACTCGGCCGCGTGCGCGCTTGTGCTCAATCGGCACCGCGCGGGCTCCGGAAGGCGCCCCGAGTAGCTTGACGATCTGCGAGTCTTGGACAGACCCCGAATTGTCATCAGGCAGGAATACTTTGGCTGTTCAGCGGTGGTGATCCTAAAACGATATTGCAGGGTCGATGAGTATAGTTTTAGGTGCGAAACTATACTATAATGGAGTCGGTTAAGGGTTACTGTATGGACTCCTCACAATTTTCTGAGTCGGCCCCTGGAAAGCTCGTTCCCGTCACAGGCACTGTCGGGAACCGCGGCTTCGCTTTTCTTCCTAACTTTCTCCCTCCCCAACTTGACCTTTCGAGTCGGGCGTTACGTGTCGCTTTGTCCGAAGCTGACCGCGCTGTATCACAGCTCGAAGGCATCGTCCGCCAGATCGAGCATCCCGAGATGCTCTTCAGCAATTATCTTCGCCGAGAGGCCCTTCTTTCCAGCAAGATCGAGGGCGTCCGGAGCACGTTGGCCGACCTGGTACTCTTTGAAGCGGCAAGGCGAGGACAAAATCGAGATACCCGAGAGGTCGCGCATTATGTCGAGGCCTTCGAATACGGTCGTGAGCGTTGCGAAGAGACTCCGATCGGTCGCGGGTTCCTTCGAGAGCTCCACGAGATCCTAATGCGGAACTCGAATCCGGCGGAAACTACTCCAGGACAACTACGCGATTGTCTCGTTCTGATTGGTGAGCGCCCGATCACCGCGGCCCGTTTTGTGCCACCCGAACACATTTTTGTCAATGAGCTCTTGGAAAACCTAGAGACTTATCTCCGAGTAGATGAGGAACCGCCGCTCATCAAAATTGCGATCGCACACTATCAGTTCGAGACGATACATCCATTTCGTGATGGCAATGGACGGATTGGACGAATGCTGATTTCGCTGTGGCTTCAGCACGAGCAAATCTTGACGAGACCGGTGCTTTACTTAAGCTCGTACTTCGAGCGCTACAAGACGGAATACTATGATGCGTTGTTAGCTGTAAGCACGACCGGTTCGTGGGAACCATGGCTTCTGTTTTTCTTACGCGGCGTTGCAATACAGTCTCGTGATGCTGCGCGAAGAACCGAACAGCTCGTTGCGCTAAGGGCCGACTATCATCAGCGCCTTCGGGGGCCACGTATTTCACAGGGCGTTCACGACGTTATCGATAGCCTATTTAGTTTCCCCGCGACTTCGATTCCGCAGGCCGCTGAAATGCTTGGTATAAGATATCCGCCCGCAAAAGAACACTTCAACAAGCTGATCGAAGCACAGATCCTTAATGAGAAGCCGATTTTGATCGGCAATACGAATTACTATGTAGCGGGCGAAATCATAAGGACGGTCGAGGCACCGCTGAATGAGGATGGCAACCCGCGAGGCTCTGTGCCCGATCCCGTTCTGCAGGCTTAAGCGATGCGAAGGGTCTTGGCCAGGGGGCTGATTGCTCACGGATTGCTCACGGACCCTTCGATACCGACAGGTTTCAGAGGGATAGGCCGGGATGAAGAAATGCCCCAATCCCTTACGGATGGGGCGTTTCGGGATTTCGCGGTACTAGCGGAGACGGCTCCGGCGCATCCTACACTTCCCGCCAGCGAAACAAAGTACGGCTACCCGTGTAGATTTGCAAAACACGTTATACTGAACCGGAAGCGACTGCCAGGAAGTGGACTTGCCCCGGTTTGGTGGACACTCAGTTAAGCCCGTCGAAGGCGGCGGGGTGTAGGAGTGTTCAATGGCAGCCAAACCACGCAAGCGTGAAAAGTACACGCGAGAATACAAGATCGAGGCAG
>JAABUQ010000697.1_pt1 | contig 77917 bp, 60 predicted proteins | sample 5560001 | NCBI WGS metagenome assembly JAABUQ01 (sample SAMN10711888, study PRJNA513371) | rock metagenome | isolation source: Antarctica rocks | place: Antarctica: Victoria Land, Finger Mt nord | collected 2015-12-18 | reverse complement strand
GGTGGAGAAGGGGGTTTGGGTGGAGAAAAATAGTATGGTCCATGAGAGTCATGATTGCGGGATATGAGGAGCTGTATTTAATCCCGCCTACATAATCCAGTCATCAAGATTCATGGGCCATGACCGAAAAGTGTCGTGCAGGGTAATCAGTAAGAATGTTAGAGAAATTGGCTGGGTGGAAAGGGGCAAGGGCGGTATGGTGCTCAGAGGGTATGTGGAGGGTGGATTGTGGTATGAGACAGTGCGGGCGGCTCGGGACGGTTACGAAGGCATTGTTGTTTTCCGGTGGCGGAGGGCGAATCGTGGGGCGGAGACGGGAAGGGGGGCTGGAGACTGAGTACTGGGCTGGCGGTTGGGTTTGATGGCTCGTCGGCATGGGATGCTGGGTGAGTGGGTGGATAGTAGGGGGCTGTATGGGCGATGTTGAGAGAGATCTCCCGCACAGTACTGCCAGCCAGGGGACGGCGCAGAGGTCTCGAGGCATCTTGAGGAGCTATTCATCTTGTAAGGTGGTTCTGGACACGTAATTTGTTCAATGTTAGGATATCTAATCTGACTGCAAGATCATTGTACCTTCCCAGCAATCCGGGGGAAATGTGGATCAAAAACGCCTGTCGTGAGTATTCATGGTACATAGAGTACAGAAGTGATTGCATGCCGGAAACCGAGTTCTTGGTCCTTTTTGGAAATCCACCATCTCGAGACTCGTGAGATTTGATCACCTCGAGGCTGCAGTCAGTTGCAGATGAGCCCAGACCGCAGGCCTAGACCTACCGACCCATCAACACTGCATGGCTCGCGTGGCAGGCTCCGCGCCGGAGAAGCTCTGACACTATAACCGCAGAGCCGACGGAGTCCCCAATCAGTAGCATCGACAGTTGAAGGCTTGCCTTGGCAGCCCCAACGAGCCATCGAATATGCAAGCTCCTTATCCTGACATCTCGGATATGGTATGGTCACAGCCCCTCATGCATCTCATCGATCCGACCTTCCCGCGTGCCAGACACTCCGTGTTGGCCTGGCATCATGATCCCACGCGGCATGGGCGCCATATTCGCGACAGGCGCACCCTGCATGCCCTGCTGCATATCTGTCCCCATAATGGGGGGTTCATCCTTCATGCACGCCGCCTCGAGCTGGTTTGTCCATTTCCCACTTGTACCTGCATGGCTGTGTTTCAGGTGCTGCCGAAAATGATCGGCGCGGAAGAATTTCTTGGATTGGTTGCATTCGCCGAATTTGTGGATGTTGGTTAGATGGGAGATCCGTTCATCCCAGTCCGGGTGCGGCTGGTTAGCGAATTCCTTTCCGCAATAGCCGCAGATGTCGACGGCGGAGAGCTCGTTGGGGGAAGGGGCGAGCTGGCTGTTGGGGTTGTTGGGATTGGGGGGAACGGCGGTGGGGGGGTGGAAGGCGCGCTCGTAGGTGTCGGCGAGAGTGGCGCATGACCAGGAATGACGGCGGAGGTGGAGGGAGTTCTGGTGTCGTTCGGCTTCGTTTTTGTTTTTGAATTTGTTGTTGCAGTATTGACATGAGTATTGCTTCTCCGACGCGTGGTTTCTGCAGGAAAGAATGATTAGCCACGCCGATCGAGCGCATCAGCCACCATGTCCTACCTTAGTTCTTCTAGGGTATCAAACTTCTTCGGCTTCTTCGGACAACATGAACACATATGAGCGTGTGCTTGTAGACTGGGCGCACTGCCTTTTCGTTGTGGGGTCGAGTCATTCGACATTTTCCGTGCAATCGCAGCTGCAGATCTGGAGTCGGAGGGTGTTCTTTGATGGGCGTGGGGAAAAGACTCATGAGGGGAGGGGTTCATCGGCTGTCGATGGGGGTATTGTGCAATTTGGATGTTTTGTTGATACTCCGACGTAGGTGAGAGGCCTCGAGGGGAATGACGGTCTTGTGAGGGTATGCTGGTGTTGCTGCTGGCACCGGCCGATAAGCCAGTAGACGACGCGTACGAACCGTTGCGATAAGCCATCGACGAGGGGGGGGAGAAGGAGCCGTGAGGCTGTGGGTAGGGATTGAATGGTGATTGGCGATTGTTTATGGTGGTGGTGGGCGCCACCGAGTGCAGCGGGACCTTGTCGCCTCGCGAGGCCTCGGGCGGTGGCGACGAGGCGCCTCTCTTCATGCCTGATGATCGCGACTCGGACGGTGAGAAGGGTGCGGGGTGAGATTGGATGGATTGTTCGTAGCTGGTGGCGGGAGTATGATCGTCAAGGTGAAGCTGTCGCAAGGCGGTCGTGGTCGTGTTGCTCACCCCCGGTTCTTCCATGGCAAAATCGCCCGCAGAGTCTGGTTCCGAGAAAGATGATTGGTCCTCACTGCCTCGCTTACTGACCCTGGCCCCACTAGCGTGCTCGCTTTTAATCGAGCTTTCGTCCCAGTTCGAAAACACACTTTCACTGCCCGAACGTTGACTGTGCTGATGCCGTGTGATGTTTGGGGAGGAGTAGTGACGCGGTCCAGGCGGGTACGGTTCAGTGGTAGATCGCGGCACACTGCTGTCAGTCGTGGACGTTGGACTACGAAAATCCATGTAGCTTTTCGCGCTCGCCGCCGAAGAGATCAGACTCGGCGACATCGCCCGCGATCTTGGACTGCCCCCGTAACCGCTGAACGGTGAGCCCTTCTTGAATGGAGAGTCCGGCGCTTGGGCCCTCGATCCTTCGGATATTGATAGCGACTTGAGGGGGAGGGGGTGTCGACCGTTTTGGTAGAAGGAAAAGTTCGAGTTGGGCGACGCCGCGTCGACACTGCCTCGAGCACTTGCTGGAGGTGTTTGCGGTTTCCCCAATTTTGAGAGCAGCTTGTTGTCATAGGCTTGCGATGAATCTACAACGTTCCGTCGCTCTAGATGTCTCTCGCTGTGTAGTCTGCAGGAAGAGTTCAGTCAGTCGCATTGATCGTCTCGGGCATCGAAAAGGTAGCAATCGAGAAGGTGTCGGATGAGTAAGGCCGATCTACTAAGGAGATGCGATGGTGATTGCTTTCCATCCTTGCCTGGGCCGCAGCGTTGTGGGGACTGAGCGTGGGAAAGCGTGTATACTTACTGTTGGTTTACCAGACTTGAGCCAGAGAGGCTGTAGTACCCTTCGTCGACATGCCTTGAAAAATCATACCGTCTGTCCGCCTCTGGTTGTGACTTGATCGTAGAATTCGAACTGCCACGCCGATAGTCAGGTCTGCCAGCAGACCCTCTATGTGCCATGTTGTGTCCCCAACTCCCACGTAGGCTTGACCCAGGGCTAACTGATCCACCACTTTTGGCGCTCCCGATGCTAAATGTATCTGCCCATGGTGTGTCAGGGGCGCCGCCTGCAGCATAATCGTCTATGAACCTCGGAGGGGGCAACGGAGGCGGTGGAGAGTCAGCTCTCGTCGAATTTGGTATTGCCATTGGGCGTTGCGCTTTGGAGAATGGGTTCGTACTTGGTCGAGTGGCCGAGCGATCGGGACCGTGACTGCCGTTGAAATCCAAAATACGAATTGAAGGAGGCGAAGAAGCGCGTGGGATATCCATCTTGGGACGATGAGTTCGCCACCAGCTGAAATCGAAATCTGTCGCAGGTCGTCAATGCGCTGAACGCTGCAAGAAAGAAAGCGGTGGTGGCGACGGCAACGAATGGAAAGCGAATGCTACCACTCAGGCTGACCGAAAGCACAGAACGTTGGTAACATGGAACAAGACTCTTCAGCAGAATGAAAGACACAACATGGCCAGTAAGAAAGCGAACAGCCAAAGGAACCACGTTGGAAAGATGCAGGAGGCGCCCTTGCGAGCTCTCGAGTCTTGAGCGACGAAACCAGGCCTTGAAATAACAGTCGAGTCTGGTAGCGGATTAAACTCGGCGGCGGGGTGCCGAACTCAGGGTGCCGAACGGAAATCAGGGTGCATTTTGACGAAACAAGTCAGCCCTATCGAAAGTTCGCTTGCGTCTCTATTCCACATCAAGCAAGGTGTCAATTTCCCCTGTCAAAAACCAACATGGGACACAGAGCCTTGTCAATTGATCGATTAAAAGCGACCAACAGTGCGAGGAAGGGCTATACGTCGGGTAGAGGGGGGTGTGCCAGTCCTTAAAGGAAAGCTACCGACAGCACTCTCGTATCTTTGGCTGGAAAGTGCGGGTCGGATGCCTTACAAGGACTCTGCAGCTAACGTTGCATGCACTTCGAAAGTGATAGTCCTTCTGCAACTTGGGCGGGTGTAGTCTTCCTAAAGCGCCAGGAGCTGCAAATCACCCTGGTAGCGAACAACGCAGCGAGCAATGATGTGACACCAAGGGGAAAATAGGATCTATCTTGCATAACATGTCTGACCACGCCGTCACGGATGGTTCAGAAGTAGTGTAACGGGGATGGATGAGATGAGGGACTATGTAGCGATGACTTCGCGCGCCAAACAGAAAGAAGACCAGACCAGATCGTTCCTTCGGAGGGAGCTGCCAGCGACAGTAGTGGTAAGAGGTAGGCGGTGACAATCGCCCTCGTTCTCTCAGGACGCCCCTCTTCTGCCAAGGATCCTCTTAAGAGACTAAGCCCTATTACCCAGACGGGAGGTTGTTCACAATGCGGCCCTACGGCGAAGCTGGGAAGGCCCGTGAACTTTCTTTCCAGGGCGAATTTGGAGCCAGGAGCCTTCTTCCTCGGCTTCCCTTAATAATTAGACGATAATGGCTCCGGGCGACGATGTCCCTCGACAGGGTCAATCCCTGCGGAGTTTCACTTGCTACAAGCACCCAGGCCTACTGATAGACTATACTTGTAGTCTATGTATCCGCCTCGACTAAAGTAGGAGTATGCAAGTCGGAAGTAAGGAACCCTCGCCATCGTCCTGAGCTTCTCTGCATCCCCTGGTGCTTGGTGTAGATCTCCCATAAGCTCAGCTTACCTTACACCACCTCACGGAGGCTGCTGATCAATTCACGGATCATAGATTGCCAGAAAAAGAAAACGCCAGCATACTGCAAGTAACCCTAACGGCTGCAGTGCAACCGCATTGGGGTTGCTCAGCTGAAGAAATTAGAGCCACGAAGCCCCTTTCCACAATAATATGGCAACGAATACAATGCAACCGGGTCCATGTTCGGCGATAGATATTGTATACTAAGGGGAATGTTGACTTCCGAATCCGCCGATGAATGCACGACAATGTATGCACGCTCATCGAGGTCAACGGCGATCTCCATGCATTGAGTGGTGCTGGCGGAGACGGCAACCCTCAAAGGTCGAAAGCTCCGATCACGAGGCGGTGGGGATCCAAGCAAGCGCCGAATGAGTTTGCTTGACGTCTCATGCCTTTTCGGGCGCATCCGCCGTTGTACTCCTAGAAAACCTCGCGGTCGCGAAGGTGCTGCCGGAAGGATCTATAGACTCGACGAATAGAAATGATCCATGACCCACCAAGAGAATATAACTAAAAGACGATCTGCCGTTGGGACTTGCACTGAGACAGGTGTTCTCCACGTACTTTATACATTACCGGAACTCGTCATTGTAGGCATTCTCAAAGGTGAAAGTATGTGGATCGCCATATGAACGGGTGTGGAGATGCCGTTGAGTGTCGACTGTGCTAGACGAGGAAGGGTCTTAGGTGAAGAAGACTGATAAAGTGGGGGTGCTTTCATCCAACGCACTTGCCGTGATCTGCATACTGATGATCGGTTGAGATGCCGTTGAGTGGTCAGTAAAAGCACTTCTACCAAACCACCTGAACCCAGACTGTGTAAACGATCGTAATTCGGCAGGAGGCGATCTGCAATAGCGAGCGCAGAATAGGCGCGTCGAACGATAATGTAAGTAGCTCATGAGGGAGAGTTTTCCGGCAACAGTTTGGTTGCACAAGTGAAGTACTTCTGCTTCACGAAAACGTGGAAGCCGAGCAAGCCACATGGCGTAGGGCTGATGGGCCCTAGGTGCTTGGCATGCGCACACTCTGGACGCTGCCGAAAAGCAGTCATTGGGCGTCGACTTCTCAACGCGCGTCGATGGCAAAAGCTAGCATAATAGACGAGAACATTTCAGCTGAAATTGGTACAACGACACAATTGCCGTCAAGGACGAATTGAAACTGGGAAGAGGCAAGGGCGAACGGATGACCGACTGCGGCAATGGATATGTTGATGTGGTAATAGTCGAATATCGAGAAGGCGAAGTGGGGTCAGCACGATAGGATGAAGTCTGAACAAGCTCAGGAATAGGAAGTTCGGCATGAAGGCAGCGTCCAATAGAGAGCCATATCAGCACGGGAGCCATCGATGCTCTCGAAGATCTTTGTGAGGCGGCGTTTATAGATACCTTACTTAACGTGCTCGGACTGTGCCAAGACATCGAATCCACTCCGTTCGCTGCTCTGAGTCAAGTGTGGTCGTACAACAGAAACTTCCGAATTTCTCAGTAGGGGTAGAACAGGACAATACGAGCCCAGCTCTACCGGCGTCGATCGCTTTTCCAAATTGCCATGTCGCTCGATCGTGTGCCCGGCGAGGCGGGATTGTTCATTGGAGGGTAGGTCAGCGCATGTGATGCCAGGCCATGTGCTGCTACTCGATGCTGATGCTGAGACCAGGCTGTTTTCCATGCGGCGAAAAGAAGCCCTGAAGAAAGCTAACATTACGCACGTGGTCTCAGCCTTGTGCTTGCCCCTGGATAGAGACCTGTTCGAGGGGTACAAGCATCTCGTGCTGGAGGTGAACGATGTCGAGGATGAAAATATTCTGCAGTACTTTGCGACCAGCAATGCCTTCATTCAGGAGGGGCTCGATGGTGGAGGAGGAGTGCTCGTCCACTGGTAGGTGTCAGAGACTATAGAATGACTTCCTTATACCACCACTATTCCTCTGCGAACCCAGTACATGAAAGCGGTGCCTAAACGCCCATCACGTGTTCTTCGATAGTATGACAGGTCTTCCATGTCCCATCCCAGCAGCCAGGATGTTTCAGCTCGTTTCTGTAGCCTGCCCTACTTACTTTCCAGAAACTAATGCTGCATCTAGCGCCATGGGCAGATCCCGCTCGACCACCGTCTTAATCGCCTACCTCCTCTCTACCAATCTAACACTAAACCCTCAAGCTGCCCTTGATCTCATTCGCCAATGCCGCCCTTTCGCAGAGCCCAACTCTGGTTTCATGTCGCAGCTTGAGCTCTATCACCGTATGTCGTGTCCCTCCGATCCCGACTCACAACCCCTTTATCAGCGCTGGCTCTACCAACGGAATGTCGAAGCTTCGATAGCGGCTGGTATGGCTCCAGGGGCAGAGGAAATCAAGTTTGGTGAGTTGTCGCTAGCTGAGAAGGGGCCGAGCAAGCAAGACAGTAGCGATCATCCAAGCTCGACATGGAGGTGTCGGAGGTGCAGAACACCGCTTGCCACCTCAGAATATTTAGTGCCTCACGCTCCCCAGGCCTCGTCACAACCACAGCCTGCATTAACAAAACCTACAGCCTCTCTACCCTCAGCAGACAACAACAATTCGCTTTCCTCAGCATGCTCTCACCTGTTCCTGGATCCTCTTTCTTGGATGCGACCCGAGCTTGGAAAGGGGCTCCTGTCCGGAAGGTTGGAATGTCCGAATCCAGAATGTGGACAGAACGTGGGCAAGTACGCCTGGCAAGGCATGAAGTGTAGTTGTGGGGAGTGGGTCGTGCCGGGGATAACCATTGCAAAAGGGCGAGTAGATGAGACGAGAACTTTACCTAGTACTACGTGGAAAGATATCGGGGGTAAAATATGAGAAGAACAAAATCAGATATAGAGTGCCCTCGAAATCAGACAATGCTGGATCCGACCTTCTGACTTGACTCCGTCCTTGATCCTGATTATTGTAACGTGAAGCGCGATATCGGTCCAAGGGTGGATCTAGTCATAATGAGCGAGAAGTAGTACTGTACCGACATGCCCAGCAGAGATAACGACCGTACGATAAAGCCCAGGATTCTAGGGAAACCCTTTTACGAGGTCTTCCATATAATATAAAAAGTTTTCAGCTTCCTAACCTTACATCCTGTGAAGTACAAAGACTTGTAGCCATTAACGGATGTTGTTACTGTGGAAAGCGCTATCTCTTCAAAAACGATAGCCGGAAGTTGCCAACCTCCTTCATTGAGTCTCCAGGATCTTCTTGATGCACGAAATTGGACCATTGGAGCAGCCCACCTGATCGGATGGGAATATGCCACTCGAATTTATTGTATCTCGATGTAGGGTTTTGGGTGGTCAGGTCTTACCGACACGCAATCCGAGTGCCGGATCTAGTGCTGTTTAGCAACCTTAGTAGACTGTCAGCACCCTAATGAATGCTGGCCCCGTAGGATGATGGTCCCGGGTATCGAGGCTGAGAACCCGTAGTTCGGCTGGCCGCCTGATCGCCTCCGTCATCGGCGTCCAGGATAGCAATCCTGAAGGAGCGGTAGGCGGCCCTACCGGCAGGCGGCGAGGGATCTTGTGTCACCTCTACCCCATTGCTGCAGGCATTTGCAGGCATATTCGAGACGAGGCGATTGTGTGGAGACGCACGGCCGCAGATGCATCGAATAACACATACGGCATGTATCTGCAGCATTGCCTCGGATGGGAAGGGTGAATCCTGCTGACATCGCCCAGTCATAAGCGGTGATGGGTCCGAAAGATGTGTTGGAAGACTTCCTGAAGGATGTGAGGCCAGAGCATCGAGCGACCCTCTAGGTGCCTGATGTTTCTCGGATTGGTGCCACGTAAGTCAGAAGGCTGTCATGCAATCGCGAAACCTACCATACCCTTTCATACTAGGCTATTAGGTACAGAGGGGAAGTAGTTGGGGCTCCGAAGGCGTTCGCGGTTCCTCTTGGCAATCTCTGCATTTCGTATTCGATCCAGTCGTTTCTGAAAGAAGACTCTAGGTTCCGGTCAGCTTGCTGACAGAGCTCCTCGCTTGAAGCTGACAGAGATGGTGAAAGCTACTTGTGTAAGGCGTAGATACGAGGCCCCTCATCAGACGCTGCGGGCGCCTGCTTGCTAGTGATCGCTGTGATCTAGGTGCACTGTGGTAAGCAGACGCTGCCATGGTGCTCCGTGCTGCAGATGAGGATCTGCACGACTGCGCACCTCGTCATTCTTTTCCTTCTCCATCTTAGCGTCATCATCGTCCGCTTCTGTTACCTTTGGATCCTCCTTTTCCTTGTCTTTGCCTTTCTCAGAGTCTTTGGCTTTCTTGTCCTTGGACTTTTTCTTCTTCTTCAACTTCTCTTCGTACTCTTTCGTCACCAGCTCAACTTCCCGATCCATTTCTTCTTTCCTCTTTTTGGCCGCTGCATCGGCGTCGTCGACGATTGGGGAAGCAAACCCCCGATCCTTGAGATGCGCTTGACATACGTAGAAGAAATCCTCGAGTATGTAAGCCTTCGTCTTCACAGCTCTGCTGTGAATATAAAGGTACCTTGTTATCCGGGGTAATTAGTACTGTTGCCGTAGGCTTGTAGCATATGTCACAAGGCTTCGTCGACGTTTCCGCAACTTTTCGGAGATGCCAGACATTCGATAAAGTCATTCCAGCTGCGAAGGAGAAGTACAAATCCTCGGAGTTGCCTTATCTTGAACCTAAGGGTTGAAGAGAAGATAGATTGAAGGGAATGGAGGAGCCGAAGGACTTGCTAGAGAAAGCCCTTGAGGCAACCCTAGATGAAGTCAGGTGAACGACTCAAGTTCAAGTATACTTATCACCGTACAAACTAAGCATGGCCTACCTACATGTACGATGCTGCCTACTTTATGCATACTCATCTACTGGCCAGTGTAGGTTCTGACATATATGGCGCCACGTAGTAGCACATGAGTCCCCTGCTGTCCATTATTGCCCTTTATTCACTATTTTGATTCTAGCACCATACATAAAGTAGGTGCATATCTATACAGAACCTGCTATGCCATGTTAACCCATGCCCTTGGTATAATGCAATCACGCTGTTAAACATCTCTTGATTCATCACAGATATAGAGATTGTGCGGCCACTATATCCCTCCGGACCTTCTTCAGTGATTCTTCAAACTTCTGCTCCAGATCGTCACTCCCCATAACCTTCGCAGCTTGCGCCATCTGCCTCAGCAGCTCCTCTAATCGTCGGAAAAGTCGGATCAAGCTGCCTTCGTAGACGTCCGTCATTTTGCAGATTGCTGAGAAAGACTTGCCGTGGGCCCAGGAGTAAACCACCTCCATGAGTTGGTATTTGAAGCCCTCCACGTATTCGTCTTCATTAAGCGGCAATTTACTCTCTTGTGAGACCTTTGAGATCACCCTCGCCATTGCTTGCACCTCGCGGAAAGGCTTTGCTAGCTCCTCTTTCAGGGCCGGACATTCTGCTTTCTCCTCGAAGATAAATACGCTCAGCACCGCAGCGCACAATTCTGGTGTCAGCTCGTTGAAGAATCTATCGAACAGTAGCTCACTTAGGAGTAGCTCATCTCCTGTACTGATCTCGCAGGCGACTCGAGCCTTGAGCTGCACAACCTCGGCGTCGTTGATGAAGCCGAAGCGACGGAGGACGCGCTTTCGACATTTCAGCTCGTCAAGTTGTATGATCGACAGGGCAGCTGAGATCCTTTTCTTGACGGCTTTGATCTTGTCTTGGATATGTACCTTATCTGCATACTGGTTGTAGAGCTCTGGCAGGCGAGGCGAGTTGTGCAGTGGATTGGATAGGAGCCGGGATTCTAGGACTTCGATTTTCTGGCACTATCTTTAGTATGATAAGCGATACGACGAAGTGGACAGGGACGTACTCTGAGTAATTTCTTGAAGGAGGCGTCGGTAATGCCCATGTTCTCAATGGGGTCCAGGACAGCAATGCCGTCTGGGAATCGGCGTTTCACCTCTTCCAAATTCTTCCGAACAGCGTTACGCTGGTCCGCAGGCTTCAGGTCCGGTGGCAAGAATAGCCTGAGATGCCCAATAGAATCAATGGCGCTAAGCAGCACGGGCACGACCTCCATTCTTCCCTTCTCTCCATCGGCAGGAGGCCTGATGCCTGGCGGCAGCTCATGGAAAGTTTTTGTTCCATTGGAGGACGCATCGGCTACTTGTAGCAATACATCAATGACGAAGGACTCCTGTGGTATTATGTCCTCCTGCTTCTGCCCTTTGCCTGGCTTGATAGGTGTAAAATTGACAACGGCTCCCCATCCGAAATCATGCTCTTGATGCTTAATTTTAACCAGGCGCCCGCTTTGCATGAATGGTAAGGAGTAGTTGGGGTGGTTGATGACGTCGCGCATGTCTTTGGTATAAGTTTTGAGCTGTTGGCGTAGATCATAGCATTCCTTGACCATTGTCTCGTCGGCAATGTCAAAGCCGTCCCGCTGGGCTTCTAGCTCATGTAGCTCTTTCAAGTCCATCAGTGACAATTTGATGTAGGGAGAAAAGGAATCTGTCACATACCTTTTTCGAGTCCAGAGACGCTTGCAGTATTCTGAAATTGGTAGAAGCAACGTTCCAACATAAATTCAGGGGAAATACCTTCAACCCTCATGAGATTCAAGATCATATTGTAGCCTAGGTAGAAGGCTGAGTTTAGCTTGTCCTGCTCGCCACGCACAATCTCTTTCGCCACACCAGGTTCCATCTTCTCGTCGATCATCATGATGACAATCCCTCGATCATCAAGCCCACGTCGCCCAGCGCGTCCAGACATTTGTACAAATTCTGAAGGCGTAACCCATCGCTGAGATACGCCGTCGAACTTACGGACGCTAGTGAAGACCACGGTCTTTGCAGGCATATTCAATCCTATCGAGAAGGTCTCGGTGGCGAACAAGACCTTGATCAAGCCCTCCTGGAACAAGATCTCGATAGTTTCTTTGAGGATAGGTAGAAGTCCAGAATGATGAATGCCAATACCCCTCTTGAGTAGGGGCAGGATATTCTGGATTTGTGGCAATTGTTTGTCCTCTTCTGTCAGCATCTCAAGTGCGCTATTGAAGACCTTTTCCACCATAGCTTTCTCAGAGTCCTCATTGAAAGTCAGATTACTCATTTGAAGGGCGTAAGACTCGCACATGTTCTTGCTGAAGCTGAATACAATGACCGGATTATAATTCTTCATCATAATCATCTTGACAATCTTGTAAATATCTGATGCACCTTTGGTGCCCCCTTTGTTGAGCTTCTTATCTTTGCCGCGTCCTTTTCGCTTTGCCATTGCGTCGGCGGGATCATCGCCCTGCTTATCGGCTATGGTTGTCATAGCTCTATTGAAGTTATCCTCTCGAAAGACTCCTTTCTCGTCGACAATTAGATGAATCCCATCCGCTCCAGCAGGGAAGAAGTAATGCTGCAACGGCGTGGGACGAAAGTCAGTGTATACGACGTGACATGGTTGGCCATGTGTCTTCGTTATCCATTCTGCAAACTGCATTGCATTCGGTATAGTAGCAGAGAGGAAGACGTAGCGAACTTTATCCGGTAAAAGTATGATCGTTTCTTCCCACACCACACCCCGGGTTTTGTCGCGCATGTAGTGAATTTCATCGAAAACAACCCAGGCTACTTCTCGCATGATTTCAGAACCTCTGTAAAGCATGGAACGTAGGATTTCTGTGGTCATGACTAAACATGTCGCGGTGGGATTGATGGTTACATCTCCGGTCATGAGCCCAACGTCCCCAAACTCTGCTGCAAACTCCCGATATTTCTGGTTGCTGAGCGCCTTGATAGGACTTGTGTAGATGACCCTCTGATTGTTTTTGAGACTCTGTGCAATAGCGTATTCCGCTACTACCGTCTTTCCAGCGCTTGTATGCGCAGACACAAGGACACTTTCGCCCCTCTCTATGGATGCAATTGAGACCTTCTGGAAGGGATCGAGGCTGAAGGGCCAGGTGCGTGCAGGCGTTTCCGGAGGGATGTGCTGCGAAATAGGGACATATGTGTAATCTGGCGGCAATGCGACCTGATGCCTGACTTGATGGTGTAAAACAACTGCATCTCCCTCTTTCGAAGCTTGGAGCCCAGCAGATGCCGCGACTTCCCTCGACTGTTCGGTCTCGAAAGCATCGGTTACTACTGGCTCAGCCTCTGGTTCGCGCCGTTGTCGTTTCGACTTTGGGAGAGGTACACCATCCGCTTCCGCGTGACCGGCTGCTGATACCTCACCGTTGGGTGCTTCTGCCATTCGCACATCTCCGTCTCCGTTCGCGGCACCATGTATCTCTTTTGTGTCCCCATTTGCTTGCCTTTTCTTACTCCGGTCTTTCTTGGGCTTGGTCTGTTTCGCGGCGTCGGTAGATCTGGTGGCATCGGACGGTTTGTCGTCGATGGCGTCGAAGAATTCGTCCATATTTAAGGTAGATCATAGATCAGCACTTAGCTGTAGGATAGAATTTCTATCTACGTGACAATATCCAAGATCAGATGTCGGAGTTCCTTTCCTGAATCTTTAGCGCAAACTTTTGCCGAGCCGAAACAAAATGCGGAATTGTAGCGTCCAACCTTTTCAGCTTCAGAAAACCTTCTCTACCTGAATAAACTATTTGACACCAAGGGTTCCTTGAGACTGTTTGTTGATCATAGAACTTTCCATGGCGGACGACGAACGAAGAAGTTCCAAGCGGTCGCGCTTCGACCAAACGGAACCAGAGGTCAAACGTTCTTCTCGCTTTGACCGACGTTCTCGGTCTCCCACCAGCAGACGCTCTGAGACTAGACGCAGCAGGAGTCCTCCAACAGCTACCAAGGTCTCCAGCCCTGCGACAGAAGGGGCTAAGAGTCCCTCAGATCCCGCAGCCGCAGCAGGTAGGAGAATCCTTGTCATAAGGGATCAAGAACGATTACTGATGCGCAATAGCTGCGGCAGCTGCTCGCATCAATGCTTCAATACAAGCTAAGAAAGGCATTCAGCATGTTGACGTTCCCCCGATACGTCCTGTATGCCATCGCCCTGTTAACCCTGGGGTCCTTCTGCTGACTGTCTACAGACTGTCTCAAGTCCTGCGCTTAAAGCAGCTTCGCCCGCTGGAGCATCTGGCTCAAGCACTAGCAATATCAATGGCGACATGTACATCGCGGATGGCGACTATATCAAGGACATCGAGGTCAACGATCTCCGAAATAGATATACACTGACCAAGGGCGCAACACAGAAGATGGTAAATATACTTGTCATATCCACTGATTCTCCTAGGCATCTATACACACCCATTGAAATGATACGGTTTCCTTCTCCTCTGTTTCTGCTTGTGGAAGAAAGTCTGAAGCTTACACTGAGATGCTTAGCATTCTCCATACCCCTTTTTGCATCTGCTGACCTCGGCTGCGTGACATCTAGATCAAAGAAGATACTGGCGCCGGTACGCAGAATACCCGACTAAATACAAACTTTAGAGACAATTTGCTCATAGTGTAAAGATGTCACCACCCGAGGAAACTACTACCCCGACAAGAGCATGGCTACCGCAGCAGTAAGTGCACAAAGTCCCTACAGAGATTACCAATGCTAATTTAGCGATAGAATCCTCCGCTCTATCTTCACATTACCAGCACATCCAAAGTAGGCCTCGAGAAGGCTGTTGAGAAAATCGAAGAGCTCATGAAACAAGAACTACCCAATCTGGTCGATGAGCGGCGCTTCCGACGGCGCGAACCCGATCCTGTCGAGCGTGACGAGTTTGGACGGCGCAAGTGGCCCGAAGAGCGAATTCCTATCGATCTGGAGCCCATACCAGGCTTCAATCTCCGAGCCCAAGTAGTTGGTCATGGAGGCTCCTATGTTAAGCATATCCAGCAGGAAACTCGATGCCGTGTCCAAATCAAAGGCCGTAATTCCGGCTTCATGGAGCACGGTACGAATCGCGAAAGCGACGAGTCCATGTACCTCCACGTGGCGTAAGGCTTTGCAACCCCTAAGCAACCGCTTGTGCAGTCCTGCTAACCATTTCACCAGCGGACCTGACCCTAAAGAAGTTGAGCGTGCCAAAGAACTGTGCATAGATCTCCTCACCAACGTCCGTGAACAATACGAGCGCTTCAAGGAGAACCCGCCACAGCGCAGCTATGGCGGGAATAGCTACGGCGGCGACCGCTCTAACGCGTATGGTGGATACGGAGCTTATGGACAACAATCGCCAGCGACGCCCGCTGCACCAACACCCGCCCCGCCAGGCGTGAGTGGAGCGTCCAGCCCCACGGACTACAGTGCGCAATATGCACAGTACTATGGCGGTCAGGATCCATATGCGGCGTACGGTGGATATCAGAATTATATGGCGTACTACCAATACTACCAGCAACAAGCGACGCAGCAACAGGCAGCTCCAGGAGCACCTCCGCCAGGCCCGCCTACTGAAGAGCCGCCTCCACCACCGCCGCCAAGCGGAAGCCCACCAGCCAACGGAGGTTACAACTCGGTATGTCCATCCTAGATCGATAGGCTACATTTGAAAGCGCTAATGGAAGCTGTTAGGTCCCGCCGCCACCAGGTATGTAACACTGGCGTGTTGCGGGCTGGTCACAACCTGAGAAAGGGAGATTCTCCAATGCGACAACAAGCTGGGTGACATTTTCTCCCCATCCTTTCTGAGAGCTTTCTCCACCTTGTCCCTATTTTCTAGGGTAACTGTGGGTCCGAGTTTGCGATTCTTTCCGGGTATATCCCAACTTTCAAGCGGATTCGGAGGATTTCAAGTGTGGAGCAGCACTAGCGCAGACGGCTTACTGAATATCGAGAATGTATCTAACAGACAGCCTTTCTTCCATGAGTATCGCTCAATCCACTCCAGTGTGTTTGATACGGTACTTGGGGCCGCTTATCACTCGTTTTCTGACATGCCTCGGCTCGCTGTGTTCTTGCTTTCCTAAAGCTGAAAGGACTCTCGTTGACAGGTTATGCCAGGAAGGAGCTTGAGCGACATTTAGCAATGCTCAAATCAACCCCATTCATTGCTCGAAAAGAGGCAGGCGCCGAGAGCCTCGGGTAAACGCGCTCTATCTGCGTCATCGTTCAATCTCCCGTCATCAATCAACCCATTCACATCATGCCTTTAACCAAGAAGAAGACTCCTTCAGTTGACCTCGATTTCACACTACGTCGAGTGTTTGGCAAGTCTGCTTTCAGGTACTCAGCAATAGAACGCCTGCCGCGCCTCTCCTGACTGTTTCAATACCTAGACCCTACCAGCGGGAAATCATAACCGCAGCGCTTGAAGGCCACGATGTGTTCGTCCAAGCCGGTCAAATACCCGATGAGTGTTTCGAAAATGCTCATACGCTGACAAGTGCACAGCAACCTCCTTTGGCAAAAGCCTTTGCTATCAACTGCCCGCCGTTATCGACCATGGCATCACTATTGTCATCTCACCACTCTTGGCCCTTATGAACAACCAGGTCGCCGCCCTTCGTGCAGCAAACGTACAAGTGGCAACACTCAACTCGAGCACACCATACTCTGATAAACAGTCCATACTCGACGATCTCAGATGCGGTACTTCTCCTCTCTTCCCACACCCACCATTCTGCCACTGACTAGCTCGAGGTCATCCTCTGACTCGCCTCCTCTACATCACCCCAGAGTACACCCTGACCGAAACCTTCCGTAAACGCCTCTCGACCATCCACAGCCAAGGTGAACTTTCGCGTATCGCCGTTGACGAAGCCCATTGCATCTCCGAATGGGGCCATGACTTCCGCCCCGCTTACGCCCACCTTTCCTACTTTCGTACTACTTACCCTTCTGTCCCTTTGATCTGCCTTACTGCAACCGCCACCCCTACAGTACGGAAAGACATCATCAAAACTCTCGGCCTCGATCCCGCTACCCTCCAAACCTTCTGCACCACCACCGTGAGTTTGTTGCGAGAACATTTCCTAGTTCGTCTGGCGCGCAGAAAGAGCCCTGGGACATATTTGAGCAGCATGCGCTCCAAACATATATCCCTTGGCTCGACTCACTGACTCGGAAACGCAATGCTGACTTCGAAGACTTATAGTCTCGGCCCAACCTCCACTACGAAGTCCGCTTCACTAGCGACGCTAGTGACATCCGTTTTTACTCCCTCCTCGCTTGGCTGCGCGCCATCCACTCCCGCCGTACCTCAGACCCCGCCCGTGCTCAGGAACTCACGGCCTTGCGCCAGCGCGCCGACGCCGTCAGCGGCATCATTTACACCTCGCTACGCTCAGACTGCGAATCCCTTGCCTCTCGCCTCCGCGCCAATAACGTCGGCGCGGCGCCCTACCACGCCGGCCTCTCAGGCCTTGACCGCAATGAGTGCCAGCGGAAATGGCTCGAAGGGCAAGAAGGCTATGACATCATTGTCGCAACGACAGCGTTCGGCATGGGCATCGACAAGCAGGATGTGCGGTTTGTGGTACATTGGTGCTTGCCGAAGTCATTCGAGGGTTACTATCAAGAGGCGGGCAGGGCGGGGAGGGATGGGAGGGCGGGAGCCTGTGTGTTATTCTATTCGAGGGAGGATAGAGACCGCGTGGCATATAGGTTGGCGAGGGACAACGCCGAGAAAGGCAATGCAGGAAGTGCTTACGGCGATGGCGAGGAACGGGTGTTGAGTACACAGGCGCAGGGGCGGGCGACGAGTTTCCAGGAGCTGGTCAAATACTGTGAGGGAACGAAGATCTGTCGACATCGCTTCATCAATGGGTTTTTCGGGGAAGAGGACGGCGGCGCCGCGGACAGGCCGGTGAATGAAATTGAGGATGAGGATAAGGCACAGGGGAAGAAAGAAGATCGGGAGGGTAAATGGGCTGGCTGCGATTTCGCATGCGATTACTGCAAAGATTCTAGGGACTTGAAGCAGAGAAAGAAGGAGGGACTGGCGAGTGAGGAGTGGGTGTCGACGCAGAGGGATAAGGAAGGGGAAGAGTGGTACGGTGAGGGAGAATAAACCAAGTATGGAGGTGTTGTGGCATAAACAACTTGAAGGAAACAACTTCATGAGTACATGAGTTTATGATACGAAGTACAAGGCGTCCAGTACTTTGGCAAGGCTGCCCCACTTCCAGAGCTTACTTACCATTCCGAAGAATTACTTGTGTTGCAGACCTTCTCATCAAGAATCTTCGTCTCCTTGGATGAGTCAACTTACCTAGCAGCGTCTCATATAAGCAAAGTACTCATCGTGGATCGCTAAGAGTACCAAAAAGCGTTCGATTACTACTTGTAGTACCTGGGGACACTGTACCATCGAATGGACACGAACCTGGACCTTGAGAGTACAGCGGCAAGCGAAAACCGACCTCAAGGCGCTGCGCAACCCTCCCCGGGCCCTTACGATGGTTCAGCTTCTGATTGTGACTCCATAGAACCGAGGCAGCTGGTCTCGGAGAAGCCTGCCGATGGGCTCAAGCAGCGCTTTCTAGACAGACTTGCGGAGGTCTTGCTCGTGAAAAATCTCCCTCACGTCGCCGAGTCTTCTGCGGGCATCTCAAGTGAGATGGGGGCGTTAAGCGTGCATCGCCGGCGGCGGCACCGAGGAGAGATTCAACAAAGACTTGCGCTTGACAGAGGTCAAGACAATCATGACTTGGTTTCACAGCCTGACCCATATGATGGAAAAGAGCTCCAACGAGTCAACGCAGTTTGGCTACCTGGCAAGGGGGGAGCACCATCGCTTGTCAAAATTCCAATCGTTTCCACGCCGAAGGAGTACCATGGCCGGGACTATTTCAGCAGCTTCATACCATGCTTCCGTGACTACTAGGGCCTGCATGACCTAGAGAAGTCTCTGCACAGTTTCATTGCCAGAGAACAAGAGCTTGGAACGACCAGCGGTCTTTACTATATCTATTGGACTGACGATGATAATTTGCAGCCAAACCTGTGCCTGGTGGAACTTCTTCTTGGCGGTCTCTCGACTCTGCCTGCTCACCGTAGATTCTGGTGTGGGGACGTCTTCATCGTGAAGTTGCATGAGGACGAACGTGGTTGCGAATATGACGACCAAGGAAATTTGAACATCGTCGATGTGCCAATCGAGTTCCTTGGGGCCCCACAATTCATGCGTTCCATCTTCGCGAATCTATATGAGCATAAGGAGCTGGAAAGGAAGAGAGTCGAGCACGCTCGTATGCTAGAATGTAGCCAAGACTGGGACCGTGCGAAAGCCCTGATTTATGAGGCGATGTAAGTCACCCATGCTATCTGTCAACAGGGGCTATTCCACACTCCTGTCGTTAATGCGCCACACAGGACTCCAGCTGAGAAGGAAATGCTCCAGATCTTACCCCCAAATACGCTCGAGATGTTAATGATGACACCGGGTAAGTATGCCCATGACGGATTCCTTCCCACTGGAGAAATCCACCCTTGTAGCGAAGATCCAACGAAAGTCGGGATTGAAGGCTATGAAAACCCCTCAGTTTTGGAGCAGATGGGCTGGGAGGGTTTCTCGAGCGATCATCTCTGACTGTAATTGACCGCGCGGGCATCGCTTCAGGACTACGTTCGCCTCTGGACTACGTTCGCATCTCGAGCCTAAGATCGCAACATAAGAAGAATATTACAAAGAGCTAGCATTGAACTCGTCTCACAGAAACATTCTAGCTTCCAGTCGTGGCCTGGATGGGGGCTATGTACTGAGACCCCTAAGCTATGCGGAAGGCATATCCGACCAACACACCATCTCTGATAATCTATCCGCGCGCAGAACCGCCGTCTTCCCATGGAACATACAAGTCCATCCCTCAACGACCAAAGATTAACGGGATCAGGGATACAACCCATCAGCCTTTACCCAAAGCACGCAGCAACAAGAACAACATCCGACGCTACGAAACCTTTGGCCCTAGGTTACGTGCTGGAGTAACCTTGAAATTTAACAAGTTCAAATCACCGACCACATGTAAAGAACCTTCCACCACAAGCCACAGTGCAACCGCCTAGTCTAGCAAAGGATGAGCTCGTCAAAGCTCATACAATCTACAGCTAGCTAGATAGTACTCCCCACTACCCTACTCTCCATCCTTCATTCCTGCTTCTTCATTCCACCACATCGATCATTCTCCCCTCCCCCCCTCCCCCTCTCAAACCATCACACTAAATGAACGAAGCCCCACGAGCCTCCCTCGATCACTATATCACACCAAAAACCCTCTACATCATTTAATTCCGAACCGCGTCCCAAGCGCCAAGATCTCGTATCTTAAGCGCAAAGTCTCGAGTTGAAATCGATAGACCTGGATGGCGATGAAGATGTTGTGGTTGGTGGTACTGTTTGTTGTCTTGGACCGTGTTCTTGATGAAGGTGTGGACGAATATAAGAGGGAGAATTAGGCGAGGGTGGTTGGGTGAGGGGGAAGTGGGGGAGGAAGGGAAAAGGGGGGAAAGATGGTGCGGTATTGCACTTCTGATATGAGGAGGGTTCGTGGGAACTTATTCACATTGACACAGCATAGGCCGAAGGGAAGAGAAGCAAAGGAGGGGTGTACGCACCAGCGTCTTTCCAATATCGGGGAGCTGGGAAGCTCCCGTAATTCAATACAGCATAGACGAGGCCTAGAGAAGAACAGGGAGACGAAATCGTCACGCATCATAAACCCTCAGCCGCATGCCAAAGACCCCCCTCCAATTTCTCGCTACGTACATGATCCCCTCCCCTTCTACTCCGTCGAGCCATAACCCTGCACTTGACATATAAGACGGAGAAGGCTGTCCAGACCAATTTCTTTCTGTACATACACATGCACCCCTGAATATCTGCATTCCCAGAAGTCGATTGATGGAATGGGAAAACACACGCTGCACATCGCCAACCCCTTTCCATTGCGTGTGGACACATGCTCCGCTTTATTCTGGCCTTGGCATTTTCTTCTACTCCTGCCCGAAGCCGACGGTGTTCTCCACCGCGATGGTGAGTTTCGCGGTTAGGGTCGTGTAGTCCTTGTACTCGGGTAGATCGAGGCGGTTGAAGCTGTTTGGTGCTGTGTTAGCTCCCGGTGTCTTCGTTGCTGCTCATGCAGGCAAGTTTGAGTTAGGGGGTGAATGGGGCATACCAAGTATGAGACTTCGGCAGAGCGTCCACAGCGCCCGTCGTCTTCTCGATCGTGAATCTTCGCGGGCCGTCGCTGCCTTGTAGATCCTTGAAGCCGTTGACCGGTATGCGGGACGTGCCGGTTGCGAACTGCAGGAGGCGGGATTTCTGCTCGGGGTCCCAGCCGCGGATGCACTGTGGGTGTCTTTAGCAAACTTGGACTATAGGATAGGCTGATGGGTGGGAGGCATACCTTCCAGAAATTCTGGATGACCGGGTCGGACTCGGTGTAGCCTCTGTAGTCTGTATGCTTCTTCCAGTCCTCGACGTCGATGTCGGCGATACCGCCGATCAGAAGCTCGAGTTCGCGCTCGTCGAAGACGTTGACTAGGTCCGGGGGGATGAGCTCGTTGAAGCCGGTGGCGAAGGCGTTGAATTGCTCTTCGACGCGTTTCTGAATGCGCCATGTGGTGACGAGGCTACTGATGGTTAGCAAATCTGATCGGTATGTGTTGGTTAGGCGGGCCACATGCTCTATGTATTCTTTTTTGTTTTCGTTGGTGACATCGATATCCCGCCCACCGGGCTTTAGGTCGATCACGCGCGTTTCACCGAAGCTCTCATCATCCGTGGAGAAAGTTAGGAATAGGCTGTCCGAAATGTCGTTTTCCCTGCCATGAGTAAGCTGCAAGATAAATCGCTCTAGGCGTCCTTCAGCTTACAGTGCCCAATGTAAATTCTTGTGAAGATCAGCGTCCACGCCTTCCATGTCGTCTAGGGTGACCTTCTTCCGTAGAACCATCTTGTAGAAAGCACCGATGAAAAAGGCGTCTAGGAAGCGCCGATGAAAGATTGCTAGACCTACTACTCTGCCGATGAATTTGAAGTAGTTGAGATGTTCGGGGTTGATTCCGGAGTGAGGGTTTATTTGCAGGGTGTAGTTGTCGTGAGCGGAGTATTCGAAGAGACAGTAGAAAGGATTGAACATTTCGTGGGATAGGAGGAAGAAGAACTCTCTGCAAATTGTGTTAGCTTCATGACCAATTTCTCATGCCATTGGCGGCCGTACCTTGATAAACCACCATAATCTAGCCCATCCTCGCCGTCAAATTTGATCATCAAGCGTTTCTTCAATTCGTTTGCATTCTGCCGCATGACTTCGGCGTATGAATCTTCAAAGATATGACTTCGCCTAACCTTCACATGGCATTGCCCTGATAAGATTCGAAGAGCTGGTTGCGACCTGAAATAGATCAATTTCCGGCGGAAGTCACGCTTGTACTGCGGAACATTCTGATCGAGCGATGACGGTAGACGTGGGTCATCCCAAGTCGTAGTCTTCGTGTTGTGATCCACAAAATAAACCCTTGCGGTATTGGTGAGCCGCATTTCCCATCCACTAGGTAGAGCCCCCAGTTGTGAGACAGGCTGCGTTTGAATAGTCGTGTTGTTACCGTTTGGGTTTTGCCCGTACATGCGAATGTACTGTTGCCTCCGCGGGTCTACCCAAGTGGTGGTCCTTGTGTTATGGTCTACGAAGTAAGATCTGCCCTCGGGTGTATGCCTCTGTTCCCAGCCAGCAGGCAGCTCTCCGGTCCCTGCGGTCGTTGCTCCAGTTGCCATCATAGAGACTGCATTCGCCGTATTCCCAGTGTTTGGTTGCGCGTCTGTCAGACCTGGTGAATTAGCTCCAGTACGATCCTCTGGGAGCATGCGACTCTGATGTGCTCGTCGCTCCATCTGAGTGTTCGCTTCCATTGCTGTCCGTTGATCTCGCTCGTTGTAGGACGCGGACGGCCGCGTCCAGGTCGTGGTCCGTGTGTTATGATCAACGTAATACGTCCTTCCCAAATTGTCTTCTCGCCTTTCCCAACCTGCCGGTAGTCTGCCCTGGCTGTCAGCAAACGAGCTTAGACTTCGGCCTCCACCTGGGCCAGGTGGTGGCTGCCCGCCGTTAGGTTGCGACGTAGGTGGTACTGGCCCTGACGGGGCTTGAGGATGTCCCGGACTGCGTGGCGGATGGTGTTCTTGTGGGCCGTCACTGCTGGGTCCGTTCGTGGATATCGGTGAGCGAGGAGGGCCTCCGTTGATGGATGATGGACCCGCTCCGTTCGCAACAGAAAGCGATGAACCCGGTTGCCCACTAGTATTGGCAGTTGGTCCAAGTGTCGTAGAAAGATTAACGATGAGCTTTCCATGAACCACTAGATTGTCGTTTGACTTTTTAAGGTCCCTTGTGAGCATTTCTATATGAGACATTGTCAATCTATTGTCCCATGCTTCTTCACAAGACAGCGTGACAGACCATCTCCACCAACATCCAGATCTATGACTGATCCTATGCGCACATTGATGACTCCTAGGAAACCTTGATCCTTCTTTTTGAACTTCTTCTGGTCGAAAATCTGTATTGCCAGTATACTGTCTTCCGATGCTCGCCTGCACTGTAGTCAGCCTCCATCCGGCCAAGGTACACATCGATCAATATTCGAACATGTCAAAGCTTTCGTTCCAGTATGGATTCAGGGTCTTCTTTATTACTGAAGTCGTGCGCGTTTGCTCTCCGCCAATTGTCGCCACGGCGAAGGGATCTGGAAATCCTGCAAAGTGTTCAACACGGCTCGTACAGCTTCCTATGTTCTACGTAGCTTACTGAAAACATCGCGCTTGTAGAGGCCGTCGGCAGCAATGACTGTAATAGATAAGCCTAGATGTTTCCCCGAAATTCTTGACATAGAGGCATACTTGTGACCCTGAGGTTGGGAGCTCTAAAGTCTCGACATTAGTAGGAACGATTCGCACGGCTTCCAGCACACCTACTGGGGCAAATCCGAATCCATCCCGGGTTGCTGGTCTTCTCACACCACTCCTACTCGGGGATAAATGACGGCCCAAGGCGCAGAGTGACTACGGTGACAGCTTCACAGCTCAGAAATGGTAGAGCGCTCGCGGTGTGACAGACAAGGCTAGCTTCCCAAATGTGAGTGATTGTGGCAGTGCAGCGTCATTGGAGTTGAGAGGCGAGATTCAGCCGGTGCGAAGGCGAACCAGCAAGCGTAGTGTTTATATCGTAGAGGATATATCGAGTCGAGTACGGAAGTCGAGAGACCCTGAAGAAATAGAAGCCAGCAACGATGGAGGGAGAGGGTGCGTCAGGTACGTTTCTGATAGTGTGGATGTTCTGATGCCATCGAATTGCGGGGGTCAGAGAGTTGCGTTTCGAAAGCCGCTTGTTCCACTGCTCAAAGTCACACCAACACAACGTCTATTGACTTCGAACATGAGCAGCACGTTTTGAAGAGATGTCTTCGCCGGTGTAATGATTTGGGCCCTGGCTCCTCGGTTTCAGAAGTTCAAGACGTCTGACATCATCTTGCAAAGTGAAGCAAGCACTCCGCGTTGCCGCTTCCGCACGACAACTTTTGGTCTACAAAATATTGAAGATTGCAGTTTAGTCTAATTTGACACGAATTGCGCAACTCGCAGGATTTGCAGAAGAATTCACGTTCCAAGGTAGCAGTCGGTCATTAAGGAGAGAAATAGATCCATGGAGATTGGGTCATTGTCGAGATCCTACCTTCTTTAAAAAATCCGAGAAAGTCGCATTACCAGTACAATTAACCATTTCGCCAATGCAGCACCTAATACGGTGCGTAGCCTCTCGGTCTACCTCTGTAGCCACCACGGTATCCACCACGAGGAGAACCCCTATCATATCCTCCTCGATCATAGCCCCCGCCTCCGTATCCGCCTCTCGCATACCCACCTCGGCCGCCGCGAGGCCCACCACGTCCTCCCCGGCCACCCCGGGTCATGCCTGGTAGGTTTGTGCGTTTTGGTACGACCTGCGATGAGGATGATTAGTGCTGGAAAGATAGAAAAAGGTAGATTGGAGAATGAACCCACCTTAAGATTTCTACCTCGGAACATGCTCTCATTCAAGACAAGAGCTTGGCCAACCAGGTTGGGCTCCGTGAACTCCACGTACGCATACCTGCATCATTCCATTAGCGATCCATCTCTTGCCAGGCAGCGACAAGACAGCGGCAGATGTTGATGGTGGAGGCGGGCGTAGGGCGTCAGGATAAACCCCTAGTAAAAGAGACGAACCCTTTAGGGTGTCCAGTGAATTTGTCCAAGAGTATGGTGACCCGGTTGATTGAGCCACAACTCTGGAAATGGGACTGGATTTCCTCTGGCGAAGCGCCATAATCCACGTTCCCCACAAATATACTCCGCGCATCGATGTCCTCCTTATCCTCGCGCATATCGTCGTTATGATCCAGGGATGCTTGCATCTCGCGCAATTTGGCAGCTTCGGCCTCCATCTCGGCGACCCTCCTTTTCATCGCCGATATCTCCTCCTTAGACAACGTAATCAGCTTCTTCTCTTCAGCAGCGCCTCAAAGAATCCATGTCCGCCTGGAATACTGCTTCGCAAGAACATCAAAAGTGGTCTTACTTCGTCATCTCCGCCTTCTTCCCGATCTTGCAGGCGGTCCTCTTCGGCTTTGATTCCATTGTCAGACATGATTCCTGTCGCGCACCGATGATGGCTTCTGGTTGAGTAAATCGATGCCTTCCGAGGGCTGTTGAGCTATTTTTTGCAGTCAGAAATGGCGAATAATGACGAGAGCCTAGCGACCCTCTAAGTTCAAGCTGCCAAATGAATGTCAATTGCTATGAGTGAATAAAGAAATCAATTTCTGCATGCGTCGGAGCTCGAGGCTTGAGAGCTTGAGGCTTGAAATATTTGCCGACACTAAATTAGCGTGACGGTTTAATTCATCCTTCTGTCATCTATCCCATCTTTCGTGAGCAATGTAAGCTGAGTATGACAAGCCAAGCTTCAACCCGGGCTACTTGCGGTGTTCTTCAGCTCTTCGCAAAGCATGCATCACTTTCGAATAGAATTGGGTAAGTGGAAGAGCAAGCCCGCAGTCGTCCGAACGGAAAGATTACCGGCCAGAAGAACGCGACGACGCGATTGAGGATTCCGTCACTGGAACTCTATATGTACTTAGTCGTCAATACATCAGTCTTGTCACTGTCGCTCTAAGCGTCTTATTCCTTTCAGTCTGCTGCGCTTCTAAAGGGTCCACGTCGATCGATGACATCTCTACAATGCAATGTCCAGTTCCTCCCAACGAGCGGGTGTCGTACCTGCGTGTCTCTCCTTCCTAGCTATCTACAATCCTTCTCTCGGCAAATCTGAGGACAGCCTCGATGAGCAGATCGTCTACTACTACTCGAAGCCCGTAGGGCAGAGGACTGAGGCGGTTGCGAATGGCTCTGCACGGGAGGAGCCAGACGGTCAGGAGCAGAACAAGAGGTTGCGACAGATCGGTCTGGCCCAGGGCATGGTAGAGTTCGCGAAGTAAATTTCGCGATCAAGTTTTGGTAAACGTGAAACTGACTCGGATGTCCAGGAGCTTTTCAAATGGCGAGGCAGTAGACTCGATAGAAACGGAGAAATCAAGGATTATACTACACGAGCTTGAAGCAGGATGGTGGATTCTTGCAGTACGGCGATTACCCAGCTCTTTCTTGCGCATCTGATGATATTCCAGTCTATTGATTTGACCCGACTCATCAGTTCTCATGACAGCTCTTCAGGCGCTTCTGGTGAGCCTCATGTCGAGTACTCCGCCCGCGAAGTCTCGTCACCTGCCCTGCTACTGCAGCACCTCCTTCGGGCCCACCAGATATTCCTTCTCCATCATGCCTCAAGCCTTGCCGAGCTGTTCATGCGCACGCCAAGGAACAGGTTTTGCGGTATTCTCAAACGCTTTTGGAACGATTTCGTCTGGGATTGGGATGTCTTGTTGAATGGGAATCCTGCGGTGGATGTTTTCAATGGTGTGAAACTCGCTGCAGGTGGAGAACTTGGTGTAGGAGTCGGAGAGGAGGACTGGGGGAGCGGGGAGCGAGAAGTTTTGGAAGATTTCATCGGCAGAACGGAAGGCCTGGTTGACTTGCTAGTCACACGCTTCGGAGACGCCCATGAAGAGAATCAACCTGCACATAAGACATCCGCGAAAACTGATACCCATGAAAGCTGCGAGTTCGGCGAGTGGAAGACTACTGGTCAATGTCCTCGCCCTTCTGATGGCGTAATATTCTCGGGTATTGGCGCCGTAAGCCGACCGTCCATTAGAGCAATCTCGCAGTGGGCAGAAACCCTCTACGCCCGGGGGCAAGATGCATATGGCGTTCGACTCAATCCGACTTCAGCGTATCGACGAAAGGGCCCACATATTGATCTCGGTGTCAACGCAACCACAGTCAGGCGTCATGTTGGGAACCCTACCGAACGACAGGAAACGTCACAGCGAAATCGTACACCAACAGGCGTCACAAAGCCTGATGCGAAACAGGACAATGGACTACCCACTGGTATTCCACCTTCGCTTGTGGGCCCACGGAGAACATTGCCTCAGCAAGCTGGCACGGCATCCGATTCGAATGGTGTTAGACGAGAAGCGCAGGCCAAGACTGCCGACGCTGTCGACCATGATGGCGAGACTGGCACAGAAACGATGATAAAGTATCTAACTCTAGGGGTATATGGCTCTAAATGGGGCATTCCCTTCAATAGACCGCCCGTATCCGGACAGACATCAGACCCTCGGGGAAAAGTCGATTCAGATCTCGGTTCGCAGGATGAAGTCGCCGGGCAGCTTAAGAAACCGCCTGGACAATTTTTGATTGGGTTTCGAGGTGAGCTTGAGGGCGAACTAGATGAAGATGTAGAGGCAGAAAGCGGCTCTGAGCTCGAAGATCGTCTTGACGAGCAAAAGCAAAATAGCAGGACGATGATAAGGACGCTGCACGTCGAACGAGTCAAGCCTGCAGCTCTGCAATCGGATAGCAAGTCGGTAATTGACGGTACGTCCACTATCTAATTCAACAAATGTGCATGGGTCTCTCAAGGAGCCTAATTCAAGCATAGACTCAGTCATGGAACGCCGCCCTGACCGCCTCCGAGTGGTTGTATATCTGGTGAGAAAACGTTTCAAGACCCGTCAGTAATTGTACTAATGCTCCACCAGCGTCAGCCATTCCAATTCATATTCCTTTTCGAGCTGCAAACAGATGCGCTTGCAATACCTTCATTCTATCGCTCGGTTCATCACCAGCTAGGACCATTACAGCGGCCGCTTCTAACATCGACTTCGCCGAAGAACGTATCTGAGCGCCTTTCGGAGGCCTCACTACCCATGAGTACTGCCTCTACAAAGAGCTCCCAGCCGATTTGTGATTTAGTGTTCGACCCTGGCAGACTCACGGTTCACACGACAATTCCCCCAATTCCCGAGCCAGGGATTGCTTCTGCGGAAGGTCTCGAGAAGCCTGGTGCGCCATGGAATCGCGTAGAGGCGCTGAACGTACACTCACAGATCCTCAATACATATGCCTCAACCCGTCGACGACCGTCAGAACTCGAAAGGACGTGCAAGACTAGCCGTGGCTGGTGGGTAGTATGGATGCGGCTACCTCACGCCATGGAATCTCGGGACACGAGCCTTTACCGCGAAGCCATACTCATACGAAAGGCTAGCGATTACACTCCGCCAGCGGCGGGCAAAGCGAGCGGAAGGTTTGGCAGAGACGTGAGTGGGTCCAGCGTCAGTGGGAGCTGGGGCCCTGGAAAGTTGGCCGAAGGCATCGGCATCGACGCTAGACAATACATCGAAGGGCTTTTGAGCCTGAATCGCTGAGCTGAAGACACTTACGTGGAGTAGGTACTTATGCAACCTCGGACTCGAGTAGGCTGTGCGCATCGTCTCAGGTTGATCTCTTGGACAAGCAGGCAACCAAGGCGTCCTCCAGGCAGGAACCCACTTCAGGATGCAGCACAGTACCTTGACGATTCGTAGACTTCACGGAATGCCTAGGTATTGGGTATGGCAGATTCTTGCAGACGGGAGATGAGTGGAGTATCTGACTATCGGTGCAGGTGCGAGGGGCATTCACTTTAGCTTTCTATTGAGTCTGAGATTTGGCGAGTTTTTGGCGATGTTGTTGACTTTGACAGCCTATGGCACTAGATCTTTAATAATCTTGGCTCAAATCCAGTCTCGATGACACATAGTTGTCATACAGCGGGCATGGGGCCAGGGAAAGAAGATGGCGTAGGCGGGTCCTCTGTGTTCAAGAAGGAGCAACAGCAGGGGTGCAGGCAGCTGAAGAGCATGCTAGCTGAAACACTTCAGGAGGGTTTCTCTACCTCACGCATTATGCAAAGTGTTCACTGCAATGTGGCATGCGAGCGTGAAAGAGGCACAGAGTGCCGAGGTGAGATGTGGTAAAATCCGCAGCTCGAGGGTTGTGATGGATGGGGAGGATCAGAGGTCTGTAACAAGCTAGCAGCCGTGCGAGCTGAATTGTGGTCCATCAATGTTTTCGCGGAGGTGTTGTTCGGCGAACGAAGAAAGCAAATGTTGGAGATGGATGGTACGTCAGCTACCACGATCTCAGGTCCAGACTTTGTTTGCTCTTTCCTGTGAACGAATTACAATGGCACATAGCCACCAGTCCGCAGGAGCGACCTGTGCTGGCAGTCAGATACTGCCGTGTTGTTGGTCAGATGCTCTGTATCATCTTCCGCCACGATCCGGGCCGGCACGGTTGAGCCCCTGAAACGAAGGATGTACTTCGTACAAGTACCCCTAACACCTTCCCCTTCTTCCCTTTCTTTCGCACCGCCGTCCTCACTCTCTTGCAATCAAGCTGTGCTTTAGGCAAGACCTTCAATTGCCACTTACTCTCCTTTGACGCTGCTCCTAGAGACCAGCTTTCATTCTTTTCCAGCTTGATCGCATTCCTTTCCCACGTGCCGGCACCTACCATCTATCCGACCATCTAGCAATCGAAACACGAGAAACGACCCAACCACAACTTCAGACTACAGCACTCAAGAAACCTCCATCCTCAGTTTACGAGTGCCCACACAGACAAGATGAAGACTGCAGGCATTGTCGCCCTCTCTTCCTTCCTCGTCATCGTATCAGCAACCCCATTGGCCAAGCGCGCCTTGGTCATCGACACTGTGACCGAGGAATTCACCATGACCGTGGACACCACAACCACTGTCTGGGTGAAGCCTACAGAGGCTACCGCCGCTCCACAAGAGAATTACCAAGCATCGGCATCGAAGCACGGCTATTCCCATCAACACTTCCACACTCATGTCCCAGCTGCCCCATCCTATCAGGCACCCGCACCTCAGGCTCCAAAAGCAGAAGCGCCAGCACCCGTCTATCAAGCTCCTCAAGCTGCCTCTTCTGCGCCCGTTGTGCCAGCTCCAGCACCTGCGGCTCCCGCTCCTGTCGTTCCAGCTCCAGCACCTGTGGCGCCTGCACCTGTGCCTGCTTATACAGCCCCTCAGCAGTCTTCATCCACAAACAATCCAGCCCCAGCCCCGTCCCCGTCCCCGTCCCCGTCCCCGTCCCCGTCCCCGTCCCCGTCCCCGTCCCCGTCCCCGTCTCCATCTCCGTCCCCAGCCCCAGCCCCGGCCCCTGCACCCGCTTCCCAGCCTGCTCCTGTCGTTCCAGCTGCCCCAGCCTCGTCGCCTGCTACCCAGGTCGCTTCGTCCGGTACTAGTTCGTCTGGTGGCCAGTGCGGCACTGTTGGAGGGAAGTGTTCCGGTGACATCACCTACTATACCGCTGGGCTTGGCGCGTGCGGATGGACCAACGACGGTAGCTCGGAAGACGTTTTTGCGCTCGCTCACGGTATGTCACAAACGCTTACGACTCGAAGGAATAGTGCAACTGACTCTGTGACTAGGCATGATGGGCGAGCAATCGAATGGCAATCCCTTTTGCGGCCGCATGGCAACTATCAAAGTGGCCGGCAAGGCGCCCATAACGGCTAAGCTTGTCGACAAATGCATGGGCTGTGTAAGTGCAACTTCAGCATGTTCGTACCAAGTGATCTGAGTGCTAACGTAATTTGACAGGAGGGACAATCCATTGACCTATCAAACCACCTCTTCGATCAGCTCTGCGATGAGAGCAAGGGCCGTCTCCACGATATAGAGTGGTCTTTCACCTCTTAATTGAGTGACAAATATTGGCGTCCTCCCAATGGAGACCCATTGCATGTGTTGGATATAACGAATGGGGGTGCTGCGCATCTATGCGACTGAGCCATTGCTGTAGATACTCGTCAGCTACGAACATGGAATTGTATCTCGTTTTGCATGCCCGACCGTGCAACAGGCCATGAGATCCGGTGACTGCTCTCCCCTATTATCACATGCATGGTTGTTGAATACTTCCGTTCTTTCATATGCTACCTGTGTTCCATGGTCTTCAATAAGATGTAAAAACCCGTGATGTCGAAAACACCACGATTCTCAGTTCCAGCAACGGCATCGACCAGGAATATGTTTTTGGTTATCATATACAGCGTCTCAGTCATGGTTACGTTTACTCATCGCACTAAACGTTGTCCCAGCATCACGAAAATAATCATAGACCTCATCAATCAGAGCGACGGACCACAAATATTGCTATAATACTCTTGAACTCAATGGTATAATCACTACAGCCACCGTCTCTCCTCAACCTCTCCTCAACCATACCCGATACCAGCACCACAATTCTCACGTAACTCAGGACAGCATTTGATGGGGCCAAACCACCCAACAACATACCGTCTTGACTCCACCGCTTCCCTCTTCCGAGCGTTCACGTCGAGCTCCTGGCAGTAGGCCTCCACCGCTCGTCCGTTCTCGCGCTAGCGGCCGTTACTACGGTGCCAAAAGCCTTCCTCACAGTCACGACGTGGATGGTGATGGTTCTAGTAAGCGGTGTGGATCGATTTCCAGCCACTCTTTCAAAACTGTTTCGTTGAGTTGACCACAGCGCTTGATGTAGGCTTGGGATATGTGTTAGGATCAATGACAGTAATGTCAATTTTGCCAATGGCTTTGCAGGGTATTGATTCGGGCGCTGGTATCTCGTGGTATAATCAAGTGGGAGTCATCCGAAGAACGGTAGCCGGGGCTTTGCTGAATGTTGCAGTCGGTATGCGACCAGAGTAGTTGTCCTTGTGGAAAGCCAGCTCACGTCGCGAATGATTGTAGTGAATTAGGACCGAGCTATGTCCGTGGCGCGAGCTAGAGCCGAAGAGGGGCTCAACGTCTGGAGGTTCATGCAACTGCACAGCGTCAGGCAGACACAAAGTTAATTGGACCTCTCGTAAGCGATTGCAACCCTCCTACTAGAGTCTTGCGTGTGCTTCCCACGTTGTCGCGTTATCTATGCTGTTGTAGCTTTCTACAAAGAAGCGCTCTGCCTTTTCTCTACCAACAATCAAACACCGTAGAGTGGCATATAAGTGCGCTGCTTCTCTTTTGACTCATCTCTGTGCTGACTCGACAATTTCCTTTCTTAGGGACTCAAAACCCTAAACATCCAGCCGTTGTGGCAGTTACCTTTATCGCACATCATGGATAACGAAGCTCCTCCGCCATACGCTCCCTTTGACCCTCACACAGTGGCGCCGTCAATTACTAGCTCCGCCTCCATCTCAGAATCACCGATCCAACCCAGTCTTCGGGGTGGATATGTGCGCCGTAACGACGTAATCAGTGAACCAACTTTCGCGTCTGCCGCAGGCTACTTTGAAGAGAGACAGAGCACAATACAACGGCCCGACTTCGTTCTTCGGCATTCTTTGAATTTGTTTCCTGGAATTACCAGGAGCGACCTGCCCTTTCCACAGCCAGAAAATCGTTATCGAGCAAGAGACGTCTCGGATGTCGATTGGCATACTTTCACGAACTACCTTGTTCCAATAGCCTACGAAGATACCAATAAGGCTACGCATTCTGCTACGAAAGAAAGCGCTGAACAGCAAGAGAGATACACTGCTGTGGTTGCAGAATGGAATGAGAGATTCTTTGGCCACCGAGGAATTTGCCTTCACTACGAACCCGCTTCGTTACCCTCTTCCTCTAGAGCGCTCCCTCTCCGATCAATACCTTCCGACGCGCCACCAATTTACAGTCATCCACAGCACGGCGGAGCATCCCACGGTGACCACCGTGATGAAAGAAGGCGATCTCACCGAATATCCCCTTCCATATCTCGCTCGTCCTCGACCTCTTCGAGCTCCTCTTCGTCCTCCTCGTCTTCAGAAGCATCAATCGCCTCTATCGCCTCCCGCGATCTCGATGGTCTTACTAAAACTCAAGTTCTGCAACCTCTCAATAGCTTCCGTCAGAACGCCAGGGTCAACCTAGCCGCCGCTGTCGCTCAGCTGCATGCAGAGCTCCGTTCTCAACCTCGATTTCAGGGCAATGACTATAGTTGTAGAGAAGCTAAGCGTCAAAGACAAGGATTGCACCGAGAGATCAAAAGCGAGATCAGAGCTTTGCAGCACTCCAGGCGTGATGCGAAGCGCGCTTGGAAGCAAGAGAGAAGAGCGGCGAAGAGGGAGCGCAAACAAGCAAAGGATCGATTGAAGCGAGAAAACAAGGCATCGTGGAGGGAGGAGAAGCAGAAGTACAAAGCTGTGGAAAGAGAGGCGAAGCAGGAGGGGAAGATGGAAAGGAAAGCGAAGAAGACGGAGAGAAAGTCAGGTGACAGGTTTGGAAGAGCGGAGAACCCGCCAACGGCCTTCTCGGCTTCCAGGGCCAGCAGACGGGTGTACTTCCTGGAGAAGGATCAGGAATGAGAGCTCGGAGAGTGGTGATTGAAAAGGTGGGAGATGATAACTGATATCAGCGCTGACCGTGACTCTATATATGTTACATGCACCCCGAACTTAAGATTGCTAATCACCATTTCAGACCAGGAAAGGGAGCAGGGCCGCTTAAGAGGGAGCATCGAGGGAGCAGGAGGTAGCATCGAGGGAGCAGGGGGAACACTAAAGCGCACTAAAGGAGGAGCCCGTAACACCTCCTTTAAGATACATTTAAAAAATTCGAAACTTTAAACAGTATCAAGAATTCAGTAACAGATGAGGCAACACACAGAAGCCGGAGTTGGCTGCTTAGTACCTAGCTATAGATAGCTGCTCAAGAAAAAATTATATATCCGCCAAGCCTACTGCCTAAGCTTAGCCTCCACCTGCCAACCGCTTATATACAGTAGCTGTCTCTGCTCCGTAAGTTCATAAATTTATATTAAGCATTTTTCGTCATCTCCCTGTGGAGTGGCCGGGGTAGCTCAATCGGTAGAGCGTGTGGCTCTTACAAAAATCAACCTCAAGGTCGCGGGTTCGAGCCCCGCCTTCGGCTGTTATGTTTTCGGTATTTTTTTCCGCTTTTGGGTAGGAGGTCGGGCGTTATATGCATATTTCGTGAGGTCGGAGTCTGTTTGTAGAGTTAGGGTTTTCTTGTGTGTCTTTAACACAGTGGAACAAAAATTCACGCCAAGACGCTAAAACAGGCGAACTCCTGAACCAGAATTAATTGAGATAGACGTAGAGCGACAAAGACTAACTTCCCCGGAATCCAAGTCTCAGTACGGAGTTTTACAGCGAAGGTAAACTCGGTTTGCCGATTTTGGGTCATCTAGCACCCTGTAGTCCCTAAATGTCTTCACTTGGCATGACCAAGACTTTTACTGTAAAGCTCTGTACGGAGCTCTACACCAAAGGTCTCCCCTCTCCATATATTCAAATCGCATCATAACACCGCATGGGATAGTTATTCAAGCTTGGAGCGATAGACTAGAACAGCAGATGGCAAACTCGTGGACTAGAACGACAGATGAAGCTCCTGCTCCGCTTCTGAGTGAAATTCTCAGAATGATCTAAGGTGTGGAATAAATGCGGGTAGATGCATCTGTTTGCTATTTCTTTGTTCGTCGATGTTGCTTCTTGCGAGTTTCTATCATCATTATAGGCCGGGTTCGGTATTCAATGGCGTCCGATAACGAGGAAGACCACATCGACATGAGTCAGCATCAACAGCTTGGGGGGGCGGCAGTCGAGCTGGTGGAAGTGGAAGTCATTGAGGAAGCGGAAGTCAAGCAATTGTGGGAGACATGCAAGGATTATCTACAGCACTTCAACTCAATCGAGAGTTTCTTCGTGGTCGTCATTCGTGTACTCCTTACCATGGACCACTTGATCCCGAGACAGCTGATCTTCTTGATGGTCTACATCGACTTCACGACTTCGGCTTCCTCACTATTCAAAGCCAGCCTAGCCAGCATGATGGGCCATTCTTCGTTGTTGAGCCCACCCGGTGTTACTCTGATAATCAAGCCCTCGTGGGATTCACGAATCGTGTGACAAGCTTTCTCGATCTCGTTGGGCATCTGGAATGAAAGCTCTCTCTAGAACCTGAGAAACTGGAAGATCCAGTGAACGATTTATATCGAACCGAAGACTACTCGACCAAATCGAAATATGTACAACCGGACTAGAGAGGATGGCAAGTAAAATTGCACGACTTTAAGTAAGTGCAATTCTTCCGGTGTGAACTTCTTCAAGAGCACTGGTTAATCGAGTGCAGGCTTCGATTGCACTTGTAGTTGGCCGGGCAGAGCATTCTCATGGCGGATTCCTCACAGAGCTACACGGAATCACTCAGGACAAGTTGCAGTCGTTGATCGACTCAGAATTAGCAAACACACGTCCTTCCATGCCATCCACTCGCCATCCGCCATGGAACTCGACCTCATTTACTCCGATGAGTCATCCTTGATGAGATCCCCTCGTTTGTGAGATTCGATTTTCTGTCTCAAATGCTTAATAGACTTGGTTAAGTCGCAGCGAATAGTTAACTCTTGATCGACCCACTCGTGTTGTGGGAAGAGATCTTCTGTTGTGAGTTCAAATACTGGATTCGTGGATTCAAAATTGGGGTAGATCTCAAGCTCATCGATAAGTGGCTTATAAGTAGTAATAAAGCCCTCGGGATGCTTCTCCGTTGGACGACTATGGCGTTGAGCTTTCCAGATCCATAGTCGTGTTGTACATTCAGGTTTGGGGTCAATCTTGAGTATTACGACAATGCTTATACGCCCGTGCGCGCTCTCGACATACTCTCTGCCTTTGACAATAACATCCAATTCCGTTTGTATATTTGCCACTTCAATAATAAGAAATGGTTGTTGGTTTTGTTTCAAGGTGGAGCACTCGGCTTGGAGACATCCGTCTGTTCGAACCGTTTTGTCATCTATATCGGCAAATGTCAAGCGAACATCTATCGAGATCAGCTATGATCAAACTTGAACATCTGTGGGAGAATATTGCTGTACTTTTTGCTCCTTGTTGAGTAATTTGCACTTCATGATTCTTATATTCGCGGGACCACCTCGATAAGAAATAGTTGATATCTGCTAGTATGCATAGCGCAGCCTGATTGTGGATTGGCTTGGGTGCTCCCATTTCCACTGCGATTGCGGATCGTTTCGATAAATCTGGGAGACGCCTAGCATAAACAAAGCGAATCTTTGCACCACAAGCTCGCGAAGAGACAATATGTTTCCGAAGAGTTCTGTAATCGGAGTGTGAGGCCGGTATAAGGAAGCAGTCTTTATCGATAAAATAAGGCCAAGAATCTTTCCTTTGGCAACACTTAGCTTTATTCAACTGTGCGTCGATAATAATTACTACTCGCCCTGATCAGGCAATGCGATAGACAGGGAAGTGCGACAGATGCCGAGCTCCAGATCTTATTGGAGTGCTCTAGAGCTTGTTGAGACCTAGGTCTAGACGTCTGTCGCATTGCCTAATCAAGGCAAGTAGAGAGATTTACTGTGCCATTGATAACGAATTGCCGAACATACTCAGCCAAGTAGCATCGATAATCTTGAGTATTGCTTGGCGTGATAGTCGTTGAGATCGTAAAGGTTTCGTGACACGCTCGGGATGCTTTGGGATACGCTCTGGGTGGTCCAACGTTGGCGACTCTCTTGATGAAAAAGAGCCTTCCATTGTGCAGATAATCGATCCTGATATTATGAATTTATGGGAATATTGCGCTGAGCGCGTTTAGAAAGTTCAAGCTGCGCGGAAACGTTCCGCATTTTCTTGTAACACTAAAGTAAAGACAACTACTGAAAGAATCATCAACAGGCCATTTTGGCACGTGCATAAGTGAGGCAGCCTCCTTTTCTAGCGATGTGTTGTAACCTTATCTACTCTTAAGTGGCTTGCTGTCGCCCATATTGCAAGCCAGCTTAGAAAATTCAATGGTTTGTATCCGCACTTACGCGCTATATTGCAGCAGGCAGACCTCTCTCCCGATTATCTGCTTCGGAAGTCGGTAGTCGATTTTTGTGAAGGCTAAAGACGGAAAATATCATCCAGAATCTTGGCACGAAACCAAAACAGCGAGCAGTTGTCGACTTTCTCGTACCTACAGACGGAAGCATTTCAATCGATCGTCTCCAACAATTTTGCCATCTATTGATCGGACATCCAGATCTTGTCGTAAAAATTGATGACGCCCTTTACGTCTTCTTCAAATACAACCATCCTTTGATCGAAAGCCCAAATGTGACTCTTGTGCGAGAGAGCTTGATGCTAGAAGGTTTATCTTTAACGCCGTGGATACCATGGTCCGGAATCACGATCGAATCACATCAAGCAGAGACGAAGGAATTCCTGCCGCATATTGTAGAGCTGGTGCAGTCTCTGGAGAGCGAGGTTGCAGCGCTGTCGTGGAACATGGATGTTGATTATCAAGCCGTGATTGTGGAGATTGCTGTGTCGGCAGGCATTCAGGACATTTCTTTTGAGTCGTAGATCTGGCAGTAGAAATTTTTCAATGGCAGATCTCTCGCACATTCCTTTTGATTTGATATGCTCGAACAACAAAGTGCGGGCTGCACCTCTTACTGCGTGTCTTCTCGAATAGAACATCGTCCTGTAATATATACGTAAGTATCGACTGATCAGATCAACAATCGAAGTCTCCAAATCCTAAACCAAGTTATCCTGTAGAGTTATTAAAAGTAATCAGAATGTAGTGCACAAGAGATACCCATACAGCACGACTTCTGGCTCGAACAGGCATCGTGCTTACGAAGACAAACCAAGCTTTCGAAGAAGAGGAGTCTATTTGTATTAAACTATAGTATACCCTAGGTCACCACAAGTACGAAACGCAACGAATTCTAGAAAAAACACAAGGTCAAGAAGCAGTTCCACACAATTTCTGACCCAACTAGGTAGCCCACAGGTTTGGTTTATTTGGGGCTTCAGCAGCAATGGCGGAGTTCAATCTGATTCGCAATGCTGGATCGTCGACAGGGGCTTGATTTTTGCTTCGGGATGTTCTTTATTGCTTTTGAGCCGTGTGCAGTGGAGATAGAGGCTCTGTAGTTGACTAACGAGGCTTCTCTTGAGGTCGATTTTGAGATCGGTGAACATAAGTGGGGGTGGGAGGGACTAGTAATGTGAAGTTTTGCGATTGCACAGCTATCCTTGATGGCTTCCTCACTGCTGGTCCTTGATCATAAATTTCAGCCTTATCTTGGGGCACTCTCTGCGGTTCAGGACTTGACGTGTTGTGCTTTAGTGAACACGATGCCTAACCTTGTGTTGAAGCAATCGGAGTGCCGTGTTTAGCGAAGAAGTGGCCGAGAGACGATCTATTAGTTGCCAGATGAGAGGATATCTTTGGTGCGACATTGGGAGCAGTGTTTGCGTCGTGGACGCCCATAGATTGCATATCATGGGCTAGATCTTATGGGTCGACCACGACCTGGTCTGGAGTAGGCGAGAGAGCCCACAGAGAGGGATCCATCGTATGTGGTTTAAGCGACTTCGCAACCGATGCTGGAATTGAGCTATTTATCGAGAATTCTCGCATTTTCGGTAAAGTTATTTCCCTTTGTTCCTCGAATACCTCTTTCTTTCGATCAAAGAAGCGATTGTTGGGTTTGGTGACCTATAGCAACGTTGAGAATGAATAGATTAGCTCTCGGAACGATTGTCCAACAGAGTGGCAAGAAGAACAAAATGTATTGACGACTTCACGACGGGCCGGATGACCAATCAAAGCCCATAGCTGAAAGGCAAACTGTCAAAGCATTTGTCTTGCTCGATCAAGAAAACCAGCAGGAGGGTTTGGGTAAGACCCCGACAAGTGCACCATGCTATCGTGTGGGATAGATCTAAGATAAAAATGGAAACGCACCTGATCATCCACGTCGCTATCACACGAAGGGGCCGCAGACCTTACATTCACCATGTCATCGGAGGAGTTTGACCCGATTGATGAAGCTCGAGTGTTCGGATAATTCGCCCACCTCACTGCTTTGGCCAAACCTTTGTGCTCTCTTTGTAATGTTCCAACTGCTCTCGGGCTGTGAGCGCTGCTATTTCGCTCTTTCAAGCGAACTTGATGCTCCATTGTTTGATTTTCTCTTTTTAAAGCCTCCGTCTGAGCTTTCGCTTGCGACTCCACCTCAAACATTTGACGTCTCAAGAGCTCACTATCTTTTTTTTAGAGCTCTGAAGTCTGCTTGTGTCGCTGGAACAGCTATTGCGTCGACAGGTGTCTGGGGAGCCGGATAATGTTCTGGCGGGTCTTGCGGAGTAAGGAACGAAGCGTTTGCAGCTGGTGCTCGCAATGTATGTCTTTGATTTCGGTTCTTCTGAGATTTTGACTGTTTGGCGGATGAGGGTTCCCATCCTTGTCTCAGTTCTTCAATGGTGTGGGCCTCATTTGCTCCTGGGTACCAATTCGAAGGTGACGTACTCGATACATCCAGTGCCGATGGGGCTTGCAGAGTAGTCCGGGCTTCCCTTTGCGACTGGAGAGCGGTAAATGAAACCCTCGGTGCCGCGGTCTGGATCCTATTTGAGGCCGGCACTGCTGGATATCTGCCGTGGCCATGGACAGGAAACCCGGTTTTCAATTGAGGTGCTTCTGGAATCGAGGGACTCGAATTGTGCGGGTATGATTGTTCATGAGGACGGTTCTGGCCGATGGAATGCGAGCTTGCATGACTATTCGTCGGTCCCGATCCTGGATCGTGTTGAATCGAAGACGTGCTATACTTGCGAATTGAATTCCTGCGTCGAGGCGAGAGTGATCCATCAGGGAAAGCATATGGGTGGTGCTGACGCCCAAAGTCCGCCTGGCGAGAAGGGTCCCATGGGAGTCGTGGATCTTGATGCTGGTATATCTGATGGTCTTGTGAAGACGAATCAAATCGGTATTGGGTCTGACCATGGGGCAGGTCATAACTTTGGGGGGGCTGAGGCTGGGACCGGGCCTGAGTCGGATATTGATACTGAGGAGCAGATGGAAACTGTGGAGGCTGGTTGAACGAATGTTGGCTTGACCTTTGGGTGGTTCACACCTTTGCGGTTGGGGCTGGTATTGGGCGTGGGTAGGACGTTGATGCTGAGGAGCAGATGGGAATTGTGGATGGCCTGCGGGTTTAATGGAAGATAGGAAGTTTGGAGGGCCCGCCGATTTGATGGAAGATAGGAATTGTGGATGGCACTCGGATTTGATGGGATGTTGCGATTGCCGATAATCTTGACTTAGTGGCTGGGACTGGGAATCATGTTGAGACTCTGGAGGTTGCTGAGATTTATAAGGCTCCTGGTCCACTTTGGGTTCGATCTCCACATCCACTGGTTTGTGATTCCAGCAGTAACGCTCAGGAAGAAAGACCTTCTTCACGCATGGTATTTGTTTCTTCCCGACGAGTCGGATCCCGTGGCATTGTACTCTTGCAGGTTTGTCGGAGAAGGCGTTCGTAGATTTGTCGATCGGCTTGTGGTCCTAGCAGTAAATTTTTGGGAGAAGAAGTTTTCTCTTGCATGGTATTCTTTGGTTTCCCACCACCCTAATTCCTTGGCATTGTACTTTCAGAGGGTTGGGGCTCGTGAGTATTGCATCGAAGCCCATCTTGACGTGGTAGATTATTGACGAGCAGCGAAAAGGGCTGGGGAACATTGGCGGTATATAACCTGATCGATGGCCCAAGGCAATCGCGCTTTTCAAGGTATAACGATTGGAGTAAGGTCTGTCTCGGGTACCTGAGTCTCTGCAAGGGACCCGGCATCCTCACCTCCTTTTTCTTACTGTCTTTGCTCCTCAACACTTTTTCTTTCTTCTCGACAGCAAATATGACTCTACGATTGACCCAGAAGCGATTGCCGGCGACGCGCGCCAGAAACATGGAGCTGCGAGATCTTTTGAGGCAAATAGAGGGAACATCAAGGCCTAGAGGTCGATCTCGTGCTTTAAGGGATTAGTCGAAGCATGCCTTAGTAAGTGTTATTACTATAGTGAACGGGTGACAAGACTGACAACATGTACTAGGAGCATGTTTTGCATCGTTCCTCTCCTGAAACCTCTCTTCTCAATCGACGTCGTCGAGCTTCTCTGCCGACAACATCTCGCAGTCGTAGTCGCCCTGATTCGTTAGGTAGTAGCTCTTCTTATCGAACATCGATCAGCTACTTAGAGAGATTCGACGAAGATTAGAGTTCTATCGAATACTACAAGAGAAGTAGAAAACAGACCCGAGAATTAACGCGACGATCTCGATTCGTCAGTGTTGCAGCGCCTAGCACCAAGAATCAATATTTAGTCGACTTGGAATTTCGTAAGAATTCTCGCTTGCAGAAAGATCGAAGTGCTCGCTTTGTTGTGAAGGATGGGTTTCGGACCAGTGAATCAACCAGATTAAACTCTCAGTTGGCACAAGAGCATCAGTATCGAGGAACAACTACAGGTGTCTTGGCAGCTCTATTTCTGGTTCGTCGGGCGCAAGACTGCATTGACATTATCGTTGGTTTGGGAAGACTTATCAGCAAAGGTTATTGAGGCATATCTCTTGTGGCTAGCTTCTTCCTGAATTACCTTTTCCTGCCCTTGGTAGTTCTTCTCACGATATTGGCTGTGTCTCTTACGGTATTTTCGGTTACGCATCGTCTCCTTTGCTGGTATCCTCCGATCGCGGAGGTTATCGGAAGTACTTGCGATACATGGAGCACACCTCCGCCAACATCGAGACCCATGACTGAGTTGTCGACACCCCTCGATCAAAGCAGTGATCATCTGAAGCATCTGCTAAGCAACGAATACTTCGAAACTTTGCCCTTGGCTTTGGCGACCAATGGTCGATCGATGCGACAGCTGAGTATCATTGTGGAGTACAATCAGTCTGTCATTCCCTCCAAAAGTCTAGCAACAACAAAGATGCGTCAATACGCCGAAGACTGCGACCAGAAGAGTGAGAATATTATAGAGCTCTGGTCAGCCTTGTCTATCACCATAACCACCATCTTGTCGGAACGTCAAATCCTGATTCGAAAACTCAGAGCTAGTCACGAGAATGAAGCTGCAATTGGATGGGCACACTTTTTGCTAGATGGCCCGGAGACGGCGTTTGCAATCGTCAGCACATATCTAGGATATCCACGGCCATCACCGATAGAAACTCGATGTCTAAATGGGGAGAACGAACGTGTTCAGCTATTTGATCTTTTCTTGACACGGTGGGGGAAATTGCTTGAGCAACTTGCAGACCACGTTAGCCGCAACTTTGTGGATTTTGCCAAGATGAACCTCGCAGTATACGAGATTGAAGAAATCCTCCAGATGGATTTTCGCGAAGTCAGCTCGAGCCGTGATGTCGTCGGCTCGAGGGGAAGGATTGCGGGGGACATAGTTGGTTTCTTTCCTTTGGGTTATCGGTAAGGTATTCATTGGTGGGATTTGTTTTGCGGTGGAGCTTGTGTGGGTTTGTAACTCTTGAGGAACATACTGGCTTGTATCTGAGCTGCGGCATGGAGAATATGTAGGCTGCGTTGGGTTGGGTATTGGAAGAGCAACGAATATGGATTTTTATGTGTCCTGGGTTAGTAGGTGTCCTGGATCGAGGTTGAGGAGGACAGAGAAGAGGCAATGGAGCGCTTCTTATATGCTGAACATTGGGGTCAGCAAGGCGTATCAGGAGACGAGCTCAGCATGCGCCCGAATCGCGTCGTGTCATGTCGATCTTATGGCCAACTTTGGGCAGCATTTCCAAGAAAGAGAATGGGTTGTTAAGCAAAAGATGCGGAAAGTCGATGTGGACGTTGGCGATCGGTACGTCTAGATCAGAAGCTGGACTTTGGAAGCGGCGCAACAAAGAGCAAACAAAAGGACAGATCTGGGCACACGGGAGAGAATTTCCACAAACAGATAAAATGTAGTTCGTCCTATTGCGTGCCAGGACTCTCGAGATGCCTTCTTCGAACGTATGTTTAAGCGCTGCGATCTTGTCAATCCAAGTGCTGGCTGGAGACTGGCAAGTTGTACCTTCGCCAAGCATCATCCAAAGCCAATTCAGCGGCCCGGCCCGGCCCGACGGCTCGTCCCGGATCAACAATTGAATGCGCGTGTTAGTCAGGATGTGAATCCTCTCAGACTTGACATTAAGCGGAAGGATCGAGGCAGATTACGAAGTATTCGTGTTGGCTCTTATTCTCTGGTGTTCCTTCGTCTACACTTGACTAACAGAAGTTCTTGTTCTTGTATATAATGTCAAGCTAACTACCACCAAATCACTTGCATGCAGATGCAAAGACAGTCATAGCTATCGAATTGGACATTCTGCTTTAATCCATATAGTTCGAAATCACTGTTGATGACAATCTCCATTCTATATCTCAATTGACGAACATCTCACGTACACGTAAGTTGACACAGTCACAACAGAAGTCTAACCAAGACTAATGCAAATATGTAATTAGTACCCATTGGCAAACTAACAATCAGCAACTCTTTACATGTCTCTGTGAGCCAAGACATTGAGATTGTCAACAAGATGGGCTTCAAGGGCTACAAGTGGAGTGGTCTATCAACCTTTTCCGACGGTTCTTCTTGGCACCAGCGTGCTTCTAGATTTTTGAAGCAAACAGACTGGACCGCTCTTTGCGATCACGCCTCAAAAATTAATGGGACAACTTGTATCTTGGATCCGCAAATAACCATGGGAGGTCGACACATGGTTCGGATTTTGAACTTCGCGGACGGGTCTCGCTGGATCGCCCGACTTCGGATGAGATTTGCAACTAGAATTGAAAAGCAAGTAGCCGGTCAACTTCTCCAGAGAGAAGTCGATTGCATTCAGCTAGTACGAGCTCGAACGACTGTCCCAACTCCCGCGATACACGATTATTTGGTAGATATCGACAACGCCATCGGGGCGCCATTTATGTTGATGGATTGCTTACCGGGGAATGTGGCCATGGATCTGAATTTCCATCATGTGCCGACTCAGTACCAGCCGTCCTTCTATGCCGACATGGCCAAAATCCAGGTCAGCAATTCTTACAATTCAAGCTAGCTTCCCGTCCTGACAGCCAACAACAGACCGAGATCGCATCGATTACTTTTCCCCAAATCGGTTCTATCGCCCGCCTTCCTGATGGGACGTACAAAGTGGGCCCTCTCCCCGGTCTCGGCGGCCCATTCGACACCGTCGTCGACTTTCTCCAAGCCTGGGGCCACACCGCCAAGTTCTACCATCCCGCCGCGAAAATCATCGAAACCTGTGGCTCACTCGCCGATGAGATATCCACATCGACAACCGCCTTCCCCCGGCGAATCGCAGAGCTGGCGACGAGAATCGCAGTTCGCAACACCGGTCCCTTCCCCCTCGTGCACCCCGATTTCGGACACAACAACATCGTAGTCGATGACGAGTATCAGATTCTCGGGGTTATAGACTGGGAACACGCCTGCTCCATGCCCTGGGAGATGGTCGACTTTCCATTGCTTCAAACTGTCGTCCCTCGCGCCATGGACGTCCCCTGGAGCTATGACGAGCACGGCGTTCCTACCGACTTACAAACATGCGCCCGCATCGAGGCGCGGCAAAAGTACGTTCGCCTGGTTCACGAATTCGAGACGAGCTTGGGTCTGTCGCACACATTGTCGAATGTCTTGGACGATGAGCGCGGACAGGCGGTCGCGACGGCAATGCGGCTGTACACCACGGATGGCAAGATGGGCTGGTATGCGAAGGTTCTGGACGAGGACGCGTTTCAAGGGGAATAAGCAGTAGCACGACTGAACGGTTGCTCCCACTCTTTACTTGGGTGCCCTCCTATATCTGCATGTTGAGCGTTGTTTAGATCTTGAACCGAGATCGCACAGATGAGAGCGAGCATGCATAGAGCAAAAATAGAATTCAAACACTTTATTTACATAGTCTCGCATCGTTTCACTATCCCTAATTCTCTGCACATGATAAAAACCTCGCGATCTTGTGCAAGTCGTTAAGTCCAACCCGCATTTCGACATCTCAACCTCTCTCCTCCTACTTTTCTCTATTCTATTGATTGTCAAGCATCTGATTGGAGAGAGGCTGCGAAGTTAGCACAAAGCCAAAGGACTCGCGTTGAGTGGAATTTTCACAAACGCTCGATTCCGACGTCGCTGTAAAATCGTAGAGAGATGCAAATATAAGAAATCAATAAAGAAGAAGAATGATAACGATAACAAAGTAACGATGTAAACAACAAACGCGATGAACTCTAGAAATTACCTATTTAGACTTAGTTTAGAGAAATGGTGTGCTAGCAATGTAATAAATAATGTGTTAGCAGTGTTACGTAGTGTGTCTGTAGAGGTTATCTTTCTCTTATATCTTTTAGCGCTTCAAGCATACAAAAGTTCGATCTATCTTTCGTGGATTATCTTTATACATATTACATGCTAGAATTCTTGAGACAAACTTTATTAACACAAAGAACGAATAATTTTGTCAACAAAGTTACAAGTTATATTTATTGAACAAATCTCTTTGTATTTTTTTATATACTTAATATATTAATAGCTTTTATAATCTAGTTTAATAATACAATTATTATCGAAATATCTATCTATTATTCTATCTTACTATATTACTTTTATAGCTACAAAGACGACCAAATTAGAGTAACTCTTAAGTTAAATTAAATATTATTTTTAGAACCCGATCTGCCCGATCGGATCTCGTCGGGTTCGGACGGATTTAAAAATTGCGTCCGAAAACAGAATCTTCGATTCAATAATTTATGTCAAGAACTCGATCGAGCTCGATCGAGATTTTCGCAGGATATTTCGTTGAATACATAGGTTTTTGAATGTTAATTTTGCGTTAATTTTCGACAATACGCGCTCCAAAAACCCTTATTTAGCTAGTATAGTATTTTGTTGTTTTTCTAATATAGTATTTTGCAAGATTGACTCTATTACTAAATTTTAAGTTTGCTATTTTTTTTATTAATTATTAAAGATTTTGTTACGAAATTTGTGTCTAATGCTCTTGTCAAATAGCAAGAGAGCGTTTGACGTCTATCGATAACGTCTACTCTTAAACAATCAAGTATAACTTGATTGTTAACTTAGTTCTTAGAGAATTATCTTTACAATTATTATAGATGTTTGCCTTGTTTACTTACGTGTCTTTTTATCTTGTCTAGTTTCTTTGTCTAATTGCTTTGTCTATCTAGTTGTTATTCTTTGTCTAGCAAATAATAGCTTTAATGTACGATTCAAGTCAATCGTTCGTTTGATTTAGATGAACAACAATAATTGTCAATTCTCTTACTTAGTCTCGTATGCATTATTAGATATTAAATTATTGTATTAGAGTCGACATTTGTTTGCGTTTCGCAATTACTAAACACTAGATTATTGCACTAGAGTTAGCATTTGTTTATCTTTCGCAATTATTAGACATTGAATTGTTGCATTAGAGCTAGCAAATCTATCTTTCGCAAATATTTATCTAATCGTGTTGAGATATCTTTTTTAATCAAATTAACTAATCTCGTTCTTTTTGCTCTTATTTATCAAATTTTGCAGTTTTGCATTATTGAACATTAATATATCTCTTGCATTAGTAAGTTAACTAAATTAAGAATCAAGAAGCTCTTTAAACTTTTGTCTCGTTTGTATTTACTCAAATTAACAAATAGAATTTGTTATTTTATTTAATATGTTCAATCTAGTAAAGATAAGCAAATTTAATTAATCGACTAAATAATCGACAAGACTTTACTTAAACAAGCAATTAATAAGTTCGAAAAAACGCAATAGACAACTTTATTTAACACAATTAACAACAAAGTTTCAACAAAGAAATTATTATTTGTTATAGCTTACAACAAGTCTTCGACAAAGACATTATTATTTATTGTTCTTAATTATTAGATTTTGAAGACATTACAATTTATTGCAATTAATATTGTTACTTCAAAGATATTATTGTCTTCTATATTAGACAATATTACTTTAAAGACTAATGTAATCGTTAAGTCGAATCGAACACTTTTTTCTTAATTCGACTTACTCTTTTAAATTTCGTAGAATTGAATTAAGATTAAGACGCGAATCCGATTTTAAAATCGAGTTTCGTCGAATTAATATCAAGAATTTAAGCTAACTTTGTCGCGTTAGCATTTGCTTATCTTATCTTATCTTATTTATGCGCTAACTCGATCGAACTAACGCAAAATTTACGCTAATTCGATTGAGCTAACATAGGATTTACGCTAATCGCATATAATTAGCGCGTTACGTAACGTTATATAATTGAGCAAGTTAAATTGAGCGTTCGACGCGTCTTTGCGTTCGACTTATTCGATTAAGCTAGAACTTTTGTTCGATTTCAAAGTTAAAGTTAAGCAAGTTAACTTGTTCGAATTAAAACTTAACTTGTCGATTACGCTATTAAAGACATTATTAGAGTTGTTAGCAATACAACTATTTAAATATTAAAACAAGCAATTTAAGTAAAAAAATTTAAACATTTATCTTAATAATATTCTAGATTTAAAATTTTTTAATTCGATAATTATTTTAGAATATTTCGACAAAGTTCTTGTTGTTTAACAAAATAAATTTGCGTCTTCAAATATTTTAAGTCTTGTCTTTTTATTTGTATTTTCTATCTTATTTGCGTTCTTAATTAAACAATTAATAATTAATTCTTTTAACAAACTAAGAAACAACAAGATTAGCAAATTAAACAACAATAAATTGCGCAAAAATATATTAATAAATATTGACAATTTATGTTGTCGAAAACAAGCTTTCTCTTTCAAAAAAAATAACATAAATTGTTGTTATTAATCTAGAATTAATCGAACAAGTTTCGAGATAAACAATAGATTTAAAATAATAAATTTATGCTTTAACAATTCTTTGCAAAGTAATTGACAACAATTTAATTAATTTAACTTTGTTACGCAATTGTATAATTTATAGTTTTTTAATTTATTTAACGCTAAGCAATATACTTAATACAATTAATAACAAAATATTAAATTTAATATCTTATAATCGAATATTTAGTTTATTTATTTTTTATTAATTTAGTCGAATATAATTACGCTTAATAATATAGACTCTTGATAATAGCAAGAATTTGTTCGACAATCTCTTAATGTTCAAAATAATTTAATAATTTTTAAAAAAAATTTATTTTCGCAATTTTATTTTGCAATCTTTAAATAAACTTCGATTTTGCAATTTAATTTTGCAACTTTTAAATAAGCTTTATTTTTTGCAATTTTTAATTTAAACTAGTTGCAAATTATATTGAACAAAAAAGATTAATATTCTTTTATAAAATAAACATAATATTTGTCTTAAAATAAATAAATAAATTTTTGTTATATTTTTAGATATATTAATAGGTTTTTACAAAAAAATAGAGATATATCTTTTGATTAATTTGAGATATTTAATTTAGACTTCTTTTATTTAGATGTTTTAAACAATTATAAATTAAACAATATTATTTTTGTTTATAAGAAAACAATATATAGAGAAATCTTTATCTTTGTCGAATGTATAAATAATTATATATATATTGTTAACAAAGTTGTTGTTCAAAATAAGCTCTTTTTTTGTTTTTGTAAATTTATTATAATATAATATTTTAAAAAGATAAATAACTTTAAATATTAAACGTTTCGAAATCTATTTTTTTGAACTTTATTATTAAATTGTAAAATTGCTTTAAGATAAGAATTAACAAGATATTTAATAAATTAATATTAAAAATCTTTATTGTTAAAGATACTAAAGATAAACAAGAAATTACAAGATATTTGCAAAACATTATTTTTCATATACAATTAATAAGTATCGAAGAAATTTAAAAACAATTAATTTAAATATAAAATTAATTCAAGATAAAATTGTGTTCTATTGTTAATATACTTATTGTTTATATATTATTTTAAGACTTTATTAAGAAACTTAATACAAAGCGCAAGATATAAAAAATAATGCTTGTTTATTATTTTAATTAACAAAATTCGAATTAATTAAATAAATAAGTAGAAAAACAAACTATTTGTTAGTTTATATTATATATGCTTTACTTAATTTATTTTTCTTATATACTTTTTTACAAGCAATTTCGATTATATATATTTCTTTTAACAACAATTTGCAAATTACAAATATTTTAGATAATTTATATAGAATTTGCAAAATTTTAATAAACAATTTCGTTAATTAATATAATAAATATTAATATAGTTTTAGATATTAAAGTCTTTTGCAAGATTTGCAATTACAATAACAATTAATTTTTTTGCAAATAATTAGAGCAAAAACTCTTATTATTAAAATTAAAAAATAAAAGATAAATAAAACAACGCACAACAAAGTTAAAATAACTATTAAGATAAATATTGCAAAAATTATTGCAATAACTATTAAAGCAATTACAAACAAATAACAATATATTAAGTTTTTAATGTAATAATATATTATGCAAATCTTGTGAAATATATATAGTTTATTTACTATTTTATATTCTTCATAAATCTTACAAATTATTACAATAACTCTTGTATAAATATAACAATATATTAAATTATTAACAATTAATTGAAAGAAATTTATTATATTGAAAAGAAAATATTAACAATTATTTATATAATTAACTTGTTATAGAAAGCAACTTATTAAACAAATATAATATATATTAAGTTAATATTAATATCTTTTTTTTAATTCTTTAAATGCAAAAGTTGTATCTTAATCTTTTTATTAAAAAACAAGCTTTTTTAGTATATATTTATATATTTATATTTATTTATACTTGATTCAACACCTCTAAGAGTCTATGCGAGAACTATATACTTTTACGATTTTTAAATTTGATCAATTACAAATAGACGAGCAACACTAACGTCTACTTGTTTAATTATAATTGACTAGAATTTGCGATTGTTATTTCGCTTGTAACAAGTTGCTATAACAACGTTGCGTATTTGTCTTTCATATCGTAATATTTGTAATACAAGAAAATTCTTTAAACGAGAACTCTATAAATCTAAGATGAAGCTCGAGCATTGCTAACAATATTGTTGTCTAAAATTAACACAACAATTCGATAATTAAAATTATGCGTATTGTCATAACAATAATTTTGATTTAATCTAGCAATTGTTGTAGATTTGTAATATTAATCTCTTGTTACATTTGTGTTTTTTCGTCATTATCTAAGATAAATTAATAGAATATGCTTGATTGTTATGCGCTTTTAATTGCAATCGCAAGTTCTCGTTATAATTTCGCATATTTGTTGTTCGCATAAAAATTAATTAAAGTTGATTTTGCTTGTTCTTAATTGTATTAGAAGTGCACTATATGATTTGAGACAATTAATATATAGTTGTATGTGTTTATGCGTAATTCTAAGTGCGAGCTTGCGATATTTTGCGTTGTTCTTGTCTCTTAACTATCTTAATTGTTACTTCTTTCGAATCTTGTTCTAAATAAATGTCTTTTTAATGACAAGTTTGTCTAACATTTGATTTGCAAGAAGTAGACGTTGCTTGTGCATCTTATTAGCGATTTCGTTTGCAATCTTATTATTTTTTATGTTTTTATGCTCTAAAATTCAATAGAGTCTCAATATAACGTCGCGACATTGTATCGCATTATATATTTTTTACATTTTTTTAATATATATCTAATTTAGTATCGATCTTATCTCTCTTATAATCTTTAATAAAGTTTGATTGTCGAAATATATCTTGTAAATTTGTTTTCGCAAATTAGTAAATATCTCGCAATGCTTTGTCGATTTTTCGATTATTCTTGTAAGTTTTTCGAGTTCGTTATAATGCGTAAGTGTTATTTCAACGCTCTTTAATCGTTTTTCGATTTTTTAATTTGCTTCTATCGAGACAACAATAATATTTTTATTGCAATTGCTTTTGTCGAAGTACGTTCTTCAATATTAGTTAAATTTATTTGGGTTGTGCTTTGTCTTAATTATTTTCTTGCTATACGCAATAATTATCTTAGAAAATTTTACTTATAAAATAGTTGTATAGAATTGCTATCGCAATATTGTTATCAATTCGAGTTTTGCTTGCATTTATCTTCTCTTAAGTTACAAAAATATTATTTTAAATTTAAATTTTTGTTCTCTTTTTAATATTAAGTTGTTGCATATACGCAATATTGTTGCATCTATTATTTTGTTCGACTCTTATACATTTATAATAGTTATTAATTTCTATATTAGCTTTTCAAGATATATATCGATAAAAAATATGTTAGTTTCGACTTATAAGATTTTTGTAAATATTGTCTTATAAATATTTATAATGCGTCGAAGCGCGCAACTCTATATTAATTGCAACTTTGAAATAATTTTTTTTCTTAAATTTTTGATATTTTTAGACCTATATTATGCGACGATATCGTAAATTATTATTAACTTTTCAATAATATTGTACTTTCGCTTATTTGTCTTTAACAAAGTATTAAATATCGAACTTTCTATTATTAACGCGTTCTTGTATTTGATTATTAGTTTGATCTTTATTTAATATAAATAAGTTCTCTATTTTAACTTCGAGTTTAATTAAATTCTTAATATTCTGATATTTGATTTAACAATTATCTTGTGCTTTGTTAGCGTTATATTGACGCTTATATCGAATTTCTTTAAAATTCGCGAAAAATAAATTAGTTTATACTTCTTTTCCGCGAACTTAAATTTGTAACTTCGTACTTATTGCTTGCATCTATTATATATTTAAATTAATATTTTGCAATTATGTTTAATTAATTTTTTATACATTAGTATGTTAATATTGTTTACAAAACTTGTAGCGTTAACTTGCAATTTAATATTATCGCATATCTTTAATGAATTCGCATTGTAAAACAAATATAAGACTAAAAGAAAAAGTTTTACGATATATTTATGTTTGCATTGCGCTTCTCTATTGTGTAGTTATTTATAATTAAGATAATATAACGTTTCTCTAGAAAATTCTTTATCTATTTGAGCAAACAAGTAGAAACTTGTCTCTTCTTTATATTGTAAAGCAATCGAATATGCGATACATTATTAAATGCGTCTAATATATCGAAATTAAGTAAAAATGTTACTCTCTTCTTTTAATTACTCTATATTGTATAAATCTTTTTCGTAATTAATTGCAATATTGTGTCGATTAAATATTGTCTTCTAGCTTTTATTTGTGTGTTTAATAGAATATTGTGCGTTTCTACGACGTAACAAAGACGCTTCAATATTATTAACTCTAGTATCTTATTTAATATGTTCAATAACGCAATAAATCTAAAAAATAACAATTTAAAGTAATTCTTTTTTCTCGATTTGCGCAATATTATTGTAATTGTCTTTTTAAAATAAGACAATTACACTTCTTTCTTAATATATTTATTAAATAGAAATCTTACTTAAAATAAAACAATGCAAATTAATTGTTGCAACGCACAATTAATTATATTGTTAATTTTTAATGTTTTGTTAGAAATTGTTTTGTGCATTGCTCTTATTATTTTGCGCTTCAATATTATTTTGTTGTCTTTTATAAAAGTTAAATAAAAGAATTTGTTTAAGTTGTTTATTAAAATTGTAGATAAAAAAGAAAAATAAGATCGAAACATTGTTTCGATTTTGTTCTTTATTGTTGTCGCAATACTTGTATCGATTTATAATAATAATATAGTAAACTTAATTAACGTTTTTGTTGTTGCGTTTTTGACTTACTTTGTTATCTTAAAAAGACTCTTAATAGTATTTTTCGAAACTTTTATTTGTTTGCGAAACTTGTTTCGTTTCTATTTTTTTAGAATTTTGTTCTTTTTATTGCATGTTCGGATATATATTATTTATTTGCTAGAAATGCGATATTGTTAACGTAGTCTTTTAATTTCTTTAATTATTTTCGTGCATTCTATTATTTATTCGAATTTGACTCTCTTATATAATCTTGCTTACAAGATAAAGTTTTCGATAGTTTTTTTCAAAGTATTAAGCAACTTTGTTGTGTACTTATTAATGTCGTCTCTTTTTATTAGATTGTTTAATATTGATTTAAATAATAAATCTCTTAATATGTTATCGAACTTTTTTAAGTTTATAGCTTTTCAATTTTATTCAAAGTAATGTCGAAACTCTTTTTGCCTTCGAAGATTTAATATTGTTTTTATCGAAAAATAATCGAATAAATTTTTTATTTTCTTGTTTATATCACAATATATTAATCGGTTTGCTATTTTTTTTGTAACAAATAATAAGTCGATTATAATTTAAGCGTCTTAATAATCTCTTATTATAGTTTTTCAAAAGAGAGTTAGTATTGCGTCGATTGCGCGTATTATATTTAACAAATTCTTCGAAAGCAAATGTTGTCTAAAATAGAAAGAACTTGTTCAAAAAAAAATGCAAATTAAAATCTCTTACAATAACACTTTTGTCTTGCATGCGCAAAGTTAACTCTATTGCTAAAAGATTGCTTTTATCAATTATTTTGTTATAATTATTTGAGAATAGATTGTAAACATTATAAACGTTAACAAAATTATATTTTGTATCGTTATCGTTAACATATAGTTGTAACGTTATTGTTTCTATATCTTTGAAATATTATATGTTGTGTCAACTATTGCTATTAATGTGCTTGTTAACGTAGAAGCATATTCTTTTGTCGTTATCTACGAACGTAAAATTTGCGCATTTTAAATTGTATATCTTTGCTTTAACGTAATGTCGTTACAACTCTTGTATTATTAATATATTGTATTTTGTATCTTATTTTTTTGAATCAATGCAATTATTATTTTACTTCTTGATTTGTAAACGTTATACTATAATATTTTGAGCTCGTTTTGTGCTTTTATTAAAATTGCTTCGTATAATTCTTGATATTAATATCTATTAGATTTTGTATTTCTTGCGTAAAAGATATATTTTGTAACAATATTATTGTTATGTTGTTGTTATTTTGTTCTATTAGAATAAATTAACTATTTAACAATTTATTAGAGCGTCTTTTCTTAATAGATTGATCGTCGATTCGATATTTGATCTCAACTTTGAAATCGAATCGAATCGACGATTTAACTTTAAAAATCAAATCGAAAATTAATTCGATTTTAATTGTTTTAAAATCGAATCGAATCGAATCGAGTCGATTTTCGATTTTAATATTAGAAATTGAATCGAATTGCCAAGAATGTCAAGAATACTAAAATAGTATAAATTAAGTTTAAATTTAGATTTTTTATTAATTACTAAGTAATGCTTAGTAGTAATGCATTTATAAAAAGAAATTTCTAATACATTTATTAATTAGTTTAAATAGATTAACTATTTTTATTAAATTATTAATTAATTGTTACTAAAAATAATTAAATTTACTAAAAATAATAGTCTTAACAATTCGATTCGATTTTTCGATTCGATTTTCGATTTAACTTTTAAAATCGAATCGAATTGTTAATTTCAACTTTAGAAATTAAATTGTTAAGACTTTCGATTCGATTAAATTTTTTAAATCGATGCGATCAATCTATTTCTTAATTAATTGTTAAATTATGCTCTTCTTTGTTGTTACAAAAATATTTTGCATGCGATTTGTCTACGTCGAACAACTAATTATCGTCGTCTTATATTTTGTCTTCTTTTTCGATATTTGATTAAACGTTGTTGCGCTTTCAAGAGTTATTAAAGTAGTTGTTATTTTGCTTGCTTTTGTTATTTTGACAACATAATATAATAACTTTGTCTTTGTTGTTTCTTTTATTTTTAATTTTTTGCTTTGTTTTCTAAAGCACTTGAAATCGAATACTTTGTAAGCATTCTTGCAAACGTCGCATTTTTATTTTGATAAATTTAATTAATACAAGTATTAATCGAAGCAATAATCTTGCGCACAATAAACGCATTGTTGTTTGTTCTTACATTTGTATATTAAGTAATTATACTCTTAATACTTTATGCATTGCTTTATTTTACAACTTGTACTATAATATTTTGCTATTTTAATATTTGACTTATAAGTTATGTTAAGTTAAATCAACTTGTTTGTTGTCTTTGCGCAATTTACTTACATTACAATAAAAACATATTTCTTCTTGTTGCTCTTTCTTGTAAATTAAGTTATTTTATTAATCTTTAATTCTTAATGCATAATCTTGTATAATCTTTTTATTGTTTTTGCTCTCTTCTTCTTTATATTTTTGAGCATGCTTTTTACTCTAATATTGTGTATTATTATTTTTGTGCGTTTATAACGCAAAATTGTCGCAATAAATATATTCTTAACTTAGAAATTATTTAATTTTAGAGTTTTTTTGTTGCATTCGCTATCAACTCTAAAGACTATTATTTTCTTAAAGCGTTTTATTTTTTATATATCTTTTTGCGCATTTAGTGTATTAACAATGTCTAAATTGTGCGTTAATGCAATTATCTTTGTTGCGCTTATCTTATATACTTTTTTCGTCTTTTTTTTCTTTTTAATTTACGTTATTAACTTTATTTTTTTAATCGATTGTTGCTTCGAAGATATTTGTTTAACGTTTATCTTAATTGTTGTTTGTGCAACTAATAACAAGCTCTATATTATATTTGTTTACATATTTGTATCTTTTATATTTTTCTCGATTTTTTTTACTTTTTTTAATCGATTTGTCGTCTTCTTTAATCTCTTTAATACGAAAATTATGTTAATTCGTCTATTTAATGTTACGCTAGTACTTTCGTAAAAAGTATTAAAGCGAGTTATGCTATTGAAGAGATTTGTAAACGTCTTTAGGCAATGCAAGCAATCACTTAATAACAAGAATTGCAATTATAAACAATCTTATGTTTAATAAATTTTCATAGATAATTTAATGAATCAAAGTAACAATAAGTAAAGACTTAAAATAAATTGAACACAATTCATAAAAAAGTCGCGTTCGAAAGCTATATACTTTTTTATCATTTGAAGTTCAAGATATTTAAGATGTTTAAAATTTGATTATTTTAATTATCTTAATTTGAAATTCAAGATATTTAAGAATCAAGCTATCTTAATTATCTTAATTTTGTTAATAGATCTTTCTTTTTTAATTACTTTGTGAAAAGCGATGCGCGACAAATAATATCTATTAACACGCGATTCGTAACACTAGACTGATCGTTGGGCCAAGAATTGATATCAACTTTCTAACTCGACCCAAATACTCGATACCAACTTTCTAACTTGGCCCAAATACTTGGTACCAACATCGTGACCCAACTTGGAATCGACCTAGATCAACGATTTCTTAACTCGACTCGATCGACTCGCCAAGCAATCGAAAATGACGTCAAAATGCCAAGATTTTCTATTTTTAAAAAAATTCGCATTATTTGAATTACTAAAAATAGTTTAAAAATAATAACGCACAAATAACGTACAAATGCATTATCTAAATGCATTACTATATAATATTATAAACAAATTAATTAAATTAATCAACTTGATTAAGTTGATTAATGCACTTTTTCAAAAATAATCTAAATTTTTCGAGTCTTGGCGAGTTGGGCCAAGTTATACGCTAAGTACTTCATATCTACCCTTTGACTCGACCCAAATACTTGGTATCAACATCGTGACCCAAATCGACTTTTCGATATCAAAATCCTGACTCGACCCAGGTCTTGGCGAGTCGAGAACTTGGCTCGAACTCGATGACCCGGCCCGACGCGATCAGTCTACGTAACACTATCTCTTTTCTTCAAGAATTATTGTCTTAAAATCATTTATTCTTTCTTATTATGTTAATCAAGTTAATTATTGAACAACGTCGCAATTTCGTTGTTAATCGTCGCTATAAGCACGTTTTTCTTATAATGCGTTTTTGTCGAACTTGTGTCGCATTTGACGTATCTTATTAAGTAAATAAAGAATATCTTAAGTGTGAGAAATGTTATTGAAAGAATTGAAAATGCGATTTGACTTTTAATTATTAAAAAATGAATAAAGCTATTCAAAAGACTAAAAAGTTGAATGATAAAATAACAAAATTACGTCTAAGAATTGTGCGAAAGACGAAACAAAAAAAAACATTAATTTTGTCGTTTAAAAAATATAAATAATGCGAAGTCGAAAAATATTCTAAAAATCGAAAAAAATAAAAAAGAGATCGAATGTATTGAAGAGATGTTCGAAATTCTATTTAATATTATTATCGATTTTTTATTGTTTGCTTTTTTGTTCTTCAATGCTTTGTCAACTCTTATAAGTAATTTTGTTGCTAACGAAATCGTCGCAACTAGTTAAAGCATTTCTTTAAATTCTTAAGTAACTCTTATGTATTTTTGAAGATAAAATATTCTTTTTACTTAATAAGATATTTTTGACCTTCTTGTTATAAAATTTTTTTAATTTTATATTATTTCTCTTTTTGTAAGTGAAAATAAAATGTGTCTTGTAAAGACGTAATTAAATTCGCTAATTTTAATAATAAAATATAAAATACTAAAAACACTTTGACGTTCTTAGATAAGTTAAGTTCGTAATTGATTAATTTCTTTGTCTTTTTAACGAGAAATGATTCGACTTTAACATAATTTAATTTTTTACTTAACTTTCTTGTCTTAAGATTTTTTGTAAAAAAATATATTTTATTTCTTTTCTTTAGTTAAGATGTCGTTTTTCGTTTTTTGTTTTAATACTTGATTGATCTTTCTTGCATTTTTGAGATATTATGGTGTATTTTTTTTAGTGTTGCTATTCTCTTTATAACTAATTGTGTTAATAAATGATTTCGTTCTTTCTTAAAGAGATTAAATTCTTTATTATAATTGACGAAGAATGAAGTTATCTTAGTAATATTCGAAATCTTTGCATTTAGTGTTAATTAAGTTATAGATAAAAGTAACATCTAGTTGTTGTAAGTATTGTTGACGTAGTGCCTTAGATATTGCTTTAGACTTTAATTTGTTCGTTTTATTTAATCATTCGTAATCGAATAATAGACAATAAATATTTTAAGTCTTGTTTCTAACACTAATAGAAGTGTCTTTTAATAGTTAGACGTGAAGAACTTGTCTTTGTCACTAATTAATTCTTTAAGTATATCGTAATATTATATAAGTCGATTTAATACAATGTATTTTAATTGTTTTGCTATGAACTTTTTTTTGCATGCAATAATATATAAATACTTGATAAGTTTGTTAATTATTATTAGTATCGAATTATATTTGTTTTTAATTGTTAGATTCGTCAACTTAAGCAACTTAATAATAAAGTTTATCGTAACTTCATTTCATAGCGATTTAGATAATTTCTAATATTAAATTTTGTCATAATTCGCATATGTATTATGTTTGTTTTGCTAATAGCTAAGACATCGTTTAATATATGCTTCGATAACTTATCTTATTTAAGAAAACTAACAATGTTAACGTAAAAGCTAAAGAGTTTTGATTATTTTTAGATGCTTTTACAATGATTTATCATAATGTTTCTTTATATATTTGTCGATTTTGTTAATAAATATTTGAAGTTTTTCTTTTTTTATTAAAAACTCTTTCTTATTATCTTTAAATATTCGTAAAATAGCATTTAGCTCGTATTTATTTGCTAATAATGATTCGTTTTTGTTAATCTTAAATATATTGTAATTAAACGATTTTTTCGTTTTTATATAATTATTTCTTTTGTTAAGTGCGTTTGCTTTATTATTATTTTTGTCTAATGTATACAATATTTTAAACTTGTATTGTTCGAGTCGTTTTAATTATCGCATTTGTCTTTTGTTAAACTATTTAATAGTAGTAAAGTGTAAAAGATTTTTGTAATCTATAAAAATTGTAAGTTTTAATAATTTTTTAATGTATATTTTTTATAATTTTAGAAAGATTACAATAGCGAATAATTTTTTGTCGTAAATATTATAATTTTGTTCGATTAACAAAAGTTTTTTCGAAAAATATGTTATTAAGTATTATATGTCTTTATACTTTTGATTAAAGCATACATTAATAATTAGATTTAATGCGTTAATTTCAATTTTGTTTAACAATTGTAAATTTTACATTTTTAATATTAATTTTTTTAAGCATTTTAGCTTAAGATCTTAAAATGAAATTTTTTTGTTAATTTTTATATTTATAGCGTCTTCTTCTTTGTAAGATTCGTCAATAATATTGCATTAACGAAGTAATTTTTGATAAACTTCTTGTTGTAGTTTATAAAATCTAGAAAGAATTAAATTTCTTTAACATTAATAGATAATTTTTATTCTTTAATTATTCGTAGCTTTTTAAAATTTATGCGTACTTTATATCGTTTAACGACAAATTTAAGAAAATTAATTTTTTTTTGATGAAATTCGCATTTCTTTGATTTAAGATGTAAGTTTCTCTTGTTTAGATATTTCAATATTTTGAAAACATAATCTACATGTTCTTTCAAAATATTTGAGTAAATTATAGTATCGTTCAAGTATGCTATAACAAATTGATTTAAATATTGTCGTAATACATCATTGATTATTTCTTGACACATTGTTGAAACGTTCGTAAGTTTGAACGACATTATTGTGTATTTGTATAATTTATATCGTGTGCAAAAAGTTGTTTTTTACTCTTTCTTTATCTTTATTTTAATTTGATTGTACGCTTCTTGTAAGTTCAATTTGATAAAGTACTTTATTTTGAATAATCGATTTTGAAGCTCGCTAATATTAAATAGTAAATATCGATTTTTTATCGTAATATTGTTTAGCTTTTAATAATTAACACATAAACGAAGAGTTTCGTTCTTCTTTAATACAAAGAGAATTAAGTATTCTATTTATAATTGAAATTTTTTGATAATTTTTTTTTTTCGTTTTTTGTTAGATATTCGCGAAGTGTTTCTAGCTTCTTTTCGAATAATAATTGAACATATATAAATTCAAACGTAAATTGTTTGTCTAATTCAAGTTTGATCTCGTAGTCTTACGATTAATGTTTAGATAAAATTTCGATCGTTTTCTTTTTCTAAAATAGATGCTTTCAACTATTGTATATTCGTAATATGTGCTTTAGCGATTCTCTCGCTATATTAAATAATTTAAAGTTCTTAAAAGATTCGCAATTTTTTTTATTTATTTTGACTTTGTAATCTAGTTGATCTTTGTTAATGTCTATTGAATCGAATTTTATTAAATCGTTTTTTTGCGAAAATGCAAATTCGCTATTTGCGATCGAATTTCGATTTAATCTTTTATTTATTATTGAACGTTGTTGATGCGTAGATTAAATGTTAATTGCGTAATTACATCGCACGAATCTAAGTATTCGTATATTTTAGTTAACTTCTAAATTGTGTTGTTTTAATCAAGACATTTCTAGAACGATATCGTAAATGATCGTTTTCACTATATTAAAAATTAATTTTTCGTAATATTGCTAAATAGCTATTGATAATAATTTCGTTTCTTTGTTTACTTTTTTATTTCTTGCGAGTAATGAGTTTTTATCTACAATTATTAGATTGTAAGCGTTAAACTTCTTTTAAATAAAATATTCTTCTCTCTTTACAAGAGCTTTGATCATAAAATTACTTATTACATTAAAATTAATCATTGCTATAAATTAATAATCGTTAATCTTAATTAATGTGATAAAACATCGTATGTGCGTTGTTAAGTTTAATTGCTATTGTTGAGCTAATATATTGCATTTCTTTAATATGCTTTTTATTAAAAAATTTGAACTTTTTTTTACTTCTATGTTGTGACTTCTACTTTAAACGTTTGTTTGCGTTAAGCTTTTTTTTATTGCTAAATTATTAACTTTAATTTTCTAAAAAATTAATTGACTTTATTCTTTTCTTCTAGATAAGTTTAACATAAATTGTTGTAGCAAGTTGTTCAACTAAGGCTTGCGTATATTGTAGAATTCAATTATTTCATTATAATGTTAAGTATATTTTTTTTGTAATAACATTACTTTTTAACTTCTTCTCGCATTCATTTACGATCTTCAATAAGTTAACTAAAGTCTTAAAATGATTCGTAATGCTTTTTATGCATTCGTGAAAATTCTTTTAATTATATTTTTCGTTTAAATCGATAATTAAACTATAAGATTTAATAGTTTTCTAAAGTGTTTAATTAACTTCTTGCGTAAATGTGAGTGCCTTATTTGATAATGTTTCATTTAGAATTTTCTATAATTAATTCAAGTTTTTTATCAAATAGTAATTGTTGTTCGATTTAGTCTTAAGAGTGTTCGTCTTTGTGTCGATTTGCTTCTTAATGTCGTTTTAGCTATCAAGTATCTCTCTTAATATAACATTGATTTGTTAACGATTTATTAAGTTTCGTAATCGACAATCTCTTGCGAAATAATTCGATTTGTTATATAAATAGCACGTTTTTTAAGATTTGTTATTTTGCTTTTCTTTAGAGTTTTTCTTTTGCGTCGTTAAGTAAAATCTAATTTCATAAATGCAAATTTATGATAATTTGAGTTATTGTACTTCTAATTAGAACGAGATTCTCTCTAATAATATTTAATCGTTAATTCAAAGAAGATTCTTGCTCTTTCGTAAAATTAATTATATCGTTTTTTCATAACTTTTTCATATAGTTTGTCGTCGAAACCAATAATTACTTCGATAAAATCGAACATGTCATTAACAAATTTGTTATTGTACATAATTTCGTTCTTAAGATTGTTTTTGAAATCTTGTCGAAACATTGTTATAAGTGCGACATCGTTTTATTTGATAAAATTAACATATTTTTGAAATCTTGTTGCGTAGTCTATTGCAAAGATTCGTTAAATTAAGTGTTAAATTACTTTTTTTGCGATTTGTTTTTCGTTAAATGTTTCGAAGATTTTTCGAAACTCTTTTTTGAAGTTATCGAAGTTCGTGAACATCGCACGAGAGTTTTCGTCATAATTTTCTAAATATTTGCGTAAGTTTAACTTGAACTAGTATTAAACTCTTTCTCTAAGAAATATTAATGCGAAAATCGTTTTCTTGTTCGCTAAAACAAAATAGAAAATGAAATAAATATTTATTTGCATAAGTTAGTTTTCTAGATCAATACAATCTTCATAATAGACGTTAGATTTATTAATTTTTATCTTGTCGTCTTCATTAATAGAGAGACGACGTGATGTTATTGAGCTATTGCTTGAAATAAAGACACGTTAATCTAATACAAACATTCTTAGAGTATTCAAAGTGTTACGTTAATACTTTCGTAAAAAGTATTAAAGCGAATTATGTTATTAAAAAGATTTGTAAACGTCTTTAGACAATGTAAGCAATCACTTAATAACAAGAATTGCAACTATAGACAATCTTATGTTTAATAAATTTTTATAGATAATTTAATGAATCAAAATAATAATAAGTAAAGACTTAAAATAAGTTAAATACGATTTATAAAAGAGTCGCGTTTGAAAGCTATATACTTTTTTATCATTTAAGATTTAAGATGTTTAAGATGTTTAAAATCTTAATTATCTTAATTATTTTAATTTGAAATTTAAGATGTTTAAGAATTAAGTTATCTTGATTATCTTGATCTTGTTATTAGATCTTTTCTTTCTAATTACTTTGTGAAGAGCGATGCGCAACGAATAGTATCTATTAGCACGCGACTCATAACACTATTCTTCGCGAAGAGTTTATTAAATTTGCGCGTAAATTTCTCGACAAAAATACATTACTTAATTAACGTTATTATCGAAACTATTTCGAATTCGATTTTTTTCTTAGATTTATAGAACTTCTTGATTTTTATTATTTTCGCGATAATCTTTGTCGCAATTTGTGATAAATCGCGTTAAGACGCATTAAAAACGTCTTAATTACTTGTTAATATTGCGTCGATTACGTTTATTTAATTTTGACGATTAAGATAAATCGTAAACGTTATTGTTAATAAAGTCTTCTCTCTTGTCTCTTCTTGTATAATGAGATAGTATAATATCGATTTTCGCAAGCTTTTTTTTTATTTTTTTAGTATATTAAAAACAAATATAACAAGATATATTGTCGAAAATTTACTAAGACATTTTATATTAATTTTGTTTCTATTAAGATAAATTTTATAGATTTAGAATTAATTAAGTTAAATACTTTATTATTATATTAAATTAAATTAAATTTTAGATATTAATACTATGCAACATATTAAATAATATTCTTATTAAAAAATATCTTATATATTGTTTACGTTAATAGCAAATATATTATATTACTAATCGATAATAATCTTTTTAATAACTTAAAATTGAAACATTTTATAAAACAATCTAATATTGTTGTATTTGTAAGCAATATTAAAAACAACAAACATTTAATTAATAATTATTTTTAATTTTTAATATATTTTTAAAACAAAATAGATAACAAAATAGTTACTATTTACTTTTGTTAAAAAGTTTATATTATAATAAATCTAAGAACAAAGTTGTTACTTAAGATAAATATTATTAATTTCAAATATATAATCGTTAATACAAATAAGCGAAAACTTATTATTAAAAGTTATCGAAATTTAAAGATATTATTGAAAATTTTATTAAAAAACAATATTTAAGTAAAATAAATTATTAGAATCGAAAGAAGTCTTTTACATTAATAATATTGTTGTTTTCTCTTAATTGTTTGACATATATTTAGTTTATCTTACTTAGTTGTTCGACAAATTAGTTTTGTTAAATGTTATATTTAGTTTCAAAAAAATCTATTTTAATTATTTTAGCATTATCTTGCTAAAACAAAAAGTAAATATCTTTGACTTGTTTATTATCGAGAAGCGTATTGTTGTTATTAAGACAATTAGATTTCTTAAGAATTTAAAGACGCTTAAGATCTATCTTAATTTTGTCAATTATTAAAGAGATAAAATCGTTGTTACGCTAGTACTTCCCACGAAGATATTAGAGAGAGTTATGCTATTAAAGAAATTTATAGACGTTTTTAGGCAATGCAAGCAATCACTTAATAACAAGGGTTTGCAACTAAGTAGTCGTAACAATAAGTCAAAATTTAAGATAAATTAAATACGATTTATAAGAAAGTCGTGTTCGAGAATCTATATACTAAAGAGATTCTTCGTTGTTCGCTTAGCTTGTTATCGAACATATCGAATATCGTTCGCTTAATTCGTTGACGAACATGTCGAACATTGTTCGCTCAATTCGTTGTCGAACATGTCGAACATTGTTCGTTTGCCAAATCGTCGAACTTGTAGATAGTTGTACTTCGTGCTACATATTGCGTCGTAAACTATATATCACGCTATTTTGAGTTAGATTCGTAACACTATTTTCTTTCTCAAAGATTTTTGTTTCGAAAGTTAAATCGTTTCGTCTATCATGTCTTTTTAGCAACAAAGTTGCCTTCGTATCGCATTCGAAATCGAACGCTACGATGTATTAATAAATATTGTCTATGAACGTTGCTCTCTTTTTGATCGTTCTTGTATTATCATGAAAGACTCTTCGTCTCGTTTGAAGTGTTCGAAATGTGTTCGTGCGAACAAATCGTACGTAAACATGTCTTGATTTTTTCTTGATCACAATAGAGAAGATCTTTTTGCCAAAATTGCTAAAGACGAAACTTTATTGACAATCGTCATAATTCGATTGCTTCGAAATAAGAAAATTCTAAAGAAAATTAATGCAAAGGCGAAACGAAAGACACATTGCTTGTTGTCAAGAATGAAAGAGTCGAATGTCTCGAAATTTTCTAATTGTCTCGTTGCGAATGCTCTTGTCGAATTGTCTTCTATCTTTTAATTATCTTTCGCTATGCTAAATGATTATTCGAACGTTGATAAAATAGTTGAATAAAGTCATAGCAATCATCAAGATTCTTCTTTAATTCTTACGTATTCTTTGAGATAAAATATTATTTTCACTTAATAAGATAGTTTTGATTTCGTTGCTTTAGAATTCTTTTCACTTCGTATCTATTTTTCTTTTGAGCCTTGTAACGAAATGTTTCCTATAAAGGCGTAATTGAATTTGCTAATTCCAACAATAAGATATAAAATACTAGAAATACTTTAATGTCTTTGAGCAAGTCGAGTTCGTAATTGATTGATCTCTTAGTCTTCTTAACGAGAAACGATTCGACTTTAACATGATTTAATTTCTTGCTTAGCTTTCTTGTTTTAAGATTTTTTGTAAAAAGATATACTTTATTTCTCTTCTTTAATTAAGATGTCGTTTTTCGTTTCTTATTTTAATACTTGATCGATCTTTCTTGCATCTTTAAGATGTTGTCGTATATTCTTTTTAGTATCTCTATTTTCTTGATGATCAATTGTGCTAATAAATGCGTGCGCTCTTTCTCGAAGAGATTGAACTCTTTGTTATAATTGACAAAGAATGAAGTTATCTTAGTGATATTCGAAATCTTCGCATTTAGTGTTAATTGCGTCATAGATAGAAGTAATACTCAATTGCTATAAGTATTATTGACATAGTGTCTCAAATATTGCTTAAGGCTTTGATTTGTTCGCTCTATTTAATTATTTGTAATCAAGTAATAGACAATGAACATTTGAAGTCTTGTATCTAACTTTGAGAGAAACGTCTTCTAATAGTTAGACGTGAAGAGCTTGTCTTTGTCATTAATTAGTTCTTTAAGTATATTATGATATTATATAAGTCGATTCAATATAATGTATTCTAGTTGTTCTACGATGAACTTTTTTTTGCATGCGATAATATGTGAATACTTGATAAGTTTGTCAATCATTATCAATATTAAATCATATTTGTTTTCAATTGCTAGATTCGTCAATTTAGACAACTTAATAATAAAGTTCATCGTAACTTCATCTTATAGCAACTTAGATAATTTCTAATATTGGATTTCGTCATAGTTCGCATGTGTATTATGTTTGTTTTGCTAACAACTAAGACATCGTTTAATATATGTCTTGACAACTTGTCTTATTTGTAAGAATTAACAATGCTAACGTTAAAGTTGAAGAATTTTTGTTATTCTCGAATGCTTTTGCAATGATTCGTCATAATGTTCTTTTATACATTTATCGATTTTATCAATAAATATTTGAAGTTTTTCTTTTTTCATTAAAAATTCTTTTGTATTGTCTCGAAGTATTCGTAATGTAGCATTTAGCTCGTATTTGTTAATTAATAGTAATTTGTCTTTATTAATCTTAAGTATATTGTGATTAAACGATTTCTTCGTTTCTATATAATCATTTCTTTTGCTAAGTGCGTTTGCTTTGTCATTATCTTCTTCTAAAATATATTGTATTTTAAACTTGTATTGTTCGAGTCGTTTTAATTATTATATTTGTCTTTTGTTAAATTGTTTAATAGTAATAAAGTGCACAAGATTCTTATGATCTATAAGAATTGTAAGTTTTAATAATTCTTCGATGTATACTCTTCATAATTCTAAGAAGATTACAATAGCGAGTAACTTCTTATCGTAAACATCGTAATTTTGTTTAACTAACAAGAGTTTTCTAGAAAGATATATTATTAAATGTTATATGTCTTTATGCTCTTAACTAAAGCATGCATCGATAATTAAATTTAATGCGTCAATTTTAATTCTATTTGATAGTCGTGAATCGTACATTTTTAATATTGATTTTTTCAAACATTCTAACTTAAGATCTTGAAATGATTTCTCTTTTATAAATTCTTATATCTATGACGTATTCTTTTTCGTAAAATTTGTCAATAATATCGCATTAACGAAGTAGTTCTTAATGAATTTTCTATTGTAGTTTATGAAATCTAAAAAGAATTGCATTTCTTTAATTTAAGATGTAAGTTTCTCTTGTTTAGACATTTTAATATTTTGAAAACATAATTAACATGTTCTTTCAAGATTTTTAAGTAAATTATGATGTCGTTCAAGTATATTATGACAAATCGATTCAAATATTGTCGTAATGCATTATTAATTATTTCTTAATACGTTGTCGAGACGTTTGTGAGTTCGAACGACATTATCGTGTATTTGTATAGTTTATATCGTGTGCAAAAAGCTATTTTTTACTCTTCTTTTATCTTCATTCTAATTTAGTTGTACGCTTCTTGTAGATTTAGTTTGATAAAATACTTTGCTTCGAATAATCAATTCTAAAGCTCGCTAATATTGAGTAGTGAATATCAATTCTTAATCGTAATGTGATTTAGCTTCTAATAATCGACATATAGACGAAGAATTTCGTTCTTTTTGAGTACAAAGAGAATCGAGTATCTTGTCTATGATTGAGATTTTCTAATAAATTCTTTTTTTTCGTTTTTTACTAGATATTCGCGAAGTACTTCGAGCTTCTTTTCGAATAAAACATATATAAGTTCAAACGTAAATTGCTTGCCTAATTCAAGTTTAATTTTATAATTTTATAATTAATATTTAGAAAGAGTCTCTATCGTTTTCTCTTCTTGAAACAAATGCTTTCAACTATTATATATTCGTAATACGTGTTTTAGCGATTTCTTCGTTGTATCAAATAATTCAAGATTCTTAAAAGATTCGCAATTTTCTTCACTCATTTTAACTTTATAATCTAGTTGATTTATGTTGATGTTTGTTGAGTCGAACTCTATTAAGTTGTTTTTTTGCGAAAATGCAAACTCGCTACTTGCGATCAAGTTTCGACTTAATTTTTTATCTATTATCGAACGTTATCGATGCGTAAATTGAATGTGAATTGCGTGATCACATCGTGCGAATTTAAGTACTTGTGTATTCTAATTAACTTCTAGATTGTGTTATTTTAATCAAGACATTTCTAGTACAATATCGTGAATAACTATTTTCACTATATTAAAAATTAGTTTCTCGTGATATTGCTAAATAGCTATCGATAGTAATTTCGTTTCTTTGTTTACTTTTTCATTTTTGTCAAGTAATAAGTTTTTATTTACAATTATTAGATTGTAAGCGTTAAGCTTCTTTTAAGTAAAATATTTTTCTCTCTTTACAAGAGCTTTGATCATAAAATTATCTATCGCATTAGAATTAATTATTGCGATAAGTTAACAATCATTGATCTTAATTAATGTGATAAAACATCGTGCGTACGTTGTTGAGTTTAGTTGTTGCTATTGAACTAACATATTGCATTTCTTCGATATGCTCTTTATTAAGAAATTTGAACTTTTTTTTGCTTTTGTGTTGCGACTTCTATTGCAAACGTCTATTTGTGCTAAGTTTTCTTTTGTTGCTAAATTACTAACTTTAACTTTCTAGAAAATCAATTAACTTCTTTCTTTTTTTCTAGATAAGTCTAGCATAAGTCGTCGTAATAAATTGTTCAATTAAGTGTCGCATATTTCTTTAATTGCTCTATCTCTTATTTAAATAGATTAACATTGTTCAATTGTCGTTCGATTTCGTCAAGAATATTCTTTTCTTTAGTAGCGTCGCTTTCTAGCGCTTTCTCGCATTTGTCTACGATCTAATTGATTTATTTTTTCTTTAATGAGCTAGCTAAAGCGTCAAGATATTTCGTAATGTTTTCTATGCAATCGTGAAAATTCTTTCAATTATACTCTTTATTCGAGTCAATAATTAAGTTGTAAGATTTGATAATTTTCTAAAGTGCTTGATTGACTTCTTGCGTAGATGCGAGTGCCTTGCTTAATAATGTTTCATCTAGAACTTTCTATAATTAATTTGGATTTTCTATCAAATAATAGTTGTCGTTCAATTTAATCTTAAGAATGTTCGTCTTTGTGTCGACTTACTTTCTAATATTGTTCTAGCTATTAAGTATCTCTCTTAACATGACATTAATTTGTCGACGATTTATTAAATTTCGTAATCGACAATCTCTTGCGAAGTGATCCAATTTGCCACATGAATAGTACGTTTTTTGGAATTTGTTATTTTGCTTTTCTCTAAAATTCTTTTCTTTACGTCGTTGAATAAAATTTAGTTTCATAAGTGCAAACTCACGATAGTCTAGATTACTATACTTTTTTTGATTAAAACGAAATTCTCTCAAATAATATTTGATCGTTAATTTAAAGAAGATTTTCGTTCTTTCGTGAAGTTGATCGTATTGCTTTTTCATAGCTCTTTCATATAGCTTGTCGTCGAAATCGATAATCACTTCGATAAGATCGAACATATCGTTAATGAATTTATCATCGCGCATAATTTCGTTTTTAAGATTGTTTTTGAAATTTTGTCGAAACATTTTCATAAGTGCGACATCGTTTCATTCGATAAAATTAACATATTTTTGAAATCTTATTGCGTACTTTGTTGCAAAGATTCGTTAAATTAGATGCTAAATTACTCTTTTCGCAATTTGTTTCTCGTTAAATGTTTCAAAGATTCTTCGAAGCTCTCTCTTGAAATTGTCGAAGTTCGTGAACATCGCATAGGAATTTTCGTCATAATTCTTTAAATACTTGCGTAAGTTTAATTTGAGTCAATGCTAAATTCTTTCTCTAAGAAATGTGAATGCGAAAATTGTTTTCTTGTTCGCTAGAACAAGATAGAAGATGAAATAAATATTTATTTACATAAGTTAGTTCTTCAAGTCAATTCGATTTTCATAATAAACGTTAGACTTGTTAATTCTTATCTTGTCGTCTTTATCAATAGAGAGTCGATGTGATGTTGTTAAGCTAGTGTTCGAGATAGAGACGCGTTGATCTAATATAGACATTCTTAGAATATTCAAAGTGTTACGCTAGTACTTTTTACGAAAATATTAAAGAAAATTATGCTATTGAAGAGATTTGTAAACGTCTTTAGACAATGCAAGCAATCACTTGATAACAAGAATTTGCAACTAAGTAGTCGTAATAATAAGTCAAAACTTAAGATAAGTTGAACACAATTTATAAGAGAGTCGTATTTGGAAATCTATATACTAAAGAGATTCTTCGTTGTTCGCTTAGTTTGTTGTCGAACATGTCGAGTATTGTTCGCTTAGCTCGTTGACAAACATGTCGAACATTGTTCGTTTAACTCGCTATCGAACATGTCGAACATTGTTCGCTTGCCAAGTCGTCGAACTTGTAGATAATTGTGCTTCGTGCTACATGTTGTCTCGTAGACTATATATCACGCTATTTCGAGCTAGGCTCGTAACAATCGTCTAATACGTTTAACAAGCTAATATTTTATAGCAAGAAAAGACTTGTCTTCTAAAGAGCTCTTCTACTATTGACAAGCAAAAGCGAAAGACGTATTCAAGAAATACGTATATTAAATACTTGTTTATTTCTTTAATTCTTCTATTAGCTATAACAATTCTTAATAGCTTCGAATTTCTTAATTTATTTCGACAACAATTGTTAATTGTATATAGACTTAGACGTTTTCAAGAAACGCGAGTTTAATATTAAGATATATTATGTTAAAGACAATTTAATTAGCGATAACTTTAGATAAGACAATATTTAATATATTTTGTTTTTGTTTAAAACTCTAAGCTTTGTTAAGATAAATTATTAATTAATTAAAATAAAAATAACTTGTCTTGTATAAATAATACAAAAGACTAGATATTTAGTAGAAGCAATTAAGAGATTTATTTAGTCTATACTAATTACTTAATTACAACAAATATTGTTAAACAAACTACGTTATTCTTTTTATTAATTAATAAGTTTAATCTTTGTCTTATACGTGTCTTGCAATATCTTTTATAGTTTTTACTAAATATATATTATTGTGCAAAAAAAATTGCATATAACTTTGAATGCATTGTCTAAACTTCATGTACTTAAACATAAATATAACAAGAACAAATTATTAATTTTAGACAAAATAAATAACTTTGCAACAAATATAAAGATTGTAACTAAGTTAATGCAACAAACTTCTAAAGAGAAATCAAATTTAATCGATTAAGATACAATCGACAAAGCAATCTTATTTTACTTATGTCTTGTTTAAATAAGTAAAATCTTTAAGAAAAGACTTCTTCAAATATACATTAAATTTATCAAGTAAATAGAAATTCTAACAACAATTCGAAAGTTATTTATGTTTCTTAATATTTAGTTTTTTGAAAAAGACAACTTACTTTACTTTATAGATTATGCAAATTACAAGAAACTATGCTTATTTAAGAAATTTAAGACGAAAATCTTATATTAGATGCACGATATAAATAGTTATATTAATTTTATTCGCATTTATAAAACAATAATTGTTAACTTTTATTTTCGCAAGTTTGTCTCTTAATTGCATTGATATATTGCTTATTGTTAAGAGTAAAATCTTTGTCAAATTAAGCAACATTAATTGTAATTTTTTTAACTTAATTTTAAGTTCTTTTGTATCTTTTTATATTATATATATCAATTTTGTTTTAAATTTGTTATTATATTAGAGTTTCGATGCTATTTTAACAACGACTTGCAAATTTTTCAAAAAAGTAATTGTTTTAAGCGACAAGATAACTTATATTGTAATAAAGTAAACAAGTATTTTTTTTAACAATCTTGTAAATTAAAAAGTTTTAAGAGTGTTTGTGTACAATAGAGATTGCAAGTTTACATCTAAATTCTAAATAATTATATTTTAGAAGTTAGAAGTTTAGAAATTCTAAATAATTATATTTTAGAAGCTAGAAGTTTAGTTTTTAATCTCGATAATATATTATTTACAAATAGACAAACAAAGTAAACGAACAAACTAGATAGTTAAGCTAGTCTTGTAATATATAGCGATTAGCAATCTTAATCTAAATTGAGTGTTCTTTTTACTTGTACTTTGCGTTTGTCTCAATAATTTGTTTAGTATTTCTATTAGATTGTTATTAAATAAGATAATTATAAGCTTTAAGATGCGTAATTCTTTGTTTCTTCTCAAATTTAACAATTTTTAGACAAATTAATTGTAGAAAAAGATTATTAATGTCTTTGAGACAAAAGCGACAATTATATAAGCTAATATAATAGTCAAAACGATATACAATAGATATTATAGATTTATCGAGCTTTCGATAAGTAATATAATGTATCTTTGTCTTTACAAGAATTACTTCTTGTTGTTTGTTAAATCGTTTAAATTGCTAATTTAATACATTAAATCTTTTAAGATTCTCGAACAAAAAGACAATTTAATAAATAAATAAAATCTCTCAATAGATTAAAAGATTTACTTAATTATATTTATTGCTTATCTTAAGTTCGCGCTAGACGATAAAGATTTATACAATTGTTTAAAATCAAATTATTCGAATATTGTTGTCGAGTTAAATATTAAATAATATTCTTACAAAATTAAGATTCTTATTAAGTATCGCATTTGTTAATATAAACAAAATTGTCTTATCTTAAAATATCTTGTTCGATAAAAGAGTTACAATATTAAGTAAGATTAATAATATAACAAGAATTTGCTAAATAATTTTGCGAATTTTGTCAACAACTACAAGACAAAGTACAAAATATTTATTTTTCTTATTATAAGATGCTTTAAAACAACAAGTACACTATTCAAAGTAACTATATCGACATTTCTAATAGAGATTATTGTTCTTGTATTATTATTAAAGAAGCGCAATTAATTGTCTAAGACAGCAAAAAAACGCGCTTATATCTAGAAAAAGAGACAGATTGTCCAAGATTAAGACTACTACAAATAGTAAAAAAGACAACAATATTAAAATATTATCTTGATATTATTGTTGTCAACGTTCAAGAATTGATAACGATAAACTACTTGTCTAGACATAATGTTAAACAATTATAATTTATTATTTACTTATAGTAGATGCTTTACAAGTTTTAATTATAAGACGCAATTTATTAGAACACTAGTACAATCAATACTAATATTAACAATATTACTAAAGCTTATTATCTTCGATCTTGTTAACACATATTCTTGTTTACTATTGTTAGCTATTGTCTTTATATTATCCACAATAATATCTTTATTTGTAAGAGAATAAGTCGTAAGCAATAATTCTAATAATAATAATTAAATCAAGAAGCAATCTATGTAATCGAAGACAAAATATGTTTATCTATTAAGACTCTAACTCGATATAGACTAGTTTGTCTATCTCAAGAAGAATATCGTAACAATCTATTATTATTTTCGAAAAAAGTTATGCTCTTATAATCAAAATATAAGAGTAATAAGAAATTAGAGAATACGCGTTCTTTTTAGTAATTAGGCGCGTTTTATTTTCGCGAAATTCTTAAAGATTAAATTTAGAAGTAAATCTAAAAAATATCTTTTCGAAGACTCAAAATCTAATCTCCTTAAACATCTCAAATATTTAATTTTCTTTTTCGATATATTTCTTGTCTTAATCTTTTTGACTTAACTCTTCTTCGATGTAAAACTTATAGTCTTTAAACTTAACATCGATTAGATAGATCTAAGACTTATTGTTGTTAACTAAAAATTATTAAGAAAGATTGTTTGTCTTTTGATTTTTCTACAACAATAATGCAAGTTAATTGTAGAAACAATTGTAGAAGAATTAATATTGTAAAGAACAATAATTGTAGAATAATTGCGATAAGATCTGCGACAATAATGCAACACAATAGAAGTTTATTATTTTCTATCAAATAAAAATTCTATTATCAATTTATTTAAGAAAGTCTTTAAGCTTTGTATGTAATGTAGATTCCAAAAAATTACGTCTTAGTTGCACATAAAAGTAATTTCAAATCAATATAAGCTAATTATGCGTCGAGATAATATTGACGATCTTTGTCAAATACAACATTTGCAATATTTATACTCGTAGAAATCGAAAATGACTCTCTTATACTGATTCTTCATAGGATTGATCAACAATGTATTATACGTGATCATCGCCAAATATCGCGCCATCGACAACTTCCACGAGTACTACTCCGACGCTCGCGTCGCGCTCTACCTGACCCTCTTCGTTGGCGGCAACCACGAAGCCAGCGCGCATAAAAATAAAAAAACAAGTAAAAATAAAGATTTTTATAAATACAATAACGCAATCTTAGTATAGTAAATATATATCTATTAGAAGAAACAATATCTATAAAAGAGATTTTTTTACAAATTAGATTCTCTTCTTCTATATAATAATAGATAATATTTATTATTATTGTATACTTTGCTAAATTATATACAACAATATTATATACTTTTAAACTATTATTTATTGTGTAAAGAACAATAATCGAAGCGCAATATATATTAATTGAATAATACAACAACAACAATAACGCGTTGTTCTAATAATATGTACTATTTTATTTTAAAAACTAAAATACAAAAGAGAGAGACAATTGTAATACTAGTTTTTAATAATTAATTAAATAGGTTGACGATAAGTTCTTGTAGTAGCAACTTAACATTTTGCAGAGTTTTTTTCCTAAGAATTTTGTTTTGAAATTCTTATAAATTAATGTCTCTTTAAATTATAGTTTTATATAGTAGGTAAGACTATCTTGTATACGTTAGTATATCAACATCTTGTTACATATTTGTATATAGTCTTACACTTAGCGATTATTCGGATAGTCTTGCACTCGATATTTTGAAGTATCTTGAGTGCTTTATCCTCGCGCTGTTTATATTTGTGTCTCTTAGATAGACTATACTAGACTGATGCGCGATAAGTGGATTTGGGATAGGACGGTCTAGATTGCCCCGACTAGTTTAAATTACTTCCTATTCACGGGATTGAATGTTATTTAATAAGGTAAGCGTAAGATACAATAAGCGGATTAGTTCCCGCACCCCCTGGCGGTTACATCACCAGTTGAGGGGATAAGAATCGATTGTCGAATAACCTGATATGAGATTTCCATACGGTTTGCGTACGGTTGCGAATCTTGGTTGCATTTGGCTATTGGTGACCATGGAGGTGGTACGTCAGTGCTTTTTATTCTCGCCTGTGGAAGCGATGACACCTAACACAGTGATACAGGCATCAATGGAATATCACGTACGCAGACGTCTAGTACGGCTGGCAGGTATAAGATGCGAGCTCTCGAAAGTACATCCAGTCATTCTGGTAAATTCTAACCCATCCACAGTTCACAAACTACATCGACATGGTCTACAGCATCTCCCTCTGCACGAATGAAATATCCATCCTGTTGCTGATGCTTCGAATCTTCCTGTCGGTTCAGCGAAATTTCTGGTGGTAGCTCACCCAATCCCTCATCGTCTCCAACACCGTCTTCTACATCATCTTCTTCTCCATCCCAATCTTCCTCTGCTCACCACGAAGCAAGATCTGGAACCCCACAGATCCTGGACGCCGTCTCAACATCGACGACCTCTACATCGCCTCCGCCGCCTTCATCAGGGTCTCCGACATTTCGATGCTGCCTGTGCCAATTTACCTGATTCGGAACCTGCAGATGTTCGTCCGCCGTAAGATCGCTGTCTTCCTCATCTTCGGCACTGGAGGGTTGTCAGTCCCCACTCCTCACCCTTCTCTCTATCTTTCTTTCTCTCTCTTCCCGCCCCATTCAATCCAGCATCCGGTCTGACCAATAAACCCACATCAGAGCTTGCATCTCCAGCATGATCCGCCTCGACGAATGCGTCGTCCTCACCCGCACCGACGACTACACCTACCGCAAGGACGTTCGTCCTACCTCTCTTTCACACCTTGTCACCCGCCACTAAGTCCCATACACAGCATGGCCGAACTAGCGTGCGGCCTCCTCTGCTCCTGCCTCCCCTTCTTGCCCCGTCTCTACCAACACGTCTCCGCCATAGCGCCCTACACCGCTCACCACGGCTCTTCCGCCCAAGCGCTCCAAGATCCAGAAACCAAAGCTTCCGTCTCCCATGCCGCACGACGGGGGCTAAGCAAGAGCAACAAGCGGGGAGGGGATTGGATCCATTTGGATGATAAAACCTTGGCGAGTCTGCCGAAGGGGACGACGGTGGATATTGAGCGCAGAGGGGGCGACGAACAAGCTTTTGACGAGGCGGTGGAGGGGCTAAACGGGGGTTTAGAGAAAGGGAGGGGCTGAGTCCGGCAGGCTGTCCGGGGTGAGATTGAAGGTGCGTGAGTCAAAATGTCTACAACGCGACTTCGATATCGTCTATCATTCGATGAAGCGATAACATTTCAAGCCGGCCGACGAAAGCCATATTATACTCTCCGCTTCCCAGTGTCTGGACTGCACGATCACTTTCTGGGATCTACTAGCTAACCGCGCAGAATCGAGCCAAGTTGTTCCATCCATACTCCGGCAAAAGAATTTTCTTTTCTTTCTTTTTTTCATTGTTTCTGATTGCCCCGTCCTCAATGCACTAACGCATCTCCCCAGCAAAAACCCCTCTCTACCCCTGTCCCAACAACCCAACCACCCTCCCTCCATCCCAACCCGCTCGACGCACGTCCCATCTCCCATTTCACCCATCCTTCCCCCCAACCCCGCCCCTCTTACGTCTCCGCGCTGGCTCCCAAACCACACCACCTCCATTCACCATATTTTCCTGATTGTCTCAATCTCTCAAAATAGGTTTCTATCCTCTCATACCCGCAAATACAAGAGTCATGCTGATTCTATATTGGGGAAGAATAGACGGTGGTATGTGGTGCGTGATGATGATTGATATATTGTGTGTTTGGCTTGTAGGGGTAATGTTGTCTTTGTGTTGCTGGTCATAGGTGTTTGACTGCTGGCTGGTCTGACTCCGCTGTTGTTGAGAGGAGTTGAGAGGAGTCGTCGAGTATACTGATGAGTATTTCTCGGCGGAAATTGTCGCGTAGTATAAATGGTTGTGATGTTCCTAAAACGCGTATATCCTCCCAGCGTGGGTTATTGACCTGACGCAAGCGAGTCTGTGAAAGTTGTTAGGGTCTTTCGCTGGATATCTCTTGATCGGAAGAGATTTGGTTACGTTTTAACCTTGTAATTTTTAACTGTTATCATTTCCCTTACCCATAAACGATTGGTAGTCATTTAGTCATCCATATTCTCTTCTTGGCTCTTGTCTCTTACGCTTCTCTTTCTCGTCTGGTGTCTCTGTCGTATTCCTCTCTTTTCTCTCTCTTTATTCTCCTTCCCTTAGCCTTAGATTTGCATAGCTTCAGAGGGTAGATACTGCGATAGAAAGGTCGTGCTAGACATGGGTATAGGGTGTGCGAGCCACGGGGAAAATGGTGATTGTCCTGAGGAAAGGCTTTTGTGGAGGGTTTTCTCGGTCACTCAGTTGTAGAGAGAAGCATGGGCCGCGAGATCAAGCTGCTCAAGATAACATCTACCTAGAATTAGAGACCCATGAACTACTCGACATAAAATACTCTTTCCCCCACCCAGGAAGTAGCAACTCATCCACACACTCGTAACGTACTCTCTTCACGTCCTGAATATTTGAGCCCACCTAGCAACACCCCTCCCGCTCCCCCTCCTCCCTCCAAAGCTTGAACCCCCCCGGCACCAATCTCTGAAACACCCCCCTCCGATCATACCGCCTACTCACCCCCTTCAAAAACTCCACATTCTCCTCACCATAGCTCGCGACCGGGTCTTGCGACTGCAGCGCGTAGTTCAGGTACAGATACTCGTTGTACAGATCCTGGGAGCGGGCGTAGGCGATGGCTTGGCGGAGGAGGGATTCAGTGGCGGTCGTGATGGCGGGGTCGTCGGTTGCGGAGCGCCATTGGATCGTGAGATCCAGCCCTGGGGGAGGGGGTGTGGGTATTAGCTGGTGTTATGTTTGGAAAAGGTTGGGGGGGGGGGGGGGGGGGGGGGGGGGGGGGGGGGGGGGGGGGTGGGCGGGGTGGTGGGGGGGGGGGGCAAGCG
>JAABUQ010000696.1_pt1 | contig 78009 bp, 65 predicted proteins | sample 5560001 | NCBI WGS metagenome assembly JAABUQ01 (sample SAMN10711888, study PRJNA513371) | rock metagenome | isolation source: Antarctica rocks | place: Antarctica: Victoria Land, Finger Mt nord | collected 2015-12-18 | reverse complement strand
ATAGTCCTTTCGGACTATTGCCAGATGGTCCGTTGGGCATCACCGTGACTAGAACGCACGCGGCTTCGCCAACAAGATCCGTCCCCCCACCCCTGATCCAACTTCCCGTGTGCCCGAGAGGTGATCACGTGAGTGACGAGCAAAGCCAGGAACGCCGACGGCGCGATCTTCTGGCCAACCTCTATGGCAACGAGGTGCCGCCCAGCATCGGTGGGCCCCTGCTGCGGACCGCTGACGTTGCTCAGCTGTTCCAGGTGTCCGAGCGCACGGTGTCAGAATGGGCCCGCCAGGGGCGCATCCCCTCGGTACGTACCCCCGGCGGCCATCGTCGCTATCCCGCCGACCAGGTTCGCCTACTCCTCGAAGCGGCCGAAGAGGGCTACACGCCGGCCAGCCGGAACACGTACTCGGCTCCGGTGACCGATCTGGACAGTCGCCGCACCTTCAGCATCTGAGCGCCCGGTCGGGTTCCCCCCCCCGCAGGGTCCGTCCCCGCGTCAGGAGGCAGTCTTCACCGACCCTGGGACGAAATCGTCACCGTGCGACGATTACGTCCCAGGGTCGGTGTCCGTAGGCGCCGAATGCCCGGCCCGGGGTCGGACCTCTGCAGCCGACCCCTCTGCAGCCGACCCCTCTGCAGCCGACCCCTCTGCAGCCGACCCCTCTGCAGCCGACCCCTCTGCAGCCGACCCCTCTGCAGCCGACCCCTCTGCAGCCGACCCCTCTGCAGCCGACCCGGCCGACCCGGCTGGCGACTCGTCCGGTACGGCACCCCCGGTGTCATCGAGATACTCGGCCCACGCCTGCTGGGCCTCTGATTCAGGCTCAAAGTCGCCGAAGGCGGCCCCGACGTAGTTGCCCTGGTCGTCGTAGGCGTGCTCACCGAACGCATCGCGATACTCCGCCGCCACCTCGCCACCTTCGGCCGCCTGCTTGATGGACAGGCTGATCCGCCGCCGCTGAAGGTCGATATCGATGATCTTCACCCACAGCTCCTCGCCCGGGGTGACGACCTGCTCGGGCAGGTCGACGTGGTGGCTGGCCATCTCCGAGATGTGGACCAGGCCTTCGATGCCCTCCCCGACCTGGACGAAGCCACCGAAGGGGACCAGCTTGGTCACCCGGCCGTAGACCAGTTCGCCAACACGGTGGGCATTTGCGAACTCCTGCCACGGGTCGGCCTGGGTCGCCTTGAGGGACAGGCTGATCCGTTCGCGGTCCAGGTCGACGTCGAGGACCCGCACCTCGACCTCGTCACCCACAGCGACCACCGACGAGGGATGATCGACGTGCTTCCAGGACAGCTCGGAGACGTGGATGAGCCCGTCCATGCCCCCCAGGTCCACGAACGCCCCGAAGTTGACGACCGACGACACCACCCCGCGGCGGGCCTCGCCCGGCTTGAGATTGGCCAGGAACTCGTCGCGCTGCTCCTTCTGGGTCTCCTCCAACCAGGCCCGGCGGGAAAGGACCACGTTGTTGCGGTTCTTGTCCAGCTCGATGATCTTGGCCTCCAGGCTGCGGCCGACGTAGGGCTGCAGGTCGCGCACTCGGCGCAACTCCACCAGGGAGGCGGGCAGGAAGCCCCGAAGACCGATGTCGAGGATCAGGCCGCCCTTGACCATCTCGATGACGGGGCCCGTCACCACCCCGTCACGTTCCTTGATCTCCTCGATGGTGCCCCAGGCCCGCTCGTATTGGGCCCGCTTCTTCGACAGGACCAGCCGGCCCTCCTTGTCCTCCTTCTGGAGGACGAGGGCCTCGATCTTGTCGCCGACCGACACGATCTCCGAGGGGTCGACGTCGTGGCGGATCGACAGCTCCCGGGCCGGGATGACGCCCTCGGACTTGAAGCCGATGTCGAGGAGGACCTCGTCCTTGTCCACCTTGACGACGGTCCCGGCGACGATGTCACCATCTTCGAATTCAACGATGGTCCCGGCGATGGCATCCTCGAGGCTGGTGCCGTCGAGGTCGTCGGAGACAATCTGGCGAGGGGTGTAGACCCCGGCCTCATCGAAGGTGCCCATGCGAGACGCCCGGTCATCGGGGTCGGGGGCGGTGAGTGTCGTCGTCGTGGAGTCGGTCATGAACGTCGTAGCCTTTGCATTCTGGACGGGGGCGAACGGCTCGCCCGGAGGCCCGTATGCTACACCGGCTCGGCGCCCGCTCCCGGGGGGATAAGAACCGATGTGAGCGTTTACGCCGGCCATGCGGGATCCACGAGATCGGGGCGGTGGAGCGCTAGCGTTGCCGCAAAACGAGAGGAGCACGGGTGCAGAGGATCTCTCCAGCAGACGAAGCGACCTTGCGGCGGCTCGTCGACCCCGCCACCTACGTCCGGGGCCGTGCCTATGCGAGCCGGGGTACGGTGACGCAGCGCCAGTGGGACGACGACGGTACCCGGGTTCTGGGAGAGATCCAGGGCGGCGCGGACCTGCCCTACCAGGCCTCGGTCGTGCTCACTCGCTCGGCGTCCGAGCAGCTCACCGCAGTCGAAGCCACCTGTTCGTGTCCGGTGACGACGAGCTGCAAGCATGCCGTAGCGCTCCTGCTGGCGGAAGGCATCAGCTCGCCTCAGCCTTCCCTGCCCTCTCCACCCATCCCCTCTCCACAGCCACCGCATCTCCGACTGGTTCCCCAGGTGAAGGCGATCGGGGGAATGGCGAGCCCTCGCGGCTGGGAGCTGTCTTTGCGGGGTCTCCTTGCTCCCGGCGGCGAGGACACCGTCGACGAGCCCACGATCGGCCTGCAATTTGAGCAGGTTGCAAATCAGGCAAAGAGTCCCGCGTGGGCGGCATCTCGGATCCGGATCCGACCGGTGCTGGCCGGGAGGGCCGGCAACTGGGTCAAGACGGGGATCTCGTGGTCCACGCTTGACTACGCCTTCTTCGGCCGGGCCGCGCCCGGAGCGGGCGAACAACAGATCCTTCTCCTCAAGGAGCTACTCGGCCTCACCCGGACAACGGTGAGGAGCTACTCGTATCACGTCGAGGACTGGCTGTGGCTCGAGACCATCAGCAGTCGCCGGCTCTGGGACCTTTTGGCCGAGGCCCGCACGCTCGGGATACCGCTGGTTCAGGCCGGGAGCCGTCCCGCCCGGCCGGTGACGCTGCATGCGAAGCCGGCGACCATCAGCGTCGATATCACCCGGGCTCGCTCGGGGCTCCGTGTCGACCCCCAGGTTCGCATCGGCGACGATGTTGTCCCGCTCCGCTCGTCGCTTCTCGTCGGCCGCCCGGCACACGGGATCGTGTGGTGGCACGACACGCCCGATTCGTCCACGACGGCACCTCCACTATCCATGGCCTCCTTGGCCTCACCGATGGCCGAGGACCTGCGACCGCTCCTGCGAGGCAGGACGATTTCCGTGCCGGCCCGCGATCAGAAGCGCTTTGTCGGCGAGGTCCTCCCGGCGCTACGGAGGCGGCTGGATGTGCGCTCCAGCGACGAATCGGTCGAGCTCCCCGAGATCGCGCCACCGACGTTGCTGCTCACGCTCCAACACCTCGGCGATCATCGGATCGAGCTGGCCTGGGGCTGGAGACGTCGGGTCGGTGCCGCCGAGTGGATCGATGACTTGTGGCATGGCGCCGGAGCCGACGGTGCCTCGGCGGCTGAGGCCGATATCACGGAGCGCGCGCTCCGCGTCGTGCGCGCCGTGCCCGAGCTCACTGAGCTCACGCCCTTCGGTGATCGGCTCACCCCCAGAGCCGAGCTGGCCGGCATGCCCGCAGTCCGATTCCTGACCGAGGTGCTCGGGGTCATTCACCAAGTGGGCGGCGTGGAGATCGAGCAGCTCGGTGACGTCCCGGACTACCGGGAGGCCAGCGCTGCTCCCGCCGTGGTCCTCGGTGGCTCGGGCTCTGCGAGCGAGGACTGGTTCGACCTGACCGTGAGCATCTCGGTAGACGGCGAGGAGGTGCCCTTTGCGGAGCTCTTCGTTGCTCTTGCCGAAGAGCGCTCTCATCTGATCCTCCCGTCGGGGACCTATTTCTCGCTCGATCGCGAGGAACTGCACCAGCTCGCCAAGCTGATCGCCGAAGCGCGCGGCCTCGACGATGTTGTGAGCGGCGTGGCCCGCCTCAGCCGCTTCCAGGCCAGCCTTTGGGAGGAGCTCCGCCGCCTCGGGATCGTTACCGGCCAGGCCGTGGAATGGGAGCAGTCGGTGCGGGCCCTGACGAACGCCACCGAGCGCACCGAGCATCCTCTGCCCGAAGGCCTTGCCGCTACGCTACGGCCCTACCAACACGCCGGATTCAACTGGTTGGCCTTTCTCCATGAGCATGATCTGGGGGGCATCCTGGCCGATGACATGGGCCTCGGCAAGACCGTTCAGGCTCTCGCCTTGATGTGCCACGTCAAAGAGCGCAACGCCACCGACGCCCCATTTCTCGTGGTCGCCCCCACGAGCGTGGTCGAGAACTGGGCCTTAGAATGCAGAAAGTTCGCTCCCCATCTGCGTGTCGTGACCATCGCCGAGATGGTGGGTCGCCGAGGGGTCAAGCTTGCCAAGTTGGCCGAGGACGCCGACGTCGTGATCACCTCCTACAGCTTGTTCCGCCTGGAATACGGCGACTACGCCGCCGTCGAATGGGCGGCGATGTTCCTTGACGAGGCTCAGTTCGCCAAGAACCGAAACTCCCAGACCTACCAGCGGGCGAGGATGCTGCCCGTTCGATGCAAGGTGGCCATGACCGGCACGCCCATGGAAAACAACCTCATGGAGCTGTGGTCATTGCTTTCGATCACCGCACCGGGACTCTTTGCCAGCCCGGAACGCTTCTCGAAGTACTACCGGGCACCGATCGAAAAGCAGAATGACACCGATCGACTGGACCAACTCCGCCGGCGGATGAGACCTCTGATGCTGCGGAGGACCAAGGAACAGGTGGCGCGTGACCTCCCGGACAAGCAGGAGCAGGTCCTCGAACTCGAACTCGAAGCCAGGCACCGAAAGGTGTACCAGACCCATCTCCAGCGTGAGCGGCAGAAGGTCCTCGGCCTCATTGGTGACCTGTCCAAGAACCGCTTCGAGATCTTTCGCTCGCTGACTCTCCTGCGTCAGGTGAGCCTCGATCCGTCGCTTATCGACGCGAAGTACTCCAACGTCCCCTCGACCAAGCTTGACGCTCTGATGGGGATGGTGGGCGACATCGTCGCCGACGGGCACCGCGTCTTGATCTTCAGCCAGTTCACCCGCTTCTTGACCTCAGCCAGCGACCGGCTGAAGCTCGCCGGGGTCGAACATTGCTACCTGGACGGCAAGACCCGAAAGCGAGCCGCGGTCATCTCGCGCTTTCGGACAGGTGACGCACCAGCGTTCCTGATCAGCCTCAAGGCGGGCGGCTTCGGCCTCAACCTCACCGAGGCGGACTACTGCATCCTCCTCGATCCTTGGTGGAACCCGGCCACCGAGGCCCAGGCCGTCGACCGAGTCCACAGGATTGGCCAGACGAAGAAAGTCATGGTCTATCGCATGGTGGCCAAGGACACCATCGAGGAGAAGGTCATGGCCCTCAAGGCCAGAAAGGCCGCCCTCTTCGCCAATGTCATCGACGCCGGCGGCTTCGAGTCCGGAGCCTTGACCGCCGAGGACATCCGCTCGCTACTGAGCTGATTCGTGGTACACGCATGGCGGCCGCCTCGGGCAGGGGAGCCACGATGGAGCCGGCCGTGAGGACCGGAAGACGACGCAGCACGTCAGTCCAATCGCGGTGCTGATCGTGAATCCCCCAAATCGCAGCCACATCCGCGCCGTTCGCCGGATTGCCGATCTGCTCGACGCCGCCTGCCTGCCGCACCGAGAAGTTCTGATCGAGCGAGGATGGCGAACATGACCGCTCCGCTATTGCCGCCGGGCCCTACCCGGTACGGATCGACCCGGCGGCGATAGAGGGATAGGGCGGGCAGAGCAGCTATTTGGCCGGGGTGTTCACGATGACCGGCGAGCCGGCCACGCCCGCCCCGGTCTGACACGGCCCGGTGTTGGTCAGGACGGTGAGCTTGTTCTGCGGGTTGGTCAGGGCGTTGATGAAGTCCTGGCAGAGGATCTGCTGGGTCAGCGACTGCTGCTTGGCATCATTGGCCGCCTTCTCCCCGTTGGCGGTGACCACCGCCGTCTGTTGATCCACCTGGGCTTGCTGGAGCTTGAATTGGGCGGTCTGGGCCGCCTGTTGGGCGGCCAGCTTGGCATTGGCGGCGTCCTGCACGTTGGGAGCCAGGATCAGGTCGCCGATCACCACCTTGTCCGACGTGATGCCGAAGTTGGTCAGGGAAGAACGCAGGAGCGAGAGGGCTTTCGCCTCGATGTCGCCACGATGGGACTTCAGGTCGACCGAGACGAAGCCGGTGGTGGCCGAGCCAAGTGCGGAACGAACATTCTGTGCCACCAGCTTGGCCTTGACGGCCGTGGTGTCGCAGGCATAGGCCCGGTAGATGGCCCCGGCGTCGACCCGGTTGATGTGGTAGAAGAACGTCACATCGGCGGTGGCTCCGCCCTGGTCGGAACCCGACACCGGGATCGACTGGTTGGCCAGCGCGTCACCGGTGCGGGGGTCGGCGTTTTGGATCGATTGCTCCTCGGAGAGAGGGCAGGTGGTGACCTGGGTCCACGGGGCCACGAAGTGAACGCCCGACTGCAGGTCGCCGCCCACCGAACCGAAGGTCACCGGGATGCCCACCTCCCGGGCACCGACGCTTCGATACACGGAGAAGAACAGGCAGAGCACGGCCAGCACCAGGGGGATGGTGGCGAAGGGACGCAGCACGATGACCCCTTCGGCGGGGTCTTTCCTTCGTGGCTGCACGACCCCCATGGCCACCGCGACAATGAGCAGGATGACGGCGAACACGAGCCAGAACACGTTGATGATCCCCTTTGCCTGATAGATGATCCCGGGCAGGCTTCGCCTCCCCGCCGCCCCCGAACCAGAAAGCTCAGCTCTTGGCCGCCGCCCAGGTATCACCCCAGCTTACGTTGACGGTGAGCGGCACCCGCAGCTCGACCGCACCCATCATGGCCTCGGTGACCGTCGCCTCGGCGATGGCGACCTCGGCCGGCGGGACCTCGACGATGACCTCATCGTGGACCTGCAGGACCAGCCGGCTGGTCAGTCCCTGCGCCGCCAACGCCGCGTCCAGGCGCACCAGGGCCACCTTGAAGATGTCGGCGGCCAGGCCCTGGATGCCGGCGTTCATGGCCTGGCGCTCCCCTGCGGCCCGGATCTGGTAACGGCCGGACTGCAACTCGGGGATCAACCGGCGCCGGCCCATGAGGGTCTCCGTGTAGCCCCGGTCGCGAGCCTCGGCCACCACGCGATCCATGTAGGCGCGCACGCTCGGAAAGCCCTCGAAGTAGGCCCGGAGGATGGCCTCGGCCTCAGCCACGGGAACGGCCAGGCGCTGCGCCAGCCCGAAGGCCTCCATCCCGTAGGCCAGGCCGTAGGAGACCATCTTGGCCTTGGAGCGCATGGCCAGGGTCACGTCCCCGGGCTCCACCTGGTAGATCCGCGCCGCCGTCGCCGTATGAATGTCGGTCCCGGTGAGAAATGCCTCGACCAGTCCTGGGTCCTCGGCCAGGTGGGCGATGACCCGCAGCTCGATCTGGTTGTAGTCGGCCACCAGAAACCGTCGGCCCTCGGTGGGCACAAAGCACTGGCGGAACCGTCGGCCCTCGTCGGATCGAACGGGGATGTTGTGCAGGTTGGGTTGATCGGAGCTCAGCCGGCCGGTGCGGGCCACGGTCTGGTTGAACGTGGCGTGGATCCGCCCGTCGGCGGCCACCTCGGAGAGCAGGGACTCGCCGTAGGTGGATCGCAGCTTCTCCACCTCCCGCCACCGCAGCAGGGCCTCGATGACGGGGTGGTCGCCCCGGAGCTTCTCGAGGGTCTGGGCGTCGGTCGAAAAGCCGGTCTTGGTCCGCTTCTGGGGGGTGAGGCCGAGCTTGGTGAACAGGATCTGGCGGAGCTGGGGGGTGGAGCCGACGGTGAAGCGTTCGCCGGCCAGCTCCTGGATGTGCTCCTCCAGGCGCTTGGCCTCGGCGGCCAACTCGTCGGCCAGACCCTTGAGGGCGGCTACGTCCACCCGCACGCCGGCCTGTTCCATCAGGGCCAGCACGGCGACGAGGGGCCGCTCGACCTCGTCGTAGAGCCGGGACATGCCCCGCGCCGAGAGGGCGGCGCTCAGTGGCTGGACCAGGCGGGCGACCGCCACGGCCCGCCGGCCGGCGATCTCGGCGCCGTCGGTGGCCGTGCCCTCCAAGTCGAGCTGGCCCACCGGCGGTCCGTCGGGCGCCCTCAGGTCGACGCCGGCGTAGCGCAGGGCCAGAGCCTCGAGCAGATACTGGTCGCCGGCGGGGTCCACCAGGTAGGCGGCGATCGCGGTGTCCAACTCCAGGGCGGAGAATGTCACCCCGATCACCGCCAGACCCCGCATGAGTGCTTTGGCGTCATGGGTGCTGAGCTCCCCCCCGCCGGGGCCTACCAGGCGTCGAAGGGCAGCCAGAACCTCCAGGTCCGCCAAGGCCTTCTCGTCGATCCAGGCGACATCGACGGGGGCGGACCCCTCGGGGGGCAGGGCCACCAGGGCCAGGCCGATGAGGGCCGAGCGGCCCTCGGCACCCTCCCAGCCGCCGGCCACGGCCAGGGGTGTCGAGGCCGACAGCCACCCGTCCACGGCGGCCACGATCTCGGTGGCGGCCAGGCGGTGGAGGGCCACGTCGAAGGATTCACCGGCGTCGGGCTCGGTGGTTGGCTCCCCGGCGGCGTCGGTGCCGGTGGCCTCCACGAAGCGGTCCCAGAGGGTCCGGAACTCCAAGAAGTCGAACAGCCGGCGCAGCTCCTCGACATCCCAGCCTCCGAGCCTCGCAGCATCGGGCTCGACGCTGATGTCGACGTCTCGCACCAGCGGGGTGGCCGTGGCGTTGAGGCGGACCCGGGGTTCGCCCGCAGCCAGGCTGGAGCGCAACTTGGGGGTGAGCTCATCGAGGTGGGCGAAGATCCCGTCGAGGTCACCGTAGGTGTTGAGCAGCTTGGCCGCCGTCTTCTCCCCTACCCCCGGCACCCCCGGCAGGTTGTCCGACGGGTCCCCCCGAAGGGCTGCATACTGGGGGTAGAGGGCGGGAGTCACCCCGGTTCGGGCCTCGATGCCGGCCTCGTCGTAGAGGACGTAGTCCGACACCCCGCGGCGGTTGTAGAGCACCTTGATGTGAGGATCGGCCACCAACTGGTAGGCATCGCGGTCTCCGGTGACCACGATGACCTCGTTGCCGGCGGCGGCCGCAGTGGTGGCCAGGGTGGCCAGGATGTCGTCGGCCTCGAACCCGGCGATCTCCACCAGGGGGATCTTGAGGGTCTCCACCAGTTGGCGAACCAGGCCCATCTGCTGGCGGAGGATGTCGGGCGTCTCCGCCCGGCCTGCCTTGTAGTCGTCGATCATCCGGTGGCGGAAGGTCGGCTCGGGGCGGTCGAAGGCCGCCACCACCTGATCGGGGTGGTGGTCCTTGATCAGGTTGACCAGCATTGAGGTGAAGCCGAAGACCGCGTTGGTCACCTGCCCCGCCGCCGTGGCCATGTCGGAGGGCAGGGCAAAAAACGCCCGGTAGGTGAGCGAGTTGCCGTCGATCAACATGAGCCGGGCCATCGCGTCGATGGTACGCCCCGATCGAATCCATCATCGGCCGTGGCGCGATAGAATTACCACGTAGCCCGCGTGCTACGTATCGGAAGGACGATGATGCGGCTCAACAGCAAAGGTCAGGTGACCATCCCCGCCGCCCTGCGGGCCCGCCACGGCCTGCACGAGGGCGACGAGGTGGACGTCGTCGACGACGGTGAGGTATTGCGCATCGTGCGGAACGAAGCGAGCCAGACCCGAGGCCAGCGACTCGCGGGAAGGATGCGAGGCAGAGCGACAACGACGATGAGCACCGATCAACTGCTCGCCATGTTGCGTGACGATCGAAGTTGACCGCGGCGGCGAGCCCGGCCGTCCGGTGACCTTGGTGGACTCCAGCGTGATCCTCGACGTCGTGACCGAGGACGCGAGGTGGATCGAGTGGTCCGCGGCTGCCCTCGCCCGGGCCCGGGACGCTGGAGACCTCGTCATCAATCCGATCGTGTATGCCGAGATCTCCACCGGCTTCGAGAGGATCGAAGACCTCGATCGCACCGTCCCCGAGGCCGAATTCGGTCGCGAAGCCCTGCCCTACGAGGCCGGCTTTCTGGCCGCCAAAGCCTTCGTCGCCTACCGCCGGCGGGGCGGCGCCAGGCGCTCTCCGCTGCCAGACTTCTTCATTGGGGCTCACGCCGCGATCCGACGGTATCGGCTGCTCACCCGAGATACGGCCCGGTATCGGACCTACTTTCCGTCGGTCGAGCTGGTTGCTCCTCTTGAGGCTTGAGGAACCCCCGATGCCATCGCTGGGTAGCATGCAGGAGTGTCCGACGGTTTCCATCCTCCCCTCGAGGAGTACCTCGAGGCGGTTCACGAACTGGAGGAGGAGGGCACCGTGGTCATCCAGGCCCGCCTGGCGGAACGGCTGGGCCACTCGGCGCCCGCCGTGTCGGAGATGGTCCGCCGCCTGCGCGACGACGGCTATGTCAACATCGAGCGCCGAGCCCTACAACTTACCGGCGAGGGTCGCCAGGTGGCCGAGAGGGTGGTCCGCCGCCACCGCCTGGCCGAACGCCTCCTCACCGATGTCATCGGCCTCCCCTGGGAGAAGTCACACCTGGAGGCCTGTCGCTGGGAACACGTCATCTCCGATGATGTCGAGGCCCACCTGGTCATCCTGCTGGGCCACCCCACCACCTGCCCCCACGGCAACCCCATTCCCGGGACCCTGCAGAGCACCACGCCGGTCACCGCCCTGGCTGACGCCGTGGGGGGCGACCACGTCCGCTTGGAACGAGTGACCGAGCAGGTCGAGATCGACACCGCGGCTCTCACCTACCTGTCTCACCATGGCTTCGTCCCCGGCGCCGTGGTCACCGTGTCGTCGCGGGCCCCCGACGGGACGTTGACCGTGGACCTGGGTGACCATGCCATCTCGCTCGGCCCGGCCCTGGCCCGCCAGCTCTTCGTCGCCGCCGTCTGAGCCGGACCACCCGGCGAGACCGCCTCAGACGGTCCCGGGGCGCAGACCGCTGTTGATCACCCGCCGGGCGATCTCGTCCATCCTGACCCGTTCGGCCATGGCCGTGGTCCGGATCCAGGTGAACGCGTCGTGCTCGCTCAGAGCAGCCTCATCCATGAGCACGCCCTTGGCCCGCTCCACGTCCCGGCGGGCCTCGAGGCGCTCCTCGAGGTTTCGCACCTGGTCGTCCAGGGCCTTCATCTCCGAGAACCGGGCCACGGCCATCTCGATGGCCGGCAGCAGCTCGCTCTTCTGGAAGGGTTTGACCAGATAGGCCAGCGCACCGGCCTGGCGGGCCTGGTCGATCAGGTCACGCTGCGAGAAGGCGGTCAGGATCAACACCGCAGCCAGCCGCTCGGCGCTGATGGCCCGCGCCGCGCTGAGACCGTCAGAACCGGGCATCTTGATGTCGAGGATGGCCAGGTCGGGACGATGGAGCCGGACCAGCTCCACGGCCTCGTCGCCCCGGCCCGTCTCGCCCACGACGTGGTAGCCCTCCTCTTCGAGGATCTCCTTCAAATCGAGCCGGACGATCGCCTCGTCCTCGGCGATGACCACCCGAACGGTCACGGTGCGGCGCTCTCGTCCACGACCAGCCGGTCGAGCAACTGGTCCTGGGTGGAGATCATCTCGGCGATCGAACGGAGGACCATCTCCCGGCCGCCGGCCATGGCCGCGGCGTGGCGCTGGGCCTCGACGTAGTCGCGCTGGGCCAGGGGCGTCTCGGAGACCAGCGAGCGGACCCGGGCCTCTTCGGCACCATCGTTGAGCACCTCGAGCTGCTCGTCGATCACCGCCAGCTCCTCGCGGGCTCGGCGAAGCCGCTGGGCCACATCCACCAAACGGCGTTCGATCAGGACTCGGGACACAGTCCGCACATACTAATGGGCTGGTAGAGAGGGACCGATCCGGGCTCAGCGACGCTCGGACTCCGGTGGTCCCCACCGAAGGCCCAGCCGATCGCCGAGGAACGCCAACTCGTCGGCGGCCAACGCCACGCTCCGGGTCACCGACCGGGCCCCATGACCGACGTCGGCCTCGGCGCGCAGCAGGATCGGGCGTTCGTCGAAGGATCCGGACGTGGCGAACTGCAGGGCGGCGGCCATCTTTCGGCCGTGGCAGGGGTCGACCCGGGAATCGCCATCGAAGACGGTGAAGAGCACCGCGGGGTACTCGGTGGCCTCCACCACGTGATGGTACGGGGAGTAATCGAGCAGCCAACCGGCCTCGGTGGCATCGCCGACGGTGCCATATTCGTCGGCCCACGTCGCGCCCAGGCCGAACCTCTCGTAGCGGACCATGTCGAGGAGGGGAGCGGAACACACCACGGCGCGCCACTGGGCGGGCCGGCGGGTCAGGGCGGCACCCACCAGGAGACCACCGTTGCTGCCGCCCAGGATTCCGAGGCGGTCGGGCGCCGTCCAGCCCTCATCTACCAGCCAGGAGCCCGCAGCCTCGAAGTCCTCGAAGACGCGCTGCTTGTCCTCCCGCATGCCGGCCCGGTGCCAGGCCTCGCCCTCCTCCGAACCGCCCCGCAGGTTGACCACCGCCCATACTCCTCCGGCGGCCACCCAGGCCAGGATGGTCGACGAGTAGGCGGGAGTCATGGCCACGCCGAAGCCGCCGTAGCCATAGAGGACCGTCGGCCGTGGACGTCCGCCCTGGCCCCGGGCCACGACGGTGAGGCGGACCTCCGTGCCGTCGGCCGAACGGCAGCTGTACTGGCGCGACACCACCCCGGTCCCCTCGCCGGTGGCCGGGGACGGGGCACCAGGGACGCCATTGCCCATCGTCGGCGCCTCCAGCACCCCGGTGCTCGGATCGAGGTGCCCTACCTGGTAGGGACGGGTGTAGTCGGTGAAGCCCACCCAGACCTCGGGCCCCTCATCGGGCCGGCCGGTGAGGTCGGCGTGGCCCGGCCCCGGCAGGGTGACCTCCCGGCGGGTGGCGCCGGTGAGGGGATCGACCACGGTGACCTCGGAGGTGGCGTGGCGGCTGTGGAGCACCACCAGGTCGTCGCCGGCCCGTACGGCGTCGTCGAGAACGGCCTGGGGGTCCTCGGCCACCACCTCGGCCCAGCTCTGCGGTCCGGGTCGCTCGGCGTCGGCGGCCACCACGCACAGCCGGCGGTGGGGGGCGGCCAGGTCGGTGAGCAGCCATAACTGTCCTCGGGCGTCGAGGTCGGGCCAGGCCTGGGCGTCGAGGTCCCTCAGCACCGGCCGCCACCGCAGTAGACCGGCCAGGTCGCTGACCCAGACCTCGTTGCGAGGAGCGGTGCCAAGCGCCAGGGTCACGACCACGAAGCGGCCGTCGTCAGAGGTCGTCACCCCGTAGTAGGCGGTGGGCTCGCTGCCCTCGCCGGCGGCGCCGTCACCAAAGATCATGGTGTCATCCTCGGGGGCCTCGCCCACCCGATGGCGCCACACCCGTCGGTGGAAGGCCTCCTCGCCTTCGGGAACCGCCCCGGGGGGCAGCCGGCGGACATAGAACAACTCCTCACCGCCGGGCATCCACGCCACCGGCGAGTACCGCATCCGGTCGATCGGCCCCTCGATGACCTCGCCGCTGGCCACGTCGATGACCCACAGCCGGCTCTCCTCGTCGCCCCCCGACGAAAGCTGGTAAGCCATGCGGTCGCCCTCGATCGACGGCGACCAGTAGTCGAGGGTGACGGTGCCGTCGGGGCCGAGCTCGTTGGGATCGACCAGTACCCGGGGCTCGTCGCCGTCGGCTTCCACCCGGAGCACGGGATGATCCTGGCCGGGGCGGCGCTCGGTGACGAAGCGGCGGTGGCCCACGACCGTCGGGGCGCTCACGAAGCCTGGGACCAGGGCGGCAAGGCGCCGGCCTAGCTCGGGCCGATCGGCCCGCTGGCCCAACCAGGTCGTGGTCAGGCGGTCCTCGGCGGCCGCCCAGGCCCGGGTGGCGGGGCTGTCGGGGTCCTCCAGCCACCGGTAGGGGTCGCGGACATCCCGCCCGGCAATGACGTCGAAGGAGTCGCCCCGGGGCGCGTCGGGATAGGACATGGGTGCGAAATCTAGCCGGGCCATGTGACTTTTCAGACCGTTCTCAGATCCGTCAGCCACACTGATGGTCATGCGTGTCCTGGTGGTCGACGACGAGCCGGCCGTGCGTCAGGCCCTCGATCGCGCCCTTCGCTTCGAGGGCTACGTCACCGAGTTGTCCGAGGACGGCAGCGCCGCCCTGGCCGCCCATGCGGAGCGCCCCGCCGACATCATCATCCTCGACGTGTCCATGCCGCGCCTCGACGGCCTCGAGGTGTGCCGGCGGCTGCGAGCCGCTTCGGACATGACCCCGATCCTCTTGCTCACCGCCCGCGCCGCGATCGACGAGCGCGTCGCCGGACTGGACGCGGGGGCCGACGACTACGTGGTGAAGCCGTTCTCGCTCGAGGAGCTCCTGGCCCGGATCCGGGCCATGATGCGCCGGGGAGCACCCCTGGAGGAGAGCGAGGTGATGCGCTTCGCCGACCTCTCTCTTGACCCGGGGACCCGTGACGTGTTCCGCGGTCCGAGGCGCATCGAGCTGACCCGCACCGAGTTCCTCCTCCTCGAGCTGTTCCTGCGAAACCCCCGCCAGGTACTGGCCCGGGAGATCATCTTCGATCGGGTGTGGGGTTATGACTTCGGGGCCAACTCCAACTCGCTCGAGGTCTACGTCGGCTACCTGCGCCGCAAGACCGAGGCCCTCGGCGAACCGCGCCTGATCCACACGGTCCGGGGGGTGGGCTACGTGCTTCGCCTTCCGGTGGACGACTGATGCTGGCTGGTCTTGCCGCTCCCTGGTCCCGACGGGTCGGGTTCAGAACCCGCCTGAGTGTCTTGAGCGCGGCCGCCGTTGGCCTGTCCATCGCCCTCGCCGCAGTGGCCTCGTACCTCTTCGTCAGCCATCAGCTCTACCGCGAGGTCGACACCACGTTGCAGAGCGACGTGTACACCCTGACCCATAGCGGTCGGCACAACCTCGATGGCTCGATCAGCTTCGACGTCGGCGCCGCCGGCCGGATCGCCGCTCGAGACAAGGATATCGCCCAGTTCATCGAAAACACCGGGCCCCCGATCCAGACCGTCCCCCCGGTGTCGCCCCTGGCGGTGGGACCGGCCGATCGGGCGGTGGCGGCGGCGGCGGCGACCAGCGGCAGCAGCGGGCCCCAGGCCACCCACGACCTGTACTCGAGCGGTAACCACTACCGGGTGACCACCGTCCCCCTGGGCGCGGCCGGTGACGGTGTCGGCCTGGCCATCCAACTGGCGCACCCCATCAACGAGCTGGATCACACGCTGGGGCTGTTGAAGCTGGTCCTCCTGGTCGTGGCCCTGGGCGGGGTGGCGCTGGCCGTCATCCTCGGCTACCTGGTGGCCCGGGCCACCCTGCGGCCGGTGGTCCGCCTCACCCGGGCCGCCGAACACGTGGCCGCCACCCAGGACCTTGACGCCACCATCGACGAGGTGGGCTCCGACGAGCTCAGCCGCCTGGCCCATGCCTTCAACGCCATGCTCGGCGCCCTCGGCTCCTCCCGGCGCCAGCAGGCCCAGCTCGTCTCCGACGCCGGCCATGAGCTGCGGACCCCGCTGACCAGCCTCCGCACCAACATTGAGGTCCTGATGCGGGTCCAAGAGCTGCCCGAAACCGACCGCCGGGAGTTGCTGGACGACGTCAAGGCGCAACTCGAGGAGTTCACCACCCTCATCGGCGAGGTGGTCGAGCTGGCTCGGGAGGACGAGCAGCATTCCGAGCCCACCGAGGTACGCCTCGATGCCATCGTCCGCCGAGCTGTCGAGCGGGCGCAACGGCGGGCCCCCGGCCTGTCGTTCGCCGTCGCCCTCACGGCCGGGGCGGTCACCGGCCATCCCGCGCTGCTGGAACGAGCCGTGCTCAATGTGCTCGACAACGCCATCAAGTGGAGTCCGACCGCCACGTCGGTCGATGTGCGCCTGGCCCGCCTCGACCGCTGGCACCTCGACGTCCGTGACCACGGCCCGGGGATCGCCGGGTCGGATCTGCCCAGGGTCTTCGACCGCTTCTACCGAGCCGAGACGGCCCGGGCCATGCCGGGATCGGGCCTGGGCCTGGCCATCGTCGCCGAGGTCGTCCACTCCCACGGCGGCGACGTGTCCATCTCCAGTCCCGACGACGGGGGCACGCTGGTGCACATCGAGCTACCGATCGTGGCCGAGTGCGAGCCCGCCGACCCCCGCTGGCCCGCCCCGGCCACGGCCTGAGAGCAGATCTCGGCCGGGGGCCTTCGGAGTCGGTGGCCCTGCCAAACAACTACCGTGGGATCTTCATGGGAGCGAATCGCCACGAGCCTTACGTGACCGTGCCGGTCACTCCCGATTTCACAGACTGCGCCTTCTACCATGGGATGGATCTTCCCGGGCACGGCACGATCGTCGGTGAGTGGGATTCTACGGGGTCATGAGGCCGACTATCTCGGCCACGTCAACCTGGCCGGCAAGCGGGTGCTCGAGATCGGCCCGGCGAGTGGGCACCTGACGTTCTGGATGGAGGCCCAGGGTGCCGAGGTGGTGGGGTTCGACCTCGGCCCGAACGACGACGGTCCCGTCGTGCCCTACACCGGCGTGGATCTGCAGGCCCAGGCAGCCCGTCAGGCCACCCATCGACAGCTCGTGACCAATAGCTGGTGGTACGCCCGCCAGGCGCTGGGCGCCAAGGCTCAACGGGCCGAGGGAACCGTCTATGAGCTGCCGGCCGAGCTCGGCACGTTCAACCTGGTCACGTTCTCCGCCGTGCTCCTCCACCTGCGCGATCCGATGCTCGCCCTGCAGCGAGCCCTCGCCATGACCACAGAAACCCTCATTGTGACCGACGTCGACGACCTCGGGGCATCGTGGTGGCGGCGTAAGCTTCGCCGTTACAGCACGGCGCACATGAATTACCTTCCCGACGCCCGGACGGGCACTCCGGTAGACGGCTGGTGGGGTCTCAACCCCGACGTCCTTGCCCGTATGGTCGCGGTGCTCGGCTTCGGAAAACCAAGGGTCACCTACCACAAGCAGCATTACACCGGAGGGGGTCGCACCATCAACAATTTCACGATGGTGGCTCCTCGGGTGACGCCCGGTCCCGCTCACCACCCTGACGAACGTAAGACCTGAACCGAGCGGCCGCGCTTACAGGACTGGGTGCCCGGAGCGGGACTTGAACACCCCTCAGCTCCGTCCAGGTGAGTCCGCCCGGTCCGCAAACGTCCAGGTCGGAGCGTTATGGCGCTCTCAGCCCGGCCCGCTCGTGGGACTCCGTCCGGCCCCATCCGGGGGAATCTGTGACCACCTTGTGACCAGCCAGCGGACGATTCGGGCCCTTCCCCCCCACCCACCAAGGCCGTGCGGCCAACCTCGCTCAGGCTCTCGATTGTGCTCGCCCGGCGGCATGGCCGGCCTCGATGTCGGCCAGTGATCCGGGACGGATAGCGGCGATGCGGTCCTCTATGCTGGCGATCGCCGCAACTCGGTCAAACGACGCAGCATCTGGGTGTCGCCACCGGAGTCGGTGCTACCCGGTAGGCGGTCTCGAGGACGGTGCGGGCGGCTGCCACCCGTGATCCGGTCGGGGCCGTTTCGTCGGCCTTGATGTTGGCCAGTGTGGCGATAGCTGCCTCGGTGGCCGACGCCAGAGCGGCGCGGGTTGCGTCAAGCTGGTCGGCGACGACGTCGAGCATCGCCGCCCGGAACCTCGGATCGCGCAGGCGGCGCTGCACTGTGGATCGGCTGACCTTCGCTGCGGCGGCTGCCTCCTCGATCGTTGACCCGCTCACCAGGGCGTCGAGGATCCGGGCGTCGCTGACTAGACCAGCGTTGCGGCCGATCGATCGGGTCCACCGGCAGGGTTGAGAAACACGAGCGGGTCGATAGTCTCGGGTCTGTCGCTGACGGCACTTCGTCAGGAGATTCGCAGCTCGCCCCGCCGGACAAGCGACCACACGTGGTCGCTGATGGCTCCGGGCTGGGTTCCACCTCGGATCAGGATGCCGCACTCGAGGTTGTGGACCATGGCCCGCCCAGTCAGGTTGGCGCTGCCAACGAGAGCGACGGTGCGATCCACGACAATGAGCTTGGCGTGCAGGGCGGCACCCAGTGGACGACGATCGGCCGACCAGGTCAGCCTTCGGGCACGCAGTCCGGCGAAGGCGTCGGCGGTAGCGGTGTAGGAGGAGTTGTCGGCGTGTCGTTCCAGGAGGAGGGCGATGTCGACGCCCCGATCGGCGGCGGCGCCCAGTGCATCGGCGATACGGGGCTCGTGGTGGGTGGCATAGCTGACGACCAGGAGCTCCCGCTGCGCCTGGTCGATGAGCTCGACGACGGCAGGGGCGGTGAGCCGCCCGGTGTCCACGTCGGAGTGCGGGCCGGTCCACACCACGTCGAGCTGCTCAGCCTGATCGGCGTCGGCGAAGGCCGCGGCGGCCCCGGTGAGGGCGCCGGCCAACCAGGACGGGTCAATGTCGGGCAGGGAGCAGAGGAGAGAGCAGGCCTCTCGCAGGGTCGGTCCGGCGGCTGACCCTTGCAGGGCCGAGAGGTGCCCAGGGCCTTCGGCCAGGGCGGCGGCCAGGCGAGAGATGTCGCTGATCGGGAGGCGGCGGGCCAGGTCGACGGCGACGGCCACCGCCGGGTCGGTCATCGGGGCAGTGCCAGGCCGTCACCGGTGATATCGACGAGCACCGCCCGGTCAAGCCACCGGTTGTTGGTCTCACAGGAGGTCTCCGACGTGAACAGGCAGGCGTGGCACGCCGCGGCATGAAGGGTGTCGCCCGGGGCCTGAGGGATGTGCTCGGCGCAGAGCGGATCGGACGAGCAGCGCTCGGCGTCATCGAAGGCATGGTCGAGGAGGCGGCCCAGGTGGCGGGCTTCTCCGAGAGCGACGAGGCCCCCGAGGGTCCCCTCGCTATCGGACGCCGCGGTGCTGAGCAGGATTCCGGCGGTCCGCTGCCCCGGGTCGCCCAGGTAGAGGCGCTCGCGGATGGACGCCGAGGAGTAGCCGCACTCCAGGGAGACCTGGCGGATGAGCAGATGGCTGAGGGTGTGGAGCAGCGTGAAGCGGGCCACGGGGAAGTGGGATTCGGCCGGCCGCTCCCGGTTGGCGCACCAGCGGGCATAGGCATGGCGAAGGGCCTGGAGGCGGGGATGGTCATTGACGGTGGCCTCCCATCGGCTGACCAGGTCCTCGTGGAGCTGGAGGAAGACCCCTTCGCCTCGTTGCTCGACCGCTGGTACCCATTCGAGGTGGCCATGGGCCAGGGGGAGGCGGTTGGCCGGAGAGGTGTCTCGACGGTCCGGAGCGGTGAGGCGGGTGAAGCCGACCAGGGCGGTCACGGTCCGCAGCCGGCTGACTCTCACGACCTGGTCGAGGAGTGCCGTATGACCGGGCGGCACAGCGGTGGGCCGGGCCCGGAAGTCGTCGTCGTGATGGTCGGTGGTGGGCCGGGCCAGCATCTCCCATTCGGCACTTCGCAGGTCCTCGACCTCGCCGTGATCGTCGAGGTGGGGACCCCCGGCGCCGCGGAGGTCCTCGATGGCCCCCCAGACCTCGCCCAAGGGAACGGAGCGCAAGTCCCGGAGGTCGGCCATGGCGTCGATCAGCATCCGGACCACCTCGGCGCCCGGTTGTGCGCCCAGCACGGCCCAGTTGGCGGCGACCACGTCGGTCACCGAGCGGGTCTGGGGCAGGTGCAGGGCGCTGACGGTGACCGAGAACCACAGGTTGGACGAGCCGAGGACCATGAGGCGCAAGGGCCGGCCGCAATCCTCGAAGCGCTGCAAGTGGGGATGGCGTCCCCGGCAGCGCGGCAGGCTGTCGCGCCCCTTGACGCCGGCGGCCACCTGGACGTTTCGTTGCTTGTCGCACTCCTCGCAGCGGATGTTGACCCGCGGTCCCAGGGTGCTGGCCGAATCGCTCATGGACAGCTTGGGACCGCCGCAGGGCCGGCCCCGGTGGACGAAGTCGACATAGGGGAAATCGTCGAGGTGGCCGGCTTCGCAGGCGACGAGGAAACGGGCCGGTTGGCACGCCTTCCTGTTGCGATCGGCCTGGCGCTGACGTTGGCAACCGGAGTGGACCCACTTGGCCAGGTCGGGTCGACGACCGTAGTTGTGGACCAGGCTGAACTGGCCGGGCGGGTCGAGCGGGCCGAGTCGGTAGCAGCGGGGACAGCGCATCCAGCGAGGGAACGGCGAGACGGGCACGCCGCTTTGGGCGTGGCCGTTGTCGGCGTCATCGGGGTCCCATGGGGCCTTGCGCATGGCCCTCACCCCGCCGCCCAGCACTCTTTGCACCTCGGAGAAGAGTCGGGGTTCATTGATCAGCTCGGCTCGCTCGGGAGCCCACCGGTCGAGGCCACCAACGATGACGCTCATCGATGGCAGGTCGATGAGCGAACCGATGCCCGCGGTGGTGATCAGATGACTGGGACGGACACCGCCGATACGGGTCGGGTCACTGCGGCGCGACGAAGCGGCGGGAACACTCACTGGTCGCCCGCCGCCGGCTCGTCGTAGTGCCACGGGGGGGCGTCGTCGACGCTGGGGTCTGTCCTTGCCAGCTGGAGCAGCACCTCGGGTTCGACCTCGCGCAGGCTCATCGGGGCGGTCCAGGTGTCCCAGTCCGCCGCCTGAGGGTTCTTGAGCAGACCAGTGACGTCATTGCCCATCTTGTAGCCCAAGACGCCCGAGGCCAGGGAGCGACGACGCTCCGACCACCACTCCAGGCGACCCCGGGCCTGATCGCGGATGGTGCTGGCCGCCGCCGGGTCGTGGGTGACGCGCTCGGCTCGGGCCCTGATGCCATCGAGGATGGCCTCGACGCTGGCCGCGTCGAGGGGGACGTGCTGCGCCGCGGTGTTGGCCAGGGCGTCGGTGGAGGAGTGGCGGAGGGCGGCGACGACGACACCCGTGAGTCCCCGGTCGATGGCCCGGTCGCTGAAGGGGGTGGTGGTCAAGCCCTCGACGAGCGACCCGAACGTGGCGTGGTAGTGACCGAAGTGCTCCAGGTGACCGAGGTCTCGGGGTCGGGTCCACTGGTAGATGGTGAAGATCAGCCCGGGCCGGGCCGGGTCCCGGCCCACGCGGGACGTGGCCTGGATGTATTCGGCGGTGTTCTTCGGCTGGCCGGTCACCACCATCAGGCCCAGGCGGGGCACGTCGACGCCGACCTGGAGCATGCTGGTGGCCAGGAGCACGTCGAGCGGCTGGCCGACCCCATCGGGGCGGGCTCGGAGGGGCTGGCCGGCCTTGAGCTGGGCCCGAAACTCCTCGAGGGCCGCGGTGGTGTCATAGGACGGGTCGAAGCCCGAGTCGAGGGTGGCCAGCGTGGCGCCGATGCGATCCGACGCCATCCGCGAGGTCAGCTCGGCCACCGTGGGACGCCGCCGACGCGTCCTGACCGCCCGGCTGTTCAGGCGGTCGGCGATGTCGTCGTCGACCAGGCGACGCATGCCCGCCAGGTCACGGGTGGAGGTGAAGTAGTCGACGAGGGTCATGTACGGATCGGCCGCCGCCCCGTGGCGGTCGAAGAGGTACTGGGCGTGTTCCATGACCGCGGCGACGACGCGGATCTCTATGGCGGTGATCCGCTCGCCGGTGGCCAGGATCCCCCGGTAGCGGCGGGCCGGCGTGGATGTCGTTGGCGCCACGGAGCGGGAGAAGAACGTCTCGCCGGCGTCAATGACCTGGGTGGGGAACACGGCGAGGGAGCGGTCGAAGACCTGCTCGACCTGGTCGACCGCTCGGCGAACCGTGGCCGTCGACGCCACCAACATGGGCCTGACTGTCCTTGACCCGTGGGTGCGGGTGGCGAAGCGGTCGATGGCCGTCTCGTACAGGCCGACCATGGAGCCGAGGGCATCGGCGATCAGATGGAGCTCATCCTGGATGATCAGGTCCGGTGGCCGCAGCCGCATGGCCGCCTCAGGTGCGGTGGCCGTCAGGTTGGCGGTGGCGGGGTGCCGGGTCCGGCAGAAGCCGTCGAAGTCGGGGTTACGCCACCCGTGGCGGCTGCAGCGCTCGTCGACCAGGCCGAAGAGGGTGGCGGTGGCCGCCTTCCAGGGAAGCTGGGCAAACTTGTCGACCGTGGCCACGACGAGGGCGGGGGTGAGCCGGTAGAGCTCCTCGTCGACGGTGATGACGGGAATGCCCTCGTCGGGGGCGCGTCGGGGGGTGAATGGGCAGTCGCCCTCGGGGTCCGAGCAGAACACCAGCACCCGACGTCGGGCCCGGTCGGTGCGCAGGTCGGCACCCGAGAGTCGCGAACCGCACCACGGGCACGCCGCCAGCTGCAACACCCCACCGGTGCCCCCCCGGTCCCGGTTGTCCTCGACCAGGCGCTGGGCCTCGTCGAAGGTGTTCGGTGTCACCTTCGAGCCGACCCACAATCCGACCCGACACGGGGTGGCCCCCCACCGACCGTCGCCCGATGCCATGGCCCGGCGCCGGAGCAGCTCACAGGCACAGGTCAGGGCCGCTGCTCGGGCGAACTGTTGGGCGGTGAGCAAGCGGAGGGTGTAGCGCATCAACACGGCGACGCCGTCGGTGCCGTCCCGGGCCTCGACGCCGGTGCCGACCACCCCCTGCAGGCGACGGATGGCGAAGGTGTAGGCCGTGAGACCGAGATAGGACTCGGTCTTGCCGCCACCGGTGGGAAAGAACAACAGCTGGGCTTGGCCCTCGGCCCCCGGGCCCCGGCCGGCATCGGGGTGCGCCGGGTCGGTCAGGCCGGGAATGCACAGCAGCACGAACGCCAACTGGAACGGGCGCCAGGTTCGCCGGGCCGGCACATCCACCTCGGCCAGGACCTCGACGAGGCCGCGATGCGGTTCGGCCAGGCGGATGCGGGTGACCTCGCTGCGCACCCGCTGGTCGGCCATGGCCCGATTGGCGAAGCAGAAGGCGTCGCGGGCCGTCGGGTCGTCCCGCAACAGGTCGACCGCCCGATCCAAGCGGTCGGACAGACCCCGGGCGGTAGCGACCATCTGCCCCGCGGCTGGCCCAAAGCGGGCAACCTCGGGATCGGCGTCGGCCCGAGCTGCCTGCCCGTCGAGCCAGGTCCGGTAGCCGTCGACCAGTGGTCGTAGGCCCCGGATCAGATCGTTGCGGGCCAGGTCGTCACTGCCGAGTGTGGCCATGTCCAGGATGACGCCGGGCATGTCACCCGGCCCGGCCGGCACCGTGAGGCGGACCTCGGCGGCGGGAAAGCTGGTGGTCGAGAGCCGCCAGGCCCGCAGCTCGCCAGGGCGGACCTGGGCGTCGACCGCGCACTGGCGACCGGACGCGAACTCCCGCTCGCCCCGAAACAGCAGGGCCAACGCCAGGCGCTCGGGGTCGGCGGCCGAGGGCGGCTCGGTCAGGTCCGGGTCGTTGGCGGCCACGAACACGGCCGCGCCCCCATCAGCGGCGGTCACCGACAGCCGGACCTGGTAGAGGCGAGCGGTGTCGGTGGCCTCGGTCGGAACCGGCTGAGCGTTGACCAGTGCCAGGTCGACCACCCGTCGTTGACCGCGCAACCGTGACGTGACCCGTAGCTCGACCCGTTCGAAGGTCGGCTCGGCGATAACGGTGCAGTCGGCATCGAGGTCGACCTCCACCGTGGCCTCCACCGGCCGGCGCCGCCACACCCCCGCCGGGCGGCCCTGCGGGGTGGTGTGAAACTCGGAGCGGGCCCGCTCGTAGGCGCCCCACGCCACCGTCACCCGCAGCACCTCCGCGTCGGCCGGCACCGTGAAACTCAACCCCAGCGACGAGGCCGCCATGGTCCCAGCCCGGACGGTCGCCTGCGGCTCGGGCTCCTCCTCGTCGCTCGCCGCGTCGGCCACCTCCCGGTCGACCAGGTCGGCGTCGCCCACCTCCAGCGGTGTGCCCACCGCTCGCGTCCGACCGGGGCGGGGGATGAGGCGACCCAGGAGATACCGTTCGGCCGGCGGTGTGCCCGGGGGTAGCTCCTCGTTGGGGCCGTCCCACGGTCCGAGAAGGTCACGCTCGAGGAGAGACTCCAGCTCGGCGCGCACGTCGTGGCTGGTCGCCGTCGGGCGTGCGGTGACGTCGGGGCTGTGCTCGGGCGCCGTTGTCGTATCGTCGCTCCCCACACCGAGGACCGTAGACCACGCGTGCGACAGGCCGTTGCGGGCCCTCGATGCCCGCATCCCGCCACATCCCAGAGGTGGTTCGAGGCGTCGCTGTCGCAATCCCCTGGGTAGCCTGAGGGGATGACGACAACGCTTGTCGGCTCCGGTGTCTACGACGCCCAGGAGATGAGCCACCTCCTCGCCGAACACATGGATTGCATCGTGCGGTGGGCGACGCCGGACGCCTGTGGCAGGCCGGCGATCGTTGCGCCATCGCTCGGGCGGAGTTTTTCGTTCCTTGATCTCGTCAGCGTTGCGATCGTGAGCGAGCTCTATCGGCGGCAGGTGGCCGAGGTGGAGATTCGTTCTGGCGTCGAGTATCTCCGGCAGCGCACCGGACACGAACGACCGCTGGCCCACCGTACCGTCACGGAGTCCTTGGCTACCTCCGGGGTCGCATGGCTGGCTGACCTCGACCACGGCGGCTGGTATGACATCGGGAAGGGAGGGCAAGGTACGTTCGAGGAGGTCGTCAAGCTCTATCTTCGCCGCCTCACCTACGACGACGTCGGCGTTGCCAGCATCTGGCGGCCGGCACCGTTGGTGGTCCTCGACCCGAGGGTCCAGGCCGGTGCCCCGTGCTTGGAAGGGACGAGGATTCCGACCGAAATCGTCGTCACCATGGCAGAAGCCGAGGACGCCGCCATCGTCGCCTCAGAGCTGAATCTGTCCGTCGAGCAGATCGAGGCGGCCGTAGACTTCGAGAACGGACTGCGGCACGGCCGGAGCATCGCTGCCTGAACCGAAGAGGTACCCCATCGCCAACGTCAGGCTGCTATGGGACGAACTCCTCAGCCCCAGGGTGCCTCAGGCACTGCGGGTATTGGGGTTCAACACGACCTATGTCGGAAACGTGGACGAAGGGGCTCCCAGTCGCGGAAGTCCGGACAGTGATGTGTTGGCGTATGCGCAGCAGACCCGACAGGTAATCGTGACGTCCAACCACGACATGATGATGATCTGCGCCGAGATGGCTCAGCGCTTCATCTGGCTGGACCCTCGCGGTCGCAAGTACGGCAGGGCTGAGCAGGTCTTGGTGGTCTTCTCCCAGATTGACAGGTGGCAGGGACTCCTCAACGCCGATGATGGTCTATGCGTCCGAGCGCTGCGCACGAAGTGCGTTGCGATGGACCCGGGTGAGGCAGCCCGCCTCGCCGAGCAACGGATGCGGGAGTTGCGTCGTCGTCGCCGGCACCGAAAGGCAGCGCCGGTCGGACCGCTGGTCACTGACAACTCCTGATGCTCCGGGCCCGTGGCCGTCGTGCGGGTCACCGCGATTGCTGATCGAGTTGACGACGACGACCGAGGCATCCGAGTACCTGGCGTTTCGTCGACCATGCCGGGCCGGGAGGCCGGGTTCCAGCTTGAACGCAACCGTCGGCCCTGGTCGATTGGCCGGCGTTACCCGCTCTCGGCGTTGTGGCGCCGATGGTTTTCCGCCAAGAGCCGGTCGAGGATCTCGAAGCGCACCCCCGGGCTGACGGTCCAGCGGGTACCGATCTTGGTCTTGTGGTGGCCAACCTCGGGGTCAAGCTCCGTCCAGCGGTAGGCGTCGAACACCGCTCGGTCGATGGCGGCGTGGATGTCCCGGAGGTTGGCGATCTCGGGATCACGGTCGATCGGGTCGTGGACATGGTTGTAGGTGGTGGTCAGGCCCCAGCTACGGCCCAGCATCAAGGCTCGGCGCTCATTGTCCAGTCGCTGGCCGAGAGCCTCCAACTCCGACGTGGATCGAGGCCGGGGAAGGGTGAGAAACACGTCCGAGGGTGCGTATCGGATGTCGGTTCGCATGGTGGAGGTGTACCGAATGGTCCAGGTGCTGTGGACGCTCGACGAGAGGAACGCCAGGCTGGCGAGGTCGTCCATTGCGAAGACGACGCTTGCTTCCGAGAAGACCGGTCCGGTGGGGACCCGGACGGGGAGAAGTGCGTTGCCGACGCGCGAAATTGCAAGGACGTGGTTGAGGCCGGCTATAGCCTGATAGAGCGCCACTCGGCGCTCGGCGTAGATCCACCAACGATTGCGGTATTGCACTCTGGGGTTCCGATCCCGTTCGGGCTTGACCGACTGGCGGACAACGTCGATGAGCTCCGGGTACTGCTCGCAGCGATCGAGAGGCCAGTTATGAAAGTTGATGATGTGGCGACTGGCGGCACAGTCAGGTCGTTGATTGAGGTCCTTGCCGATGACGTAAGGCTGGATCACATCGGCGTTCTCGCGTTCTCGACGGATCAGCTCCACGGCTTGCTCGTGGGTCAGGGTGAAACCGAGGCCGAGAACGTAACTCCCGATGAAGCTGATGTTGTCATTCTCGGCGAGGGCTAACGGTCGCCCGCTTACGGCACCCACCGGTTCGAGGTCGGCGCCGATGCTCGGAACGTCCTCCCCTGCGAGCCAGCAGGTGGCCTCGGGGGCAAGCACCGCCCGGCTGCCCCAGAGGTCGACGATCTGAAGGTTGGCGCTGCGGCTGGGCCACTTATGGCTCGGTCGGGCGCGGCGAATCGTCAGGTGGCGGGCTGTTGCCTGGAGCAGGCCCACCTGCAGCGTGTCGCCTTCGACGAGGGTGTTGACCGCGATGTAGCCGAGCTGACCTCGGCGGGCCAGGAGGCGTTCGGCCCGGAGCACGAAAAAGGCGACGAGGTCGGCGCTGCCCCGAACGGATCCTCCGTCCCAGCATTGGAGGGCCCGGCGGTAGTCGTCGCCCAAAGTCCCGCTGAGCTTCTGTCCACCGAGGAACGGCGGGTTGCCGATGATGGCGTCGAACCCGGAATCCGGGACATCGGCGAACACCTCAGGAAAGGCCAAGGGCCAGTGCAGCGGAATTCGGGGCACCGTCCCGGCGGGCCGCCCACGCTGAAGGTCGGCCGCAGCTTCTCGGGCCAGATCGCTGTCGTCGCCGCTCTCGTCGGCCACGATGACCCGGTCGGCGAGAAGGGTGAAGCGGGTGCGCTGGTCGGCGGGCCGGCGTCCGGCAGAGACGAGGCCCTCGGCGCAGATGGCGTCGGCAATGACACCGAGATGCGCGGTGGTCGCATCGGCCTCGACCAGCAGACGGGCCTTGTGCTCGACATCTCGGATGTTGACGACCGGCTGGGCAGTGATGCGCCGCCGGATGTCGGCGGCCTCGGCCAGCTTTCGGGGGATCTGGTGGCTGCCGTCGAAGAGGCGCCCGGCGGCGCGTCGGCGCCCGGCGACGGGGTCCATGTGGAGGGTCTCCAACTGGGCCACCGACACGAGGCCGAGGAGGCTGTCGCCGCTGCGGAGGCGGTCGTCGAGGAACCCGAAGGGACGTTCGCGGTCCATGGTGATCAGCCACAGGGACAGCTTGGCCATCTCCACGGCCAGGGGGTTGATGTCCACCCCGTAGAGGCAGTGCTCGGCGACCAGGCGGCGGGCATCGAGGAGGACGTCTTCGACCTCGGCGTCGGTGGCCAGCGACCGGCCCACCCGGCGGCGCACTGCCCGGGTGGCATCGGCTCGGCCCTCGGCGTCCCACGCCTCGACCAGGCGGTCGGCCAGGTAGCGGCAGGCGGCGACGAGGAAGGCCCCCGATCCCATGGCGATGTCGGCCACCCGTAGGGCCAGGATCTCCGAGGAGGGCCGGAGTCGCCACTGGTCGCGCTTGGAGGTCTCGAGGGGGCCGGGGCGGTAGACGAGCGGTTCGAGGGCGTTGTCGGCGATGTCGGTGGCCAGCGAGCGCGGCGTGTAGTGGGCCCCGGTGGCCGCCCGACGGGTGCTGGGCGCGAGGTAGCGGCTTGCCGGACGGGCGATGGCGGGGAGGCCCCGGTGGTCGGTCTTGAGGGCACCGAGCAGGGCGGCGGTGATCTGGGCCAGGGCGGTGTCGCCGCCGCACGCCTGGAGGAGGGCGGCGGCCTGGTCGGGGTTGGTTTTGGCGTCGAGGATGGCCTGCGCTCGCTTGGTGGTGATGCCGGTGCGTTCGGCCAGCCACGTCTCCTGTTCGGCCGAGGTGAGTTCGTCGATCACTACGTCCCAGGCGGTGAGTGGTACCTCGGCGGGATGCTTGGGCTTCTTGGTCCCGAGCCGCCTGAGGAGCAGGGTGGTTTCGGCGGCGGTGCGGACCTCGAGCTCGAGGAGGCCCTCGTAGACATAGCCGATCTGCTCGACGTCGAGGGAGCGAAACGACACCCGTCGTCGCTGCCCGCCGATCACCACGTACTGCACGGCGCGAAGCATGGCCAACACGGTGCGGTCGTCGACCCGGGGCGGCGTGGCGCTGGGCGGATCGCCGGGTCTCCGGCCCTCCAGCCAGGGATAGCGGTCGGGGTCGAACAGGCCACCGCCATAAGCGGGCAGGCGGAGGTCCTCGTGGGCGATGCCGGCATGCAGGGCCCGCGACAACGCCAGGAGGCGGTGCCACGCGGAGGTGCGGTGTTCGAGGTCGGACTCGCCGGCCAGGGCAGCTCGGGCTTCGAGGGCTTCGACCAGGCGGCCGGCGGAGTAGCCGGCCAGATAGGTGGCGTCGTCGCTCGGCAGCAGGCGGCGTTCCTCGGCGAAGAGGAGGAACACCAGGCGCATCATGAAGGTGACGGCCCCGTCGTAGAGGTCGTCGTCGCTGACCCCGGCAAGTAGCGTGCGGCCACTCTCGGCGTCGAGGACATCGAGGGCACCGACGAGGGTCTCGACGGCATCGCGGACCTGCCGTCCGAGCGTCTCGGTGATCTCCTCGGCTCGAGCCAGGCTCTCGACGAGCATGGCGGGCAGGCGATCGCCGGGGACGACAGCGGTGAAGCGAGATCGGGCCAGGAGAGCGACGAAGCCCTGGAGCGTCTCGGGTTCCTCACTCCACAGGGCGGCGTCCCAGGTGGCACTGGCCACCGTCCCGCCCCGGGGGGCCCACACCAGCGTCCACCACCGCCCGTCGGTGACCACCCCGATGGGGACGTCGCGGGCTCGGAGCAGGGCGGCGAGGCGCTCGACCGGGCTGGCCGTCCACCCTTCGACGGTGACCCGGGCCAGGGGATGGGCTCCCCACGGGCTCACCATCCCCAGCAGCCGCCACGGTCCGATCACCGCTTCGCCGACCGTTCCCGGATCGCCATCACCGTCGCCCACCTCGTCGTCGGGGTCAGCGCCCGGCGGACGCTCGGCGGCATCGGCGTCGCCATTCCCCTCCTCGTCGAGCTCATCGAGGCGGGGCTCGGCAAAGAAGGCGAAATCAGGGCGGAGAATGACCCCGTCGGCGACGGGCTGGGCCAGCGCTTCGGGGAGGTCATGGCCGCGGCGGAGGTGGGAGTCCCAACCGAGCACCTCGGCGGCCACCAGGTCGACCACGGCGTGGCGCGTCGCCCCCGACCCAGCCACGCAGTCGTCGACCGCGGCGCGCAGCCGGGTCCGGGTGGCCGCCGGGACCGGCGGCGGGCCATCGGGCAGTACCCGGTCGACGACGGGGAGGGTGAGGAACGGTCCGGTAGTGGCCAGCAGCTCGAGCCAGGCATGCCGGGCCTGAGCCTGGGACTTGGGCCGGGCCCGGACCAGCCGGCGGGGCGGGCTCACGGAATGTGCCGGCCGGCGGGGGTGGCGCACACCACGGCGAAGGGGAACACCAGGGGGCGGATGCCGGCGAAGCGGCCCTCCAGGGCGTGCAGCTGGCGGCGCCGGTCATCCTCCAGGCGCTCGAGGCGATCGTGCCACGCCAAACGGTCACGTTCGACCTGGCGGCGCTCGGCCACCTCCAGGTCCTCGAAGCTGAGCTGGACCGCTCCGGGCCCGGCGATGGCCGCAGAGAGCGTGACTCGAAGCTGGTCGAACGCTGCGTTGGTGCGCTCCGCCTCGGTCACCCGGCGGCGCTCGAAGGTCCGGGTCAGCATCTCGAGTTGTTGTTCGGCCCGCCGGCCCACGTCCTCGGCCAGGCGGGGGGCAAGCTCGGCCCAGGCGTCGGCCAATCGGCTCTGGGCGCTGATCGGCGCCGGGTCACAAGCTGCGGGGTTGAGAGTCACCGGGTCGAGGGCGGCCTCGAGTGCGGTCCGCATCGCCCCATACCGGCCGGTGTCGAGCTCGATGCGCCGGGTCCGCCCCGAGGGGGGGAGCTCCCGGGCGCCGACGATGACCTCCTCGTGCAGGCGGCTGCCGTCACCGCCCACCACCACCAAGCGGGCGAAGGCGGCCACCAGGAGGCTGGCGGGGTCCACCGTCGGGGGCAGGTCGGCCCGGATGGCGGTCACCCGATACAGGGAGAGTCGGCCACCCCAGATGGCGGAGCGCAACAGCCGGGTGGCCCGGGCGACCAACCGATGTTCGAGATGGGCGAGCACGACATCGTCGCGCCCGGCGGCCACCGCCGGATCGAAGGTCAAGGGGCGGAGTGATCCGTCGTAGGGGTCGGCCAGGCCGGCGACGGTGGACTCCCATCCCCCCCGTAGGCTCGGCGGCGCCACCAGGCCGGGCCCCAGGGTGCCGCCGTCGAGGTCGACCAGGGCCGGTTGGCCGGCCAGGTCCAAGGCGACATCGACCACCCGGCGGACGTTGGCCGGCGCAACATGGAGGCGCCGGGCGCTGTCATCGAGCTGGGCCCGGATCCGCTCCGAGGCGGCGCGCAGGTCCTGCTCGGCGCGCAGCACGGCCACCGTCGGGCTGGGCTGCGCCGAGGTGGGATCGGTCATCACCGGTCGGCCGAGCATGCGGGCCTCCACGGCGGCGGCGAGCACCGGGTTGACGCTGCCCAGGTCTCGTCGTTCGTTGGCCACCTTGGCGGCCACCCGGGAGAGGAACTCCAGGTCGGCCTCATAGGACCCGGCCGGCGCGCTCTCCCACCCGGCACCGACGAAGTGGATGACCTCGACGGGATGGCCCTGACCCAGCCGGTCGACCCGGCCGATGCGCTGCTCCAGGCGGTTCGGGTTGAACGGGATGTCGTAATTGACCACCCGGTGGCAATGGGCCTGAAGGTCGATGCCCTCGCTGGCCGCGTCGGTGGCCACCAAGATGCGCACCGGGTCGCGGTCGGCCCCGGTCTGGAACCTCACCTTGAGTCGTTCCCGGGCCGCGGTGTCCATGCCCCCGTAGAGGACGCCGAGGCGGTCACCACCGAGGCCCCGGGCGTCGAGGATCCCGGCCAGCCAGTTGAGCGTGTCGCGGTACTCGGTGAAGACGATGACCCGGTCGGCTCCCCATCGCCCGTCGGGCCGGCACACCCCCTCGATCCAGTCGATCAAGGTCCGAGCCTTGGCATCGGCCGGCTCCCCATGGCGCGACGCCCAGCGTTGCAGCTCGGCCAGCAGGTCGTCGGCGCTGTCCGACAAGGCCGATGCCATCGTGGCGCCGTTGGCCCGGGCCGCCCGGTCGAGCAGCTCGCCCTCGATGTCGTCATCGGTGGCGTCGTCGCCGGGCTCGTCATTCCAGGCCAGCGCGTCGACCAGCCACTCGGGCAGCTCCTCGTCGTCGCCGGCGGGGCCAGCGGTTCCGGCGCTCCCGGCGGCCCCGGCCCGGTTGCCGGACCGTCCGGCGAGGGTCTCGGCGTGGGCGGCCAGGGTGGCGGCAAAGGCCGCCGGCGAGGAGAACAGGCGCTTCTTGAGCAGCAGGGCCACCAGGTCGTCGAGGCGAACACCGGCCACGCCGGCCCCCCGGCGCCGAGCGGTCGTGTAGTCGGCCAGCAGCTGGTGGACCCGGCGCTCGTCGTCGCTGTAGGTGACCTCGAGGGCATGGGTGCTGCGGGGGGCGAACTCTGGGCGCCCGTCGGCATCGACGATGGTGTCCTTGAGCCGGCGGACCATGACCTCGGCCAGCACGCCCGGCTCGGGCTCCACTCCTCGGGCGAAGCGGGTGGGGTCGAGCATCTCGAGCAGCGCCTCCCACGACTCCCGGTAGCCGTTGTGGGGGGTGGCGGAGAGGAAGAGCCGGTGCTGGGCCTGGCCGCCCAGGCGGGCCACCGCCCGGGTCTGGAGGCTGTCGACGGCGTAACCCTTGGTCCTCGACGGAGCCGGCGGGGCGCAGTGATGGGCCTCGTCGACGATGAGCAGGTCAAAAAACGACGGACCGCCCGTGCCCTCCTCCAGCACCTCGTCGAGCAGTCGCTGGATACGGGGGGAGCGCAGCCACTGCAGGCTGATGATGGTCCTGGGGAACACGGCGAACGGATTGGCTTCGAGCCCGTGGTTGCGGCGCAGATCCTTGAGCCGGGCCGTGTCGAGCACCTCGAACTCCAACCCGAAGCGGCCCGCCATCTCGTCGTGCCACTTGCCGGTCAGCGACGCCGGGCAGACCACGATCACCCTCCGGGCCCGGTGGCGCAGGATCAGCTCCTGGACGATCAGGCCGGCCTCGATCGTCTTGCCCAGCCCCACGTCGTCGGCGATCAGCAGGTTGACCCGGGGCATCTCCAACGCCTTGGCCACCGGCACCAACTGGTAGTCCTTGATGACGATCCCTGCCCGGAAGGGGGCCTGCAGGGTCCGGGTATCGGCGCTGGCCACCGTCCCCCACCGCACCGCGTCCAGGAAGGCCCCCAGCCGCTGCGGGTCGTCGACCTCACCGGTACGGACCTCAGGCAGCCGGCTGGCCGGAAGGACCTCGCGACCGGGCTCGATCTCCCACACCACCGTCAGCTCGTCGCCCAGGTCGTCGTCGCTCACGCTGGTGAGGGTCACCAGCGTTCGGCCCGGCACCGTGGAGGCCGCCAGCTCGTCGACCGGCTGGTGGCTGCGGCGCAGGGCCGAAACCACCCACTGCTGGCCCCGCACCCTCACCAGGTTTCCGGCCTCGGGTGCCTGCTCTGTCATCACCGCCATCGCTGTCTCCCCGGATGCGCTCCGAGCCGAGGATAGACCCAACGGTCGTGTAGAAGATCAGGCTGGTCGTCAGCGAGCTGTTGCCACGCGCAGGCTCGTTGAGCATCGCTTCGACGTCCCCGGCTTCCTGGTGATCCGGACTTGCACACCGCCAGTCTGGTTCGATCCAACCCGCATCACTCATAGTGCTCTCAGCTTCCAGCGGCTCGGCGGCTCGCTGTATGGGATGTCGGTCGACCACCGTCCCTCTCTCGAAGTTGGGGAGTGCCTCGCTGGCTCACCGGTCACCACCTCTTATCGGCGTGCGACTCATAGTCCCATCCGCACGAGAAAACCCCACAGGCGCAAGGGTTTGCCGGGGTCTGGTCACAGACTGGTCACAGACGGCCGGCGACGTGGGCGCCGGAGAGGACGGCAAGCGGCGCCAGACCCGCCGGCGGGGATTCCGGACCAAGAAGGCGGCTCAGGAGGCTCTGGACAAGCTCCGAGGGTCGGTCACGACGCAGAGCTACGTGGTGCCGGCGAAACAGACGCTCGGGGAGTACCTGGCCGGGTGGCTCGCCGGCCTGCCAACCCAGGGCCTCCGCCCGTCCACCGTCGACGGCTACAGGCGCAACGTGCTCTACATCCCCTCATCGCTGGCCCGCAAGCGCCTCGATCAGGTCACGGCGAGCGACCTCGACCAACTCTACTCCGACCTCCTCGCCTCCGACCTCCTCGCCTCCGACCTCCTCGCCTCCGGCCTCCGTCGGCGCCAAGGTGGCCTCTCCCCCCGGTCGGTGCGGTACCTCCACGTCGTGGTCTCCAAGGCGCTCTCGGAGGCCGTGAGGAAGGGTGAGCTGGCCCGCAACGTGGCCACGGTCGCCAGCCCGCCCCGAGCCAAGTCGACCAAGGCCCCGGAGGCGAAGTGGTGGCCCCCGGCGGAGCTGCGGGCCTTCCTTGACTTCACCGCTGACGAGACGTTCGGGCCGTTGTTCCGGTTAGCGGCCATGACCGGGATGCGCCGCGGCGAGGTGTGCGGGCTGGCGTGGGATCATGTCGACCTCGACCGGGGCCGCCTCGATGTCCGCCAGCAGCTCCTCGTGGTCCGCGGCGGCCCTGAGGGCGGCCTGCTCTTCTCAGCGACGACCAAGACGGACCGCAGCCGGAGAACCGTGGACCTCGACCCTGCCACGGTCGCGGTGCTCCGCTCCCACCGGGCCCGCCAGGCCGAGCAGCGCCTCGCCCTCGGGCCGGCTGGCGCAACGAGCGGGGCCTGGTGTTCACCGGTCCTGACGGCTCGCCGGTGGACCCTTAGTCGGTGGCCAAGGTGTTCGACCGGCGGGTGGCCCGGTCCGGGCTCCCGCGCCTCCGTTTCCATGACCTCCGTCACTCCCACGTCGCCCATCTGATCGCTGCGGGCGAGCAGTCGCTCCTCATCGCCCGCCGGGTTGGTCACGCCTCGGCCAGCTTCACGATGGACCGCTACGGCCACCTCTTCGAGCAGGCGGGCTCGCAGGCTGCCAGCGCCGTCGCCGCCATGGTCGATGGGATCGGCTGACCGACTATTCTCAAGCCTCGACGGCCGAGGCCGATATCCACGGCTCTGCCTTCTCCCACAAGTCGTTGTAGGTCTGGCGTACCGGCCCGGACATCGTGTCGCTCAGCCTGACGACGATGGTTGGCTTGTTCCTGCCTACCCCGTTCATGGAGGCCCCGAACGCCATTACTGGGCCGTAGTCCGGGATCACGTGCCGATCGTGGACGTCCTTGCTAACTCGGACCTCTAGCTGGCGCGGCGCCCTCACCCGGCCAAGGGTCAGCTCGAAGTCCTCGTTCGCCACGGCTGGCCCTACCAGGACCCGGGACGTCTCGGTATAGCGAAGAAGCTCGTTCAACTGCTCCTCACGGCAGTATGGGTCGACCAGCATCCCTGTCCCGGCCTGCTTCACCACGCGGATCATGTCGCGGGTTGCCCACTCATCGTCGGCGGCCAGGAGAATATCGTTCGGCTGGCTGGCCCGCTCAACCTGAGCGTCCGCCTCGTTCAGCAACATCTTCGCCAACCTCGTCAACCGCACCCGGTCCGCCTCGACCTTGACGAGGCGCGTTCGTGTCACGTAACTCAGCACTGGCTCAGTCGATACCTGGGGGCCGATGATTGAGAACGCCACAGCCCGCTCCACCGTCCGCTTTGGTCCCTTCGCAAACGGCTCGAACTCGGCCTTGGTCAGCGGCTCGCCCATCTGCTCCGCCCGCTCGACGAGCAACAAGACGGACCGCGTTTCGTCATCCAAAAGCTCCACTACCCACCTCTTGTGACCAACTTGTGACCAAACGGCTCCTTCAGCGGTTCTTCGCCGCCATCCGTAAGGGTCTGACCTGGGCTTTCTCGGTCCGGTTGAGGTGCCCGGAGCGGGACTTGAACCCGCACACCCTCTCGGGCAACGGTGTTTGAGACCGTCGCGTCTGCCTATTCCGCCATCCGGGCCGGTCGCCGACCACTCTAGCCCCTGGCGTCTCGGGCCCCACCTCGGGGGTATGTCACCTCTACGGCTGTTGGTCGGTCAGACTCTTGCTACGCGCGCAACTGTGCGGCCCGCCCCCGGACAACGATCTAGAGAGGACCGTGGATTGCCAGCCTTCGTGTTTCCCGGCCAAGGATCGCAGCGGCCCGGCATGGGCCGGGCATGGACCGAACATCCGTCCTGGGAGCTGGTCAGGGATGCGTCCGACGCCTCGGGCCGCGACCTGGCCCGCCTGCTGCTCGATGCCGACGCCGCCGAGCTGACCGAGACCCGCAACGCCCAGGTGGCCACGCTCACCATGAGCCTGGTGGTCCTCGACGCCGTCGAGCGCCTCGGTATCGAGCCCACCATCTGTGCCGGCCACAGCCTCGGCGAGTACAGCGCCCTGATCGCGTCGGGCGCGCTGGGCTTCGAGGACGGCCTCCACCTCGTCGCCGAGCGGGGCGAGGCCATGCAGGACTCCGCGGAGGCCAACCCCGGGGTGATGACCGTCATCGGCGGCTGCGACGCCGAGACCGTCGAGGTGGCGTGCCGACTGGCTGACGGTGAGGTATGGCTGGCCAACTACAACTCGGCCACCGAAACCGTCATCGCCGGTCAGGTCGAGGCGGTCGAGCGGGCGGGGCGCTGGGCCCGGCAACTGGGGGCGACGTCTCTCGCCGCCGTTCCGGTCGGCGGGGCCTTCCACACGCCGCTGATGGACTCGGCCCGGCACCGGGTCAAAAAGGCGCTGGCAGAGATCACCTTTCACACCCCCGACCTGGCAGTGGTGGCCAATGTCGACGCCCTCCCCCACACCGTGGCCGGAGACTGGGAGCTTCTGCTGTCCGCCCAGATGTGCTCTCCGGTGCGGTGGCGACAGAGCCTCCTGCGCCTCGGCGGGCTGTCCACCGGGGGCGACACCGAGCACGTCTTTGTCGAGCTTGGCCCCGGTGGGGCGCTGACCACCATGGTTCGCCAGACCCTGCCGGCGATGACTGCGGTGTCGGTGTCGTCGCCCGACGACCTCGACGGCCTGGTCGACGCGGTGGCCGGCGACACCTCGCTGCGAGCCTTCGCCGCCGGTCATCAAGGCGAGCACCTCTACGTGTCGGAACGGATGGTCATCAGCCCCGGCCCTGGCGTGTTCGAACCGGCGGAGGACGCTCCGGGCAACGACGCCGCCGTCGAGGTCGGGACCTTGCTGGGTACGGTGGCGGGCCACGAGGTCCGCTCCCCGTTCTTCGGGCACCTCATGGGCATGCTGGCCCAGCCCGGCGAGAGGGTCCAGACCGGTCAACCCATCGCCTGGCTCCGGGCGTCATGATCGCCGACCGCTCACGGGGATGCGTGATCACGGGTTGGGGCCAGGCGCTGCCCGACACGGTGGTCACCAACGAGGACATCACCACGCTCTTCGACACCTCCGACGAGTGGATCGTGGAACGCACCGGCATCCACTCCCGCTGCCATGCCCTGGGCCCCTTCGTCAAGGATCCCCCGCCGTCGCATCCCCCTGATGGTCTGGGCACCACCGGGCAGCTCTCGGTGACCGCGGGCCACCGGGCGCTGGAGGGCGCCGGGCGCCAACCGTCCCAGATGGACCTGATGATCGTGTGCACCACCACGCCCGACCAGATGACACCGGCCACCTCGTCGCCGGCCGCGGCGGCCATGGGCATCGCCGGCGGAGCCATGGACCTCAACGCGGCATGCGCCGGCTTCACCTACGGGCTCGTCGCCGCTGCGGGAATGATCGCCATGGGTATGGACCGGATCCTGCTCGTCGGCGCCGACACCTTGTCCCGGATGACCAACTTCGAGGACCGAACCAACGCCTTTCTCTTCGGCGACGGGGCGGCCGCAGTCGTCCTCGAGGCCGTTCCGGGCCCAGGTTCACTGCTCGGCTGGGATCTGGGCGTGGACGGCTCGCTCGCCTCCATCCTCTACGCCGACCACGGCTCGGGCATGGTCATGCGGGGCAAGGAGGTGTTCCGCCAAGCGGTGCGAGCCACGGTCGAGTCGGCCAAGGCGTCCATGGAACAGGCCAAGGTCACGGCGAACGACATCGCCCTGTTCGTCCCCCACCAGGCCAACATCAGGATTATGGACGCGGTGTCCGACCGGCTGGGACTTGCTCACGACAAGCTGGCGTCGGTCATCGACACCACCGGCAACACCTCCTCGGCATCCATCCCCCTGGCCCTGGTCGACGCCGCTGCGAAGGGCCGGCTGGCCGAGGGCGATCTGATCCTGCTGGCCGGCTTCGGCGCCGGCATGACCTGGGCATCGGCGGTGTGGAGGTGGGGTTCGTAGCGGTCGGGGCCGGGGCCCGCACCGGGCTACATTCGCCGTTCCCGTTCGTATCCCCGATGGAGGTTCTCATGGCAGACCCGATGGAGGTTCTCATGGCAGACGAGTTGTTCGACAAGTTCAAGGAGTGCGCAGTCGAAGTGCTCCAGGTGGATGCCGACAAGATCGTCCCCGAGGCCCGATTCGACCGTGATCTGGACGCCGACAGCCTCGACCTGGTGGAGCTGGTCATGGCCTTGGAGGAGAAGTTCGGAATCTCCGTCGACGAATCCGAGCTCGAAGGGGTCGAGACCATCCAGCAGGCGTACGAGCTCGTCACCGCCAAGCTCTGATGCTCGCCCTGTGGCCCGATGCTGACGGCCACGGTGCCGTCCCCGGCCGGCGCATCGCGGTAACGGGTATCGGCGTGGTAGCGCCCTGTGGGATAGGTGCCGACGCCTTTTGGGCGGGACTGCTCGGGCCCGCTCCCGACGGTCCCCGCCGGGTCGAGGGCCTCGATGCCACAGCCATCTACGGACCCCGAGACATTCGCCGGGTCGATCGCTTCACCCAGTTCGCGGCGGTGGCCGCGGCCGAGGCCATCGCCGACGCCGGCGGCCTCGACGCCATTGACACCGACCCGGCCCGAGCCGGGGTCATCATCGGTACCGGCGTCGGCGGACTCGAGACCCTGGAGGCGCAGGGGCGGGTCCTGGCCGAGAAGGGCGCCGGCCGGGTCAGCCCGTTCCTGGTGCCGATGATGATGGGCAACCGGGCGGCGGCCGATGTGTCCATGCGCTACGGGCTTACCGGGCCGTGCGAGGCCACGGTGACGGCGTGTGCCGCGGGGACCCACAGCGTGGCCAACGGCGCCCGTCTCATCGCCACCGGCCGCTGCGACACGGTGGTCGCCGGTTCATCCGAAGCCGCCCTGGCCGACATCGGTATGGCCGGTTTCGCCAACATGACAGCGCTGTCCACCAGTGGCGTGTCGATGCCCTTCGATGCCCGTCGTGACGGCTTTATGATGGGCGAGGGTGGGGCCATCCTGGTCCTCGAGGAGCTCGGGCGGGCGGTGGCCCGCGGCACCCACATCTACGCCGAGGTCGCTGGTTCGGGAAGCACCGCCGACGCCCACCACATCACCGCCCCCGCGCCCCGGGGGGTCGGGGCCGCAGCCTGCATGCGCCGAGCCCTCCTCGACGCCGGTCTCCCGGCGGAGGCCGTCAGCCACATCAACGCCCACGGCACCGCCACCCCGGCCAACGACGGACCCGAAGCCGAGGCCATCAGCGAGGTGTTCGGCATCCCCGGCCCGGCAGTGACCTCGATCAAGGGCATCACCGGCCACTCCCTTGGCGCCGCCGGCTCGCTCGAAGCGGTGGCCGTGGCCCTCTCCATGCAGCACCGAGCCATTCCGCCCACCGTGGGGCTGAGCGAGCTCGACCCGGCCATGAAGATCGACGTGGTAACCGGCGCGGCCCGCCCCTGGGAGCCGGGGCCGGCCATGTCCAACTCGTTCGGCTTCGGGGGCCACAACGGGACCCTTCTGTTCGTCCCGCCTCCCGTCCCTAGATGAGGCGGGGATCGACCCCGGTACCCGAACCGATGTGGCGGAGGTGGGCCAGCACCTTGCGGTAGGAGCCGAGGACCGTGTCCTCCTGGTAGGGCAGCCCGTGTTGGATGCAGAAGGCCTTCACATGGGGCTGGGCCCGGCCCAGATTGGGGCGGGGCATGGTCGGGAAAAGGTGGTGCTCGATCTGGTAGTCGAGGCCGCCGAGCAGGAATGATCCCACCACGCCGCCCCGGACGTTTCGAGCGGTGACCACCTGGCGTTGGGCGAAGCTCTGGCGGCTGTCGGTGGTGACCAGGGGCATGCCCTTGTGGTTGGGGGCGAACGAACAGCCCATGGAGAACCCGAAGACGCCCTGTTGCACGGCGAGAAAGGCCACCGCCTTGCCCGGGGAGAGGACCGTGAAAAGGGCGCCCAGATAGGCCACGGCATGGACGGCCAGAAGGACCACCTCGGCTCGAATGGGTTGCTGCGCTCTCTGGCGGCGCAATGCGGTCACGCTGGCCACATGCAGATTGAGGCCTTCGAGAAACAGGAGGGGAAAGAACAACGCTGCTTGATGGCGGGCGAAGAGGCGGCTCAGGCCCTGGCGCCCTGACGTGTGGCTGGCCGTGAAGGCCAGGACCCCGGCGGCGATGTCGGGGTCTCGCTCCTCCTGGTTGGGAAAGGCGTGATGGGCATTGTGTTTGGGCACCCACCATCCAAAGCTCAACCCGGTCAGCAGATTGCCCACCACAAGGCCCAACCGACGGTTGTTTCGACGGGACTCGAAGACCTGGTGGTGACCGGCATCATGGCCGAGGAACACGACCTGGCTGAACACCAGTCCGAGTACGGCGGCGATACCGATCGTCGCCCACGAGTCGCCCACCAGGACAAAGGCGGCCCACACGCCGACATAGGCCAGGGCGGTCAGGGAGATCTTCACCGCGTAATAGCCCAGGCGACGGTCGAGGAGACCAAGGGCGCGGAGGTCGTGGCACAACTGGCCATAGTCGGTCCGAGCCTTGGGGCTCTCGATGATTGACAACTCCTGCTCTCCTCCACACAGCGGCCGGACGCGGGTACGTCGCCGGGGACCTGAGCAACGTAGAAGCTCTCTCGGGCTTCTTCTCCAAGACACGGTAGTCGACGTCAGGAACCATGGAGGTTCCCTCAGCAGCTTCTCAGCTCGTCATGGCACGGGCAGCCGCATGGCCAGGTCCACCGGTCCGGGCAGCAAGGCGTGGACCAGAATCCATCCCTCCACCGACGGCTCGATGGACGCCGCCCCGGCGGCCACCCTCCACGCCGGGTTGTCATGGACTCTGACCTCGATGGTCCCGGGCGTGTCGATCGTCACCGACAGATGGCTGCCGTCGATGCTCGTCAGGTACCCAGGCCCCGACACGATGCCCGTGGCCCCGTCGACCTGGTAGACCCGCCAATGCGGCGTGTGCATGACCTGGCGCAGACCGGGCACGCCGGCGGCCACCACCCGACCCTCGACCACGCCTGCGTAGTCCAACGGCGCCGAGGGCAAAGCGACATAGCGGACCCCGTTATCGAGCAGCCACTGCAGATAGGTGTCCCCATTGAGCAGACCGGCGTCGTAGAAAATGGGATTGTTGGCTACGTCGAGTTGACGTTCCCAGCCCCGGGCCAGGGCCACGGTGGGCGCCACGTAGGCCGATTCCCAGTGATCGGCGGTGGGCACCACCTCGACCCGCCCGAGGGGACCGCCGGCGTGGTGGAGCCACCGGATGAGCGGCTGGTAATACGAGGCGGTCTTCTGGGGATGTGCGGCGTGACTCGACATCGTCGACCATGCCGGGCCCCACTGGGACAGGACGAGGGGGACGACGAGAAATGCCAGGAGCACCCGACGGCGGGGCCACAGCAACGCCACGGTCAGGGGCAGGGCCACGCAGTCCTCGGCCCGGCCCACGTTGCCCCCCAGCGCGGAGGGCACGGCCAGGCTGGCCAGCGCACTGAGCACGAACAGGATGATCCCGGCCCGCAGGACCCGTTCTTGTCGGGGGGTGACCAACCACAGGCCAGCAGCAATGACCAGCTCCCAGACGCAGTCGACGAACGGGTAGGGCATGGGGCCCTGGCCGGGGAAGAGCAGACCGACGATGCCCAGGGGCACGCCGACGGAGAGCACCACGAGGCCGGCCGAGCCCACGCCGGGTCGCGCCAACTTGGCCCGCAGGGCGCCGGCCCGGCCGCCATTTGCCCCCCATGCCGGCGACTCGCGAAGCGCCCGCGACCTGCCCGCCGCAGGCATGCCCGACGCCGTCGCGGACATGCCCGAGGCCAGCGCGGACCCCGCCGTGAACGGCCACCAGGCGGCCAGCAGCCAGGCGGCGGCGGCCAGGGCCACGAATGCCGCGGCCAGCGGGCTGAGAAGGCTGGCGAACACAGCGGTGGCCGCCGCCCAGGCCGGGCGGCGGCGGGCCAGCGCCACACAGCACCACAGCCCGGCGGCTTCGCCGGCCAGGAAGGGGAGTTGGCCGATGGCCGTCTCCACGATGACGCTGAGGGTGAAGGTCAGCGATGCGGCCCGGGCTGCCCCGAGAGCAAAGTGGCCGACCACGAGGCGGTGAAAGGCCAGCGCGGCGGCCGCCGCGCTGATCACGCTGAGCAGGCCGAGGCCGACGGCTGCGGCGATGCTCGGGTACAAGACGCTGTAGCCGAGCATCCAGTGCCCGGCAAACCACTGGCTGTCCCAGAGGGCCAAGCCGTTGCGGCGCACCGCCTCCACCCGGTAGATCTGGGCCGGCAGATCGCCGCCCCGCCAGCCGAGGAGGGTGCCGACACCAACCAGGCCGGCGGCCAGGAGGGGAATCAGCACGCTGAGCGCGGCGGCCAAGCGCGGCGGCCCGAATCCCACACCGGGGCGGCGGGGGGCGGGCCCGACGGCAGGCCCGGGGGCCCAGGGAATCGATGTCATCGGCGCCCCGCCTCGGGCCTGGGGGCCCGGGACTGCGTCACTGGCACAGAGCCGGGCCCTGGGCCTTGACGTACAGCTCACCCACGACCCCGCTGAACGGCTTGGGTGAGGTGCCCTGGCGGTACTGGGCCAGAGGCACCAGGGATGTCTGGTCGGCCAGGAGATGACCGATGCTCACGGCCTGGGCATTGACCGCCCGGGACCACGCCGAGCCCGATGCCCCGATCGGTCGGAGCGGGGAGACCTCGAGGACTCGGACGTCGATGGGCAGAGCGGAGAGCGCCGGAAGGATGGTCTGGCAGGGGTTGGCGCTTTGGAGGCGGGGGACGATGTGGCGCCAGTCGACGAACGTGGCGTCACGGACCACGCCCGTCGGGGTCAGATAGATGAGCCCGGCGGGAAGGTAGTAATGCAAGACGGCGAGTTGCTCGGTCTGGGCCACCACGACCAGGTCACCGGGACGCAGGTTGGGCCCGGCGGCGGCGGCGACGGCGGCCACGTTGCTCTTGGCGTAGCGCCCGTTGGGATTGGGCAGGAGGGCACCGATCAGGCCCCAGAGCGCGCAGAGGGCACACACGGCGATGATCACCCCTCGGCCCCGCGACGAGCCGGCCAGGCAGCCGGCGATGGCCAAGATCATGGCGGCCAGGGTCACCCCCAGGTAGCGGATGGTCCACGAAGGCTCCAGGTAGGACACGCACCAGCCCACCACGAGGGTGCCCACGCCGATGGCCCCCAGGATGGCGGTGGCGTCGCGGTGGACCAGGGAGTGCTGCCCACGGGTCACCCACAGCCCGTAGGCCAGGGCGGGCACCACCACGATCCCCACGGTCCCTCCGAGCATGCTCGTCGGATCGGCGAAGAGGTCGCCGATGCCAGGCGGCACGGCCCAGGGCGCGGCGGTCGATCCGACCTGGGCGATGAGGGTGGGCAGCCACGGAGCGTAGAGGACCCCGAGTCCGACACCGCTGACCACGATGCCTCGGGCCAGGGTCCGGTCTGCGCTGCGCCACGCCCACACCACAAGCACCCCAGCGGTGACGGCGACGAGATAGAGACCCCAGTTGTGGGTGTAGATCACCGCCGCGAAGGCCACTACGGCGCCGAGGACATCGCGCCGCATCCGGAAGCGCACCGCTCGCACGGTGAAGCTCAGGGCCACCAGGCAAAGGCCCACCAGCATCGTGTACATCCGCGTCTCGGTGCCGTACCACGCCAGGAATGGGCTGGTGGCAGCCAACGCCGCCGCCGCTATTCCGGCGTCGCTGCCAAACAGGCTGCGTGCAGCCCAGTAGGCCACGGGGACGACCGCCAGAGAGAGGAGGAGGGCCATGACGTGGGTGGAAACCGGGGTTGCGCCGAAGATCCGGATCCAGCCGTGGAGCAGGACGTAGAACAGCGGTGGTGAGCCGTCGAGGCGCAGCAGGTGGGGTATCTGGGTCAACGGGCCCGAGGCGATCCCCACGCTGATGCCCTCGTCGACCCAATACGCCCGGCCCAGTTCAGGGGCCCGCACGACGGTGGCGACGACCATCAAGATGGCCAGCGCCCGGCGGTTCCACCAAGACTGCCAGGCGGCCCCGGGGACACGGTCGATGAGACGGTCGACCCTGACCCGGACAGAGGTGTCGACCCCACCGGTGTTGCCGGGGGCGGGCTCCGCTCCCGCCACCGGGCGCAGGAACATCAGCTGCTCCCCCACGAATCGGGGCCACGCATCGTGGCATGGTAGCCCGGAAGACCGACGCTCAGGCGCCCAAGGCCTCCACCAGGCGGGTCGGGGTGTCCTTGGGCGAGATCTTGTACCAGACGTGGGTCAAGGTCCCCGACCCATCGATCAAGAATGCCGAGCGCTCCACGCCGAGGTACCTCCGGCCATACATCGACTTCTCGACCCAGACGCCGTAGTCCTCGGCGGTGGCGTGGGCGGGGTCGGAGAGCAGGGGAAATCCGAGACCGTATTTCTGGTCGAACTTCGCTTGGCGCTCAGGCTTGTCGGGGCTGATGCCGATCACCGCGGCATCGTCGATGTCGCCCAGGATGTTGCGCAGACCGCACGCCTGGGTGGTGCAGCCGGGCGTGTCGGCCTTGGGATAGAAGTAGACGAGCACCGGGCGGCCGGTGAAGTCCGATAGGGACACCGCGGCGGAGTCTTGGTCGAGGAGGGTGAAGCCGGGCGCCGGGGCGCCGGGCGCCAAGCGTGAGGGAGCCATTGGAGGCCATGATAGGTCGGCCCACCCGAACGGGTATCGAGGTGGGCCCGGTAGCGTCAGCGGGGAGATGACCATGGCACCGGAGCCGCGTCCCGCCACCGGCGGCGGGGGCGACCTGGAAGATCGGGACGGATCCACGCCTCCCGGCGGGCCCGCCGACCTTCACTTCGGGGCGTTCAGTGACGATGCCCCGTGGATCGTCGAGCCCGAAGGGTTGACGTGGAGACCGGGGATCGACACGCTTCGAGCGAGCACCGCCGCCCAGGTGCCGGTCTTGATCCGCCGCCGAGCGCTCCCGCCCGGACTGAGAGTTCTGATCACCGGCCTGCGTCTCGGCCGGGCGCTGGCCGGTTGGTACCTGATCGACCGGCGGCGCACCGGCGCGGACGGGGCTCCCTCGCCCAGTCGCGCCGGCCTCTCCCGCCGCCTGCGCAGGGAGTTCGAGGCGCTCGGCCCCACCTACATCAAGCTCGGCCAGATCATCTCCTCGGGTGAGGGGCTCTTCCCCCCCGAGCTGGTCGGCGAGTTCAAGCTGCTTCGAGACCGGGTTCCGGCCGAGCCATTCGCCATGGTCCGCCAAGTCGTCGAGGCCGGCCTGGGCCGCTCGCTCGAGTCGGTCTTCTCGGACTTCGACGTCCGGCCCCTGGCCGCCGCGTCGATCGCCCAGGTCCACGCCGCCACCCTGCGCTCGGGCGAGCGCGTCGTGGTCAAGGTGCAGCGCCAGGCCGTGTCATCCCTGGTTCGCCGGGATCTGGCCGCCATGAGCTGGATCGCCCCCGCCCTGATCGGTCGCATCCCCATCTCTGCGCTGGCCAACCCGCCGGCGTTGGTCGAGCTGTTCGCCGAGACGATCGTCGAGGAGCTGGACTTCCGCCTCGAGGCCGACAACATGCTCGACGTGGCCCAGGTGCTGGTGGCCACCGGGCAGCGGTCGTTGGTCATCCCCCGGCCCCATCCCGACCTGGTCACCCGTCGGGTGCTGGTTATGGAACGCCTCGACGGCTTTGCCTGGGATGACGTCGCCGGGATGAAGGCCGCGGGGGTGGACACCGAGGCCGTGGTCCACGCTCTGCTCATCGCCTTCCTCGAAGGAGCGACCCTCTTCGGGGTCTTCCACGGCGATCTGCACGGTGGCAACCTCTTCGTACGCCCCGACGGCCGGGTGGCCCTGCTCGACTTCGGCATCACCGGCCGCCTCGACGAGTTCAAGCGCCTGGCATTCCTCCGCATGCTCATGGGCGGCTCCATGAACGACCCCAAGCTTCAACTCGGGGCGCTGCGCGACCTGGGAGCCCTGCCCGCGGATACCGACCTCGACGCCGTCGTCAGCGACTTCGGCCTCGATCGGCCCCCCCGCGACGCCGCAGCCATGTCCCCCGAGGACATGCTGGGGGAGCTGCGGGAGCTGAGCAAGCAGCTCCTGGCCTATGGAGCCAAGTTTCCCAAGGTCCTGATGCTGTTCGTCAAGGACCTGCTGTTCCTCGACGGGGCGCTGGCCACCCTGGCCCCCGACGTCGACCTCTTCGCGGAGATCACCCGGATCGCCACCTACTTCACGGTCCGCTACGGGGCCCGGATCGCCGCCGACATCGGCATCGACCCCCGCCAGCACGCCGTCGACATGGATGCGGTGCGCGCCGGCCTGGGCGTCTCGAGCGAGATCGACAGCCTGACCTACCGGGATCTGCAGGCCCGCCGTGAGCTCATCCGGAAGCGGATGGATGACCATCGCCGCCGACGCTGAGGGGACCCCAGACCGCCAAGAGGACCCTCTCCGCTAGCCTGAGCCCACGCCCCGACCACCGTCGGGAGTTCCCCCCTTTCTCCCCCGGATGTGAGATGCAGCGCGCCGATCTTCGCAATGTGGCCATCGTGGCCCACGTCGACCATGGCAAGACGACCCTGGTGGACGCCATGCTCAAGCAGTCCGGTGCCTTCCGGGCCAACCAGGACGTGGCCGAACGGGTCATGGACTCGATGGACCTGGAGCGGGAGAAGGGCATCACCATCCTGGCCAAGAACACCGCAGTGCGCCACGGGGATCTCACGGTCAACATCATCGACACCCCCGGCCACGCCGACTTCGGCGGAGAGGTCGAACGGGGCCTGACCATGGTGGACGGCGTCCTGCTCTTGGTGGACGCCAGCGAAGGCCCCCTCCCCCAGACCCGCTTTGTGTTGCGAAAGACCCTCGAGGCGCGCCTTCCGGTCATCTTGGTGGTCAACAAGATCGACCGTGCAGACGCCCGGCCCGCCGAGGTGGTCGACGCCGTCTATGAGCTGTTCATCGACCTCGGGGCCGACGAGAGCCAGATCGAGTTTCCCATCATCTACTGCAACGCCCGGGCCGGGAAGGCCGCCCTGGCCGCCGAGGATGTGGAGTCGACCCCGAACCTCAAGGTGCTCTTCGACCTTCTGGTCGAGCGGATCCCGGCACCGCGCTACGAGGAGGACCATCCCTTCCAAGCTCTGGTCACCAACCTCGACGCCTCCCCCTACGTGGGGCGCCTGGCCCTGTGCCGGGTCCGAAACGGACGGGTCAAAAAGGGTGACACGGTGGCGTGGTGCCACCACGACGGCACCGTGGCCCGGGTGCGACTCTCGGAGCTGTATGTCACAGAGGCTCTCGACCGGGTGGACGCCCCGCCCGAGGGCGTAGGGCCCGGCGACATCATCGCCGTGGCCGGCATCCCCGACATCATGATCGGCGACACGCTGGCCGATCCCGACGAACCCGTGGCGCTGCCCGTCATCGCCATCGACGAGCCGAGCATCTCCATGACCCTGGGGGTCAACACCTCGCCATTGGCCGGAGCCACCGTCGACGGCCATGCGCCGGGCACCAAGCTGACCGCCCGGCTGATCAAGACCAGGCTCGACGCCGAACTGGTCGGCAACGTGTCGGTGCGGATCCTCGGCACCGAGCGGCCCGACACATGGGAGGTGCAGGGCCGCGGCGAGCTGGCCCTGGCCATCCTCGTCGAGCTGATGCGCAGGGAAGGCTTCGAGCTCACCGTGGGCAAGCCCCAAGTGCTGACCAGGACCGTCGACGGCAAGGTCCACGAGCCCATGGAGCGCGTGTCGGTCGACGTCCCCGCCGACTTCATGGGTGTGGTCACCCAGATGTTGTCGCTGCGCAAGGGCCGGATGGAGACGATGACCAACCACGGTTCCTCAGGGTGGTGCCGCATGGAGTGGCTGGTACCGTCCCGGGGCCTGATCGGCTTCCGCACCGAGTTTCTCACCGAGACGCGCGGCACCGGCCAGCTCCACCACGTCTTCGAGGGCTACGAGCCCTGGCACGGCGACCTGCGCACCCGGCCGAACGGTTCGATGGTGGCTGACCGCCGGGGCCCGACGACGGGCTACGCCCTGACCAACCTCCAGGACCGGGGGGCGATGATGGTGGGCCCTGGGATCGAGGTCTTCGAGGGCATGATCGTGGGTGAGAACGCCCGCAGCGATGACATGGACGTCAATCCCACGAAGGAGAAGAAGCTCACCAACATGCGCACGTCGTCATCCGACCACACCATCCCGCTGGTCCCGGCCCGCCAGATGTCGTTGGAACAGGCGCTCGAGTTCATCCGGGAGGACGAGTGCGTGGAGGTCACCCCTTCGACGGTTCGCCTGAGGAAGGTCATCCTCGACGCCTCGGAGCGGGCCCGGCGCAAGGGCCACGGCCGCAAGATGGCCGCCGCCGACTGAGCCTGCCGGCGGGGCGGGCGATGGGTACGGTACGGACCATGCGCGCCGTCACCGTCCTACCCCTTCAGAAGGGCTCGCTCGCTCTGAGCGATCTGCCCGAGCCCGATCCGGCCGACGGAGCCGTCCTGGTTCGAACCCACGCCGTGGGAGTGTGCGGGACGGACCTGGAGATCATTGCCGGCGACTACGGCTGGGCCCCGCCCGGCGAGGACCGCTTGGCCATCGGCCATGAGTCTCTGGGCCAGGTGCTCGAGGCCCCCGCCGGGTGCGATGTGGCCGCCGGCGACCTGGTGGTGGCCATCGTGCGGCGGCCCGACCCCGTGCCCTGCGCCAACTGCGCAATCGGCGAATGGGACATGTGCCGCAACGGGCAGTACACCGAGTGGGGCATCAAGCAGCATCATGGCTACGCCCGGGAGCGATACCGGATCACCCCGGAGTTCCTGGTCAAGGTGGAGCCGTCGCTGGGCGATCTGGGCGTCTTGCTGGAGCCGACGACGGTGGTGGCCAAGGCGTGGGACCACATCGAGCGGATCGGATCGCGCGCCGTTTGGAAACCGTCCCAGGTCCTTGTCACCGGGGCCGGGCCGATCGGCCTGCTGGCCGCCCTTCTGGGCGTGCAGCGAGGCCTCGATGTCCACGTTCTCGACCAGGTCACCGACGGGCTCAAGCCCGACCTGGTGACCGCCCTGGGCGCCACCTACCACCACGGCTCGGTAGCCGATGCCGCCGTCGAGGCCGATGTGGTCATTGAATGCACGGGCGTCAGCCAGCTCATCTTCGACGTGATGGAGACCTCGGCCACCGACGGGATCGTCTGCCTGACCGGGGTGTCGTCGGGGGGGCGGGACCTGTCGGTCGACGCCGGGGGCCTGAATCGGCGCCTGGTGCTGGGCAACGACGTGGTGTTCGGGTCGGTCAATGCCAACCGGCGCCACTACGAAGCCGGCGCCCGGGCGCTGGCATGGGCCGACCGGGACTGGTTGGCCCGCCTGGTCACCCGCCGAGTACCGCTGTCGTCATGGGCGCAGGCCTACCAACGTCAGCCCGGTGACGTGAAGGTGGTCCTCGATTTTCGCGACGGGACCGCCTGAACAGCGCCCGAATCAGTCGTAGCGGAAGTCGATGGGGGTGCCGGGCGGCAGGTCTCGGATGGCCACCGCCAGGGGCCCAAGGGCTCGGAGGACGGAGATCCCGTCCACCACGGCCACATTGTCGGCAGCGTGCTCGCCGCCGAGCACCAACGGCTGTGGATGGATGAGGCGCTCGGTGACGTCGAGCGCCCCGAACTGATCCTGCCAGCCCCGAGCGGTGTCTCCATGACCGTTGTGCTCTGGATCGGCGAAGAGCCACTCGGCCCAGTCCTCGAGCGAGTCACCCAAGCGATGTCGTTCGCCGGTCTCCGCGTCCATCAGGACGACCTGGGCGCCGTCGTCGATGGCGAACTGGCTGGCGAAGAGGTCCTGGCCGAAGCAGAACAGGTCATCGGCCATGCCCTCATAGGCGTCCTTCCAGGTATCGGGCTCATTCCAGTGCTCAAGGTCGTAGCCCAAGCCGTCGGCGCCGGCCCGAAAGACCTGGACTCCGGCATTGAAGACGAAGAACCCGTTGACCTCCGCCAGGGCGGTGGCCAGTTCCACGACGGGCCCCGTGGGGACACCGAAGTCGAGCTGGACCGCGGGACCCATCGGCCCCCGGGCGCGGTCGAGAAGTTGGCGCATCACCGTCGGCATCCGGTCAGTGTGGCCGGGCCCGGCGGCTCCTCGCTACTTACCGTTCCATGCCGGCACCCACCCCGAGGGGTCAGCAGGCGGCGAGAGCCGGCATCCGGTTGCCCGACCTGGATCAACTTGGCTGCGCTGAGCCACACGGGTGGAGAATGGCGCAGCCAAGTTCGGGCAGGCCCCGGCCCCGCTCCGGGCCGAGCCCCGCCAGCCCGAGCCGGCCGTCCCGGCTCACCGCCTATCCCTTGTCCAGGGCGACCCGTATGGCCGCCACCGCGTCGCCGACCTGCCCCGGCGTGCCCTCGTCCAAGACGATGCGCATGAGTGCGGAGGCAACGATCACCCCGTCGGCATCGGCCGCCGCGTCCACCGCCTGATCGGGGGTGGAGACGCCGAACCCCATGAGCACGGGTCGGTCGGTGATCGCCTTCAGCCGCCGAGCCAGGGTTCTGCCGCTGTCGGCCAGGGCCTCCCGGGCCCCGGTGACCCCCATGAGGTTGACCCCGTAGACGAAGCCCCGGGAGCGCTCGCAGATCACGGCCAGGCGGTCATCGGGGGTCACCGGGGCGGCCAGCAGGACGGTGTCGACGTTGTGCGCGGCGGCCGCCCGCTCCCAATCGGCGGACTCCTCCAGGGGCAGGTCGGGCACCACGGCACCGCGCACCCCGGCATCGGCGAGCATGCGGGCGAATCGGCGGTGCCCACCCCTCAGCACCAGGTTGTAATACGTCATGGCCACCAGCGGCACGGGCACCTCGAGAGCGCCCACGGCATCGAGGATGGCCGGCGGGGTGGCCCCGGCCTGCAGCGCGGCCAGGGACGCAGCCTGGATCGTCGGCCCGTCCATCACCGGGTCGGAGAAGGGGATGCCGACCTCGATGGCGTCCGCCCCGGCGTCGGCCATGACCGACACCAGCGAGGTCCATTCCCCGCCTAAAGATGTGCGAAGGGGGATCCCACCGGTGACGTAGGTCACCAAAAGCTTCCGGCCGGCGTCTCGCCCGGCCCGCAGCGACGCCTCCAGGGGGACCCCACGGCCCTCCCCGTCGGTCCCGCCGTTCATCGCAACAGCTTCATCACGGCCTCGGCATCCTTGTCCCCCCGACCCGAGAGGTTGAGCATCACGGTGGAGCCTGCCGCCACCTCACCGCGGGCCGCGGCGCCCACCAGCCACGCGAGGGCGTGGGCGCTCTCCAGCGCGGGGATGATGCCCTCGGTCCGGGCCAGGAGCTGCACGGCGTCGAGCACCTCGGCGTCGTCGGCCACCACGTAGGTAGCTCGCCCGCTGTCGGCCAGATAGGCGTGTTCGGGACCGATCCCCGGATAATCGAGGCCCGCAGAGATGGACTGGGCCTCGAGGATCTGGCCCCACTCGTCCTGCAGGAGATAAGAGCGCATGCCGTGCAGCACGCCGGGGATGCCCCGGCCCATGGCCGAACCCCCGGCGGCCTCCACGCCTACCATGTGGGCCCCGGTGTCGACGAAGCCGGCGAAGGTCCCCGCGGCATTCGATCCGCCCCCGACGCAGGCCACCACGACATCGGGGTCAGCGCCGTCGAGCAGAGCCCGGCACTGCTCGCGGGCTTCGTCACCGAGAACCCGTTGGAATTCGCGGACCATCCACGGGTAGGGATGGGGACCCATGACCGAGCCGAGGCAGTAGTGCGTGGTCTCCACCGATGCCACCCAGTCGCGCAGCGCCTCGTTGACCGCATCCTTTAGGGTCCGGCTCCCCGAGCTCACCGGGCGCACCTCGGCGCCGAGCAGCTCCATGCGAAACACGTTGAGGGCCTGGCGCTCGGTGTCCACCTCACCCATGTAGACGACGCATTCCAGCCCGAAGTAGGCCGCTGCGGTGGCCGTGGCCACCCCGTGCTGGCCGGCGCCGGTCTCCGCCAGCAACCGCTGCTTGCCCATCACGGTGGTCAACAGGCCCTGACCGATCACGTTGTTGATCTTGTGCGAACCGGTATGGGTCAGATCCTCACGCTTGAGCAGGAGGCGGATGCCGAGGCGGCGGGAGAGGTTGTGGCACTCGGTGAGCGGTGTGGGCCGGCCGCCGTAGTCGCGCAGCAGGCTGTGGTAGCGATCCAGGAACACCGGATCGGCCCAGCTGCGGCGAAAGGCGGCCTCGAGCTCCTGGCAGGCCGGTACGAGCGACTCAGGCACGAAACGGCCCCCGAATGCCCCGAACCGGCCGGTGGCATCGGGCTCGCCCATGCCCGCGGCGGCCGAGCCGCCGGCGGGGGCGGTCACGTCTCCTCCCAGTCGAACGGCCCGGTGTGATCGGCGTGGAAGGCTTCCACCTCGACCGCCTTGGCTGCCGCGATGAACTCCCGAACTTTGACGGGATCCTTCACCCCGGGGGACTTCTCGACGCCGGAGACGACATCGACGCCCCAGGGGCGGGTCCGCATGATGGCCGCGGCGATGTTGGCGGTGGTCAGGCCGCCGGCGATCATCAACGGCAGTCCGGTTGGCAGCTCGGCGGCGAAGGACCAGTCGAAGACCCGGCCCGATCCGGGGTGGGGGGCATCGAGGAGGATGGCGTCGGCGCCGTAGTCCTTGGCCCGGCCCACGGCGGCGTCCCCCGCCGGAAACGCCTTGATGACCATGCCCAGACGCTTCCTGACCCACGCCGTTGACTCCGCAGTCTCGCGCCCGTGGAGCTGGGCGCCACGCAGTCCCGCGGCCTGGGTGATGTCGACCACCCGCTGCGGGACCTCGTCACGGAACACGCCGACGGTGACGATCTCGGGGGGAAGGCGCTTGGCGATGTCGCAGGCCACCTGGGGGGCGATCTGGCGCGGCGAGGGGGCGAAGATGAAACCCACGGCATCGGCGCCCATGGCCACGGCCAGGAGCGCGTCGTCCTCAGAGGTGGTGCCGCAGATCTTGACGAAGACGGTCATCGACGCCCTAGGTCGAGCACCGGTCGGCCCCCCGGTTGTGGTCAAGCTCGTCCCCGACGCCCGGCAACAGGGACCGCAGGGCGGCGGCAGGATCGGCGGCGGTGACAAGCGCCTCGCCGACGAGGACGGCGTCATAGCCGGCGTCGGCCAGGCGGGCCAGGTCATGGCCGGTCCGGATCCCTGATTCGGCCACCCGCACCACGGTGGGCGGCACCACCCGAGCAACCCGCTCCGCCCGCTCCTGATCCACCTCGAAGGTCACCAGATCCCGCTGGTTGACCCCGATGAGGGTGGCTCCCAGCGAAAGGGCGGCATCCGCCTCCCCTTCGTCGTGCACCTCAATCACCGCGTCGAGGCCAACCGCCGCGGCCAGGTCGAACAGCTCGGCCAGCATCGACGGGGAAAGAGCGGCGGCGATGAGCAGGACGGCATCGGCGCCCATCAGCCGGGCGTCGCAGACGTCGGCGGGCCCAACGGTGAAATCCTTGCGCAGCACCGGGAGCGTCGTGGCCGCCCGGGCGGCTGCCAGGTCGTCGGCGGAGCCGCAGAAGAACTCGGCGTCGGTCAGCACCGACAGCGCGGCCGCCCCTCCCGAGGTGTACACCCGGGCCATGAGCGCGGCGTCGAGATCCGGGGCCAGAGGTCCTCGGGACGGGCTGGCCCGCTTGATCTCGGCGATAACCGACACCCCCACGTCGTCGCGCAATGCCCGGGCAAAGCCCCTCGCCGGTTCGTCGAGCGAAGCGGCGGCAGCCACGAGCTCGTCGAGGTCGCGGAGGTCGGCTGCGGCGCGGGCCCGGTGGGCTAGCAGTATCCGGTCCAGGTAGGTGGGCATGGCTTGTCGATGGTAGCGGTCGGGGTGTGACTCTCCGCCGGGCCCGCGCTTCAGCACCCGATGGCGAAGCGCGCCGCGTCGGCAGCGGGACGATGTGTCGAGGTTCGCCACACAGCGACGCTCAAGGCCGTGGGCCGGTCCGAGACGTCGGCATCGCGGTGCACTCACGATGACTCACACCTCAGTGATAATGATGAGCATCGGACTGGATATCGATCTCCTCTTGCAACATGCTCCGCGCTCGCTCTGCTATCCACTGTTGCCGCTGCGGAACATGTGCAAGCCAGCGTAGAATCATGAGGGTTATACCGCACAAAACATGAGGACCACGTATCCTGAACGCCCGCTGCTGGCTGCCAAGAAGAGGCACCGTGGCCCCCAGAGAAGGATGCACTCGTATGTCGCTCGACACCACTCCTATGCCTTCGTTCCGTAGGATCAGCGACCGAGCTGCCGAAACAAAGTCATCATGAGATACCTCTTGTGAGCCACGCCGCTTTGCCTCGTAGATGGCTGACGTTAAAAACGCGCGGGCCTCATCTGTCCAAGGAAGAGCGTGAGCTTGACGCTTATTTTTGGGCTCCGAGGCATCAGGCAGGAGGTCAAGCGGCCGAACCTCGGCATCGCGTCCATCCAGTAGAGCAATCAGGAGATAGCATACCAGAAATTCCCGGGCACCGTTTTGGTTGGCATAATGTTGAGCACAATAGAGAATACGTCGTGCTTCGCCATCGAACTGCTCAAGCATGGTCGTAGGAGCACAAGACGATGGTGAACATCGTTGGATCATTGCCCAGTGGCGGCTTCTTCGCCAGGCCACCGAGCCCGAACTCACAGGTTGCTCATGCCGGCCTGCCATGCTCGGGGGCCGTGGAGTCTGCGCTGGGCACGATCGTGGTCGTCGAGGACGACCCCAATATCGCTGACCTGGTCGACCTGTACCTACGAAGGGACGGGTTCCGGGTCATCCTGGCCGCCGACGGGCGCTCCGGGCTCACCGCCATCGTTCGCGACAAGCCCCGCCTGGTGGTCCTCGACGTCGGGCTGCCAGGCGGGATGGACGGCCTCGAGGTGTGCCGAACGATACGGGCTTCGACCACCGTGCCCATCGTCATGCTCACTGCCCGAGACGACGAGATCGACCGGATCCTCGGCCTCGAGCTGGGGGCCGACGACTACGTGACCAAGCCTTTCTCGCCCCGGGAGCTGGTGGCCCGGGTCCGGGCCATCCTCCGCCGATCCGACGCCGCCGGCACCCGCCCCGGCCACGAGGTCCGCTGCGTCGGGGACGTCGAGGTGGACCTGGACCGCCGGGAGGTCCGGGTCGGCGAAGCGATCGTCGCCCTGGCCGCCCAGGAGTTCGAGCTGCTCGCCTTCCTGGCCGACAACGCCGGTCTGGCTCTGACCAGACGGCAGCTTCTCGACGGCGCCTGGGGTCCGGGCTGGTACGGCGACGAACGAACCATCGATGTCTATGTCCGCCAGCTCCGCAAGAAGCTGGGCGACACCTTGCCGCTGGCCACGGTGTGGGGTGTCGGTTACCGGCTGGCCTGATTCGGGCATGCGCCGTCGCCTCACCGTGGCCATGGTCTTTATGGTGACCGCCGCCCTCGTCCTGGCCGGGATCAGCGCCCTGGTGGCCACCATCGACCGGTCCCGAAATCAGACCCGCCAGGAGCTGGTCCGCCAGGCCCAGGGCCTGGTCCGAACCGTCGACGTCCAGGCCAGTGCCACCAACCGTCGGGACCCTTCCCTGGCCCTGCGCAACATCCTCCGCTCCCTGCGAGCTCCCCTTCGACTTCAGGGCGAGGCGGTGGTCGCCCTGCGCCCCAATGGCACGCTGTTCGACCCCGCCGGTGGGAGCCGATCCTCGGCTCTTCCCCCCGGCCTCGGGTTGGCCAGCATCGACATCCCCGCCCTGCAGGCCGATCAGACCGTTTCGGGCCGCTACGGCGGCGGGGTGTTCGCCGCCGCCCCCCGGGAGACGACCCTCAATGTCGCCGGCCAGGCCCAGATGGTGACGTTGGTGGTGGTCCTGACCCGAAGCCCACCGACGGGCCTGGCCGCCGGCGGCCCATGGTTTCTGGGTGCTGCGCTCATCATCATCGCGGCATCGATCGTGGTGGCCAACCGCCTCGGGCACCGCTTCGTGCGACCCCTGGAGGCGGCCCGGGCGGTGACCGGCCGCATCGCCGGGGGCGACCTGGCGGCGCGCGTCCCCCCACCGCCGGCGGCCGATACCGAGTTGGCCTCCCTCGCTGCGTCGATCAACTCGATGGCCGAGAGCCTGGCCCGAGCCCGTGGCGCAGAACGAGAGTTCCTGCTGTCGGTCTCCCACGAGCTGCGGACGCCACTCACGTCGGTGCGCGGCTTTGCCGAGGCCATCGAGGACGGCGCCATCGCCGACGTCCATCGGGCTGCGGCGGTGATCGCCACCGAAGCCCGGCGCCTCGAACGCCTCGTCGGTGACCTCCTCGACCTGGCCAAGCTTTCGGCCCGGGAGTTCTCGCTCGACATCGCCGACCTCGACCTGGCCGAGGCGGTCGAGGCCAGCGCTACGGGGTTCGGGCCCGAGGCCGAACGGCTGGGCATCGCCCTGTCCATCACCCGCGCTCCTGGAGCCGGTGCCGGAGGAGCCCCGCCCGGCCTCGAGGTACGCGCCGATGCCGACCGGCTGGCCCAGGTGGTGGCCAACCTGACCGAGAATGCCTTGTCCTTCGCTCACCGGGAGGTGCGCGTCGGCGTCGGTATCGGACCGGGCGGGCCCACGTTCTGGGTGGACGACGACGGACCGGGGATCGCCCCCGCCGACCTGCCCCGGGTCTTCGAGCGGCTGTTCACCGGTCGCCCGGCCGGAACTCGAAAGGTGGGCTCGGGACTCGGGCTGGCCATTGTCAGCGAATTGGTGCACGCCATGGGGGGATCGGTGCGAGCCGAGTCGCCCCTGACCGCCGAGGGTGGCAGTCGCTTGGTGGTGACCCTGCCCGCCGCTGCTCAAGGTCGCACCTGAGCACGACGCCGCAGGCAGGCTCACACCAGCCGGCGGCGGAGCACTCCCCAACCCAGACGGGCGACGACGGCCAGCACCAGCCCGCAGACCACGAACACGCCAAAGCCCCCGAGGCTGGCTATCACTGACTCGATCCCGCTGGCGAAGTTGTGCCGGGCATCGTCCCACGCCCTGGTCAGGCCCGAAGATGGCTGGTCCGGATGGACTGCGGCGCTTCCCTGGCCGACATGCACGGCCAGAGTGGCGAACGACGTCTGCTGGTCGAGCACCTGCTGTTGGCCCCGCAGCTGCTCGATCTGGGTCTGCAGGGGGGTGATCTGATTTTCCACGGCGAGGATGTCGCCGATGCTCTGGGCCTTGGCCAGCACCGTCAGGAACTGCTGGCGCGTGGCCTCCAAGGCGGCGATCCGAGCCGTTAGATCCACATACGTGGCCGTGACGTCGGTGGCCGAGGTGGTGACCGAGGTTGGGTTTCCCAGCCTCCGGGCGGCGCCGAGCAGGTTGTCGAACGCCCCGGAAGGTACCTGCAGGGTGAGATCGGCGCCCGGTCCGTCGGGGCCATCGATGGTCTGGGACTTGGCCACCGATCCCCCGGCGCCGGTGGCCACCCCGGCCAGGGCCGACACCGTGGCATCGACCCGGCCGGCGGGCACGGCCAGGCTCAGGGACCCGTTCTGGACAACCTTGGTGGCCGACGGTCCCGAAGGTGCGACCGGCCCGCCGGGGCCGGCCGTGCTGTTGGCGGCGGCCGAAGGTTTCGAGGCCTCGGCGATCGAGGACCCGCTTTGGAGGTGGGGGATCGACGCGCCCGAGCTGACCTGCGCCGGCTGCGCCAATGCCGGCGACGAGGTTTTGGTGCTGCCCCCACCCCATCGACTGGCGGCCGCCCCCACCGCCAGCAGGAGAACGACCACGAGGCCGGCAGCCGAACCCACCAACAAAACCCGGGACCACCGCCGCGGTCGGATCGCCAGGCCACCAATCCCGCCCGGCCCTGAAGTCTCTGCTGGCCCTGAAGTCTCTGCTGGCCCTGAAGTCTCTGCTGGCCCTGAAGTCTCTGCTGGCCCTGAAGTCTCTGCCGATTCTTCAGGGGGTGTCCCCCCGGTGCGCCTCGGCGAGCCGAAAAGCCGGTCCCGGGCGGCGAGCACCGTTGCCGGTCCGGCCTCAGGCACCTCGATATCGTCGAGGGCGCCGGTGACCAGCATGGTCAGGGTGTCGTCGTCGAGCATGGTCGCTCTCCTCCTGGTGATCTGGCGGCCCCGTCGGCCCCGTCGGCCCCGTCGGTCTCGCTGGCGGCCAAGGCGCTGAGACGCCCGTCGGTGCCGAGCCGGGCCCGGGCCGCGTGCAGCCTGCTCTTCACCGTTCCCGGGCGGCGGTGGATGACTGCGGCGATCTCGCTCTCGCTGAGCCCGACGTAGTAACGCAGGACGACGACCACCCGGAGATGCTCGGGCAGATCGGCCATGGCTCCGAGCACCACGTCGCGAAGATCGTGGACGAGTGCCGTGGCCTCCGGGCCCGCAGACAACGAGGCGACCCGGCTGTCTTCCTCCCCGGTGGGACCCTCACCGTGCGAAACGCTGAGCACCGTGGCCCGATAGCGACCGTCGCGCTTCAGCTTGGAGAGGCAGGCGTTGACCACGACCCGGTACAGCCAGGGCGACACCGACTCCCCACCGGGTACTGCGGCACGAAACCGCCACGCCCGAAGGAATGCCTCCTGCACCGCGTCCTCGGCGTCGGCCCGGTTCCGCAACAGCCCGTAGGCCGTGCGGTACGCGGTGGCGTAGCCGTCGCCCAGCCACCGAGCCAGGTCGTCGTCGCCCGGATCCCGCCGTGCCATCAGGGAGTCCTGGGGCGCAGGAAGGTTCGGCTGGGACGGGTCACACTACAGATGACTCCTGGCCGCTCGGAATGGTTCGCCGCCGAGGCACGCGCCCCACGGATCAGGGGAACAGCCCCCCCAGGGGATTGGAGGTAGGCGGCCCACCGGGTGTGGTCGTGGTGGACGAGCCCGGCGCGGTGGTGGTCGAGCCCCCCGGGAGGGTGGTGGTGGTCGTCGGCGGCGGAACGAAGGGGACGTAACATCCAACGGTCGGCACCGTCGTCGAGATGCCCGTGCTGGTCGTGCCCGTCACCGAGGTGCTGCCCGACGCCATGCACAGCAGGGAGAAGGCGGCGTCTCCGCTGCTGTCGGTGACCGTCGGCCCCGAGACCACGCTCAAGATGGTGCCGCCGGCGAGCGTCACTCCCACGCCGGGGGCGGGCCGGTAGCTGACGAAGCCACTGGGACTGACCGACTGGATGCTCACGGCCACCACCAGATTGATCGTGCCGCCGATGACCGTCGATTGGGGGTTGACCGACGACGTCACGCTCTGTCCGTTGAACGCCGAGACGGGCAGGGTCAGGCCCATCGTCTGGTTTCCGGCCAGGAAGAAGATCTGCGGGGTGATCATGGCCAGGGACGGCGCCTGCCACGCCCTCACCCGGTAGCGTCCGCCGAGGATGCCCGGCAATGCCCAGCTGCCATCGGCCGCGGTGGCGACCTGTCGGCTAGCCTGGGCGGATCCGACGATCCGATCGACCTCGACGGTCGCCCCGGCGACGGGACCCTGGGGTCCGAGGACCGAGCCGTTGAGCGACGCCCCCCCAGGGCCGAGCGCCACCGCGGGCAGCGTGGTCGAGCCGTTCACCCGGTCCAACGAGACGCCAGTGCGGTCGGGGGGCAAGGTCGTCTCCGGGGCGGAGGGGGCCGCCGAGGTGGCCGGCGGTGGGGCGAAGGAGAGGGTCTCGACCCCACAGCCGGCGAAGACCACCAGGGCCACGGCCACCGCCAGCAGGCCAACGGCAGGAACCACGCCTCGGCGGTCGGCGGTCGACGTGCGCCGCGTCACAGTTGGAACGGCAGGCCGCCCACCGTGGCCGTCGCCGCGCCGGGTCCCTCGGCCGCTGAGCCGTCGGCAGCGATCGCCACCTCCACGGTGGCGCCGAGGTCGACCGCCCGCCGGGCATAGCCAAGCGCGATGGGTCCGAACGTCGGGGAGAGCGCAACGCTCGTCACCGTGCCCGCCTCCTTGTCGCCTGATCGCAGGACGGATCCGGCGCCCACGGCCGCGGCACCATCGCCCGCCAGGTGCAGACCGACCAGGCGCCGGGCCACCTTGGCCCCCCGCGAGTCGATGCGGGCCACCAGCTCCTGGCCGGTGTAGCAACCCTTGGTGAAACTGACCGTCCGCTCCACCAGGCCCGTCTCGGCGGGAATGGTGCGTTCGTCGAGCTCGGCGCCCATGCGCACGATACCGGCCTCCACCCGGGCGATCTCCAGATCCGCAGGATCGACGGGGACGGCGCCACCGGGTGGTTGAGGGTCGGGGCCGAGCAGGTCATAGCCGGCCAACCCGGGCCAGGTGGCGTCGGCCACCACCTCGGTTCCGGCTTCGGGGACCGGCCGGTCGATGTCGGCGCCCCGGACCGCGATGGCCGCCCAGGGCGGCTGGTCGAAGTTGACCTTGGTGCGGAGCTTGAATCGCCTCAGGCGAGCCGTAAGGGCATCACCGTAACCCTCGTCGGTGTCGAGCACGAAGCAATCGGCGTCGATGCGGGTCAGCCGGGCCAGGACCTCGACTTTGCCCCCGGGTTGGAGTACCCACGTCCACGTCGACGATCCCGGGGCGAGGGTTAGCACCTCGGCGCTGAGCTGGCCCTGCAGGAACGCGGCGGCGTCGGGGCCCGATGCCATCACCACGTCGCGGTGGATGGGACCGGCAGCCAGGCCGTGGCGCAGGGCCCGGTAGCCGTCGCTGCCCGCCGCCTGCTCAGACACCGGCGCTCCTCCCGTCGAGAGCTGCCACGCGGGCCGCACAGATACGTCTCGCTCCGGGCACGGCGGCGAGCAGCGCGGCGGCCTTGTTGCGGCACTCGAGATCCTCCGCCGCCGGGTCGCTGTCGGCCACGATGCCCGCCCCGGCCTGCACGCTGGCCCGCCCGTCGGGACCGACCAACATGGTTCGGATGGCGATGGCGGCGTCGAGGGTGCCCGAGAAATCGATGTAGCCGACCACCCCGGCGTAGGGTCCCCGCTTCGCCGGCTCCAGGGCGTCGATGATCTCCATGGCCCGCACTTTGGGCGCACCCGACACGGTGCCGGCGGGCATCGTAGCCCTCAACACGTCGACGGGGCCCAGGCCCGGGCGCAGCTCCCCGGACACCTGGGACGTGAGATGCATGACATGACTGTAACGCTCGAGGGTCATGAACTCCTCGACGTTCTCGCTCCCGAACTCCACAACCCGGCCGAGGTCGTTGCGAGCCAGGTCGACCAGCATCACGTGTTCGGCCCGCTCTTTGGGGTGCTCGACCAACTCGCCCGCCAGGCGCCGGTCGGCGGCATCATCGGCGCCTCGGCGCCGGGTGCCGGCCACCGGCCGGGAAGTGACCCGGCCGCCGCGGAGAGTGACCAGCGGTTCGGGTGAGGAGCCGACCACAGCTACCTCGGGGTGGCGCAGGAGGTACATGTAGGGGCTGGGGTTGACCTGGCGCAGGGATCGGTAGAAGTCGAACGGATCGGCTTCAAGCTCTACGTCGAATCGTTGCGAGAGCACGACCTGAAACACGTCGCCGGCAGCGATGTGCTCGCGCCCGACCTCGACCGCAGCCCGGTACATCTCCGGCGACGTGCGCCGGCGCCAGTTGGGCACCTCGTCGTCCGCCTCGACCGCCACCAGCGGCTCGTCGAGGGGCCGAGACCCCAAGGCGGCCAGTTCGCCGAGTCGCTCGATGGCGCCGTCGTAGGCCGCGCCGGCGTCGGCATCACTGGTCCCGGGGGCGACGGGAACGGCCTCCACCAGCGTGACCCGCTGGCGCCAGGCGTCGAAGGCGACGACCTGGCCGATCACCGAGATGATGGCGTCGGGATATCCCAGTTCGTCAGGAGGAGTGTGGGGAAGGTCCTCGATCTCGCGCACCACGTCGTAGCCCAGGTAACCCACCAGTCCGCCGTGCAGGGGCGGAAGGCCTTCGAGTTGCGGAAGGCCTTCGAGTTGCGGAGAGCGGTAGGCGCCGAGCAGACCTTCGATGGCGGCCAGGATGCCCCGGTCGAGGGGGATGCCCTCGGGCAGGTGACCCTCGACGCTGACGGAGCGACCCCGGGCCACCAAGGTGGCGGATGGTCGCCGGCCGATGAATGACCACCGCCCCCAACGCTCCGCATGCTCGACCGACTCGAGAAGGAACGACCGCTCCCCCTCCCCTATCCGGGCGTAGGCCGCCACCGGCGTGGTCAGGTCGCCCAGCAGTTGGCGCCAGACGGGCACCACGGTGTGGGTCCGGGCCAGGTCGATGAACTCGGTGCGCGCCGGGCTGCTCATTGGTCGCCGGACAAACCGGCGACGTCAGGGCGCGGCCCGGCCTCGGCTCCAAAGGCCCGATAGAAGCAGCCGTGACGTCCGGTGTGGCACGCGCCTTGGCCCTCCTGGTCGACCACGAAGAGCAACACATCACCGTCGCAGTCATAGGAGGCCTGGCGCACCCACTGGCGCTCCCCCGAGGTGTCGCCCTTGCGCCACCGCTCCTGGCGGCTGCGCGACCAGAAGACGGTACGGCCGGTCTCGAGGGTCTCGCGCAGCGATCCCTCGTTCATCCAGGCCATCATCAGGACCTCGTCGGTGCCGTGCTCCTGAATGATGGCGGGGACCAGCCCGTCGTCGTTGTAGCTGACCATGGCCAACTGCTCGGCAGTGGCGGCGATGGGGGTGGCGACCAACATGAGCGCAGTCTAGGAACTGGACCGCCTCATGCCGGGCCGGCACACCTGCGCCGCGGGATCGAAGCGCCGACTTCAACCACGACCCGGTGGCGCGCTACCCGCCGGGCCTCCATACGCGAGGATCAGGTCCGTGATCGACGAGGAGACCGTCCAGAACCGGCCCCGGCGGTCCCGGCCGACGGCGGCCGTGGCCGCCGGCCTGGTGCTCCTGGTGGCGGTGGCCGCCGTGGTGGGCTACGAGCGCGTTGTACCCGTCACCAACCCGGACCGGACCCGCCTGGCCCGGCTGGTCTCCCTCCGACCCGGCGTGGCTCGCTTCGATGTCAAGCCGGCCAACGCCGCCGAGATCCCGCTCAGCCGCTCTGGACTCAGTGTCCTCACCGACGCGGCCAAGAAATCAGCCGGAAAGACGGGGGGCTATCTGGTGGAGTGGGTGGCCGCCGGGACGAACAACGCCGCCGAAGCGGTGGCGTTCCTGGCCCCCGACGACAAGACGGCCGGTCGGTTGCTCAACCAGGTCGTCACCGGCCAGCTTTCGCCCGACGCGCTTACCAGAAGCGGGCTCGATCGCCTGGCCACCGCTACGGTGGCCGGGGTCCCCGGTTCGTCACTGTCCCTTTACGGGGACCCGAAGATGCCCGCTTCCTCCCAACTGGCCGTCACCGCGTTCCGCATCGGATCCGTGGTGGCCATCAGCGAGGCCGCAGCCACCTCGGCGGCCCGGGAGGACGCCACCACCATCACCACCACGCAGTACCGCCATCTCCGCTCCGTGAGCCCCGGCTTCACCCTGAGCGTGACCCGGCGCCCCCTCACCGCCTCCATTGTGTGGGCCGCCGGCTCCCTCGTCGTCGCCCTCGCCGCCGGCCTTGCCCCCTACGGCGTGGCCCGGGCTCGAAGGAGGCGCCGGGAACGGCTCGAAGCCGAGGAGCAGGCCCGCCAGAGCATTGTGCGGGGTCACCGGATCACCAAACACAAGCTGTAGCCGCGCTGTCGGTGGCTCGCCCCCGGGCTCGCTATCGATCCAGACAGGCGAGATCACGGGCTGCGCCTTTGTCCGCCGAGAGGGCGAGACGGGCGAACACGGCCAGCGAGGTGGAGACGGGCCGGACCCGTTGTCGCGGCTTCCAACCGGCCTCGTCCTGGGTGGCCCGGCGGTCCGCCAGAGTGGCCTCGTCCACATCGAGGGTGATGCGCCGTCCGGGGATGTCGATCTCGATCATGTCCCCGTCGTGGACCAGGCCAATAGTCCCCCCGGCGGCCGCCTCCGGCGAGATGTGACCGATCGACAGTCCGCTGGTCCCACCAGAAAAGCGACCGTCGGTGACCAGGGCGCACACCTTGCCCAGGCCCCGGCCCTTCAAGAAGCTGGTCGGGTAGAGCATCTCCTGCATGCCCGGTCCGCCCCTTGGGCCCTCGTAGCGGATCACCACCACGTCGCCGGCCACGATGTCGCCGGCCAGGATGGCGCTCACCGCATCCTCCTGGGATTCGACCACCTTCGCCGGGCCTCGGAAGACCAGGATGGATCGGTCCACGCCCGCCGTCTTGATCACGCAGCCATCCACCGAAAGGTTGCCTTTGAGCACAGCCAGGCCGCCGTCGGGACTGTAGGCGCTCTCCACCGAGCGGATGCAACCCCCCTTGGCGTCGAGGTCGAGGCTCTCCCAGCGGTTGGTGGACCCGAAAGCCTCGGTGGTCCGAACTCCGCCCGGGGCGGCGCGAAACAGCTCCAGAGCCCCGGCGCTGGGCTCGTCGGCCCGGACGTCCCACTCATTCAGCCATGACTCGAGGTCGGGGGCGTGCACGGAGTGCACCGACGCGTCGAGGAGCCCGCCGCGCCGCAGCTCACCCATGATGGCGGGGACCCCCCCGGCGCGGTGGACGTCTTCGAGGTGGTAGGGCCCGTTGGGGGCGACCTTGCAGATGCACGGCGTGTGGCGGCTGAGCTCGTCGATGTCGGCCAGGTCGAAGTCGATCCCGCCCTCGATGGCCGCGGCCAGGAGGTGGAGGATGGTATTGGTAGATCCGCCCATGGCGATGTCGACAAGCATGGCATTGCCGAACGCCTTGCGGTTGGCCACCTCCCGGGGCAGGACGCTGCCGTCGTCGTCTTGGTAGTAGCGGCGGGCCAGGTCGACCACCGTTCGCCCGGCGGCCTCGAACAACTCCTTTCGGGCGTAGCTGGTGGCCAATGTAGTGCCGTTTCCGGGCATCGAAAGCCCGATGACCTCGGTCAGGCAGTTCATGGAGTTGGCCGTGAACATGCCCGAACACGATCCACAGGTGGGACATGCGGCGCGCTCGATCTCGCCCAGCTCGTCGTCGGAGACCGACTCGTCGGCCGCGGCAGTCATCGCCGAGATGAGGTCGAGGCCAGTGCGGGCCACCCCGTCGCGGACCACGGCGGTGCCCGATTCCATCGGGCCCCCGCTCACGAAGACGGTGGGGATGTTGAGGCGCATGGCGGCCAGCAACATGCCCGGGGTGATCTTGTCGCAGTTGGAGATGCACACCAGGGCGTCGGCCTGGTGGGCCTGCACCATGTATTCGACCGAGTCGGCGATCAACTCCCGGCTGGGCAGGGAGTAGAGCATCCCCGAGTGGCCCATGGCGATGCCGTCGTCGACGGCGATGGTGTTGAACTCGCGACCCACTCCCCCGGCCTCGGCGATGGCGCCGGCCACCAGGGACCCCATGTCGCGAAGGTGCACGTGGCCGGGGACGAATTGGGTGAAGCTGTTGGCGATGGCCACGATCGGCTTGCCGAAGTCGTCATCGGTCATCCCGGTGGCTCGCCACAGAGCGCGGGCGCCGGCCATGTTGCGCCCATGGGTGGTGATCCTCGATCGCAACGCGGGCATCGCGCTCCTCCTCGCTCGGGGCCACCTGGCCCCGGAGCAACCGCCATCCTACCGTGGGCCCCCCTCCAGCTCAGAACCTCACGTCGCGGTGGTTGCCGCGCCGATCTGACCCGTCACCTTGGCATTGTTCCTGGTGCGAAGATCGCAGACCACGATCCTGCTGCCCTCATCCCAGGCCTGCATCCGGGGATAGACGTAGGTGACGATCACGTTGGGGTCCAGCCGCCCGCGGAAGTAGGCGGTGGCATCCTCGCTGCAGGTGAAGCCGACCAGAGCGGAGAACCCGGCCACACCGGGCCACGGGCCGTCGGGAGCTATGACCCGGCCAACGGCCTGGGCATTGTGGGGCTGATCGCACGAGACCTGGACGACAGAAATTGTCTAACCATTGGACGCCCGGTTGAAGCAGTCCCCTGGTTGGAGGCGGGTGTAGTCGGTAGCCGTGTCCAAACCGCCCCCGGCCACCCCCAGGGCGGTGATCCCGATGATGGCCACCGACGTGAACAACCCCACGATGCCGAGCACCTGGGCCCGCCCGGCGGCCGCCAGGGTGGCCAAGCTGCTGCCGGCCGCCGCCGCGCCCCGCTTGATCTGCGACGCCAGCACCAAGGCCACGATCGAGGGGATGCCGGTGAACAGACCGATGACCCCCAGGATCACCGCGGCCCGGGCCTTCGCCTCGACGGTCCCGCTGTTGCTCCACCCCCCCGATGGGGACGGGCCCCACGCCGGCGGCGGTCCGGGCTGGCCCCATGGCGGCGAGCCGCCGGGAGGCTGGCCCCACCCCGGCCCGCCGGGCGGCTGGCCCCACGGCGGCGGTCCGGGTGGCGGCGGGCCGGGAAGCTGGCCCCACCCCGGCGGCGGCGCGACTGGCGGCGGGCCTGATGGCTGGCCCCACGCCGGCGGCGGTCCGGGTGGCGGCGGCGGCACGGGTGGCGGTGGAGGGTCGGCAGGCGGCGGCACATCCCACGACGGGGGTGGCCAGCGTGGCTCCTGGCCGCTCACGGTGTCGGACCGGCGCTTGGAATGGGGACGTGGGCGTCGGCAGCCGGCGGTCGCACGACGACGCCGGCGGCCAGCAGATGCCTCTTGGCATCGGCCACGGTGGCCTCTGCGAAGTGAAAGATCGACGCGGCCAGCACAGCGTCGGCGTGGCCCTCCACCGCTCCGGCCACGAGATGATCGAGCGACCCGACGCCGCCGCTGGCCACCACCGGGATGCCGATCGAGTCGGCCACCCGTCGGGTCAGCTCCAGGTCGAAGCCGCTGCGGGTCCCATCCCGATCCATCGAGTTCAACACCACCTCACCCGCTCCCCGTTGCTCGCATGCCATCACCCAGGCCAGCGCGTCCACGCCGGTCGCCCGGCGGCCCCCATGGGTATGGACCTCGAAGCCGACGCTACTGCGTCGTACGTCGACGCCGACCACTACGCACTGGGCCCCGAAGACCTCGGAGAGCTCCGAGATCAACGAGGGCCGGGTCACCGCCGCAGTGTTGACACTGACCTTGTCGGCCCCCATGCGCAGCAGCCGGCGGGCATCGGACACGGTGTTGACCCCTCCGCCCACGGTCAAGGGGATGAAGACCTCCTCGGCCGTGCGGGCCACCACCTCGACCATGGTGTCGCGCCCCTCAGCCGATGCCGTGATGTCATAGAAGACCAGCTCATCGGCGCCCTCCACGTCGTAGCGGGCGGCGAGCTCGACGGGGTCGCCGGCATCGCGAAGATCGGCGAAGCGCACCCCCTTGACCACCCGGCCGGCGGTCACGTCGAGGCAGGGAATGACCCGCACCGCCCTCACCGGCGGTGCTCGGGACCCGAATCGCCAGGAGTCATCCCCCGGCATGCGGCAACGGCGGAGGCCACGTCGAAGGTGCCGTCGTGGAGGGCCTTTCCGACGATGACGCCGACCAGGCCACGGCCCGCCGAGCGCACCCCGGCCAGGACCCGCAGGTCCTCGAGGGAACCGACGCCGCCCGAGGCCACCAGAGGGGCACCGGTGATCTCCAAGAGCCCGGCCAGGCCGGCCACGTCGGGCCCGTTCAAGCGGCCGTCGCGGCTGATGTCGGTGACGATCACCGCCGCCGCCCCGGCGGCCACCGCCTCGGGGACCATCTCCGCCACCCGCCGACCGCCCTCGGCCAACCAGCCCCGCAGGCGTACTTCACCATCCCGGTGGTCGAGGCCCACCGCCACCCGTCCGGGCCAGCGGGTGGCGATCTCGTTGACCAGCTCGGGCGCTTCGACCGCCGCGGTGCCCACCACCACCCGGGTCACCCCCATGGAGAGCAGCGCATCGGCATCGGCCAGGCAACGTACCCCGCCGCCGGTCTGCACGGGCACGGTGACCGCCCCGGCCACCTCGATGACCGTGGCCCGGTTCACCGGCTCCCCCGAGCGGGCGGCGTCAAGGTCGACGACGTGGATCCACGCGGCGCCCGCCGCCGCAAAGGATCGAGCGACGGCCACGGGATCGCCGTCGTAGACGGTCTCCCGGGCGAAGTCGCCCTCGACGAGGCGGACGCAGCGGCCGGCCCGAAGGTCTATGGCGGCAAACAGCTCCACCTAGAGGCTTCTTGCCCGGCCGGTGTTCGACACCCCGGTGGCAGCCACGAAGTTGGCCAGCAGGCCCAGGCCGACCTTGCCGGACTTCTCCGGATGGAACTGCGTCGCCCACAGGGGGCCACGGATCACCGCGGCGCTCACCGGCCCGCCGTAGTCGCAGGTGGCGACCACGTCAGGTCCATCGGGCGGAGCGTAGGAGTGGACAAAATACATCCACGGAGCGGGCCCCAGGCCGGCCAGCATGGCCTCCGCTCCGGGCCGGGCCTCGAGGCGGTTCCACTGCATCTGCGGGCAGGTGATCCCCGCCGGCAGGCGGCGGATGATTCCCTCCACGATGTCCAGGCCGGCCACCCCGGGCGCCTCCTGGGAACCGCCGTAGAGCAGTTGCATCCCCACGCAGATGCCGAGAAACGGTCGCCCTTCCCCCGTTGCCTCCAGCACCACCCGGTCGAGCCCGGTGGCCCCCAGCGCCTCCATACAGCGGCCGAACGCCCCCACTCCGGGCAGGACCACCGCCGGCGAGCGGCGAGCCACCTCGGGATCGGCCACCAAGCGGGCGTCGGCCCCGCAGCGCTGCAGTGCCTTCTCCGCGGAGCGGAGGTTTCCGATCCCGTAGTCGAGCACGGCAATGGCCGGCGGGCTTTCGCCGCTCACTGCCACCCGCCGGGCGCCGTCACAGGATCCCCTTGGTGGAGGGAACGCCGCCCCCCTCGAAGCGCACCGCGTCGCGCAGCGCCCGGGCCACGCCTTTGAAGCTGGCCTCGAGGATGTGGTGGGTGTTGCGCCCCGAGACCATGCGCAGATGGAGGGTTATGGCCGCCGAGGTCACGAATGCCCGCCAGAACTCCTCGGCCAACTGGGGGTCGAACGGCGGGTTGCCGATGGGGAATGCCTCGCCGCCGGCACCCGGATCCAGCTCATAGACCAGGAACGGCCGGCCCGAGAGATCCACGGCCACGTCGATGAGGGCTTCGTCGAGGGGCACCCGCACGGAGGCGAAGCGCCGCACGCCGGCCTTGTCACCCAGCGCGTCGCGGACCGCCTCGCCCAAGGCGATGCCCACATCCTCGACGGTGTGGTGAGCGTCGACGTCGAGGTCGCCCCGGGCCCGAAGCGCCAGGGCCCAGCCGCTGTGTCGACCGAGCTGGGCGACCATGTGGTCGAAGAACGGCAGACCGGTGTCGACCTCCACCGGTCCCCCCCCGTCGAGGTCGACGGTGAGGTCGATGGCCGTCTCCTTGGTCCTGCGGGTCCGAGTCGACGCCCGCCCGGCCCCGGCCCCGCGCTGCACTTCGCTCATGGCGTCACTCTCCGATCAGGTTGTCGCCCACGTCGGCCAGGGCGGCCAGGAAGCGGTCGTTGTCACCGGGGCTGCCGATCGTCACCCGGAGGCATCCCTCCAGGCCGGGCCACGACGAGGTGTCCCGGACCAGCACGGAGCGCTCCACCAGGCCCTGCCACACCGCTCGGCCCTCTCCCCTCGGGGGCCGGAACAGGATGAAGTTCGCCTGCGAGGGCCACGTGGTCATCCCCAGGCAGGCGATGGCCTCCGCCACGCGGCGGCGCTCGGCCACGATGGCTTCGACGCGCACCTCCATCTCGGCCACGTGGCCAAGGGCCAAGCGGCCTCCGAGCTGCGTCAGGACGCCGAGGTGGTAGGGCAGGGCGACGCGCTCGAGGATGCTCACCACGGGCGCCGGGCCGACCAGGTAGCCGAGGCGCATGCCGGCCAGCGACCAGGTCTTGGAGAACGTGCGGGTGACGACCAGGGGAACGTCGTCGTCGACCATGGACATGGCCGACCAGTCGGCGAACTGGCCGTAGGCCTCGTCGACCACCACCATGCCCCCGACGGCCGCCGCGTGGTGGAGGACCGCTTCGACGCTGCGCCGGTCCTCGGCCATGCCGGTGGGATTGTTCGGCGAGCACAGAAACGTCAGCGCCGGCCGGCTGGCGGCCACCACGGCGGCCACCGCTTCGAGGTCGAGGGAGAAATCCTGGTGGCGGGTGCTCCCCACCACCGCCGTCCCACTCAGGTGGGCGATGTGGCCGTGCAGTGCGTAGGTGGGCTCGAACACCGCCACCGAGCGGCCGGCGCCGCCATAGGCCAGGCACAGGCACTGCAGCACCTCGTTGGAGCCATTCGCGGCGAAGACCTGTTCGGGCCCCACCCCGTGCATAGCGCCCAGGGCGCTCCGCAGGGCCATGGCCGAGCGATCGGGGTAGCGGTGGAACTCGATGGCCGCCAGCTCGGCTCTGAGCTCGTCCAGCCACGCCCCGGGCGGAGGAAAGGGTGACTCGTTGGTGTTCAACCGCACCTCGACATCGACCTGGGCGGAGTGGTATCCCTGGCGCAGGCCGAGGTCGGGGCGGGCCTTGGGCAGGGCCATCACCGGGGGGCGGCGGCCCGCCACGCCACCGACTCGGCATGGGCCACCAGGCCCTCGGCGCCGGCCATGGCGACGACGTGGGGGGCCAGGCGATCGAGGGCCGGCCGATCGAGCGACACCACGTGGATGCGCTTTTGGAAATCGGCCGTCCCCAGGGCGCTGCCAAAGCGCGCCGAGCGGGCGGTGGGCAGCACATGGCTGGGACCGGCCACATAGTCGCCGACGCTGGCCGGGGCCCAGGGGCCGACGAACACGGCGCCCGCCGAGCGCACCAGGGGGACCAGGGCCTCGGCCTCGGCACAGAGCAACTCGAGGTGCTCGGGGGCCACCACGTTGCACACCGCCATCGCCTGTTGGGGACCGTCGACGATGACGGCGTAGCCGCCCCGCTCCAGCGTCGAGGTAATCTCGGCGCGCCGAGGCGAGCTCTCGGTGATGCGGGCCACCGCCTCGGTGATGGCGTCCGCTGCCGCCTCCGACCAGGTGATGAGCCAGGCGATGCCGTCGGGGCCGTGCTCGGCCTGGACCACCAGGTCGATGGCGGCCCATTCGACCTCGGTGGTGTCGTCGGCCACCACCACCACCTCGGAGGGGCCGGTGAACGCCGAGGGCACCCCCACCGCTCCCTGCTGAGCCACCATGCGCTCGGCCGCGGCCACGTAGCGGTTGCCGGGCCCGACGATGACGTCGACGGGTCGGATGGTCTCGGTCCCATACGCCAGCGCCCCTATGGCCTGGGCGCCCCCCACCCGGTACACCTCGTCGACCCCGGCGATGGCCGCCGCGGCCAGCACCACGGTGGCCACCCTGCCGTCGGGACCGGGGGGCGACGCCGCCACCAACTCCTCGACGCCAGCCACCCGGGCCGGCACTGCGGTCATCAAGACGGTGGACGCCAAGGGCGCCCGCCCGCCGGGAACATACAGCCCTGCCCGTTGCACCGCCCGGCGGATCTCCCGGACGTTCACACCGTCACGGTCGTGAACCACCTCGGGGGCAAGCTCGGCGACGTGGAACGCCTCGATGTTGTCCCGAGCCACCTCCATGGCGCGGCGGAGGTCAGGGGGAATGGCCTCGACCGCGGCCTGCACCTCGGCCGGGGGTACGGCCAGCTCGTCGATGCGGACCCCGTCGAAGCGCTCCGTGAGCTCCCGAAGGGCGCCATCACCATCGGCTCGGACCCGGGCCAGGATCTCCCGCACCACCTCCGCCGGGGTCTCCGCGGAGACCTCGGGGTGGGGCAGGAGGTCCCTCAAGTCCTCGGTGGCGCCGCGCAGGTCGAGACGGGTCAGGATGGGCGGCATGGAAGCGACCATGATACGTCGATGAGCAATCGGGCCGAGCTCTCCGCACTGGCCACGTCGCTCACCGATCTGGTGAGTCGCATCGGCGAGATCTCCGCCGACCTGACCGGTGCCGAGCGCGACCGCATCGGCCAGGAGCTCTTCGAGGTGGAGCGGACCCTGACCACGGCCCAGAGGCGCCTGGCCCGGGTCCTCGAATCGTTCCCGTCGCCGAACTAGAGACCCACGAACCGCGAAGACGGGCAGAACTCGGCCAGCACGCAGTCCTCGCAGCGGGGCCGGCGGGCCACGCACACCCGCCGGCCGTGGCGGATCAAGCGGAGGCTGAAGGCCCCCCACAGCCTCCGGGGCAACACGGCCGTGAGGTCGCGCTCGATGCCCACCGGATCGCTCTGCGCGCTCAGGCCGAGCAGGCCGCTCAGGCGAATCACATGGGTGTCGACGGGCAGCCCGGGTTGGCCCAGGGCCACGCTGCGCACCACGTTGGCCGTCTTGCGGCCCACGCCCGGCAGGGATACCAGGTCGGCCATGGCCGAGGGGACCACGCCCCCGAAGCGACCGTCCACGGCCGCGGCCAGGCCCAGGAGGCTCTTGGCCTTGTTGCGGTAGAAACCGGTCGGGCGGATCATCTCCTCCAGGGCGGCAGGGTCGGCTCCGGCCAGATCGGCGGGGGTGGGGTAGCGGGCGAAGAGGGCTGGGGTGCTCAGGTTGACCCGCACGTCGGTGGTCTGCGCCGACAGCACGGTGGCCACGAGCAGCTCCCAGGGGGAGGTGAAGATCAGATCACAGAGCTCCGCCGCCTCCCCCGGATACTCGCCGCCCAGGCGCTCGGCGGTGACCCTGGCCCGCCCGCCCGGTGTGCGCGGCCTTCCCATTGTCGCCACCCTAAGGGACGGGCGGCGGCCGCCTCCCGGTACCGTAACACGGTGGCATCGCTCGACCCCATTTCCATCGTCGCCCAGGGCCGGATCGGCACCGCGGAGGCCGGCGAGATCGGGCGGCTGTTGGACACCGTGGCCATCGTGGAGGGTGCCGTCACCTACAACCGTGACGCGTGGCGCGACCTGACCGAGGCGGGCCGCGACGGTGTGGTGGCCCTGGTGGCGCGCCACCCCCTCGACCACCAGGTGGTCGGCTACGCCCAGTTGGCCCCCGATCGCTCCGGCTGCGCCCTGGACTGCGTGGTCGGCCCGCTCGGGCGCCTGGAAGGGCTCGGAGCGGACCTGACCCGCGCCGCCCTCGACCACGTGGCCTCCACCGGGGGCGGCGAGGTCCATCGCTGGCTCGAGCGGGCCAGCAGGGCCGACGAACGCGACGCCGCCGCCGCCGGACTCCACCCCACCCGCTCGCTCTACCAGCTTCGCCGACCGTTGCCCGTCGAGGGCGATCCGGGGGACGGGAGCCGGGCGCTACCGACTCGCCCATTTCGCCCCGGAGAGGACGAGACGGCGTGGTTGGAGGTCAACAACCGGGCATTCGTCCGGCACCCCGAGCAGGGGGGCTGGGACCTGGCCACCATCGCCCGACGCGAAGCCGAGCCGTGGTTCGACCCCGACGGCTTCCTGCTCCATGAGATCGACGGCCGCCTGGCCGGATTCTGCTGGACCAAGGTCCATGACGACGAGGATCCGGTGTACGGCGAGATCTACGTCATCGCTGTGGACCCCGACTTCGAGAACCAGGGCCTGGGCCGCTCGTTGGTGCTGGCCGGCCTCGACCACCTGGCCGCCCGGCGCATCACGGTGGGCATGCTCTATGTCGACGCCGGCAACGTCGGCGCGGTCAAGCTCTACGCCGACCTGGGTTTTGAGGTCCACCACGTCAACCGCCTGTACGCCGCGGCGATAGGGGGCCGCCCGTGACCATCCGGGGCGCCTACGACATCAACCGCTCCGAACTGGCTGATCTTCTCGCCGACCAACCCCGCTACCGGGTGGAGCAGGTGTGGCGCGGCCTGCACGCCGAGTTGCGACGGCCGGGCGAGATGACCTTCCTCCCTCTCGGCCTGCGCCACCGCTTGGAGCGCCAGTTGCCGCCGGTGCTCAAGGAGCTGCGACGTTCCCAGAACCATGAGGGCGACACCGTCAAGTGGTTGTGGGGACTCGACGGCGATGCCCAGGTGGAGACGGTGCTCATGCACTACCGGGACCGGGCCACCGTGTGCGTGTCGAGTCAGGCGGGCTGCGCCATGGGCTGCACGTTCTGCGCCACCGGCCAGGGCGGCTTCACCCGTCACCTGAGCGTGGGCGAGATCGTCGAGCAGGTAGTGGCCGCCGGGCGCGAGGCGCGACCCCGGCGGGTGTCGAACGTGGTGTTCATGGGCATGGGCGAACCGCTGGCCAACTACAACCGGCTATGGGCCGCGGTCACCGCCCTCCACGACGAGTTGGGCCTCTCGGCGCGCCACCTGACCATCTCCACTGTCGGGGTGGTCCCCGGCATCCGCCGCCTGGCCAACGAGGACCTCCCGGTCAACCTGGCCGTGTCCCTCCACGCCGCCAACGACCGGCTCCGAAGCAAGCTCATCCCCCTCAACCGCCGCTACCCGCTCAGCGTCCTGGTCGAGGCCTGCCGGGCCTATGTGGTGGCCAAGGGTCGACGGCTCAGCTTCGAGTGGGCCCTCATCGACGGGGTCAACGACGGCGCCCGGGATGTCGCCGAGCTGGCTGACCTGGCCCGCACCCTCGGCGCCCACGTCAACCTCATCCCCTTGAACCCCACCCCCGGCTACCCGGTGCGGGGCACGCCTCGGGCCCGGGTAACGACGTTTCGCGACGATCTGGTGGCCGCCGGGGTCAACGCCACCGTGCGGCGCAACCGGGGAACCGATATCGATGCCGCCTGCGGGCAGCTGGCCGCCCGCCAGCCCGCGGTGGTCGGCGAACCTGGCCCGGTTGGCACCGAGTAGGGGCGACGGACTGCCAGACTGTGGCCATGCCCGCCAACCGTTGGGTCAACCAGACCCAGCCCCAGACGTTGGTCATCGCCACCGTCGTCATGTACATCAACGCCGTGTTCGGTCTGTTGTTCGGTACCTTCCGGCTCTATTCGGGCCTGGGGCTCATCTTGGTCTTCGGTGCGGCGGCGGCCGGCTGGGGCATCGCCAACGAGAAGAAGTGGGGCTACTGGCTGGGGGTGGGCGTCACCGCGTTGCAGATCGCGTTGCTCGTGATCAACTTCTCGGGCGCCCTGGCCATCAGCCTTCTGTTCTCCGTCGCCCTCCTCGCCCTGCTCCTCCATCCCCAGAGCCGCGAGTACTACAAGACCTGGTTCCGCTAGGCCCCGGCCGGCGATGACGGGCGCGCCCCTCCTGCCCACCGGCGAGGCCAAAGCCAACGCGGTGCGGTCGATGTTCGACACCATCGCCCCCCGCTACGACCTGGTCAACCGGCTCATGACCTTCGGAATGGACAGGGGGTGGCGACGCCGGGCGGTGGCCGCCCTGACCCTCGACCCCGGAGCCCTCGTGGTCGATGTGGCCTGCGGCACCGGCGATCTGTGCCGGGATCTGTCCCGGGCCGGCTACACCCCGATCGGCATCGATCTCTCCGGCGGCATGCTGGCCCACGCCCGCACCTCGGCTCCCCTCCTGCATGGCGACGGGCTGCGCATGCCGTTCGTCGACGGCGCCCTCGACGGGGCCGTCAGCGGCTTCGCGCTGCGCAACTTCGTGGCCCTCGGACCGTTGCTCGGCGAGCTGGCCCGCGTGCTGCGAAGCGGCGGGCGCATCGCCCTGCTCGACGTGGCCACCCCGGCCAACCCGGTCATCCGCACCGGCCATGCCGTCTACTTCGGCCATGTCGTCCCCCGCATCGGCGGGCTCCTCTCCGACGCCGCCGCCTACCGCTACCTTCCCCGGTCGGTGGCCTACCTGCCAGCGGTGGCCGACCTGCTCGGCGCCGTGCGCGGCGCCGGCTTCGATGCCGTCGAGCGCCGGCTGCTGAGCGGGGGCATCTCCCAGCTGATCACCGCCACCCGCCGCTAAAGGGCGGCCCGGAGTGGGGCGCGCCCCGGCCATGCCACACTGTCGACCATGACCATCATGGTGACCGGTGGCGCGGGCTACATCGGATCACACACCGTGGCCCATCTCGCCGAGCGCGGTCGCGCCGTGGTGGTTGTCGACTCCCTGGAGTTCGGCCACCGAGAGGCCATCGGCGATGTCCCCTTGGTGGTGGCCGATATCGCCGATGCCGACGCGCTGACCAAGGTGATCGCCGACCACGACGTCGAGTCGGTGATCCACTTCGCCGCCTACAAGGCCGCCGGGGAGTCGATGCACGAACCTGGCCGTTACTTCACCAACAACGTCGGGGGCACGACCGCCCTGCTCGAGACCCTCCGGCGCACCAACGTCGACAAGATCGTGTTCTCATCTACCTGTGCGGTCTACGGGAGCCCCGAGACCCTGCCCGTGGGCGAGGGCGAGGCCATCCACCCCGAGAGCCCGTATGGGGAGAGCAAGTACCTGGTGGAGCGCATCTTGGGCTGGTACGACACCTCCCATGGCATCAGATCGGTACCGCTTCGCTACTTCAACGCCGCCGGCGCCTCCTTCGACGCCTCCATCGGTGAAGACTCGACCTTCACGCTGAACCTGGTGCCCCTGGTCATGCAGGCCGCCCTCGGCCAGCGGCCCCTTCGGGTCTTCGGCCGCGACTACCCCACCCCGGATGGGACCAACATCCGCGACTACGTCCATGTTGTCGACCTGGCCGACGCCCACTTGCGGGCGCTCGAATATCTCGAGGCCGGTCACCCCTCGACGACGATCAACCTGGGCACCGGGCGCGGCTCGTCGGTCTTCGAGGTCATCGAAGCGGCCAAACGGCAAAGCAGCATCGACATTGCCTTCGAGGTGGCAGATCGCCGCCCCGGCGATCCGGTGGCGCTATACGCGGAGACCACCAAGGCCCGCCAGGTGCTCGGCTGGACGGCCCGCTACGGCCTGGACGACATCGTGGGCACCGCATGGGCCTGGCACGCGACGCATCCTGCGGGATACGCCCCGTCCTGAGCGGGGCGGCGGGCCGGGCCGGGCCGGGCCGGGCCATGCTGGGCCGTGCCGCGGGGCGTTACGGGCCGTTCTTTGTGACGAAAAGGCGGCCATCTCCGCATTACTGCACAACGCTCGCCGTCTCGCGGCCATTGGGTCACGCCGACCCGTTCTGTGACGGCACCCGCGAACTCCGAAAAGGCAGCCAACGCCACGAGGGCGTTCCGTGCCCGCGGGTCGAGGTCGCGAAGGCGCCGCTGATCATCCCCCAGGGCCCGCGAGCAGTAGACATTGGAGCGCGACGAGGGCAAGACCCCATGCAGTTGACCAAGATGTGCAGTGCCAAGGAAGAATATGGCGGGCATGATCGCTATCTGCCGAGCGGTTCTGGGGTCAGACGGTTCGTGGCCCCCGGCACGTGCCTTGCCGCGGCCTGCAACAGCCTGAATACCGTCTACTGTACCACTACGTCTACTTTACCACTACGTGTCGGCTAGCTCGGAAAGGGAGAACCGGCTTATGAGTAAACAAAGTCCCCTCATCGCTGTCGCCATTCTGGCTCTCGTGGTGGGTACGGCTTGTGGCAGCCAGCAACGCCACGTCGTATCCTCCTCATCCAGCTCGCCTACGAACCCCCAAGGAGCAGAACCCACGTTACCCGTACCCCCGTTGGTGCAATCGTTTGGCAACGAAGCCAACACGCTTGCTCACAATACATACGCTGATGAAGCGGCAGGCGTCGCACTAAACCCCGGCAATGTCCTTGGCATATACGTCCGCAATGGCTCAGGAACGGCTTTTCTGAAAGCGGTTGACGACATCAATGTCCGCCACGTTCCGTACGAGGTCTTCTACGTGCCGAACTCTCTTGCCTCCATGCTAGCTACTATTAAACTGTTAGCAGCAGATTCATCGTCGCTCGAATCGCAGGGCGTTCTACTGGGCCAGTTGGGGCCAAATGTCCGAACGGGAATGGTAGATGTGCATTTCCTCCCTGGCACCGCCTCGACCCTCGCAACTCTGGCCTCAACAGCGCGACTACCCTCGGTCGCCTCAGCCGATTACGTCTCTGTCTCAGCCAAGATACTGCGCTCACGCTATGGGTCAACCACAATAAACGTACTCCCTCAGCTGACCCAAAGAGGCACCAGAGGAAGTCGCTCTAGTTCGTCGACCGTAAATCCTGATTCTGCTACCGGCCCGGTTTCCGCGCCGACTGCCCGGGCGCCCATTACGCCGTCATCCTCATCTTACCCTTCTCCCGCCGGGACTGTTCACGTACTTGGTTACCGCATTTCCGCCGCGCTGAAGGTAGCTGTGGATTTGCGATTTCGGGAGGCGCCGGTTGGGGTGGCCAGGTTCGGTTCACCTCGGGTGTGTGAGGGGTCAGCCGAGCAGGA